>Ga0257161_1000217_pt1 | contig 15576 bp, 14 predicted proteins | sample NR01A_FD_185954 | JGI IMG/M metagenome (GOLD analysis project Ga0257161, IMG submission 185954) | Soil microbial communities from H.J. Andrews Experimental Forest, Oregon, United States - NR-01-A | ecosystem: Environmental > Terrestrial > Soil > Temperate forest > Bulk soil | place: USA: Oregon... | reverse complement strand
AACGCTTGGCAGACCTCGGATACGCCGTCGAACTCAAGCCGCTCGCCGCCTGAGCCGCGCTTGTGGCACCGCCAGCAAGAGGAGTTTGTGGCACGGTCCGAGCAAGTTAGTTTCTTGCTAGGGAATTAGAGCGCGTTCCGATCTGTTGGAATCGCTCGGGTGCGCAAAGGCGCGCTCTTGCCATCACGAAGTCCGCCCCTGTTCCAACAGCTTCACCAGCGCGTAGAGTGTGCGATTGACCGGCGCCGGCAATCCGCAGGCATCGCACGCGCGCACCACGTAGCCGTTGAGGTAGTCGATTTCGGTCGGACGGCCGCGCTCCAAGTCCTGGGCCGTCGAGGAGATTGCCTGCGGCAAGGATTCGCTGAAGCGGAGCACCGCCTCGACTGGATCGGGCATCGCTACTCGCACGCCTTTCGCCTTCGCCAGCACGATGATCTCGCGGACGGCCTCAGTCATGACCTGGCGTATCTCGGGCATCGCCATCATGGGCCCATATCGGCTGCGCCCGAGCGCCGACACCGCATTGTAGGCGCAGTTCAAGATGAGCTTCCACCACAACTCGCCCTCGACATTGTCGGAAATGCGCGTCGGGATGCTAGCGCCGGCGAGATAGGCTGCAAGCTTCGCCATCAGCGCGTCGCCGGCTTGGGGCGGCCCGAGCGTGCCGATGACAAGATCGCCGCGGCCGTTATGGCGTATCACGCCGGGCGCCGGGATTTCGGCGGCCACATAGACGACCGCCGGCACGACGAGGTTTGCGATCTGCGCACGCAGACGCTCGACATTGTCGACGCCGTTCTGCAGGCTGAGTACGACGGCGCCAGGCGCTAAATGCGGCGTGATCGCCCGCGCCGCCGTCTCGGTGTCGGGCGACTTGACGCTGAACAGCACCAGCCCTGCGCCGGCGACCCCGGCCGCATCGGCGGTCGCAGACAGGGCTATGCGCCCCTTGAAGTTGATGCCCTCAAACCGCAGCCCATCGCGCGCAACCGCGTCGACCAGCGCCGGCCTCCCGATCAGCCGAACTTGCGCACCGGCTCGCGCCAGCATGGCGCCGAAATAACAGCCGACGGCGCCGGCGCCCATCACGGCGACGTTCTCAAACGAGGGGGTCGTCATCGACGCTCCGTGGCGCGTAAGCAGCGAGGATGCTAAAATGCATAAATGCCGGTGCAACGCCAGCCATCAATTTTGCATTCCACGGCGCATGAATCCGCAACGATGATCGGCTCATAATGATGAATGACGCAGGAGGAAAATAACATGAAGCGCTTGTACTTGGGCATGGCCGTCGCGGCGGCAGCGGCATTTGGCGTATCCATTGCCGATGCTCAGATTTTCGATCTGTCCAAATATCCCGACTGGGCCGGCCAGTGGCGGCGCGTTCCGGACGGCGGACCGCCCCGCTACGACCCCAGCAAGAAAAACGGGCTTGCTCAGGAACCGCCGCTCAAGTCGGAGTACCAGAAGCTGCTGGAAGCGAGCCTGAAGGACCAGGAGGCCGGCGGACAGGGGCTCGACGTGACTTACAAATGCGTCCCGACCGGCATGCCGCGGATGATGGCGGGCGTCTTTCCGGTGGAATGGGTGTTCACGCCGTCGACGACATTCATGTTGTCAGAGTTCATGATCCAGCAGCCGCGCCGCATCTACACGGACGGCCGCAGCTTCCCGAAGGACGAGGAGCCCACCTATGTGGGCTCCTCGATCGGCAAATGGCTCGACACCGATGGCGACGGGCGTTTCGACACGTTGGAGATCGAGACCCGCAACATCAAGACGCCGCGCACTTACGACCAGGCCGGCATTCCATTCGCGGAGGACGGCCAGGCCATCGTCAAGGAGCGGATTTTCCTCGACAAGACCAATCCGGACATCCTGCACGATGAAATCACCACCATCGACAGCGCGCTGACGCGGCCGTGGACCGTCATGAAGAGCTATCGCCGCGACCGCAACGTGCTGTGGACGGAGAACAACTGCACCGAGGGCAACATGCACGTGGTGATCGGCGAGGAGAATTATTTTCTTAGCGGCGACGGCTACCTGATGCCTGCCCGCAAAGGCCAGCAGCCGCCGGATTTGCGCTATTTCCGCGCTGCACAGAAGCGCACGCAGAATTGACGCCGGCTCAATCCATCGGCGTGGCTGATGGGTTTCGTTTGCGCCCGGCCTGTCCTACATGGTGGGAGCCAGGCAGGGAGGGTTTGCTTTAACCCGCTCTGCCGACGCGCCGCATCAAGAAAGCACCAGGAGCGGTCATGGAAGCCAAGCGCTACGCGGTCACCCACACCGACGAGGAGTGGCGACGGTTGCTCACTCCGGAGCAATACAGGATCATGCGCCAGCACGGCACTGAGGCGCCCGGAAGCTGCGCACTCAATTATGAAAAACGCCACGGCGCCTTTGCGTGCGCGGGGTGCGGTCAACCCTTGTTCGCGTCGAAGAGGAAATTCGATAGCGGCACCGGCTGGCCGAGCTTCAACGATCCCGTGGAGGGCGCGGTCGAAACCTCGACCGACAGGAGCTACGGCACGACCCGCACTGAAGTCCACTGCAGCCGGTGCGGCAGTCATCTCGGCCATGTGTTCGACGACGGTCCGCCGCCCACTCATTTGCGGTACTGCATCAACGGCGTTGCGATGAATTTTCAGCCGGAGAACGTGTAGGACGGCTTGTAGGATGGGTTGAGCGAAGCGAAACCCATCAGTGTCGTAGCCCGGATGACGGATGCGCTACCGGCATTCGCCGACATGCTCACCTTCGATGGAAACCGTCGTATTGACGACTTCGCGTCCCGCCATGGCGCCCTTTGACGCGATCGTCGCCGAATAGTGCTTGGGCGTATCGAAGGTGAAATCGCCGGCGACGTCCATGTCCAGTTGCCCGGTGCACCGTATGCGCCAGCGCAGCGCCGTGGGGCTGGAATTGAATTCGACCCGTTCGCAACCGGAATTCACGGTCCGGTATTCGGGCGAGAAGGTCGCCGCAGTGTCGCCGGCCTGCTCGGGCGACAGGCAGCGCGTCCTGGTCTGAGCAGGGGCCTTGCTTCCATTCATAACGATGGTTTCGGTGAGCTTCCATTCGCCGGGCGCAATGCCGTCGGCTGCCGCAGGCTGCGGCGCCAGGCAACAGACAGCAAGCCAACCGATCAGGACTGAGGCGGCGGACGGACGGGTCGTGCAAAATCGCGCAGGTTCCAGGCGACTGCGGCACCACATGAATTAATCACCACGTTTTTAAGGATCGACGTTGGAACGTATCGTTCCCCGCCTGGGAAAGCCAGCGCGGCGTCGTCATCGCGGCGAACGGAGAGGGGGAGCAGCCTGCACCAAATGCGATTAGCGTGATGGTACCCCGCCGCGTGACGCGGCGGGGTGTCGCGACGCCGCCGTGACGGGGCCGATCACATCGGGATTTCCCGCATCACATCGGGATTTTGCGCGGGACTTGCCCCTCGGGGGTCAGCTGATCAACGACCCGCGGCAGGTGCTGGCTCAAGCCCTCAAGCAGCTCCTCGCGCGACAGGCCGGTGTGTTCCATCAGCGCGTTGATCTGATCGGCGCCGAGCGCCTTGGCGAGATCGTTCGGAGCGATCGTCTTGTTAGGTCCGCTGCCGACCCACGAATTAGTCTCCTCGTGGAGGCCGGAGTGCTGCAACTGCTTGAGCAGATCGTTCAAGCCACCGCCCAGGATGCTGCCGGCCGTGCCGCCCGCGAGGAGGCCGCCGAGGCCGCCGAGGCCGCCCTTGAGGAGGTCTGAAAGCCCACCGCCAGATGCCTCGGGTGCGGCGACCTTGACATTGCCGCCGGCCGGCGGATAGGGCGCCCGGCCGGCGCCAGCGGGAGCCTCTTGCTGCCCGCCGCCGAAGCTTTTCACCGCTTTGTAGGCCAGAAGACCAAGTATCGCCATGGTGATCGGCGACATGCCCGTGCCTGTGCCCGTACTTGTGCCGGTGCCGGTGGGTGGGGGCTGCCCGTGCGGGCCATGCTGCATCCCCTTAAGAACGTCCATGAGACCCATGATTGCCTCCTGTGCTAAAACTGCGTTCGCTCTTTGGAAATGCACTGCTTTTTCGTCATGCGACGATGAGAGAAGCGACCTTTCGTCTCCGCTCGGCGCATCTTTTCGGCTCGCTGCGCATTTCCTTATTGGTTGAAAACTATTTCGTGGGCTTTGGTTCCACAGAATGCCGGCTTGAGCGGCCTTAAGGCCCCCCTCAGGTTCCCCGGCAACGAGGAAAAGACGCCATGACAATCCTGACCACCCTCCTCTGGCTCATTTTGATCGGCTTTGTCGCCGGCATTATCGCGCGGCTTCTGTCCCCCGGCCCGAACAATCCGGCCGGCTTCCTGCTCACCACGCTGCTCGGAGTGGCCGGCGCGTTCCTTGCCACCTGGCTCGGCCAGTTGATCGGTTGGTACCGTCCCGACCAGGGCGCGCGCTTTATTGGCGCAACATTAGGCTCGCTGATCCTCTTGTTTATATGGAACCGCCTGGTCGCACACCGGATCATCCACGATCCCGGCGCCGAGCAGCGACGCCTGCCTTGAGGTGCGGCGGTTCCTGCCAGTCTGGCCGAACAAGCGCGGATTTCGCGGTCCTGCGCACGCCGCATTGTGCTGCGAGGAGGCGCGGCGCTCGCGGCGGCGAGCTATCGGTGTGGCGGCGCCGCACACGAGAGGATTATAGCCATCACTCGGCCACGACTCCGGCGGCCTTGATAATCGGTCCCCATTTCTCGTAGTCGGCGCGGATCAGCGCCGTGATCTCTTCGGGCGTCGAGCCGACCGGCACCGCCCCCAGCGTCTGAAATCGCTCCTTGACGGCCGGCGATCTCATGGCGTCGGCGGCATCGCGATAAATCTTTGCTTTCACCTCGCCCGGCAAGCCGGCCGGAGCCAGCAGCGCCCACCATACGCCGGTGTCGTAGCCCTTGATGCCGGCCTCCTCGAAGGTCGGCACGTCGGGCAGGATCGGCGTGCGCTTCGCGGTGGTCACGGCGAGCGGTCGCAGCGATCCGGACCGGATCATTGCGATCGACTCCGGAACGTTGTTGAAGCTGAGCGGAATGTGACCGCCCAAAAGGTCGTTGAGCGCCGGCGCACCGCCCTTGTAGGGGACCGCGGTGATGTCGATCTTCGCCGTCACCTTCAGCAATTCGCCCGCAAGATGCGGCGAGGTGCCGTTGCCGGCATGGCCGTAGCTGAGCTGACCTGGTCTTGCGCGCGCCGCCGCAACGAGATCGGCCAGCGTCTTGAGCGGGGAATCGGCGCGCACCAGCGCGAGATTCGGCGAATTGCCGAGCAGCGTGATCGGGGTGAAATCCGCGAACACGTCATAGGGGAGCTTCGGATAAAGAAACGGCACGATGGCGTGGCCGCTCGCCACGATGATGAGGGTATGGCCGTCGGCAGGCGCCTTCGCGGCCGCATCCGCCGCGATGGTGCCGCCGGCGCCTGGACGGTTGTCGATGATGATATTCGTGGGCCAGCGCTTGCCGAGTTCGTCCGCGAGGGTGCGCGCCACGATATCGACGGCGCCGCCGGGCGGGAACGGCACCAGGAGATGCACCGGCTTCGACGGGAAGCTGTCCTGGGCGCGTGCCGGTAAACCCAACGCCAAGCATGCAAGAGCGGCGAGCGCAATGTTTATGGCGCAACGCCGGATCAAAGTCGCCATCGAGCTCCTCCCGAATTCAGGTTCTGTCGGCACATTGAATGCAGGACCGGGTCGCGTACGCAAGAGGCTGCGCGTCGCCTACAGCGGACTTCGATCGTTTCGAATAACGTCCTGCGGGCTTGTCCCGGCGACCCCGAGCCAGGAGCACAGAGTAACCAGAAGAATCGAGGTGGCCGGGACAAGCCCGACCACGACCCGTCATATTGAACCATCTGCCCTCTCCCGGGAACCGCTTTAATTCGAGCGCGTCCAGGTCTGCGTCTTGCAGATCAGTCCACCGAGCGCACAGCCCTGGAGGTTGAGCGTCATTGCATTCACGAGCGAGATCGATCCGCTATAGGTCTTGCCATCCTCGGCGTTATAGACTTGGCCTTTCCACTTGTCGGCGGTCGTATCCGGTTTCATGTCGATGACGATTTGGACGCCGATCATCGGCCGGGCGCGCTTCGCAGCGTCGGCATTGCTGGTGTCTGTCTTCGGTTTTCCCGTCGCCGGATCGTTCGGCTCCTTCAAGCCGACGATGTTCCCGCACAGGGCCCCGCCGCAATTGACGATGGCGACCTTGGCCTTGCCGTTTTCGGTCAGCCAGTTTCCCCGCGGATCGCCAGCGGAGGCGGGTGTCACGGCGGCGAAGCCGAGGATGGCAAACGCAGCGCTTGCGAAAATCTTGCTCATGAGTGTCCCCCCTCCCATTCAAGACACCTCCGGAATTTGCCGTTGGCGCGCGGCCAAATGCTTCCGATTCGCTTATGTCGTAACGTCCCCGCGTTGACAACCTTACAAGGCCGTCAAAGCTCCGTCGAGAAGATCGCCTGACCTTAAAAAATCGACCTGGCGCGGCGCCTTCGATCGGGTATCGGCCCCTCAGAGATACCGTCTTACCCGATTGCAATACGCGGCGTATGCTTGGCCGTAATGCCGGCTCAAATATTCTTCTTCGCGCAGGACTTGACGGTGGAACAGCCATGTTGCCGCACCAATATAGATCAAGCATATCCAGTTCGAGAATATTAAAAATTGGCCAATCAAGATAATGGCAAATGCCACATAAATGGGATTGCGGCTGAAAGCAAAAACGCCACTCGTTATAAGACTGTCGGGACGGTCGGTGTCAATGCCAATACGAAAGCTTTGCCGAAACGAAATCAGGCTCCACAACATCAATAACAGCCCCACAAGGCAGAACAACACGCCGACCCACGCGACTGTATCGGATTGGAAAAATTCTTGCGCGCTGACGGTAGGCCAATTGAATGCAGCGGCGAAGATGAGATAGAAGTAGAAGAAGGCGAATGGGATGATCACGAAATCCGTTTTGTCTATATTCCCGAACTTGAGGGCCTTTATTCCTTGTCCTTTCAAGAGAAAGACACGTGTCAACACCATCCCCAGCAATAGAATAATTGTCAGGGCTCCGAGATATTTTGGCACGGGAATTCTCCCAATCTGACCCAGACTGTAGGATGCAAATTAGCAGCCTATCGCAATTCCTCCGATCGGAGGGCGTGGCGGGCTGCGGCATCATCGCGGTCCAGCGTGGTCGTCTTCATCGACCGTGGCACGCAATTTCGCCGAAACTACGATGGGCTTGCGATCCGATACGCTCCCCTTCGACGTAGGATATTTGATAGTCGATACCGACCGCATATTGTACTGTTGCTACCAACCCGGCCCCGACCGGGGCTCGCTGGAGGAAGCCCATGTCCGCTCGTCTGCCAGTCCTTGCTTTCCTGTTAGTGACCGTACCGATATGCGCTGCCGCGCAATCGAACCGGCCCGACGGCAAGTCCGCGGTCTACTACCCGGATGCGGTGTGGCAGCATAAGACGCCAACGGAATCCGGGCTCGATCCAGCGCGACTCAAGGAGGCCACCGACTTTGCGGTGGCAAGCGAGACCAAAAACCCGCGCGATCTCGTCTTGAACCATTACCAGACCTTTGGCCGTGAGCCGTTCGGTTACGCCATCGGTCCCATCAAGGATCGCGGCGACCCGACCGGCCTCGTCATTCACCACGGCTACATCGTGGCCGAATGGGGCGATCCCCTGCGCGTCGACATGGCCCACAGCGTAACCAAGAGCATGCTCTCGAGCGTGATCGGGGTTGCGTACGACCGCGGCATGATCCGCAACATCAACGATACGGTGCGGGACTATGTGGCCCCGGTCGAGGTCTTCAGCCCGCTCGTGCCCGGCAACAAGTCCGATCGTCTCGGCGCTGCCGATCTCCTGTTTCCGTTCGACTCGCCCCACAATCGCACCCTCACGTGGGATCACATGCTGCGCCAGACCAGCGATTGGGAAGGCACGCTGTGGGGCAAGCCTGATTGGGCCGATCGGCCCGAGCCGAACACCGCCCAATGGACGACGCGGCCGCGCCATAAGCCCGGCACGGTCTATAAATACAATGACGTCCGCGTAAACGCGCTCGCGCTTGCGGCGCTCAATGTGTGGCGCCGCCCGCTGCCGCAAGTGCTCAAGGAAACCATCATGGACCCGATCGCCGCCTCCGACACCTGGCGCTGGTTCGGCTACGAGAACTCGTGGGTGGTGCTCGACGGCACCGCGGTGCAGTCAGTCTCCGGCGGCGGCCATTGGGGCGGCGGTATGTTCATCAACGCCTACGACATGGGCCGGTTCGGCTATCTCACCCTGCGCCACGGCAAATGGAAGGACCGCCAGCTCATCTCCAACCAATGGGTCGACTGGGCGCTGACCCCGACGCCGGCGCAGCCCACCTACGGGTTCATGAACTGGTTTCTCAACACCAATCGGCAGCTGCTGCCGAGCGCCCCGGCGAGCGCCTTCGTGCATATCGGCAACGGCGCCAACATGATCTTCGTGGACCCTGAGCATGATCTCGTCGCGGTCGCGCGCTGGATCGACGGCGGCGCCATGGATGGCTTCGTCAAGCGGCTGCTGGCTTCGGCGAACGTGATGTGAGAGGCGCAACGGGAGCTTGTTGCGAGGCAACGCGCTCCCAGGGTTCAAATCACGTCTTCACGTCTTCACGTCTTCACATCGGTGCTCGGCGTCATTTGGGCCGGCTCCGGCGCGACGCGGGGCAGCACTTGACCATCAAGCCAGCGACGCGTATTCGCGTGACCGCTTCTTCCGGGGGCGATAACAGGAATCACGGAGGATCCGTTTATGAGCCCGAAGGTATTATCGGCTGTGTCGGCTGCGATTTTGCTCTCACTCGTCTCCCTCGACAGCGCCAGCGCCGCAGGCGGCTGCGGTCCTGGTTTTCACCCCGGGCCGTACGGAAGATGCCGTCCTAACGAACGCGCGGTCGTCGTCGTGCCTGGGGCAGTCGTGGTACCGGCGCCAGTCGTTTGCAGAGGCGGATTCCGCTGGCACCCGCGGTTCAGGCGCTGCGTGGTCCTTTGACGGTGCACATCGGCATTTAGGCGCTATTGCCCGCTTGGTGGCGTCGATCGGTTCGAATCAGGCCTGACCGGCGCCATGACTGCCACCGCGCATTGATCGCGCATGCTGCCGTTATGGTTGGTCAATAGCGGACAGAGATAAATCGAACGACTGTCCGTAAAGGACGCCAGCCCGGATTTCACTTTTTCCTTGGGACAATTGGGCCAGCCCCCGTCACGGCGTCAACCGGAGTGTTAGCGAGCCGTTTCGCTTGCTCCAGCAACCTCTCCGGTCCGAACATGTGGGGGTCTGAATTGGGACTGTAGTCCAGTGTCCAACTTCCCCCCGGGAATTTGGAACTTTCAAACTTGGACCTAGGGGCGTCGGGATCAACACCAACCGCCGTAACCCATCGTACCCGTGCGCGCTCCTTCGGGGTCATGTTGTTCAGAATGTGCCACAGGTTGTAGCCGCCGCCCGAAAATCCATAGAACGCGGTAACCGTTGGATGTTTTTGAAAACATTCCAAGGCCATGAGCGTGCCGTCGCTGGCGTCGCGGTTGCCGCGCTTAGAACTGCCCGTCACGTCCAGCACTTTCGGCTTAAAGCCCTTGAGGACCGCATATTCTTTCGCCGGCCCCTCGTGCAACGCTCCTTTCGGCCACGCCGGTTTATTTCCGTTCTCGTCCTCATATATCCCTGCCGGAGCAGAATTGCCCCGCATGATCAGCATGACAGGCGCCGACCAATCCCCGTCATCATCTTCGATCTGACACGACATTCTCACCACCGTCGCAGGGTCCGTCTCTGTCGGGTTAGTGGCCACGCAAGCTGTCCGGGTTCAATCGCGGTTCCGGCGAGACGACCGGATACCGTGCGCTGGCGCTAGCCCCAATTAATGGGTTCGCTCTGTCCAGACCGGAATCTGGACCTGCGCGATCACTCCCTGGGTGTCTAGCCGGTTCATAATGGTCAGGCGAAAACCGTTGCGGTCGGCGACCGCTTTGGCGATCGCCAAACCGAGCCCGGTCCCCTCGATATCGGCCGGCGCTGCGCGGAAGAACCGATCGAATATGCGAGGCAACGCCGCATCGGGAATGCCGCAACCGGAATCAACGACCTCCACCAGCGCGTCAGCGCCTTGTCGTTTGAGCACGACATCGATTGTCCCGCCGCTCGGCGTATATCGAATGGCGTTGTCCACGAGATTGGCCAGTAATACACCGATCTCCGGGTCGGAGAGGCGGACGCCGCACGTGTCATTGTCCGACAGGCCAAGATCGACGTTTTTTTTCATGGCGATCGCCACGTGATCGGCCACAGCTGCCGCGACCAGGTCCTTAAGATCGATATCGGCCCGGATACGTGATGATGCCGCATCGTCCAAGCGGGCCATCCTGAGCAACTGTTCCACCAGCACGCTGGCGCGGCGCACGCCGCCGTTGAGTTCGTCAATGGCTTCCAGCTGTGCACCGTTTGCGTGCGTCCTCAAGTTATCGACCTGGATCTGCAAGGCCGCGAGCGGCGTTCGCAGCTCATGGGCAGCGTCGGAGACGAAGCGCCGCTGCCGATCAACGGCATTTTGGTGCCGTCCGATCAGCTCATTGAGCGCCGCATTCAAAGGTGCGATTTCCGGCGGGACATTTTCCAGCGAGATCGGATCTTTGGCGTCGACGCTGCGTTGGGCGAGCGCTTCGGCGAAGCCGCCAAGCCGGCGCAGCAAGCGATTGATCGCCCAGATGATGACGAGCCAGGCAATCGGGATGGCTGCCAAAATCGGCAGCGCGGCGCCGAGGGCAGCATTCCGCGCGAGCTCCTCGCGGACGCTCCAGCGCTGCGCCACCTGGGCAGTGCGCAGGCCATCGCTCGACGTATAGACCCGCCAGCTCTTGCCGGCAAATTCGACATTCGCGAAGCCCAGTTTCGACTGTCGGGGAATGTTGAATGACGGGGTGCGAAGGATCGCTTCTCCGGTCGCGTTCCAGATCTGGACGACCACCTCTTCCGCGGGCTCGTGTGTCAAATGCGGAACGGCATTTTCCGATAGCCCCTCTCCGGCGTTGAGTGCGATCTGGCGCAGCTCCGTATCGAGCAGGCTATCGGCTTCGTCCTTCACGAAATAGTAGGAAGCCGCGACGGCTCCGGCGCCAACGATGCCAAGCAGCACCGTAACCCAGACGAGAATGGTTTTTCGCAACGACATCATGTCTCGCTCTTGACCACCATCCAGCCCGCGCCCCGCACATTTCTGATGATGTCCTTGCCGAATTTCTTGCGGATCTCGTGAATCAGGAAATCGACAGCATTGCTTTCGACCTCCTCCCCCCAACCGTAAATCCGCTGCTCGATCTGTGCGCGCGACAGGATGGCGCCCGGCCGTTGCATGAATGCGTGCATCAGCGCGAATTCCCGCGCTGAAAGGGTGTGTTCCGTGTTGCGATACCGCGCCTGATGGGTGACGAGATCGAGCGTGATTTCGCCGCTCATGAGCAGCGACTGCGCTTGACCATTGTGACGTCGCATCACCGCCCGCATGCGGGCAAGGAGCTCACGCAGCTCGAACGGCTTGACGATATAATCGTCGGCGCCGAGATCGAGCCCGGCGATCCGATCGTCGAGGCTGTCGCGGGCCGTGATGACCAGGACCGGCACCAGGGCGCCCGCAGTTCGTGCGGCCTTGAGAACTTCGATCCCCGACATCTCCGGCAGACCGATGTCGAGGAGAACGAGCGCATGTTCTGCGCAGGCGAGCGCGGCGCTCCCCTCGGCCCCGTTGCGCACCCAATCGACAGTCATGCCTTGATCGCCAAGGCCGCGCACCAGCGCCTTGCCAATCATCGGATCGTCTTCAATCAGCAGAATACGCATTGATCTTCATTGCAGGCTCCGCCCGGCGACGGCGCCGAGAGAGCGCGGCGGTGCCGATAAAGTTTGCTCTTTTGTGCCTGACTTCGCGAGCTAATTCTCGGCTAAGTCTGGTGCGCTAAGGGTGGCCCGAGGATGACCACAGGAGTTTCATTTGCGCGATGTCTGCGGCGGGCTTTTATTGCGTTTCATTCGGGCTCAAGTGCAACCGGGCAGGCGATTGCCGCCGCAGCCTCTCGCTGCGATAATTGGTCTTATGCAAGCATTGACAGCCGGCAGACAAAATTGCCGGATACCGAAATATCGAGGATTGCAGGCGGCCGCTCCGGCCGGTGGAGGTGAACGGCCCTCCATTGCGATTGCATGAGACCTGATGCGCAAGTGGACAGTCATTGCAGTTTTGCTCTTGGCCGCCGGCCTCGCGCTTTATTTGAGCGCCGCGCGAGGGTCGATTCCGTTCCTGTCGTCCGCTGCGGTGCCGAGGCCGGCCGCCCCGCCGGTGCCGGTTTCGGCCGAGCCGGCGCAACGTCAGGACGTGCCGATCTACCTCACCGGCCTTGGCACAGTACAGGCCTACAACAGCGTGCTCGTGAAGTCGCGCGTCGACGGCCAGATCGTCAAGATCAACTTCGCGGAGGGAAAGGACGTCAAGGCCGGCGACGTGTTGGTGGAAATCGACCCGCGCCCCTATGAGGCGGCGCTGAGCCAGGCGCAAGCAAACAAGCTCAAGGACGAGGCACAGCTTGAAAATGCCCGCCTCGATCTCGATCGCCTGACCCGGCTCATCGCCACCAACGCAGTGAGCAAACAGCAGGCCGACACTGCCCGCGCGCTCGTGGCCCAGCTCGACGCCACCGTCAAAGCCGACCAGGCGGCGATCGACATGGCGCGCACGCAAGTGGACTACGCCAAAATCCGCTCGCTCATCGACGGCCGCGCCGGCACCAGGCTGATCGATATCGGAAACATGATCCGCGCCACCGACACGGTCGGCATCGTCACCATCAATCAAATGAATCCGATCTTCGTGAACTTCGCATTGCCGGCGGATTCGCTGCCGCCGGTGCGCGCGCGATCAAAGGACGGCGACGTGCCGGTGCTGGTCCAGGACAGCAACCTTGTCGACCTCGCGACCGGCACCCTCACCGTCATCGACAACCAGGTCAATGCCACGACCGGCACCATCACCTACAAGGCGACTTTCGCCAACAGCGACCAGGTTCTATGGCCTGGCCAATTCGTCAACGTGCGGGTCGAACTCGACATTCGCCGCGGCGTGCTCGCACTCCCGGTCAGGGCGGTCCAGCAAGGCCCGGACGGACCATTCGTTTTCGTGGTCGGCCCGAAACAGGTGGTGGAGAAGCGGCCGATCACGGTCGGTCTGTTGAGCAAGACCACGGCCATCGTGGACGCCGGACTGCAGCCGGGCGAAATGGTGGTAACCGACGGCCAATATCGCATCCAGAACGGCACCAGAGTTGACGTCCTCGCCAGTCCGGCGGTAGCGCCCGGCCGATCCGCGGCATCTCAGGCGGCGCAATGAACGTCTCCGCGCCATTCATCATTCGTCCGGTTGCGACGACGCTCATGATGATCGGTCTCACTTTGTTGGGCCTCGTCGCCTATTTGGTGCTGCCGATCGCCGGCGTGCCGCAGGTTGACGTCCCCACGATACGCGTGAGCGCGAACCTGCCCGGCGCCAATGCGGAGACCATGGCGACTTCGGTGGCGACGCCGCTCGAAGGCCAATTGTCCTTGATTGCCGGGGTTACTTCGATCAGTTCCGCAAGCTCGCTCGGCGTCACGCAGATCCAGGTGGAATTCGATCTTTCGCGCAGCATCGAAAGCGCCGCCCAGGACGTTCAGAGCGCCATCAGCGCGGCCGGCGGGCTGCTGCCAAAAAACCTGCCGAACCCCCCGACCTATGAAAAGGTCAATCCGGCCGACGCGCTCCTGATGTCGATCGCCGCCACCTCACCCGACCTCCCGATTTCGAAGGTCGACGAATATGTCGAGAACTTTCTGGCGCCGCAGATTTCGCGGATCACCGGCGTCGGCCTCGTCGATTACCACGGCCAGCAGAAGCCGGCGATCCGCGTCCAGATCAACCCCGCCGTCGCCGCTGCGATCGGCATCAGCCTCGAAGACGTCCGCGCGGCGCTCGCCACCACGACGGTCAACTCACCGAAAGGAACGCTGGACGGGCCGAAGCAATCCCTCACCCTCGACACCACCGACCAGGTGTTCGATGCCGCGACCTTTAACGATGCCATCATTGCCTATCGCGCCGGTGCGCCGGTGCGTGTCCGCGATTTCGGCAAGGCCGTCGATGGCGTCGAGAGCACCCGGGAGGCCGCATGGCTCGGCGGCGTGCGCTCCGTCATCATCGATGTTCACAAGCAGCCCGGCTACAACATCAATCAGACCGTTGCGCGCGTCAAAGATGCACTGCCGGAGCTGCAGCGCCCGCTGCCGCCGTCGATCAAGCTGCAGGTCTTGGGCGACCGCACCCAAACGATTCGCGCCTCAGTGATCGATGTGCAGGTCACCATGGCGATCAGCATCGGTCTCGTAGTGCTGGTCATGTTCCTGTTCCTTCGCCATGTGCGGGCGACTTTCATCCCGAGCGTCACCATCCCGGTGTCGCTGCTGGCGACCTGCGCGGTCATGTATCTCGCCGGCTACACGCTCGACAACGTGTCGCTGATGGCCCTGACCATCGCGGTCGGCTTTATCATCGACGACGCGGTGGTGATGATCGAGAACATCATGCGCCATATCGAGGCGGGCGAGCGCCCTCTTAAGGCCGCGCTCGACGGGTCGCGCGAGATCGGCTTCACCATCGTGTCGATGACGCTGTCGCTGACCGCCGTCTTCATCCCGCTGCTGCTGATGGGCGGCCTGATCGGGCGGCTGTTTCGCGAATTTGCCGTCACGGTCAGCGTGGCCATCATCATTTCGGGCGTGGTCTCGCTCACCCTCACGCCGATGATGTGCGCGTGGCTGCTGCATCCCCACGAAGCCGCTGACCAAGAGAACCGCATCATGGCCGCGCTCGAACGCGGATTTGCGGTCACGCTCGACTGGTACGCGGCGAGCCTGCGCTGGTCATTGCGCCATCGCCTGTTCATCGTAAGCCTGATGGCCGCCACCATGGCGGCGACCGTCTATCTCTACACCGTCATTCCGAAAGGCTTCTTTCCGCAGCAAGACAACGGCACCATCCAAGGCACCACCGAAGCCGCCCAGGACATCTCCTACGCCGCCATGGTTGAGCGCGTGCACGAACTTGCCAAGGTCGTGATGGCTGACCCCGACGTCGGGACGGTGTACTACTGGGTCGGCGCTAATCCGACCGTCAACACCGGTCGTCTGATGATCGACCTCAAGCCGCTCGCCGAACGCAACGCAACGGCGACGGAGGTGATCAACCGGCTGCGGCGCGCCACGCTGGTGGTCCCTGGCATCGCGCTGTTCGGGCAGGCGCGCCAGGACGTGCAGATCGGTGCGCGGGTCAGTAAGACCCAATACCAATACACGCTGCAGGATCCCAATGTGGCGGAGCTGTTCCAGTGGGCGCCGATCGTGTTGGCGAAGCTCGCCGCTCTGCCGCAGCTGCAGGACGTGACGGGCGATCTCCAGGCGACCGCACCGCGCA
>Ga0257161_1000215_pt1 | contig 15627 bp, 13 predicted proteins | sample NR01A_FD_185954 | JGI IMG/M metagenome (GOLD analysis project Ga0257161, IMG submission 185954) | Soil microbial communities from H.J. Andrews Experimental Forest, Oregon, United States - NR-01-A | ecosystem: Environmental > Terrestrial > Soil > Temperate forest > Bulk soil | place: USA: Oregon... | reverse complement strand
GTGATCGTCGCGCCTTCCTTCTTGGCGGATACCTGCACGCCTTCGAGCTTCTGGCCGGAAGCCGACGTGATCGAGCCCGTCAGCAGCTGGTCGGCCGAAGCGCCGCCCGCCGCGAAACCAACGACGAGACCCGCGACGCTCGCCAATAATTTCCCGCGTAAGTGTGTCATGGTACGTCTTCTCCTTCAAAGGTCTTACGGTTCGCCGCCACCGCCAGCGCGGCGCGCCGGTGCGGCTGCGGCTTGAACCGGTACGGTTCGCACATATGAAATGATCGCCTCGATCTGGTCCGGCTTCAGATAGAACTTGAAAGCCGGCATGCGCGGCGTGCCATTGGTGATGAACTCGCGCATGACGTCGTCATCGCCGCCGCCGGCGTCCTTATTCAGGGCAGGGCCGTAGGTCCTGGCGCCGAGCGAGGGCGGCAGATGGCAGACGCCGCACGATTGGGCGAACACCTGCCGCCCGTTTTTCTGTTGATCGGTAAGATTGCCGCCAGCCTGCTGTGCGGTTGCACCCTGGGCGGATGCGGCGAGCAGGAACAGACCAAAAAAAGCTGCCTTCTTCATGAACTTTCCCCCGTTCTCGGCTTGTTTTATGGATCATACGCCGCGGACAGGCGGAAGGGAAGGGGTGTTGGTTCCTGGCGAGGTCATTGCGGGGCTCGTGGCCGTCCCGAGAATCGGAGCACAGCTGCTCCTGATGGAAGATTGCCACCCGGTCGCGGGTGATACGGATCAGGACACATGCACCGCAGCGAAACCACTTGCAGGCGGTTGCATCCCGCTACAGGGGCGGCGGCACGTGTGGTATCGTGTGGTATAGAATCAAGACCAACTCGCCGGGGGCACTGCAGGCATGGACGCAGAGGCTTCGCGCAGCCAGCTTGCCGCCGCCCTCGTGCGCGTCGCTGCCGGGGATCGTGCGCGCTGCGCATGGTCTACCAGGACACCTCGGCGAAGCTTTTTGGTGTTTGTCTTCGTATCTTGAATGACAAGAGCGAGGCCGAGGACGTGCTGCAGGACGTGTACGTGACGGTGTGGCGCAAAGCCGCCGGTTTCGATCCGGGCCGGGCGAGCCCAATCACGTGGCTGGTGGCGATCACCCGCAACCGGGCGATAGATCGGCTGCGGGCGAGCGCCGTGAGCCGCCGCATGGAGCCGATCGAAGCGGCCGATGGGGTGAGCGATCCCGCTCCGGCCGCAGTCGAGCGCGTCGAGCTCGCGCAGCAACACCAGCGTCTTGCCCGCTGTCTGGAAGGGCTGGAAGCCCGGCATTCGGCCGCTATCCGCGCCGCCTTTCTCGACGGCGCCACTTACGAGGAGCTGGCTCAACGCATGAGCGTGCCGCTCGGTACGATGAAAAGTTGGATCAGGCGCGGCCTGTTGAAACTCAGGGCCTGTCTCGAGGGATGAGCGCGAACGACACCATAGGTCCGGCGGACGACGGCAATCTCATTGCCGCCGAATACGTGTTGGGCGTGCTTGGCGTTGCGGAGCGACGCGAGGTCGAACGGCGTCTCGCACAAGAGCCCGCGCTTGTTGCCGAGGTGGCGTTCTGGGAGGAGCGGCTCACCGGACTGACCGATGCGGTGGCGCCGGTGTCGCCGCCGCAGGCCGCCTGGTCGCGCATCGAGACGGCAATCGGAGCCGCGTCACCGCCGCCGTCGGTTTGGCACAGCCTCGCCTTCTGGCGCAGCTTCGCCATCGCCTCGGCGACGCTCGCCGCTGCGAGCATCGCGGCGCTCGCCTATATCGGCCTTGTTCCTGGCGCACGTACGCCGCTGATGGCAACGCTCAGCGGCAGCGCGGGGCAGCCGAACTTCGTCGCCTCGGTGACGGCAACCGGCAACACCCTGGTGATCGTGCCGGCGGCGCTGCTCACCAATGATCCGCGCGCCTACGAGTTGTGGCTCATTCCGAGCGGCGAGACGCGGCCACGCTCGCTCGGACTCGTTCAGCCGGGTCAACCGATCAGGCTCGAGATTCCCTCCGACCTCGCCGGCCGGCTCACGCCGGATGCCACGCTCGCCGTCTCGCTCGAGCCGCCCGGCGGCTCGCCGACCGGCCTGCCCACCGGCCCGGTGATCGCCGCCGGCAAGCTGACGAATCTGTAGGGGCGACCCTTGTGGTCGCCCGCGGGCAGAGCCAATCTTAACCCGTCCATCAGGTCCGCCTGCAACAGGGCGACCACAAGGGTCGCCCCTACATTCATCCTTACCTCGGAGAGAAGAAGCCGCAGAATTCGAAAATCTCCTGCATCCGTTGACCGCATCGTTCGTATCTCCATTGCAAGCCGCTGGTGCGGCGCGAATTGCAAACACCAGATGGAGAACGACATGAAGCTTTCACGCACTGCAATGTTGGTGACTGTGGCCTCGCTCGCATTCGCCGGGGCGGCAGCACCCACTCTCGCGCAAATGCAAATGAGGGAGCAGGCCGTCACCGTCGGTGGCTCCCCGATGTACCCTTCCAAGAACATCATCCAAAATGCGGTCAACTCCAAGGACCACACGACGCTCGTCGCCGCGGTCAAGGCTGCAGGCCTCGTCGGGACGCTGCAAGGGCCTGGCCCCTTCACGGTCTTCGCGCCCACCAACGCCGCGTTCGCGAAGCTGCCGCCCGGCACAGTCGATTCGCTGCTCAAGCCTGAGATGAAGGCGAAGCTGACCGGAGTGTTGACCTACCACGTGGTGCCGGGACGTCTTTCCGCCAAGGACTTGATGGATGCGGCGAGAAAGAGTGGCGGCACTGCCGAGTTCAAGACCGTCGAAGGCGAGACGATCTCGGTCGAGACCAGGGGCAACACCCTTTGGATCCGGGACGCCAAGGGCAATGTTTCCAAGGTCACGATCCAGAACGTGTTTCAGTCGAACGGCGTCATCCACGTCATCGACGCCGTGCTGCTGCCAAGCTGATCTCAACGAAGCTGATCTCGACGAAGCTGGGCTCGCCCGGCTCAAAGTCCGGGTGACCGATCGGCGCAGCCAATCTCCTTTCCCCGGCGCGAAGCCCGTCGCGACAACGCGGCGGGCTTTCACTCGGGCCGGGTCGGAAGCGGAAATTCAGACCGGGAGCTTAGACCGCGAATACTGAAGGCCTTCACGGGCCGGCTGAAGCCCTTGAGGACGAGGTCACCCTGCGCCTCCACGTCCGCGAGGTTTTCGATCGCCCTGTGGACGTTGGCATCCACCAGGATCTGGCCGTTGCTTGCCTCGTCGCACAGTCTTGAGGCGAGATTGGCAACCTTCCCGGTCACCGAATACTGAAATCTTCCCTCGAATCCGATGCATCCAAGAGTTGCATAGCCGTGAGCAATGCCGATGCCAAAGCCGAGTTCATATCCTAAATAACGCCATTTCGTCGCGAGCCTCGCCACTTCGTCGCGCATCTCGATTGCCATTTGCGCCGCCCGCTCGGGCGGATTGGGGCAGGGCAGAGGATCGTTGAATAAAACCAGGAGCCCGTCGCCGGTAAAGCGCTCGACCGTGCCCTCGAATTTGTCGATGAGAACCCCCAAGGCGGCGTGATATTCGCGCAGGACCTCCAACACCTCCTCGGGTTCGGCGGCTTCGGCGAATGCCGTGAAGCCGCGCAGGTCACAGAACAGCACGGTTATCTCGCGGCGATGGCTTTCCAGGATGCTTTCGTCACGCGAGGACACGATGAGCTGCGCGAGCTGGGAGGGAAGAAAGCGCTTCAGCCGTCCGACGCGCTCGATCTCGGCAACCTGTTCGGCCACCCGCAGTTCGAGACTGCGATTCCATTTGGCAAGATCATCCGCCTGCGCCTGCACGCGATCGTGGAGTTCCTTCAAGCGGAGAACCGACCTCACTCTGGCGACCAGCGCCGCATGATCGACCGGCTTGGTAAGATACTCGTCGGCGCCGGCATCAAGGCCGGCAACCACGTCCTTCGTATCGGTTCTGGCCGTCAGAATGATGATCGGCGTGAACGGGCGATTGCCGTCGCTCTTGAGGCGGCGACAAACCTCGATGCCGTTGAGCTTCGGCATCGTGACGTCCAAGAGGATCAGGTCGGGAGCGCATTCGCTGACAGCCGCCAAACCTGTTTCGCCATCGGCCGCCTCGGACGTCTCGTAGCCGTGCGCCCGCAATCGCGTCACGATGATGTCGCGATTTTCCTCGCTATCGTCGACGACGAGGATGCGCGGGGGATCATTCATCTCAAAGCCGTTGCACGCGGACGCTGGAGCGGATCGCCAATACGCCCTCACCCTGCCCTCTCCAAGCGGGGAGGGTAGGGTGAGGGCATCGCCAACTCTGCCACCATAGGCCGTATCAAGCCAATCGGAAATTCCTAACAGACCGATCGATGAAACCGATCATGCGCATGGCGCCATCCACAAATGAGGCCTCGTCATTCAAAATCGACCAACTAAGGCACGTACTCCCGGATCTTTGCAAGCAGTTGACGGGTGCTATACGGCTTGCTGACATAGGCGTTGCAGCCCGCCGCTCGCGCCTTGCTCTCGTCGCCGCTCAGCGCGTAGGAGGTGACGACGATGATCGGAATGGCGCGCAACACCGGATCGGCCTTGAGGCGACGGGTTACCTCATAGCCATCGAGCAGGGGAATTTGAACGTCCATCAAGATAAGGTCCGGCCGCTCGTGCTGCGCCATTGTGAGCGCCTGCTCGCCGTCCTCGGCCTCCACCAGGTTGTAGCCGCTGTTTGTCAAGAGGTCGCGAAGGATCCGCCGGTTATCTTCCTGATCTTCGACCACGAGAATACATCTGTTCATGATTTCTGCGTCTTTTTCGCTTTGGAGGTTGGTAGCGTGAATGAAAAGGTCGAGCCTTCACCGAGCGCCGACTCCACCCAGATGCATCCCCCGTGCATTTCAATGATTCGCTTGGCGATCGATAATCCCAGTCCAGTCCCCCCTTTCCGTCTGATCGACGAGCTGTCGGCCTGCTGAAACTCATCGAAAATCCGGCCTTGATCGACTTCGGAGATGCCTGAGCCGGTATCGCGGACGGCAACGAGCAGCGCTTCGTCCAGGGTCGACGCCCGGATGGACACCTCGCCGGCATCGGTGAACTTTATGGCGTTGCCGATAAGATTCATGAGAACCTGGGCCAGGCGCCGCTCGTCCCCCCAGCCGGCGGGAAGATCCGGGGATATCTCGCTGCGCAGCGTGATCTGCTTTTCCCCGGCGAGCGGTTCGACCGCGTCGAGCACGCCTTCCACCACATCTTTCATCGCGTATTCCGCCATTTCGAGCGTCAATTGACCGGCCTCGATCTTGGCGAGATCGAGCACATCGTTGATGAGCCCGAGAAGATGGCGACCATTGACCTGAACGCGTTCCATGACGCCGCGCATGCGATCCGGAATCTCGCCGTAGATGCAGTCGAGCACCAGTTCGGTATAGCCGAGGATGGCGTTCAACGGCGTGCGCAGCTCGTGGCTCATATTGGCGAGAAACTGCGACTTGTGCCGGCTCTCGATCTCGACCTGGAGGCTTTTCTCCTGGAGCTCGCCGAAAAGGCGGGCGTTCTCGATCGCCTGAACCGACTGCGCCGCGAATGTCTTGATGAGATCGACCGTGCTCCTCGGAATTGCCCCAGGCTCTTTGCGTCGCACCACCAGAAGGCCGGCGATCTCGTCCTGCCACAGCAACGGTGCGACGAGGACAGCCCGGAAGCCGGCACCCAGAATGAGGTCTTTTATCGGACTTGGGGGCTCATCGTGAAAATCAGGAATCTGGATGGGTTCCTGCCGCGCCAGCGCCATGCCCACGTGTCGTTCGGCGATATCGACCTTGTAGGCGGCAAACGCGGCGATTGTGTCGGCATCCATGCCGTAGTTTGCGCGCAGGTCGAATTTCTGCCGCGGCTCGTCGAACACATAGATCGATCCGGCCGTGGTGCTGGAGAGCTGCACGGCTTGCGCCACAATAGTGGCCAGCACGTTTTCGAGGTTTAGCGTCGAATTAACCACTTGGCTGACCTCACCGAGAGCACGAAGCTCGAGGACCGATTGTTCAAGCTCGCGGGTGCGGACTTCGACTTGGGCTTCCAGATTGGCGTGGGAGTCTTGGAGCTTGCTCGCCATCTCGTTGAACTGGTCGGCGAGCGATTCAAGTTCGTCGCCGGTTTTGATCGAGATGCGCTGAGAAAGATCGCCGCTGCCGATGCGGGCGGCGCCGGCACGCAGCGTCTCGATGGGCACCACCATTCTGCGCACCAGGAACATGCCGCCTAGCAACGCCAAGCCAAGGGCTGCCAGCAACAGCAGGGCCGTTCGCACAATGGTTGCACGCAGCGGTGCATAGGCCTCGTCGATCGGGAGCTCGACGAACACCCGCCAACCGAGCGGGGCGATCTCCGCAAAGGAGGTCAAAACCTCGCGGCCTTCCAGATTGCGGCCGGCTTGCCCGGATTCGGTCGCGTTGTCCGCGAGTGCGGCGCGCGCCGCTTGCACCTGCGGGAGTCCGGACAGGTCGGTGTTCCTCAGCACCATGCTGATGTCGGGATGGGCGATCAGGCGGCCCCGGGCGTCGACCACATAGGCGTGGCCGTGCTCCCCCACCTTGATCATCGAAACGACGTCCCACATGAACGTCAGGTTGACCTCGGCCACGCTGACGCCGTCGTCGCGCGCGCCGGCCATCGCCAGCGTCATGTAGGGCTCTGAATTGTGCCGGAAATAGACCGGGCCGTAGTAGTTCGTGCGCGATGCGGCGTGGCGAAATTTGGGCTCGCCGGAGACATCGATTGCGCCGCCGACCTCGTCCGGCTCCGTCCGCGAGACGCGCAGCTGCACGAGCCCCGACGGGTCGATCTGCTCGAGCTCTGTAATCGCCGACACCTGGCGAAGCAGACGCCAGGCGTCGATCCGCCGCTGTTGAAACGTGGTGGCGTCCCAGGGCACCTGGACGGTCCAACCGAGCTGGGCCTCGATGCCTTTGACGAACTGGCTGATCTTGGCCGCGGCGCCTTCTGCCTGTTCGCGCTGGATGTAGATGAGGGAGGCCTTATGCTCCCGGTAGAAGAACCAGATCTCCGATGCCCCGTTGGCAAGCAACGCCACCGAGACCAACGCCACGAGCAACGTTACGTATTTTACGAAGATGCGGCTGCGCACCGGCAAGAACGGCAGGGCCTCAGGCATTCTGATGTATCGCGTTGCCAGCAACATCGATGCCATTGCACCATTCGCAAGTGCACGGGTCTTTGAATGCCGCGTAGGATCGGCTAGCCTCATGGTGCGTTTTGCCTGGCTCTATCGAACGACGACACTGTCCGGATCTGACGACGACACTGTCTGGCGCATCGGATGGCATCCAACTGATTTCCTATCGGCCCTCACGCCGAGGAAACGCGCGCACGGACAACGAGAACACGAAGTCGCGGCTCTTGGCTGCATTGTGGCACCCCATGCACCCATTTCCATCGACATGCTCCTGCCGGAAGGTTTCCATCGTGGTGTTCGCAAACGCCGTTGCGTCGTTTGGTATCCCCGGGATGGCTGAACTGCTGGTTCCGGGGAATGTGTTGGCGGGGCTTCCGTCGAGGTCTCCCCGGTTGCGCTTCAGCGGCCACTGCGTCATGACGAGCTGATAATTCTGCCACGGCGAATCCGGATACTGTTGCGCGAGCATCGCCCGGTACCTGACGTTCGTTCTTGCCGTTGAAAAATTCCCGATGTCGTGAATTTTCGTGATCCGTTCGACGTTGAAAGGCTGCGGCGCCGGACAGGTCGCTGGATCGAAACATGTGATCGGGTTTGATTTGGGCATTGGAGTGCCGTCGCCGTTGTTAAACGTGAGCGGCTGGCCGGCCTGCGGACCCGGAACATTGTCGATGTGCTCGAACGTGCTCCAGATGCCCTGCGGATGGGTCGGTGTTTTGGTGACGATGTGAAGGCCTGCGAGCCCTACGGTTCGCTTTTCGCACTGGCCGGTTGCGATGTTGAATAGCCAGGCATCTCTGGTGTGAAAGCGTTCTTGTCGTTCGATGTCCTGCATATCGATCCAGGCCGCCTTGACGCGGATCGTCGCGGCCGGAAGCGGCGTGAAGTTCACCAGATTGGCCCTGAGAAATAAGCGCCCGCCCGCGATATGCCGAAAAAACGTCTCGTTGAATCCCGAGGTGTACCGAACGAAGGTGCGATTCTGGGCGAGCAGTGGTCCGGAACCACCGGACTGGATGATGTTATCTAACTTCATGGAGCCCGCGAGCACGATGTCGCCGAAGGCCAGGCCCGAAACATCGCATGGAATCAGTCCGCCATACTCGTTCCAGTCTTTCGGGTCCTGTCCGTCCGTTTGAAACAGCTCCCATTCTGACTTGAACGTCTCGAACACCGTCGGGCGGCCTGCAGCGCTGCCCAGCGCAAGTCCTCCGTCCGGCACGCCGCGCTGGCCATCTTTGGCCGGCCATGCCAGCGCGATGAAGCTTCGCCAGGAGAAATCATCGTAGAGGAGGATGGGCAGACTGCTGGCGGGAAACTGCTCAATGAAGCAGACGTCGCTCAACATCCGATATGACACGGTCGGCTGCGGTCCGCCTGGCGGCATCGTGGCTGAAGCCGGACAGTCGATCCATTCCTGCGCGTTCGCGGCCGAGGCGTAAAGGAAGCCGATCAGGGCCGTTACTAACGCGCAGGTCATCTGTGAACGGCGCATGACGGTCTCCGCACGACTTGGCTCGGCATTGACATTGCGCCGTGCGCGCGTCCTTCTTGGCGTACCGCTGGGTTCTGACATCAATGCAAGTCCGTCGCGAGTCCTCAAGGCTGTCCAATCTGCCGTAAAATCCTTTCAACCTGTGTGATCTGGCTCACACACGCGGATCGGGTATGGCTGATATTACCTCCATTCAGGGGCGATTTTGTTGACGCTACTATCTTACCATCGCGCAGATGCCGCGTTGGAGATCAGTTGGTTCGGAGACCTGGATTAGGCCCTGCGCCGACTAAATCCCGGTGCTGAGTTCTAAAGATGTATTCACTGCAACGGAGGGGTTGTTATGAGTGACGACAGGATTAGCGTCGGTCCGAAGAAAACGTTGGCCGAACTGGAGGCGGCGACGGGGCGGCTTTCGCCGGAGCCGGGCGTGGCGGGTCAGCCGCCGCAAGAATATGACGAGAAACTGAAGACCAATCATTGGAAATATCACCGCCACCTCGACCCATCGTGGGACAACGCAGCGTGGGCTGAAAAGCATGATAATACTGCGCCGGATTCTCCCTATAAGGGCGATCCGTATTTCGATCGCACCGGCAAAAAGCAGAATGACGAGCTGAAGCAGGCCATCGCCGAGGTATTTGTCAAATACAAAAAAATAGACCTCACGGATCCCAATGGACCGGAGTGGCTGCTGGCGTGGCGCATGTATCCGAACGAAAATCATCCGCGCTGGTCGAACTCGGGATTCGAGGGATGCGGATGCAATTGCGGTTGCTATGCCCCGAAGAGTTGGGAGCAGCCCAAGAAATAGGACTCTGAAATTTTTCGCGGCCGTGATCGGAGTGGCATTATTTTTGGAAAATGCCACTCCGACGCTCGCTCTTTCCGTAGGCTTCTTGTTGCGGTAGCTCAAAACGCGAAAAGCACGTTCCCGTTAAATACGCCCGAGTTTCGTGCTGTTTGCGGCTTGAGGAGGTGCGAATGGGGGGGCAATTGCCCGCGGTCGGCATCGGTTTTCGTGCAGCCATTGCCGATTGGACGCGCGAAAACCTTGATCGCTTCGACGCGCTCGAAATCACCGTCGATCACTGCCTTGCGGGCAGCACATCGCTGCGCGCGGCGATATTCGATCTGGTCGGCCGGGTTCCGCTCACGGCGCACGGGGTCGGGCTGTCGCTCGGCACCGATGTGCCGCTTGATCTGGCGTATCTTGATGAGGTAGCCGAGGTGGTCGAGCGCCTGCGCGCCCCGGCCTACAGCGAGCACCTCGCCTTCACGCGGGTTCCGGGCCGCGAGACCGCTGCCCTCATGCCGCTGCCGAAGACGGAGGCAGTCGCCGAACAGATCATCGCCAAGGTGCGGACGGTGCAGTCGCGGGTGCCGTTTCCGTTCCTGCTGGAAAACATCACCTACGTGTTCGAGTGGCCGGACTCGAAAATGTCGGACGCGGATTTTCTCAACCTGATCTGCTGCGAGACCGGGGCGGGACTCCTGCTCGATGTGGAGAATGTCTATTTGAATGCCACGAACCACGGGTTCGATCCCCACGCGTTCATCGATGCGCTGCGCCCGGGCCTGGTCAGGGAGGTGCACATGGCGGGCGGCGTCACCATCCGCGACGAGTCTCTCGCCAAACCGCTGCTTGCGGATTCTCACAGCCATCCGGTCCCTGATGCGGCCCTCGATCTCCTGGAATACACGCTTGCGCGGCACACGCCTTCCGTCATCATCCTGGAGCGCGACGACCGGCTCGAGGCCGGCGATGAAATTCTCGACGACATCGCGCGCATTCGCGCGCGCGTCGCGTCAAGGGCAGAGCCATTTCCTGAGAGTCATGGCCGGGCTTGTCCCGGCCATCCACGCCTTGCTTGTTGACGCGCGGCAAGACCGGCGTGGATGCCCGCGACAAACGCGGGCATGACGGCGGAGAGGCAATTCGATTACACCGGAATGGCCCGATCAAGGAAGACCCATGGCGAAGCCCTTGTTGGAGCGGCAGGTTAGCCTCATCGAGCATATGACGAGCGCCGCCGCGATTTTCGGCGGGGCAGGGGGCTCGGCTCCCGGTCTTGAGGGCATCGATCCGGCGCTGTTGCGGGTCGAGGCGCGGTTCTCATACGCCAAGCGCATGGAAAAGATCACTGCGGTGCTGCCCCGGACTTTCGGGTTGCTGGGAAGCAGCAGGGACGCGCACGTGCGCGCATTCGTCGAGAGCTGTCCGCCGACCACCCTCAGCCGCCTCGAGAATGCGTGCCGGTTTTATCAGTTTCTGGTTTCTTGCTGGAAGCACGAGGCGCCCAATCCGCCTTATATCGGCGATGTGGCCGCCTTGGAAATCGCTTGCGCCAAGGTCGATGCCGATCCGGGACGTCCTTCGCCCGATCGCGCGCACAGCGGCGATATTCGTCGCTGCCCGAGCATCATTTTGCTCCGCTGCACCTATGACGTGCGGCCGATCTTTGAACTCGGGTCGGAAAAAGCCGTGCCGGTGAAGCGCGACGCGCCGTTGGTGGTCGCCTTGCCTCCCGGTGCGGACGGTCCACAGGTATTCGAGGTTGCCCCGGCGCTCTTCGATCTGCTTGCCGCGCTCGACGATTGGACCGATCCACAGGGACTGGATGTCGCCCCTGACTTCGCCAAGCTCATCGCTGATCTGGCGGCGCGTGGGCTCATCGAGGTGCGGCGGTGAGAATCTGCCTCATCGGCAAGTTTCCGCCGATCCAGGGCGGCGTCAGCATGCGCACCTATTGGGCGGCCCACGCGTTGGCGGCGAGGGGGCACGAGATCCACGTCGTCACCAATGCCAAGGAGGTACGGCCGCCGTTCCGGATGCACATGCGGGGGCAGGACTGGCAGCGTTGCGAGGCGAGCTATGGCGAAGGCTCGGTGACGGTTCACTGGACCGATCCGGTCGACAGATCACAGACCTATATCCCGATGGCGAGCCCATTCGTGTCGAAGCTCGCGGGCATCGCGCTGCGGCTGCATGCGGAGCACCCGTTTGACGTGATCCATTCATTCTATCTTGAGCCTTACGGGGTGGCGGGACATCTCGCGGCGCAAATGACCGGTGTGCCCCACGTCACCCGAACGGCCGGAAGCGATGCCGGCCACCTGTGGCGCCATCCGCAGCTTGAAGCGCTCTACGATCATCTCTTTCGCTCCGCTGCCGGCGTGATCACCGGCCAGGCTGTTGCGGCCCGCGCCATTGCGCGCGGCGTCGTTGCCGATCGCATTGCGTTTGCGGGCGGCGTCATCGTGCCGGAGAGCGTGTTTACCCCCATCGGGCCGTCCATCGATCTCCCAGCACTTCGTGCCGAAGTCGCCTCCGACCCCGATCTCAGCGAGCTGCTGTGGGGCGAATTTGCCGGCGGCCGGCCATATTTTGGGGTCTACGGCAAGCTCGGCGAATCCAAAGGGTCGTTTGCGCTTCTCGCGGCCCTGCAGCGGCTGAAGAATGCCGGACTGGATGTCGGGCTGGTCGCCCTTGCGCACGGCCCACCCGCCGTAGAGGAGCGCTTCCGCGCGCAAGCGCGGGATTTCGGGCTTGCCGATCGCATCCTCCAGCTCCCGTTCCTTCCCCATTGGCGCGTGCCGGAATTCATCCGCGGATGTCTCGCCATATGCTGTCTGGAACAGGATTTCCCGATCGGGTTCCGCACGCCCATCATTCTGCGCGAGGTGCTGCTGTGCGGAACGTGTCTGGTCGCCGCAACGGAGGTGATCCGCAAGCTTCCAGGCTATAGCCAATTGCCCCACGGCTTCGGCTGCGTCGCGATCGAGGACGTGAACGATGTGGACACGCTGAGCAAACGGCTCGCGGCCATCGTGACAGATCCGGCGCCGGCCCTGTACGTCGGCGCGCGCGGGTGTGAATTTGCGCGCGCGCTGCAGCGCGCTGAATCATTTCCGCAAGGGCTTGAGCGCGCGCTCGAAGCCGCCGCGGCAGGCCGACCTATGAGGTCGGGAGGGCCGCAGCCCGCAGACGCCGCCGCAGGACAAGAAGAAGCCGGGAGCCGCTTTCGGCTTTGTCAGCTCGCGGCGGGCGTGATCGAACGCACGGACCGGGACGCCGGGACCGCCCGGAAGCCGGTTGCACCGGCGGAAATCCCTGACCTGCCATGGGCGCGTGAGCTGTTGGCTGCCATCAAGCAGCGAATAGCCGACGGCCACCAGCACTTCGTCGGGCTGGTCCTGGCCGTTGAGGCGGAGATTGCGGTCGTGGCGGCGGAGCACGACGCGGATGCGACAAGCACTGGGGAGCCGGGCGATCCGCTGTTTCGACTGCGCATGGGGCGATGGGGAATGACGGCGGACGATCTCGCCGATTTGATTTGTGTTCGCGACCCGCACCTGCGGGCGCTGGCATTCGACTTCGATGTCGCGGCGCTTACAGCGGTTCGCACCGCCGATGATCTGGCTACGCCTCCAGCATCCCGTCGAAGCTACATCGTGGCTTTCGGGCGCTCCGCCGGCCGGCATGGCGGGAGGCGCGATCCGCTGGTTATCGACGCCGCTGCGGCGCGAATTCTGGACCTGAGCGACGGAACACGCCGCGCTTGCGAGGTCGTCGCGGAATTGAACCGGGATGGCCAGTTGTTGGGAGGCGACGCAGCGTTCAAGCGGATCGAAAGCCTGTTCGCGCACGGCTTGATCTTATTGCGGGACAAGCGGCTCAAAGTGGTTCGCGACGACCGTCCGGCCGTTGTTGAATTAGGCTTCGCGGCGAAATAATCGCTTGGGGTGCTGCACGCGGGTGCACGAGCCTTCCTCTCCCGAGCAAGCGGGGGAGTATAGGCGGCGGCCATCGGAATGGCGGCCGGGCCTCGGGCGCCGTCCTGGCACCGGGTCCAATTCAGCCATTTTAGCGTAGGTCGCGCCCGTGCTAACCTGCGCCCCGGAATAAATGCGGTCGAAGTAGCTTTGTCTCTGGTGCAATTTATTTCCTGAAGGTGTGGTAAGCGGGTGCCCGGTAACCGGTTTCGATCGTGGTACATTTCAGATTCCGACGGCCGCTGGACATCTCGCCGCCCCGTCCGAGACAACGGTCTCCGGCTATTACAGATTGTAATTCAATATGTTAAGCAGGAATTCTAGGTTTTTTGCGAGTACGATGTTTGATTACGGGGAGGGGGAAAGCGGGGACGTATCATGAGACGACGCGATTTTATGACCCTGGCCGGGAGCAGCTTGGCGTGGCCGTTCAACGCCCTTGCGCAAGGGCCGGACACTCCGGTGATCGGATTTCTCAACAGCGCCTCGCGAAAACCATTTGCAGGGCTCGTTGCGGCCTTTCACAAAGGTTTGAATGAACAGCGTTTCTGGGACGGTCGGAACGTCAAGGTCGAGGAGAGCTGGGCGGAAGGCGATGAAAATCGACTGATGCCGCTGCTCAGGGACCTCATTCAACGAAGGGTGAAACTGATCGCCGCAACCGGGGGCGTCCGGTCCGCTCAGACCGCGAGAGACGCAACCTCTGACATCCCGGTGCTCTTCATTTCCGGCGTCAATCCGGTCGAGCTTGGTCTGGTGTCAAGCTTCAATCACCCTGGCCGCAATCTCACCGGGGTCAATCTCGATACCACGCACTTGATCTCAAAACGTCTCGAAATGCTCTACGAATTCGTACCGGCCGACACCAAAGTCGCCGTGCTGGCGAGCCCCGGACGATTCTCCCCAGAAGCTGAGACGAAATTCTATAAAGAAAAAAAAATGGTCGCCATCCCGGTCAATCCCAACGGGGAGCTGGAGGACGCCTTCAAGGCAGCCGTCGAACAGGACGCCCGCGCGTTGCTCGTCGCTGCCGATCCGTTCTATTTCAACAGGCGTGATCGCATCGCCGCGCTCGCGGCGCAATATAGGATCCCGGCGCTTTATCCGGGGCGGGAATATGCAGTGGCCGGCGGTCTTTTGAGCTATGGCCCAAGCATCTCGGACGCCTATCGACAGATCGGTGTTTACGCTGGCCGGATCCTTAACGGGGCGAGGCCGGAGGAACTCCCGGTCGTCTCTCCGCAGAAATGGGAACTGGTGATTAACCGCAAGGCCGCAAAGGCGCTCCCCCTGATGATCCCGCCCTGGCTCGTCGCCCGCGCCGACGAAACCATCGATTGATCGTATTGATCCGGCCCGCGTAAGCGTCCCGGTCGTGAGAGACCGGCGCGGTTGCCACAACGTTCAACCGATCTCCGCCTCGAGTGTGTGAAGAAATGAAGGCCCTGAGGAGCCGTGCGCAGCACGGCGTCCTGAGGCTCTCGAAGGACGAAGGATGGCCGCCGGCACGACCTCGCCCGTGGCCATCCTTCGAGACGCATCGCAATCGAAATCGGCTGTTGCCGATTTCGATCCTTCTTTAACTGCCGAAGTCGGGCAAGCCCGACTTCGGTGCGATGCTCCTCAGGATGAGGTGAGTTATTTCACTCGCTCCTCGCGGGAGCTGGCAATTGAGATTGGGCCACTAAGATTGAGCAACCTGGTGAACCGATTTCAGGGCGCTTGAATCTCTATGTTCGCTCCACCGGCGAGAGGTTGGGCGCCTTCCCACTATTTTTGCCGTCGACAACAGTATCGCGTTCCGAACACCAGAAAAGGTGGGACGAAATACCAGAAAGGTGGGACGAAAATAGTTGGATCATTTTGATGATCTACCGTTGATTGCTGCGCTTTGTTGTTTTCATTTTCACTGAAAAAGCTTTCCGCGTGCCTGAATCCGACTACACTGCGGCCGGCAGCAATGCTGAGATAAAACGCAAGGGGGAGGAACGCATGGGCGCGCGAAGCCGCATAATTTTATTAATTGCATCGCTCGCGGTAGCGGCGATGGCCGCTCCGGCTCTGGCACGCGACGATGACGATGACCGCTGCGCCGGCGCGCGCGACCTGACGTTGATCAATGGAAAGATTCATACGCTCGATGCGCGTAACTCGATTGTGTCGTCGGTGATGATCCGGAACGGCAAGTTCGCCGCGG
>Ga0257161_1000214_pt1 | contig 15652 bp, 17 predicted proteins | sample NR01A_FD_185954 | JGI IMG/M metagenome (GOLD analysis project Ga0257161, IMG submission 185954) | Soil microbial communities from H.J. Andrews Experimental Forest, Oregon, United States - NR-01-A | ecosystem: Environmental > Terrestrial > Soil > Temperate forest > Bulk soil | place: USA: Oregon... | reverse complement strand
TCGGCTGGTTCGCGTTCCGCAGCCGCGTCACCGGCGTCTATCTGTCGATCATCACCCAGGCGCTCACCTTCGCGCTGATGCTCGGCTTCTTCCGCAACAATTTCGGCTTCGGCGGCAACAACGGCCTCACCGACTTCAAGGACGTGCTCGGCTTCAACGTTCAGGCGGCCGGCACCCGCGGCGCACTGTTTGGCATCACCTGCGTCGCGCTGGCGGCCGCGCTGGCCATGTGCCGCGCCATCGTCACGTCCAAATTCGGCAAGGTGCTGGTCGCGATCCGCGACGCCGAATCGCGCACTCGCTTTCTTGGCTATCGGGTGGAATCCTACAAGCTCCTCGTGTTCACGCTGTCGGCTTGCATGGCGGGCGTTGCCGGCGCGCTTTACGTGCTCCAGGTCGGCATTATCAATCCGAGCGAATTCGCGCCCGCCAATTCCATCGAGGAGGTCATCTGGGTCGCGGTTGGCGGCCGCGGCACGCTGACCGGCGCGATCCTGGGCGCCGTCGTGGTCAACTACGGCAAGACCTACTTCACCTCGGGCGCTCTTGCGCCCTATTGGCTGTTTGTGCTCGGCGGCCTCTTCGTCGGCGTGACCCTGCTGCTGCCGCGCGGCATCGTCGGCACCATCCAGCATGTGTGGGCGAACCGCCGCAAACCCGAGACGCCTGATCCCGACCCGCAGCCGGTCGGTGCGCCGGCGCCGGCGGAGTGACCGCGATGGACGGACGCGAGACTTCCGCCTTGCTTTATCTCGACGGCGTCTCCGTCTCGTTCGACGGCTTTCTGGCGCTCAACGAATTGTCGTTCACGATCGATCCCGGCGAAATGCGCGCCATCATCGGCCCGAACGGCGCCGGTAAGACCACCATGATGGACGTTGTGACCGGCAAGACCCGGCCGCAGAGGGGCGACGTGCTGTTCGACGGCATCCATCGGCTGACTGAGCTTGACGAAAGCAACATCGCGGAGCTTGGCATCGGCCGCAAGTTCCAGAAGCCCACGGTGTTCGAGAGCCATACGGTGGAGGACAACCTGCGTCTGGCGCTCAAAGCCGACCGCCGCGCCCGCGCCGCTTTGATGTGGCGCGCGAGCCTCGACGAGGAGACGCGCATCGATCGCCTGTTCGAGACCATAAGGCTCGGCGCGCTGCGCTCGCGCCTCGCCGGCAGCCTCTCCCACGGGCAGAAACAGTGGCTCGAAATCGGCATGCTGCTCGCCCAGGAGCCGAAGCTCCTGCTGGTCGACGAGCCGGTCGCCGGCATGACCGATGCCGAGACGCACCAGACCGCGGAGCTGCTGCGCGAGATCAACCGCCAGCGCACCGTCGTGGTGGTGGAGCACGACATGACCTTCGTGCGCGAGCTCGGTGTCAAGGTAACGGTGCTGCACGAAGGCACCGTCATCGCCGAAGGGTCCATCGATCAGGTCTCGGAGAATGAGCGGGTGATCGAGGTCTATTTGGGGAGGTAACGCCGTGAACGTAGGGTGGGCTAAGGCGCATGGCACGAGTTCGCAAGCTTGCGACATGCCTTTCGCGCCTTTGCCCACGCTGTCCACCGTTCAGGGGAGTCGCGACCGCGTGGGCAAAGGCGCGATAGTCCGTCTGCTTTACGGGCGCCGCGCCACGCGCCTTTGCCCACCCTACGAGCTTCTCGTGTTGGCAGGTAACCCATGCTCGAAGTGAATGCCATCGACCTTCATTACGGCGCCGCCCAGGCGCTGCGCGGCATCTCGCTCAAAGCCGCGCCCGGCACCGTGACCTGCGTGCTCGGGCGCAACGGCGTCGGCAAGAGCAGCCTGTTGCGGGCGCTGGTCGGCCAGCATCCGGTGAGCAAGGGCAGCATCACTTGGGAGACGAACGACATCACCACGCTGCGGCCGTCGGAGCGGGCCCGCCGCGGTATCGCCTATGTGCCTCAAGGCCGCGAGATATTCCCGCTGCTCACCGTCGAGGAAAACCTGCAAACCGGGTTTGCGCCCCTCAAGCGCGACGACCGCACCGTCCCGGAGGTGGTGTTCTCGCTGTTTCCCGTACTCAGCGGCATGCTGCGACGGCGCGGCGGCGATCTCTCGGGCGGGCAGCAGCAGCAACTCGCGATCGGGCGCGCCCTCGTCATGCGGCCGCGCCTGTTATTGCTCGACGAGCCGACCGAAGGCATCCAGCCCTCGATCATCAAGGACATCGGCCGCGCCATCGCGTACCTGCGCGGTCTCGGCGAGATGGCGATCGTGCTGGTGGAGCAGTATCTCGACTTTGCCCGCGAACTCGGCGACCATTTCGCCGTGATGGATCGCGGCCAGGTCGTTTACGCCAGCACGCGCGCCGACATCGACGAGAAGGCGCTGAAACGTGCGCTCGCGATCTGAGCGTGGGAGCCATGGGGCGGCATACACACAGCGAGCTTCACCCTCCCCTGCAGGGGGAGGGCAAAGGACGGTTCTCTGCTGCCGAAGGCAGTCCGGGGTGGGGTGACGGCGAGGCAGTTTATGCTGAAGAGCTGCCACCCCCACCCGGCCCGCTGCCGCGGGCCGACCTCCCCCCAGCCGAACCTCGCTATAGCGAGGGTTCGGCCACTCAACAAAGTGACCGAAGTCGGCAACAGCCGACTTCGGTTGGGGGAGGTGATCGTCGCGGCAGTGTAATGGACGATATGGCTACGCTGGAGGCGGTTAAGCGCGCCACCTTCGCCGCCAACCGCGCCGTCGGCCGCGTCTGCCTCGCCGTTGCGGCGACGCCGAGCGGTACTCGCCGCACCACGACCCGCGAGGACGGCTCGCTGCGGGTACGGTTTCCCAACGCCTGCGCGGGTGCGCCTGAGGCGGTGCTGGTCAATACTGCGGGCGGCATCGCGGGCGGCGACCGCTTCGCGGTCGATCTCGCGCTCGACGCCGGGGCACAGCTCACAGTGACCACGGCGGCAGCGGAAAAGATCTATCGTTCGCTTGGCCCGGATGCATGTCTCGACGTGTGCGCGACCCTTAAGGACGGCGCCGAACTCACGTGGCTGCCGCAGGAGACGATCCTGTTCGATCGTGCCCGCCTTGCCCGCACGATCACGATTGCACTCGCCCCCAGCGCGAAGCTCCTCCTGGCCGAGACGATCGTGTTCGGGCGCTCCGCCATGGGCGAAACCGTGCACGAGGGCAGCGTCATCGACCGCTGGCGGGTCCGCCGCGACGGCCGTCTGATCTTTGCCGAGAACCTCCGCCTTGATGGCCCCGTAACCGACCGCCTTAACGACGCTGCGGTTGCCGGCGGGTGCACAGCGATCGGCACCGTGCTCGTGGTGCCGGGCGACGACGTCGCGGTTGGGGCGGTGCGCAGCGCTTGCGCGCCATTTCGTGGCGAGGTCGGCATCTCCGCCTGGAACGGCATCGCGCTCGCCCGCCTTGCGGCGCGCGATGGCGCTGCGCTACGTCACGACCTTGTCGTCCTGTTATCCGCCCTCGGCCGTAGCGCACTGCCGCGAATCTGGCTGAACTGATCTGATCAATTCCACGTCATCTCAACCCAATGCGATGCTGCCGCCATGCACCTGACACCGCGCGAAAAGGATAAGCTTCTGATCGCCATGGCCGCCATGGTGGCGCGCCGCCGGCTGGATCGCGGCGTCAAGCTCAACCATCCGGAAGCCGTCGCGCTCATCAGCGATTTCATCATGGAGGGGGCGCGGGACGGCAAGACCGTCGCCGAGCTTATGCAGGCCGGCGCCCATGTGATCGCGCGCCATCAGGTCATGGACGGCATCGCCGAGATGATCCCGGAAATCCAGATCGAAGCCACGTTCCCGGACGGGACGAAGCTTGTCACCGTGCATGAGCCGATAAGATGAGGCACCCATGATCCCCGGCGAAATCATCACCCGGCCCGGCGATATCGAACTCAACGCCGGCCGCAAGACGGTGACTCTGACCGTTGCCAACACGGGCGACCGTCCAATCCAGGTCGGGAGCCACTATCATTTCTTCGAGACCAATCCGGCGCTCAAGTTCGACCGCAAGAAAGCCCGCGGGATGCGGCTCGACATCGCGGCCGGGACGGCCGTGCGGTTCGAGCCCGGCCAGACCCGCGAAGTGACGCTGGTGGGGCTCGCCGGATCACGTACGGTTTATGGATTTCGCCAGGAAGTGATGGGAAAACTCTGAGCCGAAAAGCGCGAGCGTATCAGCCGGACGGGGATGAAAAAGCTTTAATATCTCCTTACATGCTTCTATGGTAAGGAAATGTGCGAACGTAAGGAGGCCTCGATGAGCTATGAGGCAGAGGCAACAATCACGTCCAAGGGCCAGATCACGGTGCCAGCCGAAATCCGGGAGAAACTCGGTGTCAAAGCCGGTGATCGTCTCCGCTTTCGGCTGACCGAATCCGGAAGGCTGACTGTGACCCCCGTTCGCCGGCGCAGCTTCTTCGACGGTCTCGACGAGTTGAAATTGCCTTCGATTGGGCGACCGGTCACAAGGGAAGACATCGATGCGGCTATCGAGCAGGAGGTAAATGCCCGGCACGGCCGCTCCAAAGATCGACGACGCTGATGATCGGCTTAGACACCAACATTCTGTTGCGGCTGTTCGAAATCGACGAACATCCCGGACAAACCGCAGCGGCCGAGCGTGCGCTCCGGGAACAGGCACCGGTCTTCATCAATCCGGTCGTGCTTGTCGAGTTCGCCTGGGTCCTTCGCCGGACTTTCAAGCTTCACCGAGCCGGCATCCATGCGCGGCTCACGAAGATTGTGGAATCGCCGGAATTTGCAGTGGCATTTCCGCAACAAACACGAAACGCGATCAACTTGTTCGGTGACGGCCCGGCCGATTTCCCCGATTACTTCGTGGCCGAGCTCAACCTTGCTTTGGGTTGCGATGCGACCCTTACCTTCGACAAAGCAGCGGCGAAGAACCCGGCATTCCGGCACCTCCCCGTTTGAAGGAGCCCAACGATGGCAACCAGGATCAGCCGCGCCGCCTACGCCGACATGTTCGGCCCCACCACCGGCGACCGCGTGCGGCTCGCCGATACCGATCTCATCATCGAGGTGGAGAAGGATTTCACCATCTATGGCGAGGAGGTGAAGTTCGGCGGCGGCAAGGTGATCCGCGACGGCATGGGGCAGAGCCAGGTCACCAACCGGGAGGGCGCCGTCGACACCGTCATCACCAATGCGCTGATTCTCGATCACTGGGGCATCGTCAAAGCCGACGTGGGCCTCAAGGACGGGAGGATTTCCGCGATCGGCAAGGCCGGCAATCCCGACATCCAGCCGGGCGTCACTATCGTTATCGGTCCCGGCACCGAGGTGATCGCGGGCGAAGGAAAAATCCTCACCGCCGGAGGCTTCGACACCCACATCCACTTCATCTGCCCGCAGCAGATCGAAGAAGCGCTGATGTCCGGCATCACGTCCATGCTGGGCGGCGGCACCGGCCCGGCTGCCGGCACCAACGCCACCACCTGCACGCCCGGTCCGTGGCACATCGGCCGCATGATCCAGGCCGCGGACGCGTTTCCCATGAACCTCGGCTTCGCCGGCAAAGGCAACGCGTCCCGGCCTGCGGCGCTGGAAGAGCAGATCAAAGCCGGCGCCTGTGCCCTCAAGCTGCACGAGGACTGGGGCACGACGCCGGCGGCGATCGACTGCTGCCTATCGGTGGCCGACGACCACGACGTCCAGGTGATGATCCACACCGACACCCTCAACGAGTCAGGCTTCGTCGAGGACACCATCAAGGCCTTCAAGGGCCGCACTATTCATGCCTTCCACACCGAAGGCGCCGGCGGCGGGCACGCGCCCGACATCATCAAGGTGGCGGGCTTGAAGAACGTGCTGCCCTCCTCCACCAATCCGACCCGGCCATTCACCCGCAACACCATCGACGAGCATCTCGACATGCTGATGGTATGCCATCACCTCGATCCGGCGATCGCCGAGGACCTGGCGTTCGCGGAAAGCCGCATCCGCAAGGAGACCATCGCGGCCGAGGACATCCTGCATGACCTCGGCGCGCTCTCCATGATGTCGTCGGACAGCCAGGCCATGGGCCGCATCGGCGAGGTCATCATCCGCACCTGGCAGACCGCCGACAAGATGAAGAAGCAGCGCGGCCGGCTGCCGCAGGACAAGGGCGACAGCGACAATGCCCGGGCGAAGCGCTATGTCGCCAAATACACCATCAATCCGGCGATCGCCCACGGCGTGTCGAAACACGTCGGCTCGGTCGAGAACGGCAAGCTGGCCGATCTCGTATTGTGGTCGCCGGCCTTTTTCGGCGTGAAACCCGACCTTGTCATCAAGGGCGGCACCATCGCGGCCGCCCCCATGGGCGATCCCAATGCGTCGATCCCGACGCCGCAGCCGGTCCATTACCGCACGATGTTCGGCGCCTTCGGCAAGGCCCTGACCGCAAGCTCGCTGGTGTTCGTCTCTGCTGCCGCCGTGAAGGCCCGCCTCGGCGACAAGCTCGGCGTGGAAAAACAGCTGGTCGCCGTCGAGCATACCCGCGACATCACCAAGAAGAGCATGGTGCACAACGGGGCGACCCCCGACATCACGGTCGATGCCGAAACCTACGAAGTGACGGCGGACGGCGAGCTTTTGACCTGCGCGCCCGCCGAAGTGCTGCCTATGGCCCAGAGGTATTTTCTGTTTTGATGACGCCCGAGGCCCTTGGGCGCATACGCGCCATGAAGCGGGCGTCGCAGGTCTTGCGCGCCGGGGCATGGCGCGCGGCCGACGCCAGCGACCGCGTGGTGCTCGACGCCGACCAGCGCTACCGGCGGCGGATCGTGATGACCGGCGAGCGCGGGGGTAAGTTTCTGCTCGATCTGCCCGAGGCGACTGCGTTGCGCGACGGCGACGCCCTCCTGCTCGACGATGGCGCGATCGTCGCCGTGGCCGCGAGACCTGAGCCGCTGATCGAGATCGCGGCGCAGCGCGGGGCCGAACAAACCGCCGTCATGGCGCGCCTGGCATGGCATCTCGGCAATCGCCATACCGAAGTGCAGATTGTCGGCGACAAGCTGCGGATACGGCGCGACCACGTGCTGGAGGAGATGCTGGCCGGGCTCGGCGCCGTCGTGACGCCGATCGAAGCGCCGTTCGACCCGGAACGCGGGGCGTATGGGCACGGACACGGCGAGGGTGGCGGCGGTGGGTAAGGCTCGCTCCACGAATGGAGGACGCCGAGGGCGCGCCCACCCTCCCCAATCGAAATCGGCTGTTGCCGATTTCGATCACTTTATGGAGTGGCCGAAACCCGCGTATACGCGGTTTCGGCAGGGGGAGGGTCGGACTGCCGAAGGCAGACCGGGGTGGGGTGATGCGGCATCTCCGCAACCGCTGCACGGCCGTCACCCCCTCCAGGCCCGCAAGAGCGGGCCGACCTCCCCCCTGCAGGGGGAGGTGAAGCAAGGCGACCTCCCCAGCCCCGCCCTCTATCGCCTCATGACCTGGATGTCGCCCGCCTACCCGGTCGGCGCGTTCTCGTATTCCGGCGGCCTCGAATGGGCCGTCGAGGCCGGCGACATTCGCGATGCCCAATCATTGACGGGCTGGCTCACAGCCATGATCCGCTACGGCGGCGCGTTTTGTGACGCCGCAATTTTCTGCCATGCCCACCGCGCCGCCGCGTGCGGCGACGATCACGCCCTCGCCGCCATTGCGGAGCTTGCGGCGGCGCTCGCCGGTTCCAAGGAACGCTTCCTGGAAACGACCGCGCAGGGCCGTGCCTTCCGGCAGATCACCCAGGCGGCTTGGACGACCCCCGTGCTCGACCGGCTCGTGGCTGCCTGGGACGGCCCCCTCGCCTACCCGGTCGCGGTCGCGGCCGCCTGTGCGGGGCACGGCATCGCGCTCGTCCCGGCGCTGCATGCCTTCCTGCACGGCCTTGCGTCCAACCTGGTGTCGGCCGGCGTGCGGCTCATTCCGCTGGGCCAGACCGATGGCCAGCGCGTGCTGGCAGCGCTCGAAGCCCCGATCGCGCAGACGGCGCAGCGCGCGCTCGCAACCGCTCTCGACGACATCGGCTCGGCCACCCTGCGCGCCGATATTGCCGGCATGCGGCACGAGACGCAGTACACGCGGCTGTTCCGGTCATGACGAACAATGGCCCGCTTCGCGTCGGCGTCGGCGGCCCGGTCGGCTCCGGCAAGACATCCTTGATGGATGCGCTGTGCAAGCGCCTGCGCGGCCACTACGACATCGCGGCAATCACCAACGACATCTATACCAAATGGGATGCCGAGTACCTGGTGCGTTCCGGCGCCCTGCCGGCCGAACGCATCGTCGGCGTTGAAACCGGCGGCTGCCCGCACACGGCGATCCGCGAAGATGCCTCGATGAATCTGGCGGCGGTCGCCGACATGCGGGCGAAATTCCCGGACCTCGATCTCATCCTGATCGAATCCGGCGGCGACAACCTCGCGGCCACCTTCTCGCCGGAACTCGCCGACCTCACCGTCTATGTGATTGACGTCGCCGCCGGCGACAAGATTCCGTCCAAGGGCGGCCCTGGCATTACGCGGTCCGATCTTCTTGTCATCAACAAGATCGATCTCGCCCCGCATGTGGGCGCCTCGCTCGCCGTGATGGAGCGCGACGCCTCCCGCATGCGCGGCGCCCGGCCGTTCGTATTCACCAACGTGCGCGCCGGCGACGGTGTCGACGCGGTGGTGGAGTTCATCGAGCAGAAGGGCGGAATGATCCGCATCAAACAAAGATGACCGGCGTAGAATTGATCGAACGTGAGGTAACAAATGCAGAACTCACACGAATTCATGCGGATTTTGAAGAGAATCGAATCGAACACGGCAATCCCGCTTCACTCCAGGAGCGCTATGGTTTTGTCGCCATGGTTAACGAGAGATTTGTCGGCGCCATTAGCAGCCTGAAATATCATCAGTGGCTCTACATAACCGATCTGTGGCTTGAAAAAGATTGCCGACACCAAGGCCTGGGAAGTGCACTGTTGATGGGACTTGAGGCGAGAGCGGCAACGCTTGGCATCAAGAACATTTACACCTGGACTGCCGGCTTTGAGGCGCCAGAGTTCTACAAAAAGCACCGCTACCGCATCTTTTGTGAGTTGGAGAATTACTATCCAAGCGGGCACAGCCGCGTCGGAGTGCGCAAAGCACTTTTGGACGGAATCTAATGCCGCAGGAGAGTACAAGCATAGGCGGCACGCTCTCTACCCGACACTGTACTGCGACCGCACGCCCGTAGATTCTGGTTGCGGTCTATGGTCCTTTAGCCGACCCCCTCAGCGCAATGGCGCGGAACATCCCCCGGATCATCCCTATGAAACTTTTGAGTATTGGCGTCGGACTGTTCGGCCTTGCCGCGCTCGTGGTGGCGGCAACCGGCGAAGATGCAACCACCGCGATTCTCGGTGCTGCGGCCCTGCTGTGCGCCTTCACCACCTACCGTGCGACGGCGATATCGAGTTTTCTCAAGATCTTCGTCGGCATCTTCTCCACCGAGGCCATTGTCCTCGGCCTGACGGTGCTGGCTGGCCGGCTCAATCTGTGGCCGGCGGACTACAGCGAATATCTGCCGCCCGAAACGCTGGCTCTGACGGTCGCGATTTTCTCCATCCTCGTCTACGTAGTCGCGCAGATCAAAGTCGTGCGGCAGATCACCCGGATTGCTGACCGCTATTTCGATGCGACCGACCGCACCGAGGCGCGCATCTGGCCATTCAGGTCGTTCATCGCCACGGAGCGCACGGTCGCCATCGGCATGGTGGTGTTCCTGGTCATCCTCAATCAGGTGCAGGTCGGCGTGACGGTCCGATTATCCTTCTTCAGCCGCGACTGGCTCAATGCCGTTCAGAACCGGGACGCCGCGGCATTCTGGCAACAGCTCCTGTTCGTCTTCACGCCGTGGGCCTTCGCCTCGGTGGCCGGGGGGGTGGTCGAATTCTTCACCCAGTCCATGCTGGTGATCCGCTGGCGGCGCTGGCTCACAGACCATCTGATCGGACGCTGGCTCGCCAGCCACACCCACTATCACATCAGCCTGGCAGGCACCCAGGCCGACAATCCCGATCAGCGCATCCAGGAGGACGTCTCCCGGTTCATCAACGGCGGGTCCGATGGCGCGACCACCTCCTACGGGCTTTACTCCTATTCCATCCTGCTGATCTCGACCGTGTCCACGCTGGTGTCTTTCTCGATCGTACTGTGGAGCATTTCGGAGAATTTCACGCTGCCCGGCACCGACATCAAGACGCCCGGATTGCTGTTCTGGGTCGCGCTGATCTATGCGGTCACCGGAACGGCGGTCAGCCATCTCATCGGACGCCCGCTGATCAACCTCTTCTTCGAGCGCCAGCATATGGAGGCCGATTTCCGGTTTTCGCTCGCACGTTTGCGCGAATATACCGAACAGGTCGCGCTGCTCGGCGGCGAAGGTGCGGAGCGATCCTCGCTCGGACGAAGCTTCAGCGCCGTCATTGCGAACTTCATCGCCCTGATTCGCCGCCGCATGAAGCTCCTGGCGTTCACGCAGACATTCGGCCAGACCCAGGAGATCATCCCGTACGTCTTGACAGCGCCGTTCTTTTTCGCCGGGCAGATCCAGTTTGGCGCGATGTATCAAGCGGCGGACGGCTTCAAGACCGTCGCTGAAGCGCTCACGTTCTTCATCAACTATTACACCTCGCTTGCCGGATTCAAATCGGTGGTCGACCGCCTGTCTTCGTTCGATGAGGCGATCGAGCGCGCTCACGGCATGGCCGGACCGCAACATCTTCCGGCGCCGGCCGGCGCCGAGAAGATCAGCCTCGAGAATGTGGACATCGCCCTGCCGAATGGCCGTCATGCCGTGACGGCCCGGGAACTCACCTTGGCAGAAGGCGAGAACGTATTGCTATCGGGGCCGTCGGGCGCGGGAAAATCGACGCTGTTTCGCGCCATCTCCGGCATCTGGCCCTACGGAGAGGGGCGGATTCGCATTCCCGAGGGCGCGCGCGTGATGGTCGTGCCGCAGAAGCCCTACATTCCGATCGCCTCCCTGCGCGCCGCCGTCACCTATCCGGCGCAACCGGGCGCCTATGGGGACGATGCCATCCGCAAGGCGCTCAACGACGTGCGCCTCGGCGGGCTCACCGACCAGCTCGATCGCGAGGACATGTGGTCGCAACGCCTGTCGGGCGGCGAGCAGCAGCGCATCGCACTCGCCCGTGCGCTGCTGATGCGGCCGGATTGGCTGTTCCTCGACGAATCCACGTCTGCGCTCGACGAAAAGCTTGAAGCCGAAATGTATGCCGCGCTCGCCGAGCACCTGCCTCAGACGACGGTCATCTCCATCGGCCACCGCTCGACGCTCGCGGCCTTCCATCGCCGCCGTCTCGATATGACGCCGGAGGGCGATCATTTCACGCCGCGGGAGGCCGCGCGGGTTGCGGCAGAATAGGTTCATAGCCATGATGCCGACCCCCGTGCGCGTTCGAGCAATGCGCAACGGCAACTGCAATCGAGGGGTCGCGCCGTGGCAAAGCGCCCAACCCGGCAGCAACGCATCGCCACATATTACATGAAGGCGCTGCCCTATGCGGCGGGGCTGAGCGGTCTTGGCTGGCTTTTTGGCTGGCATTCCGCCGTGTTGGCTCTTTGTCCGGCGGACACCCTCGCGTCCGGAACGATTGGCGGCGGCTTTTGGTGGCTGGCAATAGGCTCGTCTTTTGTTCTTGTCGCGTCGTTCGGGTTCCTCACGCCAATCGAATGGTTCATCCCAGCTCCAAAGCAGCCGCACCTGACCGATATCGTGCGCGCGCAACGCTGCCGGGGCCTGGCGATTACAGGGTGCCTTCTGGCGATTGCGTCGCTCATGGCGGTGACGGGGCTGTCATTCTCCTTCTGTGCGAGGCCGCAAGGCATCTTTGTTCGCGCGACTCCTTTCGGCGAAGGGAAGATCTATGCCTGGACCGATGTCAGCAAGATCACCGCCCATTGCATGCACGGTGGGCGCGGCAGCATCCGATTCAACTTCGATGCGGACATGAACGATGGCCAAACTATTCCGCTGGGAACCGACGAAAGCCAGTTCGTACGCGACTATCCCGCGTTGAGTGACGCCCTGCGAGACGTGCCATTCATCTACGACAATTCAAGAATGTCAGACTGCCGGCCGTCGCTGCGGGACCTCCTTGCGACGAGGCCCGGCGGCCGTGTCAACGAGCCCAATTGACCCCATAGGGAAGCCGACGTGCAGCAGAAGCGTCCATCACCCGTTAGCCCTTACGCTTTGCCAGATTGCTGACGAGGTCGGCTGAATCGATATCAAACTGGTCGATCTTCCAGCTGCCGTCGTTCTTGGAGAGCCAGAACCGCAGCGTTGCGCTGCCCTTCTCATACTTGGCGCTGGCAAAGTACAAAGCCGTTATGTCGGTCGTGGTCTTTTCCGGCCCCGTTCCCGGCTTGAAGACGGTCGGTTCACCGCTCGTGACAACCATTGCCCGGCCGGTCGCTCCTTCATACCGGCGTAGAGGACCCAAGCCGGATGAGGTGTTCTCGAAGAAGGCGTCGAATTCTTCGGGTTTCACACTCATATGTTTCGCGAGACCCGGCGTCGCGCGGCTCAGAAGCTCGCCCTTGCTCCAATGCGCCGAGATCGCAACCGCGGCGTCGTCCACATAGGCCACACATTCGGCATCGAGCGCCGAAGGGCTCATGACCCAGTAGAGCCCAGCCGCGCCGGCGATGAGCAGAACGGCGGCGATGAAGAATTTCCTCATGTTTCTTCTCCCCGCCGCGCTACTGCACCAACTCGTTGATGCGCGCAAGTCATTGCTGCGGGGCAGGCCAACCTGCGGTCAGCCCGCAGGTTGGGTTGAGCGTCAGCGAAACCCATCGACGGCAGTTCCAGGGGCGCGGCTGATGATGGGTTTCGCTGCGCTCAACCCATCCTACGCATTACTCGTTCGCCTTGATGCCGGCGCCCTTGATCACTGCCGCCCATTGGGGGATTTCCGCCTTGATGACGGCGGCGAATTCCGCGGGCGTGTTGCCGATCAGGTCGACGCCGAGTTCCGCCATGCGCCTGCGCACATCTCCCTGCGCCAGCACACGGGCGGTCGCGGTGGAGCTTGTCGATCACGGCCTGCGGCGTGCCGGCCGGGGCCATCAGGCCGAACCACGGCACGGCTTCGAATCCCGGATAGCCCAGCTCCGCCATGGTCGGCATGTCCGGCGCCGCGCTGGAGCGCTCGCGCGACGTCACCGCGAAGGCCGTCAGTTTGCCCTCCCGCGCCAGCGGCAGCGCATTGAGAATATTCGCGAACGACATGGTGAGACGCCCGGCGATGAGGTCCGGCAACACCGCCGTCGTGCCCCGATAGGCGACCGGCTGGACATCGATATGCGCCATATATTTGAACAGCTCCGCCGCGAGATGCTGCGAGGTGCCGACGCCGGCGTGCCCGTAGGTGAGCTTGCCGGGCTGCGTTCGGGCCAGTGCAACGAGATCCGGCAAGGTCCTGGCCGGAACGTCCGGATGAATCACAAGAAGATTCGCCGCAATGAACACCTGCGAGATCGGCGCGAAATCGCGGATGGGATCGTACGGCAGCCTGTCATAGAGGCTCGGGCTGATGACGAGCGCCGAGTTACCGCCCATCAGCAGCGTGTAGCCATCGGGCGGCGCCTTGGCGACGCGATCGGTCGCGATGTTGCTGCCGGCACCGGTGACGTTCTCCACCACCACCGGCTTGCCCCATGTCTCGCCGAATTTGTCCGCCAGCAGCCGCGCCGTAATGTCCGGGGCGACGCCCGGCGGGAAGCCGACCACGATCTTGATGCCCTGCTCCGGATACGCCTGCGCCAACGCCGGCCCGGCGGCCAGCAATGCAGCGCCCATGGCGAAGACGCGGAGAAGCGATGTCATGGCGGCATGTCTATCACGCGTCTCATGCGACTTTCAAATCGGCGCGCGCCAGTGCTACTTGTTGGAATGCGATAGCGGCGATAAGGAACACTGGGACCGTGGGCGTCCCGCCCGCCTTTTGATGGTTCCCCTCCCCGGCTTGCGGGGGAGGGAAAGAAAGCGGGCGGGACCAAAGTCGGGCTTGCCCGACTTTGGCAATCTAAAATGTCGAAATCGGCAACAGCCGATTTCGATCCCGCCGTCCCAGAGGGTCCCAGGGAGGATCAATGACGACCATCACGGCCGAGGCAGCATCCCGCAGCTCATTTCGCGAGGTGTGGCTGATCTCCGCCGGTCATATGATGACCCATTGGTATCCGTCGACGTTCTACCTGCTGCTACCCCTGATCGGCAACGAACTCGGCCTTTCCTTCAGCCAGATCGGCTCAATCCTGACCTGCCAATTCGCCGCCGGCGCGCTCTCCAACCTGCCGGGGGGCATGTTGGTCGATACGATCGGCCGCAAGGGACTGCTGATGGCGGTTGCACTGTCCTGGGTCGGCCTGCCCTACCTGGTGATGGGCTTTTCCCACAGCTATTGGATGCTGCTCGTCTGCGCCGCACTGGTCGGCATCGGCAACAATCTGTGGCATCCGACCGCCATACCGCTGCTGGCGCAAAACCACCCCGAGCGCCGAGGACTCGTAGTTTCGATCCATTCGATGGGCGGCAACCTCGGCGATGCCGTCGCGCCGCTCGCGGTCGGCGCCCTGCTCACCGCGTTCAGCTGGCGCGATGTCGTCGTCATGAACGTCGTTCCTGGCATCGCTGCATCCGTTCTGCTCTTGCTGCTGCTGGGCCGCGGCGGCGGCGCCGATTCCGGCGAGGACCGGCCACGCCGGGTGAGCCGCCCTGCCCTCCATTCCTTCGCGGGCGTCCGTCTCCTGCTCGCCAATCGCACCGTGCTGATGCTTTCGCTCGGCTCGGCGGTGCGGGCGATGACGGCGATGACGCTGCTGACCTTCCTCCCGGTCTTTCTGGCGAACGAACTCGGCTACTCGCCGGCCTGGGTCGGTGGCACCCTGTTTGCCTTGCAGGCGGCCGGGTTCGCTGCGGCGCCGGTGAGCGGTCACCTGTCCGACCGGATGGGCCGCCGCAACATCATCATGACCAGCATGGCGATGTCGGGCGTGGTGCTACTGTTCATGGCGTTCGCTGGCCGTACGCCGGCGTTCGCGCTGTTCGTCGCGTTCCTGGGCTTCTTCCTGTTCGCGATCCGCGCCGTGCTGCAGGCATGGCTCCTCGACGCGACGCCAAAGCAGCTCGGCGGCACCAGCATCGGCATTCTGTTCGGAACGCAGGCCATAGGCGCCGCAATCGGCCCCCTGATCGGCGGCATCATAGCCGACCACTACGGCATCATCGCCACTTTTTATTATCTCGCCGCCACCATCGTGCTCGCCAACATGTTCATTTTGTTTACGCCGGCGGAGAGCGGCGCGGAACCGTAGGATGGGGTTAAGCCTCAGCAGCGCCTGCTCCCTCTCCCCGCTTGCGGGGAGAGGGGGCGTTTCCACAAGGGCGGACTCGCCGAGAGTGAGGGTGCCTTTCCACGAAGCTCAGACTCGTGGAGAGGCCCCCTCACCCGGACTGAGCGCGAAAGACGCGCTCAGTCCGACCTCTCCCCGCAAGCGGCTATCGGATTCACACTATGCACACATCTTGGCGGTTGATCGACGGAACGGAGTGCCGGAAACCCGCATGAATGCTGTGTTTTTGACAGGTCTCGCGA
>Ga0257161_1000213_pt1 | contig 15664 bp, 14 predicted proteins | sample NR01A_FD_185954 | JGI IMG/M metagenome (GOLD analysis project Ga0257161, IMG submission 185954) | Soil microbial communities from H.J. Andrews Experimental Forest, Oregon, United States - NR-01-A | ecosystem: Environmental > Terrestrial > Soil > Temperate forest > Bulk soil | place: USA: Oregon... | reverse complement strand
CTACACGTTCGGCGGATGGAAGCGCTCGGGCTTCGGTGACCTCAACCAACACGGCCCGGACTCGATCCGTTTCTATACGAAGACCAAAACCGTCACGTCGCGCTGGCCCTCCGGCACCAAAGAGGGCGCGGAGTTTGTCATTCCGACGATGAGATGATGGTTAGCGAGATCCTTCGATCAAGTTAGAAGTGCCGGGAGCAGGGCGACCACAAGGGTCGCCCCTACATCATCCTTGCGCGTCATCCTTACGTCGGCACGAATTCCATCGTTATCGCCCGGCATCACAAACCAGAATCCGCCACGATAAACCGGAAACCGCCATTAGTTCGTCTTTTTTGTCACACCGCGGAGAATTTCGCATCTAGGCGGGAATAATCCCCGGCTTGCACGTTGACTTGAGCCGCCTCCAGACGCTCAATCAACCTGGGCGGGGGAGGATTGCAAGGACGTACACACATCGCGATTGAGTAGTTGGCTCGGCTGGTTTGCGGTTGTCGGCGACGCGCCAAGGAGTGGCGCAGTTTTTTGACGACCGGATGGGGTCGCCGCTGTGCGGACCGATGAGCCGCGAGCGTATGTCGGTGGTGTGCGGGCTTTTCTGACTTCCGTCTGTTCGACGACTCCCCCGAACCGGGGGACCGCATCTATTCGATGGAGAACATCAATGAGTCGACACCAATTCGGGGCGCAGGCCTATTCGGTTCGTGGGGATCAAAACCGCGAAATCGGCTTGAGGGCGGTCGCGGCCGCGATCCTCTACCAGGGTGACGCCAGTAATGTGGAGCGCACGCTCTCCCGAGAGCTGTCAGTGCCCACGGCTCCCGCGACGCAGCCGAGCGATCACCAACCGTAGAACCTTCCGGGTTGCGGGCGCACTCGATCTAGGCGGAACCGCTCGCCCCGCGGCACGAGCGTATGGCCTGAGTTTTAAGCTCCGGCCATGCTGGAATTCCTCCACACGTCATTGCGGCACGCTCAAGCGATCGATCGAGCCGGCATGCCGAATGAATTGTGGCTGCCGCGACATCTTTCTTAACATATGGTTAATACGCCCAATATATGGTTAATGCCAAAACCAGAATATAAAGACGGCCGTCGCCCAAAGCTTTCAAATAATTGAATTCCGATCAGTTTCCGGAGCCTGTGGATGGCCTTGCGACGACGTTCAAGGCGGCGCCGCGAAACGGTTCGAGCCCGCCGGCGCGGGTGAGTCGCGTTGCGGACTTGTAGCTTGCCTCAATGTGGCCGTCGAATGACCCACTTTTATCGCTTATTTCTCGCCTTAACGCCCGCAAAATGCGTGGCACAGGAGAGGCCGTCATGAAGAAGTCTGCGATCATCGCGGCGCGTAAGCTGCCGCGGATTGGCTACATCGTTTTTATCTGCGGAGCTTTGCTCGGTTCTGTTGCGGCTACCGCACCCGCACAAAGCGCCGATCTCTATCCTTATCCTCAATATCCTCAATATCCTCAATATACGGCATACCCGGGCTATAACGGATATCGAAACTGCCACCCCTGCGGCTGCCGCCCGTGCTGCAACCCGTGCGGTTATAGGCCGTACGTACGGCCCGCTCCTGTGGTTGAGCGGCATTGGGATTACTGGGAGCGCCGGTACCCCTACCCCTACCGTCACCCCTATTATCCCAATGGCTACGCGGGCGGCTACCCCTCTTATCCCAATGGCTACGGGGGTGGTTACCCCTCTTATCCCGATGGCTACGCGGGTGGTTACCCCTCCTATCCCGGTGGCTACGCCGGCGGCGCGCGGCCGCATCTCGGATTCGGAGGCGTGTATCAGTATCCGCAATCTCCGGTGTCGTACGAATACGGAGCGCCGCCGCAATCTCCCTACGAATATGAGGCATCGGCACGGCCTGCATACGACTACGACGCGTCGCCGCGGCCGCCGGTAGGCATACCCGGCGCCTATTACAACGCCGGTTACGTCCAATAACGATACTGGCGCTACTACCGGATTATGGGGTCGAAGTCAGAAACCGAACACAAGCGGCACCGTTTGCAATTGCTCAGCTTTGCTCGGCAAGAACCGATCTTCGACCTCCCGTTCGATAATGAGCACTTGTGCGCAGCGCGGTTTTCTTAACTCTTTGTTGCCACCGATTGAGCTATTTCCTGTCACCTATGTCCAGTCACCTATGTCCCGCTAACATAATGTAGGCTGCGACCAGGAACCAAAACGCATAGTCACTTACAAAAGGAATATAAACGAATACGGCAACGACCGCGAGCCCGGCGACAATGAGCGAAATGACGTGTACGCTGAAAATGTTGAACATCGCTGATGCCCTTTATGCCCCGCGAGATTTGCGCATGATTCAACGGCGCACGCGCTCCCTGACGAACATTACAACATCGCCGGATCGGCCGCATCCGGGGGGCGGCGCCGTTTCAACAGGCCCCTCCGATTCGGGCCTTTTTGCGGTGTCGGAAAGGCCCGTGCGATTTTCGTCACAATTCGCCGCTGTCACGACCAGGCTGTGCCGCCGAGGAGTCGTGTTACGCTTGACCTTATGGTCACCTAACGACTCCGGGACGCGCCATCGAGCAGGTTTCATCGCGGACCGAGGAGACCAAAGAACGATGCCCCAATGTCGGGGCTTCCACATTGAGGGGCTCGTTCCCGCCCTCGCGCGCCAGGTACGAACGGCGACAAGCGGGCGCAAGCGGGCGCAATCGGCGCGGTCGCGGAGGACCCTTGACACCTGTTCCAGGGTTGTCCAAAGCGTCCTCACTCAAGTAAGCCGAGAGGCAACCCCATGATAGTGACAGAGCGGCAGGCCAAACGGTCGATGTGGTGCCCGATGGCACGGGTCAGATGGCAGAAGGCGTGGCAAGCCAGCAATCGCTCCAATCCTGGTCAGTGGAACCGGCTGAAAAACGCCGTGTTTCGGACTTTCTTCCCACGACTCCATTGGCTCTTTCGGGCGAAGTTCTTCAGATGCTTCGGCTCGGGATGCATGATGTGGCGATGGGCAGACCGGGAGGCCAAAACGGGCTTTTGCGGGTTAGCTGGCAATCCCCTGCAGAACTTGTTTTCCGATTGATGTCTCCGCCCCGTTGCGGCGAACCGCCGGGCGAGCCACCGCCGGGTGATACTTTCCCGGATGACGTCTCGCGGGCCCCTCACTTCCGTCGGCGCTGGCGCCGGCGGAGCACGGCGGTCGTCAACGGTGATCACACGGGCCTCAGGTTCCGAAGGCAGCTTTGGGTCGATCGAAGGTTGAAGATAATGACGACCACGCGGGCCTGGCGTCAGCCGCCCGAGTTCTTGAGCGACTCCGCCCAGGGGCCACACCGGGGCCAGCTATAGTTGACCGGATCCTCGCTTTTCACGACGCGCTTGTCTCTCACTGCGGACCAGCGAAACTCAAGGTCGCGCGCATAGGCCAACGCTTCGCGCTGCGTTTCGAAGCGCAATGGGTCGCCCTCCCATTCGCCGGAATCATCAACCACCACCTCAATCTTCCAAGACATGCGAGCCTCCCCAGCTGCCCCATCCCGACTGACCGCTTGCTGCGCGGTTGTTGCACCATGGAGGCCGCCAAATGGGTTGGATCCTGTCGAACCGAAGTGGTGCGTCCGTTCCATTGCCCAATCGTTCCGCATGCTCTTTCTCCCAATCGCAGCACACGCGACTCCGCCTCGCGCCAGCAGCTGCGCGCCAAAACCAACTCAAGACCTCGGATCGGAAAGGGTAATCGTCCCGGCTCTATCGGCCGGCCCGGCCCGTCAACGGTATTGTGAGTGCCATGCCTCGACGGCGGCCCAGAAACATCGTCTGGCTTTGGTCCGTCCCGGGTTGCGCGATATTCTTGCCGACAGTGTGGACCATGAGGCACCTTAGTGTTGCGCGTGACGCCGCGCAGAGTATTTCCGTACTTGACGTCTTGCTTTCAAGCCTATGATAAAATGCCCAGGTCGCAACAGCTATTTTCTGGCAGCCTTGAGTAAGGTTACTTGCGGAAAATAAGCGAACTACCCGCAGAGCTTGTATCGAGAGGCCACCCAGGCAAGCTAACATCGAAGGCTGCAATAAGATATGCACCCCATAAGTTCCAGATTCATTTTCCGGATGCGGTTTAATTTGCCATTATGGTTAATGGTGCGCCGGATAAGGAGTTACAGTTCGTTTTTGAACATCGATGCGCGTCCGGTAACCATAATAAAGGCAATCTAGCCCAAAATGCGCCTTGATTTGTTTTGCATATTAAACCAGTGACGAGATTTGCGCCGGTCGGCTATCGGCTCAGGGAGCACGCGATGCGTCGCAGTTCGGCTATCACCATAATCGCGCTCGGCGCCGCGGTCGCCGCGAGCGACGCCGAAGCGAAGCTGGACTTGTTCATCGACAAGTCGACTCAACAGATATCGGTCATCCAAAATGGCCGGTTGCTCTACGTTTGGCCGGTTTCGACCGGACAGGACAGATTTTCAACCCCGAGCGGCGTTTACATGCCGGAACGCCTTGAGCGGACGTGGTTCTCCCGAGCTTATTACAACTCCCCGATGCCCCACGCCATCTTCTTTCACAATGGGTTTGCGATTCACGGCAGCTATGACATCGCGCGATTGGGAGGACCGGCTTCGCATGGCTGCGTTCGACTTCACCCCCAAGATGCCGCCCTGCTCTATGGGATGGTCGAGCAGGAAGGCCCCGGCAATACCACGATCGTGGTTGGAGGCGGCTGGTCGCCAAATCCGATGCCGCCGCGATACCGCGATCCGGATGAGCCCTTGCAACCGCCCTACCGCGGCGAAGCCGCAGCGCGAGGCGCTTATCCGCCCGGCCCGCAGATGCCGCCCTACCGCGGCGACGGCGCAATAGCACGAGGCGCTTATCCTCCCGGCCCGCAGACGCCGCCTTACCGCGGCGACGGCGCAATAGCACGAGGCGCTTATCCTCCCGGCCCGCAGATGCCGCCTTACCGCAGCGATGGCCCAACAGCGCGAGGCGCCTACCCGCCTGGCCCGCAGATGCCGCCTTACCGCGGCGATGGCGCAGTAGCACGAGGCGACTATTCTCCTGGTCCGCAGATACCGCCTTACTACAACGCCGATCCATATGTCGACGGGCCGGGACGGCGGCGCGGCGATAACAGCCAAATGGCGACGAGAGGGCCTTACCCGGCGAACCGGCCGCCCGCGCCGCGTCTCGATGTGCAAGCCTCGATCGACCCGACGCTCGGCCCGCGCGTCAGCTATCGTCCGCCGGCGACGGCGAAATCCAATTCGAAATGCCCGACCTGTTCGCCTAACCGCGCATCCGATGAGCTGCCAACTCGCCGCGTGAGTGCGAGCGAAACCGCCCAGTCGCCGCCACCCACACCGTCGCCGCCGGCGTCATCGCCGCCGGCAGCGTCGCCTCCACCGCCGGCGACTGCACTCTCGCAGCCCGAACAGCAGCAGTCGGCCACAGGGTACAAAGTTCTGCCAAGATCGTATTGGGCCGGAGCATCGTGGCGATGGCGATTGAAGGTCGAACACGACATGACCGGCGTTGCGTCCTCCGGACCTGATGCTCAATAGTGTCGCCGGCTGCGATTGCGCGCGGCCCGTATCCGATGATGGTTTGCCCGAATTGCAAGGGAGAATTGTCGCGGAGCTTGAGCGGCGCAACAAGAAATGCAAAACGTTTCAATCCTCACCCGCAAAATTCTGTAATGTTCGTCACGACTCGATTATTCGGTAATGCCTGAAAATGAGGCACTGTCGATTATGCACTTGATTTTCAAATTCGACGATGTCAGGGGATATTTACAAAGTGGGCATCATTCGAGAACGCGCCCGCAATCCGGCTCAAATCCGGCCATCTGAAATCACATCAAACATTTCGCGGAGAATAAGGCCGCGTCAGCTGCCCCGAGGTAGAGGCCAATGATCAGTCAAATGAACCATGGTGCAGGCGCGGACACCGAGCCCCGGAACGACGCGAGCCTGGCGGACCAGGTGATGTCCTCAGGACAGGTCAAGAAAGGCGAAGCTTTGCAGTCGATGCGGTCGGAGCGGACTGCGGTCCGGCGGCCACCCAACGTCATGCCCGTTGCCCATGTGCAGGCGCTGGAAGCTTATGTCGAGCGGCGGAGAAAATTGGCGGCGCGGATCAGATTGGAAAACCCTGCTCGCACTGAAGAAGAAATCGAAGCACGCCTGGAGCAATTTGGAGCGTAGAGCCGTTCGGGGCCGGCCCCGGCCTGCACGCGGCCGACGGCAGCTGCAGGAGTTCGGGCCTGTGTCGGCCAAGTCTGTGTCGGCCAAGTCTATGCACTGCTATCATTGCCTCCTCGCGTTAACTCACCCGGCTTCAACGCGCAACGAGGACACGTCCCAATGGCCGCAGCGCCCGAATACGAGCTCTACTGTTTTGCCCAATCCGGCAACGCCTATCGCGTCGCCCTGATGCTCAATCTGATCGGCGTGCAATGGAAACCGGTCTGGGTCGACTTCTTCGCCGGCGGGGAGTCGCGCACGCCGAAATTCCGCACCGATGTCAACGAAATGGGCGAAGTCCCGGTCCTCGTTCATGGCGCGAGAAAACTCAGCCAATCCGGCGTTTGCCTCACCTACCTCGCCGACCGCACCGGCAAATTCCAACCGCAAGGCGAGGATGAGCGCCTGGAATCGCTGCGCTGGGTCATTTTCGATAATCAGAAAGTCAACGGCTTTCTCGGACCCTACCGGTTCCTGCGCAATTTCGCCCCCGCGCGAGATCCCGGCGCCGAAGCATTCCTCAAGGGCCGCCTTACCAACAATCTCGGCATCGTCGACAAGCGGCTCGCCAAGGCCCCCTATCTCCTGGGCGCACGTCCCACCATCGCGGACATATCGCTCTCGGGCTACATGTATTACCCGGCAGAAGAATTCGGCTTCGACATCGCCAAGGATTATCCGGCGATCGGCGCCTGGATGGAACGCATCAAGGCGCTGCCCGGGTGGCAGCATCCTTACGAGCTGATGCCGGGGTATCCGCTGGTGAAAGGCTAGAGCATGATCCCGAAAAGTGGGAACCGGTTTTCGGAAAAGATCATGCTCCCGGCGATAAGCTAGAGCGGGATGACGATTCGAAGAAAAGTCATCCCGCTCTAGGGAAGCGGGGCCGGGCGATTTTCGAAGCTTCGGGCCTCCGATAGGAAAATGGCCATGGAAGCAGCTGGTCTTGTCACGATCCGAAGCCAGGTTTCCGTGTCGGAAACGATCGACCGGATTGTCGCGGGAGCGACAAAGCGCGGTCTTATTGTGTTCGCCCGCATAGATCACGCAGATGGCGCCGGAAAGGTCGGCATGCAGCTCCGTCCGACCGAACTCGTCATTTTTGGCCACCCGCGTGGCGGCACGCCTTTGACAGCAGGAATAGACCTGCCTGTAAAAGCGCTCGCGTGGGAGGACGCCGAAGGCAAAGTGTGGCTGACCTACAATGACGCGCGCTGGCTCATGGAGCGCCACGGCTTAGGGCCGCAGAGCGTTGATGCCGTAGATGCAATCGCCGCCGGACTCTCATTGCTTGCTGAGGAAGCAACCGCGCCGTAACGTTCCGCGACAGCAGAACCTTGTGGCGCACGGGCGTGTGACGACCCGCGAAGGTCTGTCATGATTATTTGTGATGATGCTCGCCCAGGTCACGGTGATCATGGTCTTCATGACCATCATGGTGGTGATCGTCAGGCGTGCGCCCATGATGATGGTCGTGCCCATGATCGTGCTCATGCGGGCCACGGTCAGGCTCGAACGGCGCCGCCATCTCGATGCCGGCAAGTCCATGCTCCGCGAGGAGCGCCTCGATCTCGGGTCGCTTCTGCAACCTGATGCGGTTGGCCAGGACTTGCACCGGCACGTGGCGATTGCCGAGTGCCAGGACGAGGCGCGCGACCGCTGCGAAATCCTTGGCTCGCACCTCGATCACGGGCTCGATGTCGGCCACGACCTCGGCGAGATTGCCGTCGTCGAGCACCAGGAGATCGTCGGTGCGCAGGCGCGGCGGCGCCGGAAAATCGAACTCGATACATGTGCCCTTGCCGCCGAACACAAAACCCTGCTGCTTGCACCGATCGTCGAATTTCAGCAGCAGCGTATCGACGACCTCGCCAAGTGGGGCTTTAAGCGGGGCTTTAAGAGGTGCGTGACTTGACGCCCGATCTGGCCCGTCCCTGGCAACAACTTTTTGCGCGCGCGGCACGGTGCGGACTCGATGGTCAGCGGCTGGTCGGGCGCTCGCCGCCCCGTTCGAACGGCAAGACATGGCTGTTCGATGGCGTCGAGACACCGCCGGCCGCTGCGGGGGGGGCGTCTTGCGGCCCGACCCTCTCACCCTCGGCGCTCGCCTCGGCGTCGCGGCGCATGTAGCCGCGATGGGACAGCCAGCCGAACGGCAGGCTTGCGAGGTAGACCAGGGTGCCGATCGTCAGCACTGCCCACGGATAGGCGATGAGCAGTGCAAAGAACACGACGACGCCGATGAATACGGGCAGTACAAGATCGGGCGGCACGCGTTTGCCGACCTTCTTGCCCGAATAGACGGGCAACCGAGAGACCATCAGCAACGCGATCGCAAGCGTATAGGCGAGCGTGATCGGAACCATGAATGCCGGCGCGGCAATTCCGAGAAAATGAACGTAGACCGGCAACAACACCGTGATGGCGCCCGCCGGCGCCGGCATGCCGACGAAAAAATTGGCGGCCCAGGCGGGACGATTGGGATCGTCGATCGTCACGTTGAAACGGGCGAGCCGCAGCCCGGCCGCGATCGCAAACACCATGGCCCCGATCCAACCCGCCGCCTTGGCCTCATGCAGGCTCCAGAAGTAGAGCGTCACCCCAGGCGCGACGCCGAAATTCACGAAGTCGGCGAGGCTGTCCAACTCGGCGCCGAAACGCGAGGTGCCTTTGAGGAGGCGCGCCACCCGCCCATCGATGCCGTCGAGCACGGCGGCGAATACGATGGCATAAACCGCCCACTCGAACGTGCCTTCCGCGGCAAGGCGGATCGCCGTCAGGCCCGCGCATAGCGCAAGCAAGGTGATGACATTTGGCACCAAGGTGCGCACCGGGACGGCGCGGAAGCGGCGCGGCCGCCCCGGCGGTCCAGGCTCAAACGGGGAACGCAAGGAATATCGCATGTCCGCAATATAGCGACTTGCGCGGCGATTTCCCAGCCGCACCCGGGCGGCCTTCACCTTTCCCTGCTTGCGGGGAGAGGGAGCAGGGTCTGCCTCCACATCTGTGCATAACGACTGGCCCGGTAGTTTTACAAATCGTGCTCGCCGGGATACCTTCCTCTTATGTCGGAAACGCGACTTTGAGTCCGCGCTGAAAAGCGTGATGAGTCCGGATCATGCGAGCCATGCGGGCGAACATTGCCCAGCGAGACAAGTGGACGCAAATTCGCATCGGCGCCTGCGCGCTGCTGCTGCCGCCTTTGATTCTTGGCGCAGCCTTTTATTCGATGCTGTCCGCCCCAGAGGAGGGCGCGGCGCGCCCTCCTGGCACAGCCGCCAAAGCCCAGGTGGTCCGGCCCGAGTTGCTGCGCGACACGGCGCAAGCGCGGGCCGTCAGCCTGGACCGACAACCCATAGCTGAGACGACCCAGCCGACAGCGGCCGCAGCCGAGCCGGCGCCCGAGAGCGGCGTTTCAATGTCGGCGGTTGGCACGCGCCGCGCGGTCGTCGCCGGATCCGCCGAAAAGGCGGCGCGGGTATCGGACCCCGTTCCGGTTCAGGTCCCGTCAGCAAAGGCGAATCCGTCCCTACCGGCAAACCTGGACAGCGCGCCCCCGGATTCTCTACGCGCGGAGCTGTCGCAGTCCGCTCCCGTGGAAGTGTCAACAGCTCTGCTGCCGCGCGTGCTGCGTCCTTCCCCTCCAGCACCGCCACAGATACAGCCGCCCCGCATCCCGGCCACGCAGATGGCCGCCGCTGCGGCGCCTCTCGCGGCCGATCCGCCTTCCGCCGAGGGCGCTCCGGCGCCGACGGCGAGCAAACCTGCGCGTCCAGCCAATCTGGCGAATCGGAGTGAGAACGCGGCGGTCCGCCGGAACGCCCAGTCGCAGCGCCAACATGCATTTTCGTTGAAAAATTGGCTCCAGCAACTCGGTATTCTGCCGCACAACACGCGCGGATGACGTGGACGGCTGCCTCCGGATCAACGCTTGCGCATACTTCCGCTTCAGGCCGCGATCGGTGTATTCTCAGCGTTTCGATAAAATGCCGGCCGACGGAAGCGTAGCCCGCATGGAGCCCCGGGTCCGGCCTCTGGCCGCCCGATGGCAGGCTCCGGCCGGACCCGGTGGCTCCATCCGGGCTACAGGCCCGCTCCCGAGGAGGAAACATGATCGACCGCAAACCGCTGGCTCTTTTCGCGCTGATCACCGCCTTGGCGATGACGACGGCGTCCGCCATCGCCCATGATGAATCGAAATATCCCGATTGGGGCGGGCAGTGGAAGCGGCCGCGCGGCGTCGGCAGCCAGTGGGACCAGACCAGGCCTTTAGGGCTCGCCCAACAGGCGCCGCTTAAGCCCGAATTCCAGGCCGTGCTGGAGGCGAGCATCAAGGATCAGGCCGCCGGCGGCCAGGGTAACGACCCCCACGTCACTTGCGTCAGCAACGGCGTGCCGCGGATCATGACCGCGACCTTCCCGATCGCTTTCGTGATAACGCCGACCGTCACCTACATCCATTTCGAAGCATTCATGCCGCGCCGCGTCTACACCGACGGCCGCGCATTCCCGAAAGATGAGGAACCGAGCTATCAGGGCTACTCCATCGGCAAATGGCTCGATATCGACGGCGACGGCCGTTATGACACGCTCGAGGTCGAAACTCGCAACTTCAAGGGGCAGCGCACGTACGAGGCGAGCGGCCTGCCGCTGCATCCGGACAACGAGTCGATCATCCTGGAGCGGATTTCGCTGGACAAGGACAATCCGGATCTTCTGCACAACGTGATCACGTCGATTGACCATGCGCTGACGGGGCCGTGGACGATCACCAAAACCTATCGGCGCGACCGCAACGAATTATGGCAGGACTACAATTGCGACGAGGCCAACAATCATGTGGTGATCGGCAAGGAAAATTATTTCCTTTCCGGCGACGGCTTCCTGATGCCCACCAAGAAGGACCAGCCGCCGCCCGATCTGCGCTATTTCAAGCAGACCAGGAAGTGACGGGCTGAACCGCATAGCCGTAGCCCGGATTGAGCGAAGCGAAATCCAGGGGCAGCGCTGCCTCAAACGGAGAGTCTGATCCCGGATTTCGCTCCGCTCAATCCGGGCTGCAGGGCTGCAGGACAAGAAAAGACCCCGCCCGGGGACGGGGTCAGAATGGGGGGCTCTCTTCAGGCCAATCCTCTTCCGGTGTGGACGGAAGTGTGGGGGGGATTAAACCCCGAGGTTCAACGCGGCGGCGTGGCCGCGCTTGTTTTTAACGTAACCTCGTATCAAGCAACGTAACGCATCGACCGGCCGCCTCAACCCGGGACAAACCCCTGCGGGAAAATCCTGGGTGGAAACCCTCCGATCGGGAGCTTCTGCCTCGATCTCAAGCCCGATGTCCCTCCGGCGAGGGCGCGTCGCCGCGAGTGCTGTGGCGCAAGGCGAAGATGACTTGCGCCATTTGCCGAGATAAGTTCCGCCTGACCCGAGTCCATTGGAACTCATTCTCAGGCTGCCGTTTCTCGGGGACAACACGCGGACGGCAATCCGACAAAAAAGCGACTGATACCGGACATCGGGAGAACGGTGATGAACGAATCCGGCCAGGCGACGGTCGAAGATTGCCACGCGGCAGTCGCACCGGAGCCCACCGTGGCGTCTCGCCGCGTGCGCGAGGTTCCGACCGCCGTGGTGGGCGCGGCGTATCTCGCTACCTACGTGTTTCTCGATTGGATCAGCGCCCTCGAGCAACCGTTCGCCAACTACGCGTGGAATCCGAATTCCGGTGCAAGCATCGCGTTTGCCGTGATGTTCGGGCGGCGGATGATCCCGTTCATGTTCATCGCTCCCCTGCTCGACGACCTTATCGACGACCTTACGATCCGGCGGCTTCCGTTTCCGCTGCCCCTGGAACTTGGTGAGGCCGCCCTGATCGGGAGCGTCTATGGGGCAGCCGTGCTGTTCCTTCTGCACCCGAAACGACGCTTCGACCCGTCGCTGCAGTCGACCTACAGTCTGTTCCTCCTGACTGCCACAACGGCCGTGAGCGCCGCCCTGGTGGCGCCGAGCTACGTCGGGTTGATGGTTGCGTCCGGCGTGCTGCCGGCGGCGGATTTCACCGGGGTGGCGCTAAGTTACTGGGTCGGCGACACGATCGGCATCATGGTGCTGACGCCGTTCGTGCTGGTTCTGTGGACTCGCCGATATGCAGTGTGGATGTCGGCCGAAACCTTGTTGCAACTTGCCGCCATCGCGGCTGCGCTCATGCTGGTGTATGCCTATTGGACCGCGCAGCAGCTGCAGCTTGTTTATGTACTCTTTGTGCCTATCGTGTGGATGGCCGTGCGAACCGGAATCGAGGGCGTCTGCCTCGGCATCCTCGCTGTTCAACTCGGTTTTATTCTGGGCTTTCATATTTTCCCGCACGAAATCTCCGAAATGCCGAAAGTCCAGGCGCTCATGCTGGTCCTCGCCTTGACCGGCCTGTTTGCCGGAGAGCTCGTGACGGAGCGCCGCCGCACCGAGGATCAACTGCGCCTGCATCAGGAATCTCTTGCCCGGCTCGCGCGATTAGGCAGCGTGGGTGAGCTCGCAGCCGCGGTGGCGCATGAGCTAAACCAGCCCTTGATGGCGGCCGGCACTTATACGCGCCTCGTCGATGACGCCATTCGGACGGGCCACGCCGATGCCGGAGCCGTGGCGGAAACCGCGGCAAAGGCGGTCGCGCAGGTCGAGCGCGCCGCCGCGGTGGTGCGGCGTCTGCGGGCGCTGGTCCGCCTCGACCGCAGCAACCGCATGGCTTGCCGGGTCGATCATATTATCCGGGAAACAATCGATTTGTGCCGCCCCGATCTCGAACGCCTGACCGTGAACGTCCATCCGGCCATCGCGACCGACCTGCCTCTCGTGATGGTCGACATGCTGCAGGTCGAGCAGGCGCTGCTCAATCTCATGCGCAATTCCATGGAGGCGATCGGCGATGTCGGACGCGGCACGATCGAGATCGAGGCGGTTCTTGCCGGCGCCGCATTCGTCGAGATTCGTGTGCGCGACACCGGGCCAGGCTTCCCGCCCGATCTCGCCGCCAATCCGTTCTTGCCGTTTTCGTCGACCAAAAAGGAAGGCCTCGGCATCGGGCTGCCGCTATGCCGGTCGATCATCGAAGCCCATGGCGGCCGCATCTGGCTCGACATCGACGCGACCGGCGCCGCCGTTCATTTCACCCTACCTGTTGCCGAGCAGACAGCGTCTGAGACATCGCCCCATGGCTGATCCGATCCATATCGCGCTAATCGACGACGATTCGGCCGTGCTCGATTCCTTGCAGCTCTATTTCGTGCGCCGGAACGTCAAGACCTCGTGCTTTGAGTCAGCAGAAGCACTTCTTACCGCACTCGAGCGTGGCGCGGAGCCCGACTGCATCGTGTCCGACGTTCGCATGCCGGGGATGTCGGGCCTCGATCTCGTCCGTCGTCTCAATGCGCGCTGGTCTATTGCGCCTGTGATCCTGATCACCGGCCTCGGCGATATCGACATGGCGGTCTCCGCCATCAAGCTCGGCGCGTTCGATTTCATCGAAAAGCCGTTCGACGAGGGCCGCCTTCTCACCAGCATTCGCAACGCGGTGGCGGTCGGACGCCAGCAGGCAAAAGATGCGGCGGAAATCGAAAGGCTGCGATCGCGCTTCGAAATGCTGTCAGCGCGGCAGCGCCAGGTGATGGAACTTGCGGTCGCCGGGCTGTCGAACAAGGAAATCGGATCGCACCTTAATATCAGCCCGAAAACCGTGGAAAACCACCGCGCCTGGGTTATGGAGCGCATCGGCGCGAAGAATCTCGCCGAGCTTGTGCGCATCGCCATGCAGATCGAACGGCGGCTGTAGATCGGGCTTTTGAAATGGCGGCGTCATGATCAGGGTCGAAGCGAACTTCCTTGTTCGAACGCCAGGCGCCAAAGCGTGTCGGAGGAGATTTCCAAGTCGTCGGACCAATGACCGCACCAGCCCCATTCGCCAACTGTCACCTTGCGGAACAGATCATTATTATCCCGCAACGGCCTGAAGACTGCATAATTTGCAAGGAGCTTCGACACATCAACAATGCTTTCTGCTCCACCCCTCCACGTAATCACGAGACGGCGATCGCCATCAGGGCGGATAGATCTGATGTTCGGAGCGGTTTCTCCATTCTTATGCTCTCCGGTTGAGCCGCGTAGGGCGGATTGGGCCGAAGCCGTAATCCGCCGTGCCGACTGGCCCAATACGCTGCGCTATTGCGCCCTACACCTCCACGGCGCTACAGCGTAAACACGAAGATCATCGTGGCGCTGCGGCCGAGGTTGCGCTTCTCCGGCGTGGTCGCAAGCCTGCCCATGGAGTTGCGGGTGAGGCCGGTGGCGATGGCGATGTATTGCTTGCCATCGACCGCATAGGTCATGGGCGGCGCGTTGATGCCGGTGCCGACATTGAAGCTCCACAGCTCTTCGAGGGTCTCGTCGTCGAGCGCCATCACGGTGCCTTCGATCAGCGCCGTCACCACGATGCCGCCGGCGGTGGCGAGCGCGCCGCTCGTGTTGGGATACGGCATCGGTTTGCGTTGCTTGAGTTCGCCGGTGGCCGGATCGACCACTGCGATTCCGCTTGAGAGCCGCCCGTCATAGCCGAAGTCGCCGCCGTCGAACTTGCCGGGCACATGACGGGTCTGGTCGCGGGTGATATTGGTGCAGCCTTCGAGCTCCGGGATGTAGATGAGTTTGGTCTGCTGGCTGTAGGCAGCGGCCCAGAAATTGTTGCCGCCCGGTACTCCCGGGCATACGCCGGGCGTCTTGGCGCCGGTAAGAATCTTTGCCACCGGGTCGGCGTAGGTTTGCAGCTCCTTGGCTGGGTCGTAGTCGACGGGTTTGCCGGTCTTGGGATCGATGCCCTTGGTCCAGGTTACGCTCGACACATATTGGGTGGCTTTCAGGAACTGGCCGTTCAGCCGGTCGAACGAATAATGGAAACCGTTGCGCGCCGCATGGGCAAGAAGCTTGCGATTCTCGTCGTTGACCTTGCCGTCGATCAGGATATGGGTCCCGGTCTCGTCGTAATCCATGGTGTCGTTCGGCGTGTATTGGTGGAACCAGCGGATGCGCCCGGTCGCGGCGTCGATGGCAAGCGCGCTGTTGGTGTAGAGATTGTCGCCAGGCCGGTACGATGAATCGTATTTCGGCGTCGGATTGCCCGCCCCCCAATAGGTGATGTTGGTCGCCGGATCGTAAGAGCCGGTGACATAAAAGGCCCCGCCGCCGGTCTGCCAAGCATTGTTCTTGTCTTTCCAGGTCTCGCTGCCAGGCTCACCCGGCGCCGGGATCGAATAGGTCTTCCACAACACGTTGCCGGTCTTGGCGTCGAGCGAGGTCACCCAGTTGCGCGAACCGCCGTCGCCCCCAGAGGCGCCGATAAGGATCGAGTCCTTGAGCGCCAGCGGCGCCGCGTTGAGCGTCATGGTGGGCTGGTC
>Ga0257161_1000212_pt1 | contig 15737 bp, 12 predicted proteins | sample NR01A_FD_185954 | JGI IMG/M metagenome (GOLD analysis project Ga0257161, IMG submission 185954) | Soil microbial communities from H.J. Andrews Experimental Forest, Oregon, United States - NR-01-A | ecosystem: Environmental > Terrestrial > Soil > Temperate forest > Bulk soil | place: USA: Oregon... | reverse complement strand
TGCGATTGTCATTTGTCAGGCGACATCGGCATATCCACCCCGCCCGTGACGTGCTTGATCGGGCCCGCCGCGCTCGGCATGACATCGAAATCGAATATGTCGGTCGGCAGCCACAAGGTCGCGCAGGCATTGGGAATGTCGACGACGCCGGAGATATGCCCCTGCACCGGCGCGGTGCCAAGGATGGCGTAGGCCTGCGCCTTCGAGTAGCCGAACTTGGTGAGATACTCGATCGCGTTGAGGCAGGCCTGGCGATAGGCGATGTGGACATCGAGATAGTGTTGCTTGCCCCATTCGTCGACCGAGATGCCCTCGAAGATCAGGTAGTTGTTGTAGGTCGGCGTGATCGGCGACGGCTTGAAGATCGGGTTCTTGATGCCGTATTTCGCCATCCCGTCCTTGATGATGTCGACCTTGAGGTGCAGCCAGCCGGCCATCTCGATGGCGCCGCAGAAGGTGATCTCGCCGTCGCCCTGGCTGAAATGCAGGTCCCCCATGGAAAGGCCGCCGCCGCTCACATAGACCGGGAAGTAGATTTTCGAGCCCCGCGACAGGTCTTTGATATCGCAATTGCCGCCGTGCTCGCGCGGCGGCACCGTGCGGGCGCCTTCGGCCGCAACTTTCGCTCGCACATCGCCCTTGGCGGTGCCGCAATGGGCGGTGGCTCCGAACGGCGGCGCGGCCAGCGGCGGCACCCGGTTCGGGTCAGTGGCAATCAAATCGAGCTCGCGCTTGTTCCAGGTGTCGAGCAGCTTCTGGTCCGGCAGGCAGCCGATCAGGCCCGGATGGATGAGGCCCGCAAAGCGCACGCCCGGCACATGGCGCGAATGGGTGTAGAGGCCGGAAATGTCCCAGATCGATTTTTGCGCCAGCGGAAAATGATCGGTGAGGAAGCCGCCGCCGTTCTGCTTGGAGAAGAAGCCGTTGAAGCCCCACAGGCTCTCCGGCAGCGCACCGACATCGAGGAGGTCGACGACCAGGAGATCGCCGGGCTCGGCGCCGGTCACCCCGATCGGTCCCGACAGGAAATGCACGATGGTGAGATCGATGTCGCGCACGTCGTCGGCAGATTCGTCGTTCTTGATGAAGCCGCCGGTCCAGTCATAGGTCTGCACGATGAAATCATCGCCCGGCTTCACCCATGCAATGATCGGGATGTCGGGATGCCAGCGATTGTGGATCGCCTCGTTCTTGTACGGGGATTGCGAAAGGTCGATTTCTATCAGTGTCTTTGGCATTACCACCTCCTTTTAGCTCCTGTGGCCCTTCGCGAGGTTTCTGTTGGGGCGCGCGCTTTGGTACTTCCTTGAGGTTTCCGGCATGCTGGCGGCGAGGCGCGGCACTTGACCGCGTGGCCGCGAAATCGGGTGAAGTCAGACCGCGAGGAACTGGGCGATGGCGGCCTCGTCGACGCGGTCGCGGGTATCGCTGTGGACGATGCGTCCGTTCTCCATCACCAGGATGCGATCGGCGATTTCGAGAATGAAGCTCAGCACCTGCTCGCACACCACGATGCACAGATTGCGCATTTGGCGGATCTCCTTGAGGAGCTTGGCGATCTCCTTGATGACCGACGGCTGGATGCCTTCGGTCGGCTCGTCGAGCAGGAGGATTTTCGGATCGCTGGCGAGCGCGCGCGCGATCGCGAGCTGCTGCTGCTGGCCGCCCGACAGGTTGCCGCCGCGGCGTTTCTCGAACTCCCACAGCACCGGGAACAGGCTGAAGATCTCGTCCGGAATATCGCTCTTGCCGGTGACCACGAGCCCGGTCTCGATGTTCTCGCGCACCGTCATGGTGCCGAAGATTTGACGGCCCTGGGGCACGTAAGAGAGCCCGCGCCTGACCCGGGCGTGGCTCGGCAGGAAGGTGACGTCGGCGCCGTCGACAAGCACCTGGCCGGAGCGCGCCGGCATCACGCCGATCAGCGACTTCATCAGCGTCGACTTGCCCATGCCGTTGCGGCCCACCACGGCGACGATCTCTCCAGGCGTTACGGTGAAATTGACGCCGTGGAGCACCTGGCTCTGGCCATAGGCCACGCTGAGATTGCGGACGTCGAGCATGCGCGCGTCTCCCTAATGTCCGAGATAAACTTCCTTGACCTGCGGATTGTCCTGGATCGCCGTCATGCTGCCCTCGGCCAGCACCTTGCCCTGGTGCAGCACCGTGACCCGATCGGCGATGCTGGCGACGAACTTCATGTCGTGCTCGATCACGATCACGGAGCGGCCCTTGGACACGCGCTCCAGCAATTCCGCGGTGCGCGTGCGCTCCGAGACACTCATGCCGGCGACCGGCTCGTCGAGCATCAGGAGCTCCGGGTCCTGCATCAGCAGCATGCCGATCTCGAGCCATTGCTTCTGGCCGTGGCTCAAGGTCTCGGCGAGGCGGTCGAGATGAGAATCGAGAAAGATCATGGCGGCGACTTCGCGCACCTGATCGATCACCTCGCCGGTGCGCTTCCAGAACAGGGCGCCGGCGACATTGCGGCCGCGCGGCACCGAGATTTCCAGGTTCTCGAACACCGTCAGATCTTCGTAGATCGACGGCGTCTGGAACTTGCGGCCGATGCCGCGGCGCACGATCTCGTGCTCCTTGAGCCCGGTGATCTCCTGGTCCTTGAACTTGATGGAGCCGCTCGACAGCTTGGTGCGGCCGCAGATGAGGTCGAGCACCGTGGTCTTGCCCGCGCCATTAGGGCCGATGATCACCCGCAGCTCGTTCTTGTCGACGTAGAGATTGAGATCGTTGACGGCCTTGAACCCGTCGAAGGAGACGCTGACGCTTTCCAGCGCGAGCAGGAAGTCGGTCGAGCTCGACATCGCCTCGCTCCCTATTCGGCCGGACTGGCGGCCGGCGACGGGCTCGCCGGCCGTGCGCCACCGAGCCTGCCGATGAACGGCACGATCTGGTCGGTGACGAAGCCGGCGAGGCCGCGCGGGAACGCCAGCACCACCAGGATGAACAGCCCGCCCATGGCAAACAGCCATAGCTGCGGAAAGCTTTCGGAGAACAGCGTCTTCGCCCAGTTGACGACGAGCGTTCCGACGACGGCGCCGACCAGCGAATGGCGGCCGCCCACCGCGCAGAAGATCACCATCTCGATCGACGGCACGATGCCGACGAAGGACGGCGACATGAAGCCGACCTGCAGGGTGAACATTGCGCCACCGACCGCGGCGATCGCCGAGGCGAGGCAGAAGATGAACACCTTGAAGTTGGCAACGTCATAGCCGGAGAACCGCACCCGGTCCTCCTTGTCGCGCACCGCGACCAGGATGCGGCCAAGCTTGCTGGCGATGACGAAGCGCGCCAGCAGCATCGCGCCGATCAGCAGTGCGCAGCACACGAAATAGAGGATGTACTTGGCGTTGTCGGTCCGAATGTCCCAGCCGAGCAACGTCCGCAGGTCGGTGATGCCGTTGATGCCGCCGGTGTAATCCTGGCGTCCTACAATCAGGATGGTGAGCACAGCCGCCGCCGCCTGCGTGATGATGGCAAAGTAGACGCCGCCGACCCGCCGTTTGAACATCGCTATGCTGAGGATCAGAGCCGCAAGCGTCGGAACCACGATCACGGCAAGGAGCGCGAACGGCAGCGACTTGAACGGAATCCAGAAGAATGGCAGTTCGGTGAGCTGGTTCCAGTCCATGAAGTCCGGGATGCCGGGCGTCGACTGGATCTTGGTGTTCGCGACGCTTGACGCCTCAAGCTTGAGGAACATCGCCATGCAGTAGCCGCCTAAACCGAAGAACACGCCCTGCCCCAGGCTGAGGATTCCCGTATAGCCCCAGCACAGCACCAGGCCGACGGCGACAAACGCATAGGTCAGGTACTTGCCCACCAGGTTGAGGCGGAAGTTGTCGAGCAGCAGCGGCAGCACCACCATGATCGTGACGGCGATCAGAAGGAAGCCGACGAGCTCGATATTACGGTTGTTCTTGAGAGCCGCCGACATGGATCACCTTCTGACCTTGAGGACGAACAGCCCCTGCGGACGCAACATCAGGAGGCCGATGACGATGAGGAGCGTGAGCACCTTGGCCATCGATCCGGACATGAAGAATTCCAGCGTCGATTGCGACTGCGAGATGGTGAGCGCCGACGCGATGGTGCCGAGCAGGCTCTGGGCGCCGCCGAACACCACCACCAGGAAGGTGTCGACGATGTAGAGCTGGCCTGCGGTCGGCCCGGTCGAGCCGATCATGGTGAACGCGGAGCCGGCGATCCCGGCGATGCCGCAGCCAAGCCCGAAGGTGAGCCGGTCGATGCGCCGCGTGTCGATGCCGACGGCGCCGCTCATGGTGCGGTTCGCCACCACGGCGCGCACCTGCAGGCCCCAGCGCGAGCGGAACATCAGGAGCGCGACCACGGCGGTGATGACGAGCGTCAGCCCCATCACGAACAGCCCGTTGATCTGCACCTCGATGGTGTCGGTGACCGGCAGTGCGCCCATCATCCAGGGCGGCAGCTCGACGCCGACCTCCCGCGCCCCGAAGATCGAGCGGAACGCCTGCTGCAGGATGAGGCTGAGCCCCCAGGTTGCGAGCAACGTGTCGAGCGGACGGGCATAGAGGTGGCGTATCAGCAGCCATTCGACCGCGAGCCCAAGCGCGCCCGAGACGATGAACGCCACCACCATGGCGATGAAGAAGTAGCCCACATAGAGGCCGGGCGCGTAGGTCTGGCACAGGTGGGAGCACAGATACGTCATGTAGGCGCCGAGGATCATGAACTCGCCGTGCGCCATGTTGATCACGCCCATCTGCCCGAAGATGATCGCGAGACCCAATGCCATCAAAAGAAACACGGAGAAGAGAATCAGTCCGGCGAAGCCCTGCATCGCCAGAATCGAACCCAATTCGCCGAACGTATATCCACCGAGCATTTGCGGCTCCTGAGAATTGCGGTGGTTGACGCTGCTCGCTGTTCAGGAGGGGCGACTGCGCCGCGGCCACTTGCTTCTCCCCTCCCCCAATCGAAATCGGCTGTTGCCGATTTCGATTGCTTAATTGCGTGGCCGAAACCCGCGTATACGCGGTTTCGGCTGGGGAGGGGTCGGGAGTGGGGGTCGAGAGAGGCGGCATAGCGGTGCCCCAAGGCACGACCCCCCACCCCGACCCTCCCCCAGCCGAAACCGCGTATACGCGGGTTTCGGCCCATCAATAGAGTGGTCGAAATCGGCAACAGCCGATTTCGATTGGGGGAGGGAGAAGGAACGCGCGTCACTGATAGCCCTTGGGGAAGGGATCGGGCTCCATCAGGTTGGCGGTCTCGTAGACGAGATCGTACTGGCCGTCGGTGCGCGCACGCCCGACCCGGGTCTTGCTCCACAGGTGATGGTTCTCGTGAATGCGCACGTAGCCCTCCGGCGCGCCCTTGAATTCGACGCCGGGCGAAGCGGCAGCAACTTTGTCGATATCGAAAGAGCCGGCCTTCTCGACAGTGAGCTTCCACAGCCACGGCCCCAGATAGGCCGCCTGGGTCACGTCACCGATCACGGTCTTGTCGCCCCACATCTTGTGGAACGCCGACACGAACGCCTTGTTGTTGGGGTTATCCAGGGACTGGAAGTACTTCATGCACGCATAAGCGCCGACGATGTTCTCGCCGCCGATGCCGTCGATTTCGTCCTCGGTGACCGAGATGGTCATCAGGGTCTGCTTGTTGAGGTCGACGCCGGCCGCCTTGAGCTGTTTGTAGAAGGCGACATTGGAGCCGCCGACGATGATGGCGTAGATCACGTCCGGCTTCGACAGCTTCATCTTATTGATGACGGAATTGAACTGGGTGCTGCCGAGCGGGAAGTATTCTTCGCCGAGCACCTTCAGCTTGAGAACATTCTCGATGTGCTTGCGCGCTATCTTGTTCGAGGTCCGCGGCCAGATGTAGTCGGAGCCGAGCAGATAGAAGGTCTTTGCGGCCTTCGTCTTCTGCACCCAGTCGAGGCCGGCGATAATCTGCTGGGTCGCCTCCTGGCCGGTGTAAATGACGTTTTTCGACTGCTCGAGGCCCTCATAGAAGGTCGGGTAGTAGAGCATGCCGTTGTATTGCTCGAAGACCGGCAGCACCGCCTTGCGGGAGGCCGAGGTCCAGCAACCCATGACGGACGCGACCTTGTCGTTGACAAGCAGCTTCTTGGCCTTCTCGGCGAAGGTCGGCCAGTCGCTGGCGCCGTCTTCCTGGATGAACTTGATCTTGCGGCCGAGCACGCCGCCCTGGGCATTGATTTGCTCGATGGCGAGCTTCTCGGCTTCGACCGATCCGGTTTCCGAGATCGCCATGGTGCCGGTGACCGAATGCAAAATGCCCACCGTGACCTCGCTGTCAGTGACGGCGAGCCCCGTGGTGCTGACCTTCGCGGTCGGAAACTGTTGCGCCAAGGCTTGTTGAACAAAGGCCTGGGGCGGCAGCAGTGAGGCTGCCGACAGTGCGGCTGTGCCAAGCAGCAGCTTGCGGCGGAACGGGGATTCCAGATCCCCGGTGTGATGCTCGAAAGACATGTGGCGCCTCGATAAAGCTTCGTTGATCTTTTTAAGGAGGCGAGCGGTTCGCGCTCCATGGCTGAATAAGACGCGATCATGGTGCATTGCAGCATACGTCAATTGACGTATGTCCCTACGCAATTCGCCCCATCAAGATGCCGCCAACCCCAAGGGAATGGGGGCGGCGTGGTTCGTCTAAACAACAGGTGTTGGCATTTGTCTGAATCTTTGGGCATTTTGCCTATTTTGCAGCGTGCACTGCCGTGACTTTTGGCACCCGCCCCGCTTCTGTTCGCATTAAATTCCGCACGGGACCAAGAGGCCCAACAGCTATGACAGGCCCTGAACAGCTGCTATGCAATGCAGCATCGCATGACGGCCGGGGGCGCTCTGACACCGCGACACCGGCCCGAAATGCCCCCTCCCTACCCTCCCCCGCTTGCGGGGGAGGGTAGGGAGGGGGGCGAGGAAACTGCCCAAGCGAGCGAAGCGACAGGAGCGGCAGCATGACTGCTCACCAACGTATCGTTCGCGTGCGCAGGAACTACAACAAATGGGTCGCCAACCAGACCCTGGAAGACTATGCGCTGCGCTTCACGGCGAAGAGCGCACGCAAATGGTCGAGCTTGCGCGTCGCCAACACCGCAATCGGCGCGATTTCGTTTCTGGCGCTCGAAGCGATCGGCGGCGCCATCACGGTGAACTACGGGGTCGCCAATGCGGTAAGCGCCATCCTGGTGGTCGGAGGACTCATCTTCCTGACCGGGCTGCCGATCGCCTACTACGCGGCGACCTATGGGGTCGACATCGATCTCCTGACCCGCGGCGCCGGTTTCGGCTATATCGGATCCACGGTCACGTCGTTGATATATGCCTCATTCACATTCTTGTTCTTCGCCATCGAAGCCGCGATCATGTCGCTCGCGCTGGAGCTGTCGTTCGGCCTGCCGCTGTTCTTAGGCTACGTGGTCAGCTCGGTGGTGGTGATTCCGCTGGTCACCCACGGCATCACTTTCATCAGCCGGCTGCAACTGTGGACCCAGCCGATCTGGATCATCCTTCACGTCCTGCCGTTCGCCGCCATTGCGATCTTTGATGCCAGCTCGTTCGAGGGCTGGGCCCATTACGGCGGGCGGGCCGGCGAGGACGGGCTGTCGCCGGACCTCGTGCTGTTCGGCGCCGCCTCGACGGTGGTGTTCTCTCTGATTGCGCAGATCGGCGAGCAGGTCGACTTCCTGCGCTTCCTGCCTGCGGAACCCCGCCCTGCCGTCCCTGGGAGGGACGGGTGGCGCCGATCAATGGCCTGGTGGACCGCCTATCTCGCCGCCGGCCCCGGCTGGATCATTCCCGGGCTGCTGAAGCTTCTGGCCGGTTCCTTCCTCACTTATCTCGCAGTCCGCCATCTGGTGCCGGTCGACAAGGCGGCCGAGCCCACCCAGATGTACCTGGTTGCGTTCGGGAACGTATCCTCATCGCCGCAGGTCGCGCTTGCCTTCACCTGTACGTTCGTCATCATTTCCCAGGTCAAGATCAACGTCACCAATGCCTATGCGGGCTCGATCGCGTGGTCGAATTTCTTTTCGCGGCTCACTCACAGCCATCCGGGGCGCGTGGTGTGGCTCGTCTTCAATGTCGCGATCGCGCTGCTGCTGATGGAGCTTGGCGTCTTCAAGGCGCTGGAGCACATCCTTGGCCTCTACTCGCTGGTGGCGGTCGCCTGGGTCGGTGCGCTGGTGGCGGACCTCGTCGTCAACAAGCCGCTGGGGCTAAGCCCGCCATTCATCGAGTTCAAGCGCGCGCATCTTTATGATGTCAATCCGGTCGGGGTCGGCGCGATGATTCTCGCCACGATCACGGGCGCGGTCGCGTATGCTGGCGTCTTCGGCACCGTCATGCAGGCGTTGGCGAGCTTCGTCGCGCTGGGCGTCGCCTTCGTGACCGCGCCCGCGATCGCGGCAGCAACGCGCGGCAAGTTCTATCTCGCCCGCACGCCACGCAAATTGCTGGACGGGCAGAGCATGGTGCGCTGCTGCATCTGCGAGCACCCCTTCGAAGCCGAGGACATGGCGCAGTGCCCGGCCTATTCAGGGCCGATCTGCTCGCTGTGCTGCTCGCTCGAAACCAGATGCCGCGATGCTTGCAAACCCGACGCGCGAATCTCCAGGCAAATCGGCGCCGTCGTCGACCGCACCCTGCCGGCCTGGGCGGTCAAATTGCTCAATAACGATGTCAGTCAATATGTCGGGGTGCTGTCGCTGTTTGCCTTCATCATCGGATCGGTGCTCACATTCGTCTACTTCCAGGTTTCGTTCGAGTCGGATCTGCAAAGGCAGATCCTGCGTTCGACCTTGTGGACGGTGTTCTTCATCCTCGGCATCATCGCCGGCATCGCGGCGTGGCTGTTCGTACTGGTGCACGAGAGCCGCCGAGTCGCCGAGGAGGAGTCCCGCCGCCAGACCGAACTCTTGATGCAGGAGATCGACGCCCACAAGCGCACCGACGTCAAGCTGCAGCAGGCCAAGGAAAAGGCCGAGGCGGCGAGCAAGGCCAAGAGCCGCTATGTGGTGGGGCTCAGCCACGAGCTGCGCACGCCCCTCAACGCGGTCGCCGGCTATGCCCAGATCCTGGAACGCGACCCTGAGATTCCGGTGCGCCGCCTCGATGCCATCCGGATCGTCCGCCGCAATGCCGAATACCTGTCGGGCCTCATCGACGGGCTCCTCGACATATCCAAGATCGAAGCCGGCCGCTTCCATCTCAATCGCAACGAGGTGCGGCTGCGCGAGTTCCTCCAGCAGCTCGTCGACATGTTCCGCCTGCAGGCCAGCGCCAAAGGCATCGAATTCAAGTTCAGCGCATCTGCGAAGCTGCCGCCGTCCGTCTATACCGACGAGAACCGGCTGCGTCAGATTCTCATCAATCTGTTGTCCAACGCCATCAAATTCACCGATGCCGGACACGTCACCATGCGGGTCGACTACCGCAATCAGGTCGCGCGCTTCGAGGTCGAAGATACCGGCATCGGCATTCATCCGGACGACCTCAATCGCATCTTCCAGCCGTTCGAGCGCGCCCAGCGCGGGCCGGTCAACGCCAGGACCGGGACCGGATTGGGGCTCACCATCACCAGGATGCTGGCAGAGACCATGGGCGGCGAAATCACGGTGAAGAGCGAGATCGGCCGGGGCAGCCGCTTCCAGGTCAAGTTGATGCTTGCCGAGGTCGCACGGCCGCGCAACGCGCCGCCGCTCGAGCATCGCGTGTGCGGCTACGATGGACCGCGCCAGACCGTCCTGGTGGTCGATGACGACGCGGTCCACCGCGACCTCGTCCGCGAACTCCTCGAGCCGCTCGGCTTTACCGTGATGGCGGCAGCGAGCGGCGCGGCCTGCCTTGCGCTCGTCGCCGAGCGTCCGCCGAACCTGATCCTGCTCGATATCTCGATGCCCGACATGGACGGATGGGCCGTCGCGCGGGAGCTGCGGCGGATGCCTCGCGAACGGCCTGCCATCATCATGCTGTCAGCGATCGCCATGGAGGAGGAGCGCGCGGCCGAGCCCGACCGCTTCTTCGACGATTACATGATCAAGCCGATCGATCTGCGGCAGATGCTGGAGAAGTTTCATACCCTGCTCGACATCGAATGGACCGCGCGCGACGAAATCGCGAAAGAGCCGTCTGCACCGGCGCCCCCCGCACCCGCCAAGAGCGCTACCAAGAGCCTTGCCCCGGACGCCATCGACGCGCTGATCCGGCTCGGCCAAATCGGCCACTTCCGCGGCATCAGCGCCGCGCTCGACGAAATCGAGGCCGCCTCCCCGGAATGCGCCGCCGCGGTGGCGGAACTGCGTACGATCGCCAATTCGTTCAATCTGACCCGGTTTCTGACGGTCCTCGACGCGCAACGGAGGACTTGATGCGCCCCAAGGAGGCCGGAGATATCGTGCTCGTGGTCGACGATTCACCCGACACCCTGCGCATGCTCACCGATGCGCTGGAGGAGGCCGGGATGACGGTGCTGGTCGCGCTCGAGGGCGCGCAGGCGCTCGCGATCGTCGGCAAGATCACGCCTGACGTCATCCTGATGGATGCGGTCATGCCGAGCATCGACGGCTTCGAGACCACCCGCCGGCTCAAGCGCAACAAAACACTCGCCCACGTGCCGGTCATCTTCATGACCGGACTCACCGAAACCCAGGACATCGTCAAAGGATTGGAGGCCGGCGGAGTCGACTATGTGACGAAGCCGATCGTTCCGGATGAATTGCTGGCCCGCATGCGCGTCCATCTTGCCAATGCGCGCCTCGCCCACTCGGCGCGCGCAGCGCTCGACGCCTCGGGACGTTATTTGCTGGCGACCGACACTTCGGGGGGCGTGCTGTGGTGCACGCCGCAGACCGCAAGGCTGCTCAGCCTCGCATTCGGGGACTTCCACGGCGAGGGATACCTGCTCCCTGCCAACGTGCAGGAATGGTTGCAGAAGCGGGTGCGCCAGAACGTTAAATCCGCAGCCGATTCGATTGCTCTTGAGGCGAGCTCGCCGAAGCTCCAGCTCTCCTATGTGGGCCAGGTCGCGGCTGAGGAAATCCTGCTGCGGCTGGTCGAAGGCGAACTTGAAAATGACAACCTCGTGCTCAAGCGCAAGCTTCCGCTCACCCAGCGCGAGTCGGAGGTGCTGATGTGGATCGCACGCGGCAAGTCCAACCGCGACATAGCGGAAATCCTCACTCTCAGTCCGCGCACCGTGAATAAGCACCTGGAGCAGATTTACGCCAAGCTCGGCGTCGAAAATCGCGCCTCGGCGGCAGCCCTTGCAGTGCGTACGCTCGGATTGCGGTAGAAGTGTTTATTCACTCCATCTTGATATTCGCGTCGCGGATCACCTTCCCCCACTTCGCGATTTCCTTCCTGATCTGCGCTGCAAATTCCTCGGGCGTATTGGTGACCGGATCGAGGCCGAGCACCGCGAAGCGTTCCTTGATGTCCGGCAGCGCGACGATCGTCTTGATCTCGCGGTAGAGGAAATCGACGATCGGGCGCGGCGTACCGGCCGGCACCAGCACGGCCTGCAGGGTGTCTGCCTCCTGGTCCGCAAGACCGGCCTCGGCGAGCGTCGGCACGTCCCGCAGCGCCGCGACGCGCTTTTCGGCTGACACCGCGAGCGGTCGGATCTTGCCGTCCTGGATCAGCGGGATCGCGGGCGGCAGCGAGGTGAACGCCATCGGGGTATGGCCGCCGGCCAGCGATTGGATCGCCGGGCCGGCGCCGCTGAACGGCACATGCACGATGTCGAGCTTCATGCTCAGGCGGAACAGCTCGCCGGACAGATGCGGCGTCGTGCCGGCGCCGGCGGACGCATAGCTCACCTTGCCGGGATTGGCCCTGATGTAGTCGATGAGTTCGCCGACGGTCTTTGCCGGCACCGACGGATGCACGAGCAGGATGTTGGGGGCATCGCCAGCGACGGTGACGGGGATGAAGTCCTTGTAGGGATCATAGGGAATTCTCGGATAGAGGCTGGGGTTGACCACATAGCTCGACGACACGAACAGGATGGTGTAGCCGTCCGCCGCCGCGCGCGCGGCCTGCCCCATGCCGGTGTTGCCGCCGGCGCCGGTGACGTTCTCGATGTAGAACTGCCGGCCCGACCGTTCCGACAGCTTGGTGGCAATGAGGCGCGCGACCACGTCGGTCGGCCCCGCCGGCGCGAACGGCACGATGATTTTGACGGGCCTGTCGGGATAGTTGGCGGGCGGGGTCTGGGCTGAGGAGGCCGCCGGCAAAACCAGCACTGCCAGTGCCGCGAGAATTGCCTTGATTCGCATCATCTGTCTCCATTCCGGTCGCGTCGTAGGGTGGGTTGAGCGAAGCGAAGCCCACCGCCCCCGGCGGGGCGGCCCTTGATGGGTTTCGTGGAGTTTATCATCGGGCCGGCCAGAGGCCGGACCCGGTGGCTCAACCCATCCTACGCGCTACTCGATCCTGATGTGCGCCGCACGCACGACCTTATCCCATTTGGCGATTTCGCTTTTGATGCGGACGCCGAATTCGGCCGGCGTGGTGACGGCGGGCTCGAAGCCGAGAGCCATGAGGCGCTCCTTCACGTCGGGCAGCGACAGCACCGCTACGGTGTCGCGATTGATGCGCGCGATGATGTCGCCGGCCGTCCCGGCCGGCACCAGCAGGCCGTTGATGGTTTCGGCCTCCTGGTCGGGCACGCCGGCCTCCGCCATGGTCGGTACGTCGGGCAGCGCCGCGGAGCGCTGCGCGGCCGTCACGGCGAGCCCGCGCAGGTTTCCCTCCTTGATGTTGGCGATGGCCGGCGGCAATGCCGTGAAGGCGATCGGGGTGTGGCCCGCAAGCGTTGAATTCACCGCGAGCGACGCGCCGTTGAACGGCACGGTGACGAGGTCGAGCCCATATTGGAGCTTGAGCAATTCGCCCGACAGATGCGGTGTCGATCCGGTCGATGGCTGCGCGTAGCTGTACTTGCCCGGACTGCTCTTGATGAGGTCGATCAGCTCCGTGACGCTGTGCGCCGGCACCGACGGATGGACGAACAGGATGTTCGGCGATGCCGCCGCAAGCGTCACCGGTGCGAAGTCCTTGATGGGATCGTACGGCACCTTGGCATAGAGGCTCGGATTGACCATGAAGCCGGTGCTCATCATGTAGAGCGTGTAGCCGTCAGGCGCCGCCCGCGCCGCGGTCGCCGTCCCGGTGTTGCCGCCGGCGCCGGGGAGATTTTCGACGTAGACCTGTTGACGCCAGCGCTCCGACAGCTTCTGCGCCACCATGCGCGAGATCACGTCGGGCGGACCGCCGGCCGCGAACGGCACGATGATGCGCACCGGGCGGCTGGGGTAGCTCGCGTCCTCGGCGTGGACCGCTGTTGCAGCCGCGAGCGCTGCCGCGAGGGCAAGACCGCGAACGATCCGATGCATCGCATCCTCCCTGGTTCTTTCCCGCCCGTCGCACCAACGTTGTCACGAAAGTTCTATCAACTGTCATCGCCCGGCTTGACCGGGCGATCCAGTAACCACCGACCTCGCCATTGTTCCGCAAGGCTGCGGGTTACTGAATTCCCCGCTTGCGCGGGGAATGACAGGTTAGTGTTTGTTGCAGACGGTGTCACCCCGACGCTGGCCATACCGCCTCGTTCGCCGCCCGTGCCGTCGCAACGGGGCTGACGCCTCATCTTTGAGACGCTATAGCAAGACGCGGCCCACGATCGCGGCCCTTCTGATCCCTTCTGTCACTCCACCGAAAGAGCCCACCCCATGCCGTCACGCAAATTCACGCGCCAGGACCTCCGCGAGGCCGCCGAGAAGTACAAGAACTGGGGCAAATGGGGGCCGGATGACGAGATCGGCACGCTCAACTATACGCGGCCGGAGGATATCATCGCGGCGGCGCAATTGGTGCGCAAGGGCAAGGTGATCTCGCTCGCGCTCAACTTCGACCAGTCCGGCCCGCAAGGCGGCAAGACCAAGTACCCGCCGATGGGCCGCATCAATCCGCTGCATTTGATGCTGCGCACCGGCACCGACGCCTATTCTGGCGTGCTCGACAAGCGCGGCATCCGCGCCTCCGACGATGTGGTGGTGATGCCGCTGCAATCCGGCACCCAATGGGACGGCCTCGGCCACATCTTCTACGAAAACTACATGTGGAACGGCTATGACTGCCGCGAGGTGTCGAGTGCGGGCGCGGCGAAGTGCGGCATCGAGAAGACCAAGAACCGCATGGTCGGCCGCGGCGTGTTCCTCGACGTGCCCCTCGCACTCGGCAAGGAGGAACTCGAGGACGGCTATGCGATCACGTCGGCGGACCTGGAAAAGACCGCCGCCGCAGAAGGCGTCCAGATCAAACGCGGCGACTTCGTGATCGTACGCACCGGCCAGATGGAGCGCTGCCAACGCCTCGGAAGCTGGGACGGCTATCCGGGCGGCGATGCGCCGGGCTTTTCCTTCGAGACGCTGGAATGGATTCACAAGAGCGAGATCGCCGCGATCGCGAGCGACACCTGGGGCTGCGAGGTGCGCCCTAACGAGTCGGAGGAAGGCATCAACCAGCCCTGGCACTGGATCACCATCCCGATCATGGGCATCACCATGGGGGAAATCTTCCAGGTCGCCGAGCTCGCTGCCGACTGCCGCGCCGACAAAGTCTATGAGTTCATGTTCGTCGCGCCGGCTATTCCGATCACCGGCGCAGTGGGATCGCCGGTCAATCCGCTGGCGATCAAGTAGGGTGTTACCGAGGGACCAGCGGCGTGCCCCGATAGAGGTCGGCGACCGTGCAGCGCAGCCCGAACTCCGGCATATCGACGGGGTCTTCGGGACGCTTGAGGATCGCCGGCTCCCACTTGCGGCCCTTGGAGTAAATTTCCACCATGAATTCCCGCGGATCGATCACAACCGCATAGAGATTGTCGGGCGCCTCGCGGTAGCGGCGCAGTTTGAGGTCGATCTCCACGCGCGTGTTTGACGGCGACAGCACCTCCGCCGCCAACTGAAAGCATTCGGAATAATAGTCAAAGCCAGCCACACCAGGCACGACCGCCACATCCGGCTCCGGCTGGAAATTCCGCACCCCGGGGTTCCGCACGCCGACATCAAAATAGGCGAACAAATCAAGATGCTGTGCGGCAAAGGCGGTGTTGAGAAGATTGCAGAGATTATACGCAATCCGTTGATGCGCGTAGCTCGCCGGCGCCATCATCACCGCCACCCCCTCGATGAGATCCCAATGTTCGCCTTTCGGCCGCGTTTCCATGAACGCCATGAACTCATCGACGTCCATGTTGCCGGATAGCGGCTGCGCCGGTGTATTCACGTTCATGCTCCACAACTCCTTTCCGGGACTGAATCTAACATCGCAACTCTCAATATGCGATAGGAGATAGCTCTCTCTTGCCCCCGCCCACTGCCCACACTGTCGCAGCGCCTGGATCTCAACCACGGAACTTTCAATGAACCTTGCCATCAACCCTCTCATCGCGATGGGCGTCCTCGCCTCGACCGCCATGACGGACGCGGCCTTCGTGTTCTTCACGGCGGCAGTGACAGCGCGCCGCCGCATCGCCGCCGCGAACTGGAGCTCCTTCTGGTATCTCTTGTCGGCGTTCGCTGTGATCAGCTACACCGAGAACCCCGTCTACGTGGCCTTCGCGGCGGCGGGGTCGTGGCTCGGCGCCTTCATTTCTATGACCTGGCTGCACCGCGACCGCGAACTGGTAGCGCCGCGCCA
>Ga0257161_1000211_pt1 | contig 15773 bp, 16 predicted proteins | sample NR01A_FD_185954 | JGI IMG/M metagenome (GOLD analysis project Ga0257161, IMG submission 185954) | Soil microbial communities from H.J. Andrews Experimental Forest, Oregon, United States - NR-01-A | ecosystem: Environmental > Terrestrial > Soil > Temperate forest > Bulk soil | place: USA: Oregon... | reverse complement strand
GACGCTCAACACGTGAGGCGAAATCGCAGTCAATGCGATCGGGGTGAAATCCTTGATCGCGTCGTAGCCGATTCTGCGGTAATAGCTCGGATTGATCACGAAGCTCGATGTCACGAACAGGAGCGTCTGGCCGTCCGGCGGCGATTTCGCCGTCAGGGCGTTGGCCACATTGGTGGCGCCGGTTGGAATGTTCTCCACATAGAACTGGGCGCCGAGGCTGTCGGAGAGTTTTTGCGCGACGATGCGCCCGATGATGTCGACCGCGCCGCCCGGGGTGAACGGCACGATGACCCGTACCAGGCGCGACGGATAGGTCTGCGCCCAGGCGGTGTTGGCGCCGGCCGCCAAGACCGCGACAGAGCCCGCGAGACGGAGGAATTGACGGCGTGCGAGACGGTTTCTACCTGCCATGGGAAGTCCTCCCGCACGGCAGGATACATGACGGCGTCGCTGCGATGAACGGCAAGTTTTGCGCAGACCTGCCCAAAACCGCATCTGGACTCAAAAAATGCTGAACTCCGACGAACTTGAGCGCTATGCCCGCCATCTCGTTCTGCGCGAGGTCGGCGGGCCCGGACAGGCGGCCCTCAAACGCGCGCGCGTGCTCGTGATCGGCGCCGGTGGCCTTGGCGCCCCGGCTCTGCTTTATCTCGCGGCGGCCGGCGTCGGCACGCTTGGCGTCGTCGATGACGATGCGGTGTCGCTGTCGAACCTGCAACGCCAGGTCATCCATGCCACGCCCGATGTCGGGCGCCCCAAAGTGGACAGCGCGAAAGCCGCGGTCGCGCGCCTCAATCCCCATGTGACGCTCGAGCCACATGGCTTGCGCCTCACGGCTGCGAACGCCCTCGACCTCGTGTCGCGCTACGATCTCGTGGTCGATGGCAGCGACAATTTCGCAACCCGCTATCTGGTTTCGGATGCGTGCTATTTCGCCAAGAAGCCGCTCGTGACCGCGGCCGTCGGGGTGTTCGACGGCACGCTCACGACCATCAGGGCGCACGAGACGGCGCCCGATGGCGCGCCCAATCCTACCTATCGCTGCCTGTTTCCGGAGCCGCCGCCGCCCGGCACCGTTCCGGCCTGCGCGGAGGCCGGCATCCTGGGCGCGCTCACCGGCGTGATCGGCTCCATGATGGCGCTGGAGGCGATCCGCGAGATCGTTGGCTTCGGCGAGGGCCTGGTGGGCCGGCTGCTCATGGTCGATGCGCTCGCCATGCGGGTCGAAAAGTTGTCGTATGGATGGGATCCACACAATCCACTGTCCGGTACCCATCCAACCATCCGGGACCTCTCGGTGCATGCGAGTGCGTCGGCAGCGTCGTAGGGTGGGCAAAGTCGCCTGTCACTGCTGATGACATGGCGCGCTGACCGCGCGCGACTTTGCCCACGCGGTCAAGCGGCGAGGTCGGACGGCGTGGGCAAAGGCGCATGATGGTCCGTGTCCATAAACCCTGCCCAGCGCGATGCGCCTTTGCCCACCCTACAGCCCCAACGGCGGGTTAAAGCGAACCAGCCTATTCACTTGGTCCAGGTCGCGATGACGGCGGGGCCCTTCATGACGGACCACTTGTTCTTGTCGGCGGCAACCACTGTAAAGCAGTTGGGTTTGCCGCCTTTCCAGGTGGTGCAGTAGCCGTTTTCGTCGAGCTTCCAGCTGCCCTCGCTCCGGGCGCCGCCGTTACCGGTGGGTACGCGCCGAACCTTGCCGTCAGCCGTGAATGTCATTTTGAACTTTATCCCAGATGGCGTTGCGGCCGTGAACTCGGCCCCATCGAAGAACGTCGATTGAATCTCTGCCGGCGAGAGCTTAGTGGCGGCAGTCGCAGCTGAGGGCAGAATGGCGCAGACCACAATCCCCGCGATCCATACACGCATTGCAGTCCCCCTGTGTGAGTCGAGAAAACATCAACATTATACCCAATTTCAGGGATCAGGGATCAGTAATCAGGGATCAAGAATACGGGCTGCGGTGCCTGGACACGCCAATGCTCGTCAGGGACGGATTTCGCAGATTGGGATTCGGCGCACTTGATTACTGATTACTGATTACTGATCACTGATCACTGATCCCTGCTACGGGCAGGGGCCGAGGCAGAATTCGACCCCGTCACTGTTACGATAATGGCCGTTCGGCAGCCGGCCATAGCGCACGCAGCGTCTTTGATCCGCCGGGTCGCGCATATCGCGCCGGCATATGGTGTCGCCTTCGACCTCCCAACGGCCACGCGCGATGATGCCGGCGCCGGCGAGCGTCGCGGTGCCGTCGGCGAAGTGGATCGTGCACATCGCCTTACCGGCGACCTCGCCTGTTGTCGGCGTGCCACATAGGGGTACATCGACGAGTTCGCGATAGAAATCATCGGCGGTCATGGGCTCGCCAACGGAAGGCTGGGTCGATTCGCGGCAAGCAGACAGCGCCAGCAGCGCCATCGCTACGCCAGCCGATCGAAAAGTCTGCAAACGGATCCTCGTCGCTACAGCATCGATGGCAGCACGCGGTCGGGCGGCCGGTGGCCATCCATGAATGCTTGAATGTTGATGATCACTTTCGCCCCCATCTCGGCGCGGCCTTCGATGGTGGCGGAACCAAGATGGGGCAGCAGCACCACTTTGCCGGCGCGGGCGAGGCGGACGAGCTTTGGGTTGACCGCCGGCTCGTGCTCGAACACGTCCAACCCTGCACCGCCGATCTCGCCGGCTTCGATCATGCGTGCGAGCGCGTTTTCGTCGATTACCTCGCCGCGGGCGGTGTTGACGATATAGGCCTCGGGGCGCATGAGCTTTAGCCGGCGCGCCGACAGCAGATGATAGGTGGCGGGCGTGTGCGGGCAATTGACCGAGATGATGTCCATGCGGGCCAGCATCTGGTCGAGGCTTTCCCAGTAGGTTGCCTCCAGCTCGCTTTCAATCTTCGGTATGACGCGGCGGCGGTTATGGTAGTGAATTTGCAGGCCGAACGCCCGCGCCCTGCGGGCAACTGCCTGGCCGATCCGCCCCATCCCTATGATGCCGAGGCGCTTTCCACCGATGCGGTGACCGAGCATCCAGGTTGGCGCCCAGCCAGGCCACTCCTTTTCCGCCGTCATCACGCCGGCGCCTTCCGCCAGACGGCGCGGCACCGCCAGAATAAGCGCCATCGTCATGTCGGCGGTGTCTTCCGTGAGAACCCCCGGCGTGTTGGTGACCGTGATGCCGCGCTGGAGTGCGGACGCCACGTCGATATGGTCGACCCCGTTGCCGAAATTGGCGATTAACCGCAATTGCTCTCCGGCTTGGCTCAGCAGGGCGGAGTCGATGCGGTCGGTCACGGTCGGGACCAGGATTTCGGCGGTTTTTACAGCCGCGACCAGATCGGCCTGGCTCATCGGAACGTCATCGACGTGGAGGCGGGTGTCGAACAATTCGCACATCCGCACCTCGACCTTGTCGGGGAGCTTGCGCGTGACAACGACGAGCGGTTTTCGGCGACTAGCCATGCGTCAGCCTTCGTCAGTCCGCCGCGATCCGGCGGCGATAGCACCGACCCTACTCCCCCCGCTTGCGGGGGAGGTAGGGTGGGCGCGGGGGAAGGTACGGAGGGGGACGGCGCTTCGATCTCGAACCTGCGTCATTGTTCAGCCCTCCTTAACCCTCTTCGTCGACACTGCCGCGAACGCGACAAGCGTAGCGTGGGGCCGCAGGATGCGATCCTTCTCTATCAGATGACCGGATCAAGACAAAGCGTTGCTCGCAATGGAATGGAGCGAGGATCGTTACGCAGCCGGGCCGCGCTGCCGGCGCCAGTCGAGCGCTCCCAGGCCGCGCGCGGAAATTCGCGGGGATGCGACCGGTCATGATGTTTGCGCATTTGCTGAGTGGCTTCACACGCTCGCTACTCGTGGCCCAAATCTTGTTCCAGTTGGCGGCAGTTCCGGTTTCTCGGACAGCACGCGCCGCCAACGACCAGAGTGAAGGCAGCGGTCTCCCGTTGCCGCGGTTCGCCAGCCTGAAGTCCGACCACGTCAACGTGCGCGGGGGGCCGAACAAGGACCATGACGTGGCGTGGATCTATACCCGCCCGGCACTGCCGGTGGAGATTACGGCGGAATATGAGAATTGGCGACGAATTCGCGATCGCGATGGCACCGAGGGCTGGGTGTATCACACGCTCTTGTCCGGCAAGCGCACCGCATATGTGGCAAATCCCAAAACGCGGCCAGATCTCGTGCCGCTATACGAATCTGCGGACCGTATGAGTCCTTTGCGCGCGATGCTCGAGCCCGGAGTGCTCGGAACGGTCAAGCGCTGCAACGGACAATGGTGCCGGTTTGCCGGCAATGGTTTTGACGGATGGATCGAACAGGGCCGCCTTTGGGGCGTTTACCCGAACGAGAAGGTCGAGTGAGCGCAGCTTGTAGCCCGCGTTGAGCGAAGCGAAACGCGGGGATAACATCGCCGATAGGCACGTCCGCTCCCGGGTTTCGCTGCGCTCAACCCGGGCTACAAGTCTTTATCGGTACGGCTTCTGTCAACGCCGTTTAGGCCTCAGCCTCACCACCACGTCGACACGGCTGATTTCGTAGCCTTCGGGCACCTGAGGCAATTTGCCGACGATCGCATCGGCGTCCGGAATATCCACCAAATTGTGTTCGTTCTCGATAAAGAAGTGGTGGTGGTCCGAGACGTTGGTGTCGAAATAGGTCTTCGAGCCGTTGACCGTCACTTCTCGCAGCAGCCCGGCGCCGGTGAATTGATGAAGCGTATTGTAGATCGTGGCCAGGGAAACAGCGATCTTGGCGCGGCTCGCCTCTTCGTAAAGCATTTCCGCGGTGAGGTGACGGTCGCCCTTCGCGAACAAAAGCCAGCCAAGGGCTATGCGTTGACGCGTCGGGCGCAGGCCGACCTCGCGCAGAAGCGCCTGGACATCGTGCCACGGGCAACCGTTGCGGCCGTCCGCTGAGGCCTTTTGCCCAGCTTCCGCCGAAGCCTCATTGGGGGTAATCCGGGGACCGAACTCGCTCACGTTACGCTCTCTGGGACATGCCCTCTAGAACAATGGTTCAACATAATTGTATCCACCGCCCGAACTCGTTGCAAGTCTTTCGCAACAACTTATATCCCGGCATAGTCCCCGCTGACCGATCGCCGCAAGAGTGATCGGCCTCGCATCTTTGCCCAACCCGGGCAGTATGTTAGGGAATGGAACTTATGTGAGACCGCGCGCTGCGGCGAGGACCGATTTGGCATGCAGAATCGACGTTCGACCTTTGAATTTGAGGATTTGCTTGCTTGCGGCCGCGGTGAAATGTTTGCCGGCGGTCCGCAATTGCCATTGCCGCCCATGTTGATGTTTGAGCGAATCAGCGAAATTTCGGAGCAAGGCGGCGAGCACGGGCGGGGGCTTGCCCGCGCGGAACTCGACTTGAAGCCGGACCTGTGGTTTTTCCCTTGTCATTTCAAGGGGGACCCCGTCATGCCGGGCTGTCTCGGGCTGGACGCTTTGTGGCAGCTTGTCGGGTTTTTCCTCGGCTGGGCCGGAGCCGAGGGCAAGGGACGGGCGCTCGGGCTCGGCGAAGTCAAATTTTCCGGAACGGTTGTTCCGACTGTCAAGAAGTTGGTGTACGGCATCGACATCAAGCGGATCATGCGATCCAAGCTCGTGCTCGGCATCGCCGACGGGTGGGTGTCGGCGGACGGTTCAATCATCTATCGTGCGTTCGATCTCAAGGTCGGACTATTCCGCGATGTTGTGGCCTTGGCGCCTGCAGCGTCCTGAATCGGGCCATTCGCGGACCATCTCCCTACCCTCCCTCCTGGGAGCGCGGGCGTCTCGCCCGCATCGAAGAAAGAAAGAGCGGGCGGGGACGCCCGCGCTCCCGGGGAGAAGGGTAGGGAGGGGGATTTCGCAGACCGTAGGCTGTTCCAGGAGACAGGAAGAAAGGTCATGAGGCGGGTCGTCGTCACCGGGATGGGCATAGTCTCTTCCATCGGCAACAACACGCAGGAAGTGCTGGCAAGCTTGCGGGAAGCGAAGTCCGGCATCTCACGGTCGGACAAATACGCCGAACTCGGGTTTCGCTGCCAGGTACACGGTGCGCCCACGCTCGACCCCCAAGAGACGGTCGATCGCCGGGCCATGCGCTTTCTTGGGACGGGCGCCGCCTGGAACCACGTCGCCATGGAGCAGGCGTTGCGCGACGCCGGCCTTGAGCAAAACGAGATTTCCAACGAACGCATCGGCATCATCATGGGCTCCGGCGGCCCGTCGACCCGCACCCTGATTGAGGCCGCCGACACTACCCGGACCAAAGGTCCAAAGCGCGTCGGTCCGTTCGCGGTGCCGAAGGCGATGTCGTCCACCGCTTCCGCGACGCTCGCCACTTGGTTCAAGATAAAGGGCCTGAGCTATTCGATTTCCTCGGCCTGCGCGACGTCCAATCACTGCATCGGCAATGCTGCCGAGATCATCCAGATCGGCAAACAGGATATGATATTCGCGGGCGGCTGCGAGGACCTCGATTGGACCATGTCGGTGCTGTTCGACGCCATGGGGGCGATGTCGTCGAAATTCAACGACACGCCGGAAAAGGCCTCCCGCGCCTATGATGCGGCCCGCGACGGATTCGTCATCGCGGGCGGCGCCGGCGTGCTGGTGCTCGAGGAACTCGAGCACGCGAGGGCGCGCGGCGCCAAGATCTATGCGGAAATCGCAGGCTACGGGGCCACTTCGGATGGCTACGATATGGTCGCGCCGTCGGGCGAGGGCGCGGTGCGATGCATGCGGATGGCGCTCTCGACCGTCGAGGCGCCGGTCGACTACGTCAATCCCCACGCCACCGCCACGCCGATCGGCGATCTCAAGGAAATCGAGGCGCTGCGTGAGGTGTTCGGACCGAAATGCCCGCCGATCTCGGCGACCAAATCGCTCACCGGCCACTCGCTCGGCGCCGCCGGCGTGCAGGAGGCCATCTACTCCTTGCTGATGATGAACAACGGCTTCATCTGCGAAAGCGCCAATATCGAAAACCTCGATCCGGAGTTCGCCGATATGCCGATCGTGCGCGAACGTCGCGACAACGTGGCCATCGGCTGCGTGCTGTCGAATTCGTTCGGCTTCGGCGGCACCAACGCGTCGATCGTTCTCAAGCGATTGGATGCTTGACCCTCGATCGTTTCAGATTCGGTTACCTCATCGGCGCGATTGCCCTTCCCCGGCCTGATCCGGGGATTGACCGGACAGTTCAGGCCAAGTGTTTACTAGACCGCGTTCTGGTCGTATGGAGCCGCGTTCGGATCGGGGTTTGGTGCTGGGGAGACTTCTTGCATGTTGATGAACGGCAAGCGTGGCCTCGTGATGGGGGTTGCCAACGATCACTCGATTGCCTGGGGCATTGCCCGGACGCTGGCGGCTCACGGCGCGTCGCTCGCTTTCACCTATCAGGGCGATGCCCTGAGCCGGCGCGTTAAGCCGCTTGCGCAGTCGGTCGGCGCCGACTTCCTGCTGCCTTGCGACGTCGAGGACTTAGCCTCGGTCGACGCCGCGTTCGCGGCGTTGAAGGACAAATGGGGCAGCTTGGACTTCGTCGTCCACGCCATCGCGCATACCGACAAGAACGAGCTCAAGGGCCGCTACGCCGACACCTCGCGGGAAAATTTCATCCGCACCATGGTGATCTCCTGCTTCTCCTTCACGGAGATCGCGCGGCGCGCGGCCGACCTGATGCCGAATGGCGGCGCCATGGTGACGCTCACCTACAACGGCGGATCACGAACGATGCCGAACTACAATGCCATGGGGATCGCCAAAGCGGCACTCGAATCCTCCGTGCGGTATCTGGCGGTCGATTTCGGCGCGAGCCGCATTCGCGTCAATGCGATTTCGGCGGGACCCATCCGTACGCTGGCGGGAGCCGGCATCACGGATGCGCGTTTCATGTTCGCCTTCCAGCAACGCCATTCGCCGCTCCATCGTGGCGTGACGCTCGAAGAGCTTGGCGGCGCCGGACTCTACCTGCTCTCGGACCTCTCTGCCGGCGTCACCGGCGAGATTCATTTTGTCGATTGCGGCTACAATATCATCGCCATGCCGCATCCCGACGCGCTGCGGACGGACGCCGGTTCGGACGAGTGAGTTTTCAGGGGAGGACGCACTATGCGGATCAAGGCGAACGGCATCACCTTCAACTGCGAGATCGAGGGCACTGAGGACGCGCCCTGGCTCGTCTTCAGCAATTCGCTCGCCACCAACCTTTCCATGTGGGACCCGCAGGCGGCCGATCTCAGCCATTCGTTTCGTTTGCTGCGCTATGACCAGCGCGGCCACGGCGGAACGGACGCCCCCGCGGGCCGCTACGCCTACGCGACGCTGGTGGCAGATGCGCTCGCCCTCTTCGATGCGCTCGGGATCGCGCGCCCCCATTTCTGCGGGCTGTCGATGGGTGGCGCGACCGCGCTCGGGCTGGCGGAACTTTATCCCGACCGGGTCGACCGCGTCGTGGTGTGCGACTCGCCGGCGATGTCCACATCCGCGACGGCCCAGCAATGGGAGGAGCGCATCGCTATGGCGCAGAATGGCGGCATGGAGGCGCTTGTGGAGTCCACCATGGCGCGCTGGTTCCCGCCCGAAACCCATGCCGCGAACCCGCCGCATCTCGAAAAGGTGCGCCAGATGATCCGCGTCACCCCGGTCAACGGCTTCATCGGCTGCGCCGCTGCGCTCGCGGATCATGACTACAACACAGCGGTCTCGACCGTGACGCGGCCCGTGCTGTTCGTCGCGGGATCGAAGGACGGCGTGACGCCGGCCGCCATGAGGGACATGAGCGCGCGGCTCAAAGGCTCGCGCTATGTGGAGCTTGAGGGCGCCGGCCACATTTCCAATCTCGACAGGCCCGGGGAGTTCACGCAGGCGGTGCGGAAGTTTTTGGAGGCGTGAGGGGTGCGGTCCACTGCGCCCAGAACGTAGCGCCTGTGAACGTAGCGCCTGTAGGGTGGGCAAAGTCGCGTGCCGCAGCGGATGACATCGCGCACCGGCCTTGCGCGACTTTGCCCACGCGGCCAAACGGCGAGGTCTGACTGCGTGGGCAAAGGCGCATGAGAGGCCGTGCAAATTGCACTACGCGTCGATGCGCCTTTGCCCACCCTACGGGGAGGGAGTTCACATCCCCTAATGCAGCGATATCTTCTGGACTCTCAGATTGCCGATCTCGCCGATATAGAGGTTGTTCTCGCTGCGGCAGTCGATGGCATTGACGAAGTTGAATTCCTTCGCGGTCCGCCCGGCCTTGCCGAACTTGCCGATCACGGTGCCGTCCAGTTTCAGCTTATAGATCTCGCCGGCGACGTCGATGTCGTTTGGAGGATTGGAGTTCGACGCGTAGAGCACCTGGTTTGGCCCCGGCGTGATGCAGAGTGCCTGGGGCGAGCCGACACCGGCGATCTGCGTCTTGAAGGCGCCGTTGCCGTCGAACACCTGGATGCGCTTGTTGCCGGAGTCGGCAACGTAGACATTGCCCTGGGCATCGACCGCGATCGCGCGGGCGGAGGTTCCGAACTGGCCAGGTTCGGCGCCCTTCGAACCCCACGATTTGACGAACACGCCGCTCTTGTCGAATTTCGCCACGCGCTGATTGCCGACGCCGTCGGCCACGTAGATGTTTCCGGCGGCATCGAAGGCGACGTCGGTCGGGCGATTGAAGAGATCGGTCTGGGCCCCGACGCCGGCCGGTTGACCGGCCGCTGGCGCCGGAATGGCGAGGCCGCCGGCTCCCTGTCCGCGTGCTGGCACCGGCACGGCCTCGGCTTTGCGGCCCAACAGCAGGGCAACGCGGCCTTCGGGGTCGAACTTGATGACCATGTTCGACATCTGATCGACAACCCAGATGTTGTCTTGCGGATCGATACGCACCTGTTGGGCGAACAGGAATGCATAACTATCCTTGCCGAGCTCGCGAACGAACTTGCCGTCGCGATCGAACTGCAACAGCCGCGAGCCGCCGTGGGCGAACGGGCGCGCGGTGCCGATCGAAATGGTCGGATGGCCGGTTCGCGTATAGACGAAAATATCGCCCTTGGAATTGGTCGCGACGCCCCCGACTTCGCCGAGGTAGATGTCGTCCGGTAGATTCAGCGGGTTGGCGACCGCGTCAAAGGCGATTTCGGGCGCCGTCTGGGCGGACGCCGGCAGGGCACTGACGCAGGTCGCGGCCAGTAAGGCCAACAAAAAGCGCTTCATGTTGAGTCTTCTCCCGATGTTCTTTGTGTGTGGGTTCTGGGATTGGCCGAAACCTTATCCGATGTCATCGCCCTCCCCGGACTTGATCCGGGGATTGGGCGATCCAGTCGTCGATGCCCTTGCGTGAAAATCGCAAATGCAGGGGTTTACCGGATTCCCCGCTTTGGAAAGCGGGGAATGACAGGCGGGTGATCGACGCGTTACCGCGCCTCTGCCTTCTTCATGGCGTCCGGCTTCAGGATGAGCTTCTGCACGCGCCAGGATTCGATTTCGCCAACGACGATCTCGTCCGGATTGCGGCAATCCATCATATGGACCACCTGGAAGCCGCCGAATTCCTTGCTGGCATGGCCGAACTTGCCGATGATGGTGCCGTCGAGTTCCATCTTGTAGATCTCGCCGGTGATCGCCCACGTGCCGGGCATATTGCCGTTCGGATTGGAGTTGGAAGCGAACAGATACTGGTGCGGCCCCTGTGAAACGCAGGCGGTCCAGCCAACCCCGACCTGGTCGTAGATGGCCTTCGGCTTGAGGTTGTTGTCGAGCACCTGATAACGGAAGTTGGTGCGGTCGGCGACATAGACGTTGCCCTGCCGGTCGACCTGGAGTCCGTGCGGCAGATTGAATTCGCCAGGTTCCTTCCCGGCCTTCTCGCTGCCGACCTGGGCGACGAACCTGCCGTCCTTGTCGTATTTCACAACGCGGTTGTTGCAGTATCCGTCGGAGATGAAAATATTTCCCTGCGGGTCGAAGCCGACGTCTGTCGGGCGACAGAGAATATATTTTTCCGCCGGTTTGTTCGGATTGTTGTTGGTCGTGGTCGTCGTGGTAGTGGCGGCGGCAATGGTCGTGATGGTCGTCGTCGTGGTGGTCGAGGGCGAGGCGACCGCACCCTCGATGGGCGGCGGCCGGCGGCCTATCACCATCAGGACCTTACCCTCCGGACTGAACTTGGTGACCATGTTGGTCCCCTCGTCGACGGTCCAGATATTGTCCTGCGCATCAACACGCACGGAATGCGCGAATTCAAAGCCGTAGTAGCCCTTGCCGATTTCCTTGAGGAAGTTGCCGTTTTCGTCGAACTCGAACAGCCGGGTATTGGCGCTGCGGTGATAGACGAAGACGTGCCCCTTCGAGTTGGTCGCCACGGCGACCGATTCCCCGAGATACTCGCCGGGCGGCAGCTTGAGGAAATTCGGCACCGAGGTGTAGGGGATTTCCGGTACGTTCTGGGCCTTGGCCTTCTGCTGCGCGAGCGCGGGAGCGGCCCACAGCATGAGGGCGATAGCGGAAACCGATGCAACATAGCGATTCATGAAAGTACCTCCCGGGACCGTTGGTGAACTTGCGTTATCGAAAGCGTTCGTAGCCGGAATTTACGACAGGAAGCCCGCCGCCTCAACCGGCTTAGGCGTGTAGCCCGGATGGAGCCAACGGGCCCGGCCTCCGGCCGGCCCGATGGTAAACTCCGCGTAATCCGGGAACAGCCGGTGTCACAATTGTAGGCTTACCCCGGATTACGCTCCGCTCCATCCGGGCTACAGGCCGCCTCACGCTCCCGGCTCGTTCGCGTTGGGATAGAAGAGCTGCTGTCCATTGATCTTGTAGTTCGCGATCACCTGTTGCCCTTCGGGTGAAATCAGCCAGTCGATGAATTGCTGGCCGAGCGCCGTCTTGACATTGGGATGCCTCGCCGGGTTGACCAGCATGACACCGTATTGGTTGAACAGCCGCTGGTCACCTTCCACCGCGATGACGAGATCGCCCTTGTTCCGAAACGATATCCAGGTGCCGCGATCGGAGATCGTATAGGCGCTCATGGCGCCCGCCGTGTTGAGGGCGGCGCCCATGCCCTGGCCGATCTCGCGATACCAGAGGCCCTTGTCCTTGGCGAGGTCGATGCCGGCCGTCGCCCACAGCGCAAGCTCAGCCAGGTGAGTGCCGGAACGATCGCCGCGCGACACGAACGGCGCCCGCTTTTCCCGGATTGCCTTGAGCGCGGCGACGATATCTCGCGTTGCGCTGACGCCGGCCGGATCGCGCATCGGACCGATGAGGATGAAATCGTTGTACATCACGGGGAACCGCTTCACCCCGAAGCCTTCCGCCAAGAACTTCTCCTCCGCCGCCTTGGCGTGCACGAACACCACATCGGCGTCGCCGCGCCGCGCCGTGTCGAGCGCCTGGCCCGTGCCTTGCGCCACCACTTTCACGTCGATGCCCGCCTTCGCCTTGAAGAGCGGCAGCAGGTAACCGAACAGGCCGGAATCCTGGGTGGATGTGGTCGAGGCGACCACAATGGACTTCTCCTGCGCGAATGCGGCACCGGCAAATCCGGTCACCGCCGCAACCGCAGCACCAAGCAGGAAACGACGGGTTTGCATCGGCAGCCTCTCCCAATGTTTGATCTACGCGGAAATGGCTTTAACGCGGCTTAGCGACATCGCGCTTTGGGCTGGTCTTGGGCGTCTCGTCGGCCTTGCGGGTCTCCTCCGGGCATTGCTTGTCGACCGCGGCTTCATGGAGCTGCCGCAATTCGGATTGCACTGTCTGGTAGTCCGGTTGATAGACGAGCATGTTCACGGTGGACCCGCCGGTGTCTGTGCTGGCGCGGTCCATCAGGCCGCGCAACTCGTGCTCCCGGGTCGTCGTGGCGACGAGCCGTTTGGTAATGTCCTCGCAGCGGAGAAATTGAAATTTCGCCGGCGCCACGAACGGGTCGCCGATGACGTTGAGTGACGTCGCGCACCCCCCGAGTGACGCTGCCAACAACGCCGCTGTACAAAGCTTCGTCCGCATCTGCGCTCACTTGCTCCGCTGTTCCTTTGGGCCGTCCGCTAGCGCCTGAATCAAGGCGGTTTGGTGTCCTTAACGGTCCAAATTCTTGCCAATCATGTTCTCCTCAGCGGCCAGTTCGCGCTGCAACGTTCGTGCAATTGCACTTTCACAAAGCCCGTGTAAGGGTCGCGCCCCCAATTTGCGAGGGCCGTTACGATTTATGGCGCGCGACCAGGACGATTTGACGCCGATCGAGACACGTGACGAACTCGTTGCGTGGCTTGCGGCCGGCGAAAAACCGCGCGAGCGGTTTCGTGTCGGCACTGAGCACGAAAAATTCGCCTTCACGCTCGCCGGCCATGCACCGGTGCCGTATCAAGGTACGCGCAGCATCCGGGCGCTCCTCGAAGGGATGCAGTTGCTGCTCGGCTGGGAACCGATCATGGAAGGGCCGCATATCATCGGCCTGTCGGACGTGACCGGGGGCGGCGCCATCACGCTGGAGCCCGGAGGCCAATTCGAACTGTCGGGAGCGCCAGTCGCCACCGTCCACCGGACCTGCTCGGAGCTGATGGCGCACCTCGCGCAGTTGCGCGAGGTCGCGGAACCCCTCGGCATCGGTTTCCTCGGCCTCGGCATGACGCCGAACTGGAGCCGCAGCGACGTGCCGACGATGCCAAAGGGCCGCTACCGGATCATGACCGCCTACATGCCCAAGGTCGGCGGGCTCGGCCTCGACATGATGTACCGGACCTGCACCGTGCAGGCCAATCTCGACTTTTCGTCGGAAGCCGACATGGTGAAGAAGCTGCGGGTGTCGGTTGCGCTGCAGCCGGTCGCCACTGCGCTGTTCGCCAATTCGCCGTTTACTGAAGGCAAGCCGAACGGATTCCTGTCGTTCCGCTCCGAGATCTGGCGCGACACCGATCCCGACCGCTCTGGCACGCTGCCATGGGCGTTCGAACCCGGCATGGGGTATGAACGCTGGACCGACTATGCGCTCGACGTACCGATGTACTTCGTCAAGCGCGGCGACCGCTATATCGATGTCGCCGGCCGCTCGTTCCGCGACCTCCTCGCCGGACGACTCGCCGAACTGCCGGGCGAGCGCGCCACCGTATCGGACTGGGCAAACCACCTGTCGACGATTTTCCCCGAGGTGCGGCTCAAGCGCTATCTCGAGATGCGTGGCGCCGACGCCGGCCCGTGGGCGCGGCTGCCGTCGCTGACGGCGTTCTGGGTCGGCCTCCTCTACGACGACGTCTGCCTCGACGCCGCGTGGGATATGGTCAAGGGGTGGACGGCCGAGGAACGCCAGACGCTGCGGGACGAGGTGCCGCGATTGGGTTTCCGGTCCATGATCCGCGGCCGCGATCTGTTGTCGATTGCGCGCGAGGCGCTGGCGCTTTCCCGCGCCGGACTTGCGCGGCGCCAGAAGTTCGATCCCTACGGCGCCGACGAGACGCGCTATCTCAAGCCGCTCGAGGACTTGGCCGATCGCGGCGAGACGCCGGCGGAGGAACTGCTGCGGAAGTTTTATGGGCCGTGGGGCGGCTCGGTTGATCGGGTCTATGCGGAATATGCGTATTGACAGGCTTGATCATTCATGCCGCTGAGCCGCTCCGAAATGACCGTCGAGGATGTCGCGGATAACTTGGCGCGCCCTCTCGGCCTTCATTGGATCAGTCTCGCGAAGCTGCACCAACGTGATGAGGGCCTTCCAAATCGCCCAGCCTCGCGCACGCTTCCACGTCGCGCAATCGAGCGCGACAGCTGAGCGGAATTCCTTCCGACTGGCCGGATCGAGGAACGTCCACGCGATAACGAGATCGCAGGACGGATCGCCGACGCCCACGCACCCGAAATCGATCACTGCATTCAGCCGGCCCTCTTTCACCAAAAGATTGGTTTCGGCAAAGTCGCCATGAACCCATACGGGCGGCCCCTCCCACGACGTTGCCAATGCCGCATCCCAGACCTCCGTCACGGCGGCAATGTCAATCTCATCCGCGAGCATGCCGATCGACTGGCGTGTCTCGGCATCATAGACCGTGAGCGGGCCGCCACGGTGAAAGTTGTGGGTGCCCGCGACAGGGCCGTTGCGGGCGTCAATTCCGCGCAAGGCCCCCAGAAACTGGGCGAGGTCTACTGCGAAGCGACCGAGATCGTGGACGGAGTCGGCGTGCGCTGGTTCGCCGTCGAGCCAAGCGTAGATCGACCAAGGCCATGGATAGCCCGCGCCGGGAGCCCCAAGGCCGAGGGGAACCGGGATCCGCAGCGGCAGGTGCGGCCTTAGCGCCGGCAGCCATCGGTGCTCCTTCTCGACCTGAGCCACGTAGGCCAACGCACTTGGCAGCCTGACTGACATGCTGTCGCCGAGGCGAAAGGTCCTGTTATCCCAACCGCCGTTCTCGACCGGCGCGACCGGAAGCGCCGCCCATTCAGGAAACTGGGCGCGGATCAGCCATTTCACCAGCGTTGCGTCGATCTCAGTCATCTTGGTTCGGCGTTTCGCCAGTTGATTAAAGCAAGCGTAGCCCGGATGGAGCGCCAGCGAAATCCGGGGCCGCCTATCAATGGGGCGACGCCTCCCCCGGGTTTCGCTGGCGCTCAACCCGGGCTACGGTTCTCCTGTTCCTCGACATTTCACTACTCCGACTCCGCCGGCTCCGGTTTCATCAGTTCGCCCGCTTCCGGATTGAGCGCTTCGGATTTGTGTAGCGGCTCGCTGAGGGGCTCCGGCTGCACCCGCCGCGCAAACGTGAGGTCGCGGCCCGCC
>Ga0257161_1000210_pt1 | contig 15787 bp, 17 predicted proteins | sample NR01A_FD_185954 | JGI IMG/M metagenome (GOLD analysis project Ga0257161, IMG submission 185954) | Soil microbial communities from H.J. Andrews Experimental Forest, Oregon, United States - NR-01-A | ecosystem: Environmental > Terrestrial > Soil > Temperate forest > Bulk soil | place: USA: Oregon... | reverse complement strand
GCAGCATCAAGCCAAAACACTTCGCCGCTGCTTTCCTCGGTATCGAGCCACAAAAAGCGCGTCTGCGGATAAGTCTTCTCCAGCGTCAGACGATCGCGCCCGACCTCGCAAAGCAGGCCCGCGGCGGCCGTCAGGTGGCGACCGGCATTGTCGATGATCCGGCGTACGACCGCAATACCGTCGGGACCGCCGTCGAGGGCGAGAGGGGGCTCGTGTCGGCATTCGGGCGGCAGCGCCGTCATGCCGGGGGCGTCGACATAAGGCGGATTGGAAACGATCAGATCGTAACGTGCGCCGCCGACCGGGCCGAACAGGTCGCCTTCACGGAGCGTAATTCGCTCTTTAAGGCCGTGCGTGGCGACGTTGCGCGCCGCGACCGCAAGCGCGTCCGCCGAAATATCGACCGCATCGACGGCGGCGTTGGGGAACCGCAGCGCGGCGAGCACCGCAAGGCAGCCTGAGCCGGTGCAGAGATCGAGCACACGCTCGACCGCATGCGGATCGTCGATCAGCGACGCGCCTTCGCCGGCAAATAATTCGCCGTCAAGAATCTCGCCAAGATATGACCGCGGCACGATCGCGCGTTCGTCCACGTAGAATGGAATGCCGCGCAGGTAGGCTTTGTGCATGAGATAGGCGGCGGGCTTGCGGGTGCGGATGCGCGTTTCGATCAGATCGAAGATTTCCTTCTGCTCCTCGTGCGTCACCCGCGCGCCGGCAAACGCATCGAAGCGATCGGGCGGCAGATGGAGGGCCTCGCACACCATGAATGCGGCTTCTGCGAGAGGGTCGGTCGTGCCGTGAGCGAACACAAGCTGCGCCGCCCGGAACTGCGTCACCGCGTAGCGCACATGGTCGAGGATCGTCGTAAGTTCGTTCGGACGAGGTATGCGCAACGTTGGGGTGCGGCGCGCTTTGGCCACGGAAGGCTCCCGTCTGCCGCCTGGCTACTTAGCCGCAGGGCGCCGCCCGGTCCAGCGGTCGGCCGCGGCATCGTCCGTCGATTTGGCGTCGACCCAGGCGGCGCCACCCGGTCGCTCTATTTTCTTCCAGAACGGCGCCCGGGTCTTGAGGTAATCCATCAGGAATTCGGCGGCCGCGAAGGCGTCGCCGCGATGCGAGGCGGCCGTGACCACAAGGACGATGTTGTCGCCGGGCAGAAGTCGACCATGGCGATGAATGATGGTGGCGCCGATGAGCGGCCATCGCGCCTCGGCCTCGGCCATATGGCGGGCGATCTCCGCCTCGGCCATGCCGGGATAGTGTTCGAGCACCATGGCGGCGACCGGCGCGCCGGCCTCGTCGCCCCGGCAAATCCCTGTGAAAGTGACGACGGCGCCGATGTCGGTGCGCCCGCGCGCCAGCGCGGCGGCTTCCGCTCCGGCATCGAAGTCGGCGCTTTGCAACCGGATGGTCGCGGACATTGGAACTAGCCTCACAGGCGCCAATTTGAGCACGGCCAGACGGCTCGCGACTCCCTCCCCCCACTCGAAATCGGCTGTTGCCGATTTCGACCCCTTTTTTGAGTGGCCGAAACCCGCGTATACGCGGTTTCGGCTGGGGGAGGGATGGGGTGGGGGGTCCGTGCCGTTGGGCACCGAAGTGCCGCATCTCCCGACCCCCGCCCCCGACCCCTCCCCACAAGGGGGAGGGGAGGCGTCCGTGGCACCGTTGTCGGTTAAGCTGGCCCACACCGAATCAACCTCCCGTCATCGGCGGGAAGAAGGCGACTTCCTTGGCGCCCGCGACCGGCGCGCTGGCCTTGACGTGGGTGCGGTCGATGGCGGTGCGGATGAACCTGGGGTTTTCAAACGCGAACGCATATTCCTCGCCACGCCCGGCAAGCCAGGTCATGAGATCCGCGACGGTCGCGACGCCGGCCGGCGGATCCACGACTTCCTCAGCCCTCCCGATGCGCTCGCGCACCCAGGCGAAATACAGAAGCTTCACGCTCATTCCTCGATCAGATGCCGCACCCCGGCACGGAAATAATCATATCCGGTATAGAGCGTCACGATGGCGGAAATCCAGAGCAGCGTCAGGCCAAAATAGGTGACGACAGGGGTCAATTCCCTTCCTGTCACGTAAGATACGGCCTCGTCGCCCGCCTTGCCGGCAAGGAGGAACCCGATTGCGACCAGCTGAACGGTCGTCTTCCACTTGGCAAGCCGCGTCACCGGCACGCTGACGCGCAATTCGGCCAAGTACTCACGCAGGCCCGAAACCAGGATCTCGCGGCACAGAATGACGATCGCGGCCCACAGCGACCAGCCCTTGATGGTTTCGTCCGCCGCCAGCATCAAAAGGCAAGATGCGACCAGGAGCTTATCGGCGATCGGATCAAGCATGCGGCCGAAGCTCGACTGCTGGCCGAGGCTGCGGGCAAAGTAGCCGTCAAGAATGTCAGTGACCCCGGCCGCTATGAAGATCACGAGCGCAACCCAGCGCAACCACATCCCGCCCGCCAGGATTTCCTGCCAATACATGCTGGCAACCACCAGCGGCACCGCCACAATTCTGGCATAGGTCAGAAGATTGGGGACCGCCAAAGGCCGTCCCGGGAGGGGCCGCGAGGTGACTGCTTCCATCGTTCCAACATAATCGTTTTGCGCTGCTGTGCACACTGGTCGGGCGCATTAATATTCGGCTAGGAGAGCGTCTGAAGACCAAGCCCAGCCATTTTGCTGTCATTGCCCGGCTTGACCGGGCAATCCAGTACCCCCCGTCTGTGGTTACTGGATCGCCCGGTCAAGCCGGGCGATGACAGCGGAGTGACTGGCTTACGCTAATCCCCGGATTCGTGAAAAAAGTCATAGATGCGGCGCGCAGTCTCGGCGTTGATGCCTGGAACTTGGATCAAATCGGAAATCGAGGCCCGTTCGACGGCTTTGAGCGTGCCGAAATGGCGTAACAAAGCTCTCTTGCGGGTCGGTCCGATACCGGCGATCTCCTGCAACCCGGCTTCCCGAATGTCGCGGCTGCGACGCTGGCGGTGTGATCCAATGGCAAACCGATGCGCCTCATCGCGCAACCTCTGCACGAAATAGAGCACCGGATCGCGCAGCGGCAGGCGGAACGGCTGCCGGCCCGTCATATGAAAGGTTTCCCGCCCGGCGTCGCGGTCCGGCCCCTTAGCGATACCCACGATCGGGACGTCCACGATCCCTAGCGCGGCCAGAGTCTCACGTGCGGCGCGAAGCTGACCCTCGCCGCCATCGACAAGGACAAGGTCGGGCCAAGGTTGCTCGGCGTCCTTCTCCCCTCCCCCTTGTGGGGAGGGGTCGGGGGTGGGGGTCGGCGAATGGGGCACTTCCGCGCCTAAATCTCCCGACCCCCCACCCCGACCCTCCCCCAGCCGAAACCGCGTATACGCGGGTTTCGGCCCATCATTAGAGTGATCGAAATCGGCAACAGCCGATTTCGATTGGGGGGAGGGAGAAGAGACCCCTCGCGGCTTCTCATTCAGAAGGCGCTTGAATCGCCTCGTCAGCACTTCACGCATCATGCCGAAATCGTCGCCCGGCGTGATGTCCGCGGATTTAATGTTGAACTTGCGGTACTGATTCTTGCGCAAGCCCTCGGGTCCCGCGACGATCATGGCGCCGACAGCGTTCGTGCCTTGTATGTGGCTATTGTCGTAGACCTCGATGCGGCGCGGCGGCCCTGCCAACGCGAAGGTGCCGGCGAGCGCGGCCAGGAGCCGTTGCTGGGAGGCCGCCTCGGCCAGCTTGCGGCCGAGCGCCTCGCGGGCGTTGGCGAGCGCGTGCGCGATGACGTCACGCTTTCCGCCCCGGCGCGGCACCAGGATCTCCACCTTGCGGTCGCTCTTGATGGTGAGCGCCTGCGCCAGCAATTCGCGGTCCTCGATCTCCTCTGACAGCAGGATGAGGCGTGGACACGGCTTGTCGTCGTAGAATTGCGCGAGAAACGCGCCCAGTACCTCGCCGGGAGCGAGGGACCGGTCGGCCCGCGGAAAATAGGCGCGATTGCCCCAGTTCTGGCAGGAGCGAAAGAAGAAGACCTCGATGCAGAAAAAGCCGCCGTCCTGGAAGACCGCGAAAACATCCGCCTCCTCGATATCGCGCGGGTTGATGTCCTGGTGCGCCTGTACGGCCGCCAGCGCCGCCAGCCGATCGCGCAATACGGCGGCGCGCTCGAAATCGAGCGCCTCGGCCGCCTGGTCCATCTCGCGTGCGAGATCTTCCTTTACGGCGCGGCTCCTGCCCGACAGGAACTCCTTCGCCTCCCACGCCAGCTCGTCATAGGCGGGGCGCGATATCTCGCCCGTGCAGGGCGCCGAGCAGCGCTTGATCTGGTAGAGCAGGCACGGCCGCGTGCGGCTGTCGAACACGGCGTCCGAGCAGGACCGGATCAGGAAGGCGCGCTCCAGCGCCGTGATGGTGCGGTTCACCGCATTGACGGCCGCAAACGGCCCGAAATAGTCGCCCTCGCGGTTGCGCGCGCCCCGATGCTTCAGGATCTGGGCCGGCCGGTCGTCCTTGGAAATCAGAATATACGGAAACGATTTGTCGTCGCGCAGCAGGACGTTGAAGCGGGGCCTCAGGCGCTTGATCAAGTTCGCTTCCAGCAGCAGCGCCTGCGTTTCCGTAGCCGTGGTGACGAATTCGATCGAAGCCGTGATCGCCACCATGCGGGCGATGCGGGTCACTTCCCCGGTCGGACGGGCATAGGACAGGACGCGCTTGCGGATGTTCTTGGCCTTGCCGACATAGAGCACTTCGCCGCCGGCGCCGATCATCCGGTAGACGCCGGGCCCCTGTGGGGCGTGCTTGGCGAACTCCGAGATCACGCTGCGCCCGGCGCCCAGGCCGGCCTCAGCCGGGCGACCATCGAGATCTGCCCCGCCGTCATCCGGAAGATCAGGAAGCTGAGCCTCCTCCTCGTCGTCCTTCAGTTCGATTTCGGGTTCGAGATTTTTCTTCTGCATGTTCCAGCCGCGCAGCCCTATTCCTCGTCGCTTGCGCCAGGAACGCTCTGCCAAACGATGTGCTGGCCGCCGTCCACCGCGATGGTCTCCCCGGTGATGTTGTTCGCACGGGCGAGAAACAGCACGGCGTCGGCGACCTCTTCGGGCGTCGGGCCGTGTCCGAGCGGCATCGCGGCGCTGCGACGGGCGAATGCTTCATCATCCTGCCAGGCGTTCGGCAGGGTCGGACCTGGTGCGACGGCGTTCACGCGCAGATGCGGCGCCAGGGCCTGGGCGAGCGTCATGGTCGCCACATGGAGCCCGCTCTTGGCCAGCCCATAAGAGAAAAATCGTGGCGTTGGCCGATATACGCGCTGGTCGAGAATGTTCACGATCGACCCGCCCGCCGGCGCTTGCGCGGCGAAAACCTGCGTCAGAAACAAAGGCGCACGCAAGTTGACCGCGAAATGGCGATCGAATCGGTCCCGATCAAGGGACCCGATCTCATCCGGTTGGAATTCCGAGGCGTTGTTGACGAGGAGGGTCAGAGGCCCGACCGCCGCGACGGCCGCGGGTACGATGCCGAACACCGCCTCGTGATCGGCGAGATCAGCCGCGACGACGCCCGCGCGCCCGCCATCGCGAGCGATATGGTCGCGCAACTCCGCCGCCGCCTCGAGCGACCGGTTGGCGTGGATTGCAACCGCATATCCGGCCCGGGCGAGCGCCAGCACGATCGCGCGGCCGATACGCCGGACGCCGCCGGTGACGAGCGCGGCCGGCGGGGATGCTGCGGGGAGAGACGCCATGTTCACATTATGCTAAAGCAGTCACGCCACATGCCAATGCCAGCTGCGCCAACGTTAGAGCGAATACCGACACACGGCTAGGCATGAGCCGCCGACATGGCAAAGAAACCCACGCCGCACCCGATACTCTCGACCCGTCGTCTTCGCCTGCGCCAGTTCCGTGACGAGGACGCAGAAGCTATGCACCGATGCTTCGCCAACCCCGAGGCGATGCGCTTCTGGAACCATCCGGTCCACACCAAGCGGATCGAGACCGAGCGCGCCGTGCGCAGGTTCATAGATTGCACACCTTCCTACTATCGCTTTTGGGCTGTGGCCGATGCCAAGACCGACCGCTGCTTCGGCATGGTCAATTATCATGACGGCCACATCCGCAATAAGCGGGGGGCCATCGGCTACGTCATCGACCCCGCTCTCCACCAGAAGGGCATCGCGACCGAGGCGGTCTCGGCGATGCTCGATTTCTGCTTCGGCGAACTCCACTTGCATCGCGTGCAGGCCTTTATCCAGCCGGACAACACTGCGTCACGGAAACTGGTCGAAAAACTTGGGTTCCGCAGCGAAGGCCTACTGCGCGACAATCTCCGCGTGGGCGAAGACTGGCGCGACGAAATGCTCTTCGCGCTGCTCGAAACGGACTGGCGCAGCTAATCTGACCATTAAACTGCCTCCGCGGTTGGGAGCGGTGCCCGGTTTTGCATTCCACTTGACGACATAACATTGTTCGACGACAGCAATCCGCGGACACCCTTTGCGGCCGACCTCCCTCGGCCTCCCAACCTGCTCAAAAGGCTCGCCCCCCTCCCTTGGAGCAAGCGAAGGCTCACACCCCGGTGAATGACGAGCAAATCTTCAGCCCGCGTGTTTGAGCCTAGGCCCATGATTGGCCGCGTCACGCCGGTATTCCAGGATGTCGCCGGGCTGGCAGTCGAGCGCCTCGCAGATTCTCTCCAGCGTCTCGAAACGCACGCCCCTGACCTTGCCGGACTTCAGGAGCGAGACGTTCTGTTCGGTGATGCCGATGCGCTCGGCCAGTTCCTTCGAGCGCATCTTGCGCGTGGCCAGCATGATATCGAGGTTGACTATGATGGGCATTTGCTCTCACACGATCTCGCTGTTCTCGCGCGCGATCTTCGCGGCTTCAGTCAGCACGTGCGCTATGGCGAGCAACAAGCCGGCAAGGGCCGCGATGAAGTAGTCGCTGGCTTCCAGCGGCAGGACCAGGTGTTGGCCTGATGACGCGTTCCAGGTGAGCACGACGCTGAGCGCCGCCTGGAGGATGGGCACCGTGACCGCCACAGCCAGCATCGCGTACGAAATATGACGTAGCCGGCCGGCGGCACGGACGGTGAGCACCTCACCGCAGCGATAGCCCGCGAACAGCTGGTAGGCCTGATAGAGGGCGTAAAGCACCAGCGCCATGAGCAATGACGACATTATCAGTACGATACGCTGCGTCTGATCTGTCATGGCGGCATCCTCGACCGGAAACCGGAGGCGCGTCAGAACCTCCACCTTCAGATGCGCGCGCCCCGCGCCGGTCAGAACATCCTTCTCGATGACCGAGGGTCCCAACCACGCCCACAACAAAACCAGCAGAGCCATCGCTGCTCCGATGACAATCATGCCCTGCATGACGCGAGAAACTCGGCGCACCCGGTCAAGCGGGCCGTAAACGGCATGACTGAGCATCTGGAAACTCCTTCTATCAAAATTTACGATCAATAATTATCATAAAACAATAATTTTTTAAGTCTCCGCTGGCCGGATCGCGATGGCGGCTCAATGTTTGTTGGGGCTTTGCTCCTGCCATCCCATCCGGATCGCCCCGGTTGAATGCCTCGACCCAAGCAACGACGAGTGCGCGGGGGCGTATCATATTACCGTCCTTGTCTTTGCCCGACGACAAATCTGCTCCACTTTGGGGTCAAGGGCACGCTCGACGCCTGGCCGTCGAGACGCTGTTTTGCCGGATTTCATTTGCAATAAAATGCGGTACGGCCGACGGCACTTTGATCGAATAAGTCACTGACATTTGGCCTGTAACCAGTATTCGCCACATAACCACGTGACTTCTTCGCATGTAGCAAGGCCACATTGTTGTGGCCGCAAGTCGATCATATCAGGATAAGAATTTGTTATACATTACGGAAAGATCACAAAGATTCCTCTAAGCACGCCTAAACATAGCCGCACAATCGAATACGTTGTCCCCGCGTGTGAACCGGAGGGACAAATATGAAGGTATTCCTGTTCTCATCGGCCGCGGCGCTCGCTTTGGCAGGCGCGGTCGGCACTGCGTCTGCGGCCGACTTGGCGCGTCGCCCGCCACCCCCTCCCCCGACCAAAGCCCCCGTCGTTGTGCCTTCTTACAATTGGACCGGCGCCTATATCGGCATCAACGGCGGTTATGGCTTTGGCCGTTCGAAATGGGACGGCTTGCCGGCAGGCCCCGCAAGCTTCAATGTCAATGGCGGTATGGTCGGCGGTCAGCTTGGCTACAACTGGCAATTCGGCCAGTTCGTCTACGGTGTGGAAGGTGATGGCGACTGGAGCGACCTTCGCGGCACTGCCAATTTGGCCAATTGCAACCTGGGCTGTAAGACCAAGAATGATTTTTTGTCCACCGCCCGCGGCCGGATAGGCTTTGCGGCGGACCGCTGGCTACCCTACGTGACCGGCGGTCTCGCGGTCGGCGATATCAAGGCCACCGTGCCGGGCTTCGCCGGCGTCGACAAGACGAATGCGGGCTGGACGGCAGGCGGCGGTGTCGAATTCGCCCTCTCGGGCCCTTGGACCGTGAAAGCCGAGTACCTTTACGTCGATCTCGGCAAGGCCGGCTGCAGCGTGGCTTGCGGCTTGCCGGCCGGCAATAACGTGGGCCTGACCACCAACGTCGTGCGGGGCGGCATCAACTACCGCTTTTGACGGCCGACCATGGGGCCGTAGCCCGGGTTGAGCGTCAAGCGAAACCCGGGACGGCGTTGCCGCGTGGGGATGGCAGTCCCGGATTTCGCTACGCTCAATCCGGGCTACGGATTCCACCCGCTCGAAATCGACATCAACCCGACAGCACGAGATTGACGGCTTTCGGCCCTTTGCCCTTCTTGTCGGGCTCGACATCAAACGTGATCCGCTGCCCTTCGCTGAGTGCCTTCAGCCCAGCGTGCTCCACCGCTGTGATGTGCACGAACACGTCGCGCCCGCCGTCATCCGGTTTTATGAAGCCGTATCCACGTTCGCCATTGAAGAACTTGACCGTGCCGGTCATTGCCATCGGGAAAACTCCTGTCCCGTGGTTGCGCGCCGCCGACCCCCACGGCGCGGCGGCAGGGTCGATATTCGCCATTCCCAAGGCCGTCACTTTGACGCCTGTGACTCTTTTTTGGTCCCCGGAAACCGAGGCCACCCCACGAGCACGCGAATGTCAGGCCCTCATTGGTTAGCCTAACACACGTATCGCAGCCTGAAAGAGGATTAAGCGCGCGCTGCTCTACCCTCCCCCGCTTGCCGGGGAGGTTAAGCGGGCGAGGTCGTCCAGCACGTAGCCGCGGCCGCTGTCGCGCCCGAGCGCGTCGAGCAGCGCGGGGGCAAGAGTCCTGATCTCTGCGGCGAGCCGCCAGGGCGGATTCACCACGATGACGCCGCATGCGCTCAATCCGCCGGCCGGCTCCGGCGACGCGACGGCAAATTCGGCGCGAAGGCATTTTTCGAGTCCCGCGCGCCGCAACCGCTTGATGAAACGCTCGGGCCCGTCGCGCCCCTTGACCGGGTACCACATCAGATAAATGCCGGTCGGCCATTTGCGGTGCGCGGCCGTGACCTCGTCGGCCAGACGGATCAGATCGTTCGGTTGTTCGAACGGCGGGTCGACGATGACGAGTCCGCGGCGTTCCTTTACCGGCACGTAGGCCTTAAGCGCGATCCAGCCGTCGATTTGGACCACCCTGACGGTCGCGGCCCCTCGCAGGTGACGGGAAAGTGCGGCCGCGGCGTGCGGCTCAAGCTCGCAAGCGACAAGGCGATCCTGCGGACGCATGAGGTGGCGCGCCAGCGCCGGAGATCCCGGGTAGTAGCGCAGCTCATCGGCGCGGTTGCACGCATGCAGCGCCGACAAGTAGGGCGCCAGGAGCTCGGCGGCGTCCGCCGGCAACTTTGCCTCAGCGAGCCGGCCGATGCCGTCGCGCCATTCGCCGGTGCGGCTCGCCTCGTCGCCCGCAAGATCATAGAGGCCTTCGCCCGCATGGGTGTCGATCACCCTAAACGGCGCGATTTTCTCCCGCAAGTGGGTGAGGATGCGGGCAATGATGATGTGCTTGAACACATCGGCGAAGTTGCCGGCATGAAAGGCGTGGCGATAGTTCATGGTCGAGCCGGTGGCTGGCTGTGGGACCGCGGGCGTCTCGCCCGCTCCTCATCCTACGCAGCAAGCGGCGGGCGGGACGCCCGCGGTCCCGGGTGTGTCGCCCATCAGCCGCCGCGCACGGGCGGCATGGTGAGCTTGTCGCGCCGGCAGGTGCGGCGCTCGATCTCTTCGCAGCCGCGGAATTGAAGATCGCGGGTCAGGCAGATCTTGACGTCGCCGAGGCGCCGGCTGCCGCAGGAAATCGAAATGCCCTGGGGGTCGAGCCCCGGATTGGCCTTGATGAAAGCCTCCTCGACCTCCTCTGGCGTGACCGTCAAAGCCGCCGGCAGGTCGAGGTACTGGGGAGGAATTTTCACCACTGCCCGGGCCTTGCGAATGGTTTCGAAATACCCGCCCGCCGACAGGCCCGAGCAAACGCCGTGACGGTCCCATTCGTGAAAAATCAGCGCCGGCGCCGGCATCAGGTCGAGCATGCCGGACACGATGTTGCGGTTGAGCCGCGGCGCGGGGATCTGGCAGTATTCCGGAAATCCCCGCTCGTATTGCGGCCACAGGCCGTGCACCACAAAGGAGAAAGGCCGCGGTCCGCATTGCGGGTTGCGCGCCGTACGGGACGGATCGCGTTCGGCGCTGTCGGCGCAGAACGACGGCGACCACGACAGCACCAGCACATAATAATCGAATTGCCCCGGCTCGCCTTGGCGGCGATCCTGGGCGGCGGACGGGCCCGAGGCGGCAATGAGGGAGCCGATGATCGCCGCACGGGCGGCATGACGCGTGAACGCGAGCAGCATGTTTCCCCGCTTGCGGTGGGACGGGCGAGTTTGGAGCGTCTGAAAACAGGGCCGGGCGCGCGAGCCATGCGGCGGGGTTACGGCCGTGCCGCCCGGCAATTCGGATTATTGGTCCAGTCGCGGTCGAGACCGACCACGCACCATTCGACGCCCCAGCTCGCGCTGATCATGCCGCCGTCCTCGATGATCGAGTAGTTAATCTGATGCCGCTTGCCGTCGGAGACCAGGACGGAAGCGGTGCAGTAGCGTCGCGGGATGGTGCCCGAACTCCAAGGCTCCCAGGCGACCTCCCGGATTTTTTCGAACCCCACGATTGTCAGCGCCGAATTCCAGAACCGGCCTTCCTTGGTGGCAAATCGCGCCACGATCTTGTCGAGCGGTCCGTGCTCGTCGCACAACGGTACATTGCTGTCGTATCGCGGACCCGACAGCCAGAAATTCTTTTCGAGCCAGTTCGCGGCGCGCCCGGTGGTGACTGAGCCGCCGATCGCGACGGTCGCAGATATTGCCAGAACGATTGGAAGGACGCTTCGGCCCATCATGGTCTCCTCGGTCCCCTGGAGCGCCGACGGTGCCGCGCGACGACCTCCGGGTCAAGAGGAGATTGTACGTGAACGCCCCCTCCCCTTGGGACCGCGGGCGTCTCGCCCGCCCTGTCGGCATGAGCGAGAAAATGCGGGCGAGACGCCCGCGGTCCCAGGCGAGGCATCACCGCCAGTCGCCGGCGGCAGTTTGCACCACAGCGAGCGCCGCCACCGCCGCCGTGTCGGCGCGTAAGATTCGCGGACCGAGCGCCAGTCGCGACGTCCGCGGCCGGCGCAGGAGGGCGGCGCGCTCCTCCTCGGCAAATCCACCCTCCGGACCGATCAGCACTGCGAGTTCCGGGCTGTTGCCGTGCGCGAGGTCCGAATCCGCACCCAAATCCGCTCGCAACGCCGCAACCGGATCGCCGCACGGCGCGTCCTCATCGCAGAAGACCAGGTGGCACGACGGATCGAGCGCAGCGATCGCGGCTGCGAAATCGAGCGGCGCTGCGATCTGCGGAACGGCGAGGATGCCGCACTGCTCCGCCGCCTCGATGGCGTTCGCGCGCATGCGGTCGAGATTGACCCGCTCCGCCTGGGTATGGCGCATGATGACGGGGTGCAGCCGCGAAACGCCCATTTCGACCGCCTTCTGCACCATGTAGTCGAGACGGGCACGCTTGAGGGGGGAAAACAGATAATGCAGGCGGCCGGGCTGGGGTTGCGGCCGGGTGTTGGCTTCAACCAGGAGGACGGTATTTCTCTTGGCCACCGCCGCGAGACGCGCTTTCCACTCGCCGTCAGCCCCATTAAACACCAGTACCTGGTCGCCAGTCGCCATGCGCAACACGCTGACGAGATAGCGGATTTGGCCAGCGTCGAGCGTGACCGTGAGGCCCGCGCCAAGCGGCGCCGCGACGAACAGCCGGGGACTGCGAAAATCGTAGCGGGCCATGAACCTTAAAGCTCCGCATGTTCGGCTCCCCACCGTAACCCTCTCCGGGTTTAGCGGAGGAGCTTTGGGGTGGGACCGACGGCGGTATATCGCGGTTCGATCGCCCGGGCGCGGGGCAAGTTGTCTTATTTCCGGCTGATTCCGCACGTCTGCCGCCTTGTCGCCGAAATCAGGGGGTTGATTCCGAGCTAGTGACCGAGTCAATGACGAATCAGCGCATCCCTCGCGGTGCCGATTGAGGATTGGGAGAACCACGCCATGGGCACGGGTCAGCGCCGTCTCCTCATTGTTGCCGTTATGATGCTCACCGTTTGCCCGGCTGCCGCACAACAGACGCTGCCGTGGCCGACCGATTCCCCGCGGGCAGCCTCTCCGGCGGCGCCGTGGCCGGGGGAGCGTGCGCCGTCTGGCTCGCCCATGCCCGCCCCCGCCATGTCCCCGATGGGGGCGCCGCCGCCCATGGCGTCGCCGTTCGGCGGTGGAGGCGGGATGCCGCCGTGCATGACGGAATTCGCCCGGCTGCGGGAGGACGTGCAAAAGCGGGGCCTCGCCGCCAAGGCTGCGGGCCAGCGCAAAGTCAGCCGCGAGGAGATGTGCAAGCACATCACGGCCTACAGCGCCGCCGAGTTGAAATGGGTCAAGTACACCGAAGCCAACACTACCAGTTGCGGCATTCCGGCTGAGGTGGCGCAGCAACTAAAGCAGGTGCACAGCAACACCGAGCAGACCAAGGAAAAGATCTGCACGGCGGGGCCGGGGCCGGGGCCGGCCGCCGCCGCGCCGCCGAGCCTGAGCGACGCGCTCGGCACTTCGCGGCTGCCGACGCCGGAAACCACCAAGTCGGGTAGCGGCACCCTTGATACATTGACCGGCAGCGCGATTGCGCGATGAGCGACGCCCTCGGGCGCGTCGCTGATTCGACCGGCAACTGGGTCGACCGGCTGGCGCCGCCATGGGGGCGGCCCTATTTGCGCCTCGCCCGGCTCGACCGGCCGATCGGCTCCTGGCTCCTGCTCATTCCGTGCTGGTGGTCGGCGGGCCTGGCGGCGATTGCGGCGCACGAACGCGGCCCGCGCCTTGGCCACCTGATCCTGTTCTTCGTCGGCGCATTCGCGATGCGCGGCGCCGGCTGCACCTGGAACGACATCGTCGACCGCGATCTCGACCGCAGCGTTGAACGCACCCGCTCGCGGCCGATCCCGTCCGGCCAGGCGAGCGTCGCTCGGGCCGCCGCATTCCTCCTCGCGCAGGCGCTGGTCGGCCTCGTCGTGCTCGTGCAGTTCAACGCCTTTGCGATCGCGACCGGGATCGCATCCCTCGCGATCGTGGCGGTCTATCCGTTCATGAAGCGGATCACCTACTGGCCGCAGATCGTGCTCGGCCTCGCGTTCTCGTGGGGCGCCCTGATGGGCTGGGCCGCGGCCCTCGGCAGCCTCGATGTCCGCCCGCTCGTGCTCTATGCGGGCTCGATCGCCTGGGTGATCGGCTACGATACCGTCTATGCCCACCAGGATCTCGAGGATGACGCCATGATCGGCATCAAGTCGACCGCGCTCCTGTTCGGCGATCGGACCAAACCGATGCTCGCGATCTTCTACGGCCTCGCAGCCGGCCTCATCGGCCTTGCGGGCGCGCTCGCCGGCGCGGGAGGGCTGTTCTGGCTCGGCCTTGCGGCCTTCGCGGCGCATCTCGGCTGGCAGATCGTGCGGCTCGATATCCACGATCCGGACGTGTGCCTCGCTGTGTTCAAGTCCAACCGCGATGCGGGGCTCGTTCTCTTCGCCGGGATAGTGGTGGGTGCGTTGTGGCGGGGGTAGGCCGCCGTGCGGGCGCCGCAATGGATTCCGTCAGGTTGAAGTGCGTACGATCTCCTCCAGGGTCGTGGCCGGGCTTGTCCCGGCCACCCCGATTATTCATGCTCTGCGCATCAACGTTCGGGGTCGCCGGGACAAGCCCGGCGACAACGCTGGACACCACAGCTACGCCGCCGATCGCCCCCCGGTCGCGCGCGATTTTGCTTTGAACAGCATCAGTGACTGGTGTCGGTTCCAGATCTTCTTTAACGCCGCGTCTTGCGTGCGCGCGCCGCCGCCCGTCATCTGCTTGGCCAAAGCGGTAATCTCGCGCTTGCCCACCGCCGTGTTTGCGCGGATGTCATTGTAGATAGCGGTGAACTTCTCCTCGTCGCCTAAAGCGGCCTCGAGTTTCTCCCGGTAATGAACGATAAGATCATCTCGCAGTCCGGGAACATCCCTCCCTGTGGCGGGACGGTGGGGGGAGGCCGCCTGCGTTGTTATCCGCACGAATGCTGCGAGTTCCACCGAAGCGCGATCACGCAGGAGCTTCTCGATGGCGTCGACATCAGCCAGCACCGTGGCTTTGGCGGTTTTGCTAAGGAAGCCTTTTAGCGCTGACAGCAGGCAAGCGACGTCACCTAAACTTGGGCTGCCCATGGATCCGGCCACGCCCAAGGCGGCGAGCCGCCTCGCGAGGTCGGAAACGCTCGACGTCGGGTGCGCATCAAAGACCGCCGCAAACATCACGATCTGATCGCGCGCCACGGGCGCGCCGGCGACGTCGAGTACGTCGGCGAATGTCCTGAGAGCAGAGCCGAAATCCCGGCACTTCATGGCAACGCTCCGACTTACTCAGCGGCCTCATGGAAGTAGGCATGGTGCGGAATTCCCATCTCGCCGGCAACATGCTCGGCAAGCTCCGCAATGGCCGCACGTATCTGCTGGCATTCCCTGCTGTTAGGCATAGCGAGATGCCCGATCCCGTCCGGGGCGTCATTTACCAGCGCCGCGGCATGGGGCACGAAGGTCTTTTCAGGCAATATACGTATGGGGCTGTTTCCCAGCGCATCTTTGACGAATGTGATCGCCTCGGCTTGCGCAGCGCGGTGACGCTTCCACATCGTACCGACGACTCCCATGTATTTAAGGTGCGGGCAAATCCCGGCGCGCTTCAGTGTTTCGATCTGCTCGTACAACGTGACCACGGCTTCGGCAGACGTGCGGTCGAAGATGGTGGGAATGAGAAGATGAGAGCTCGCGCAAAACGCCTGGATTTCCGAAGTCGTCAGGCGGGGCGGACAGTCGATGATGATGAGATCGAAAGCTCTCTGCACGATGTCCGAATGAAGAATTTTTGCGAGCGTATATCGCACGTCGGCCGTCCGCAACAGGTTGCCCTTTAAATGTTCCATCAGGGCGTAACGCAGATCTGTCGACCGGAAATGGATGCATTGAAGCAGCCATTCGATCATGATGCGGTTGTCCGCCTGTGCAAGATCATAGTACGCCGTGATGATTTGCAATCGGCCGGGGCTATTTTCATTGGCGTTGAGATCAACCTTTTGAGCGAGAAGCGGCACGTCCATCGGCGCGATATCGCCGCTGATCAGCCGTGT
>Ga0257161_1000209_pt1 | contig 15798 bp, 16 predicted proteins | sample NR01A_FD_185954 | JGI IMG/M metagenome (GOLD analysis project Ga0257161, IMG submission 185954) | Soil microbial communities from H.J. Andrews Experimental Forest, Oregon, United States - NR-01-A | ecosystem: Environmental > Terrestrial > Soil > Temperate forest > Bulk soil | place: USA: Oregon... | reverse complement strand
AAAGCCGCGGCGTCGGTGATTGGGTTGCCCCACTCCACCCATTCGGGCGGGGTGAGCGGAAGGGTATCGTCGAGCATGGTGTTGAGAACGTCGACGAATGGCACTTCGGCAATCAATGCCGCGTAGAGGTCGGGCCGCTGGTTCGCCACCGCACCGATCAACAGGCCGCCCGCCGAGCCGCCCTGAGCCACCACCTTCTGCGGAGAGGCAAATTTGCATGTCGCCAAATATTCGGTGGCGGTGATGAAATCGGAAAACGTGTTCTGCTTCGCGGCAAGCTTGCCTTCGCGATACCAGCGCCAGCCTTTCTCGGTGCCGCCGCGCACATGGGCGATGGCGAACACGAAACCGCGGTCGACCAGCGACAGCCGGTTCGAATTGAAAGCCGCCGGCATGGACATCCCATAGGCGCCGTAGCCGTAGACCAGCATCGGCGCGGTGCCGTCAAGCGGCGTGGTTTTGCGGTAGAGCAACGAGACCGGAACGGTTTCGCCGTCGGGGGTCGGTGCCAGCACGCGGCGCGTCACATAGGCGGCCGGATCGTGTCCGCTCGGAATTTCCTGGCGCTTGCGCAGCGTGCGGGTGCGGGCGGCGAGGTCGTAGTCCCATACTTCCGATGGGGTCGTCATCGACGAATAGGAAAAGCGCAGGGCGTCGGTTTCGAACTCGAAGCCTTCATCGAGGCCGAGCGAATAGGCTTCCTCGGCGAACGCGATCACGTGTTCCTCTGCGCTCGCAAGCCGGCGCACCACGATGCGCGGCAAGCCATCCTCGCGTTCCAGGCGGATGAGCCAGTCTCGGAGCACCATGAAGCTCAAGACGAAGACGCCTGGACGGTGCGGCACGACATCGCGCCAATGCGCGCGCGCAGTGGCGGTGAGCGGCGTCCACGCAATCTTGAAATCCTCGGCGTCGCCCGCGTTGGTGTGGATGACGAGTGCCGGCCCGCCGCCGAAATCCGGATGATGCTCGACCTCGTAGCGCATCGTCGGCTCGCGCGGCGTCACCAGTATTGGTTTGGCTTCGGGGTCTTCAAGATCGATGAGCCACGCCTCGGACGTCTCGTGATCGTGGACCGAGATTGCGGCGAAGCGGCTGGATTGCAAACGCGATAGCGAAACGAAGTGGCCGCCGTCGCGTGCCGCATGGATTTCGGTATCCTCGCGCATGTCGGTGCCGAGGCGGTGGCGATGTATGCTCGACGGGCGATGCTGGCGGTCGAGGCGGACGTAATAGAACGCGGAGCAATCTTGTGTCCACACGATAGCGCCCGCGGTCTCCGGGACGATGTCCGGCAATTCCGCCATGCGGGCGAGATCGCGTATGCGAACGGTGAAAAGCTCGGCGCCGGTCTCGTCCGCGCTCCATGCCAGCAACTTGTGATCGGGCGAATGCGCGGTCGCCCCGAGGCGAAAGAATGCTTTGCCCACCGCGAGCGCGTCGCCGTCGATCAAGACCTCGCCAACCCCGCCGCCGCGCGGCTCCCGGCAAATCGATGGATGCTGGCCGCCGTCGCGATAGCGGGTGAAGTACGAGAACGCGCCGTCCGCCGCCGGGACGCTTGCGTCTTCCTCCTTGATCCGGCCTCTCATTTCCGCGACCAACGTGTCTTGCAGCGACATCGTGGAGGCGAGCACCGCATCGGCGTAGGCGTTCTCGCTTTGGAGATGCTCTCGGATCATCGGGTCGAGCAGGCTCGGGTCGCGCATCACCGCCTGCCAGTTTGCGTCCTTGAGCCAGGCGAACTCGTCGGCGAGGACAACGCCATGCCGGTTCGTCTTGACCGGGGGCCCTGCGCGCGGCAGTTCGGGGGGCTTGATGGCTGGTGCAGAACGAGGCGTACGAGCTCGGGAACTGTTGGTCATCGCGGCCGGCTCCGGGACTGAGATAAAAACGCGACCCGATCTGTTCGGGCTGGTTGAGCATTACCTTGCGTTGAAGCCGGAGTGGTCTGCCGTAATGCCGCTGGTGGCATCGGATCAAAATAAGTTTTCGGCTTTTTTGGGGCATTTTTTGTTGCGACTAAGACTGTTCGTTCCTGCTTTTCTGCTTGTAAAAATGCCTGCGTGGGTATGTAAACGCGTTGAGTATTCTTGTGCATCTTCGGAAAAGATAGTAAATGGACATGCTCACCATCGCAAGATGTTCGGGGCCCGCGATATGCCCCGAAGGTTTTCGGGACGGTGTCTGGGCGCGATGGCGGTGTCCAGCCAGCCTGTGGGGAAGGGCAAGCGACAATGAACGACAGGGTGCCGAGTAGCTATATTGAACTGACGGCCGGCATCGTTTCAGCGTATGTCAGCAACAATGCCGTCGCGGCCGGCGATATTTCATCGCTCATCAGCCAAGTACATACGGCGTTGCTGCGCGTTTCCAATGGCCAGAGCGAACTGCCGGCGGAACCGGCGAAGCCTGCCATCGCAGTCAAGAAGTCGATCACGCCGGACTACATCGTCTGCCTTGAGGACGGCAAAAAGTTCAAATCGCTCAAACGTCATCTGCGCACGCAATACGACATGACGCCGGAACATTATCGTGAGAAATGGGGATTGCCGCCGGACTATCCGATGGTGGCGCCGAACTATGCGGAAGCCCGTTCCCAACTGGCGAAACAAATGGGCCTGGGGCAGCAACGCAAACGTCGCACGCGTTGATTTTCCGCGTTGGCTCCGCCAAATGTTTGCTGGCGACCGGCCGTGCCGATTTCACGCTCCGGCGAAAACGAGAGCTTTGCGTGCTTCGTCGCGAATGCGGCCCACCATGGATTTGAGTCCGTTCGATCGCTGCGGAGTCAAGTGCTCGCGCAATCCGAGACGGTCGAACAGCGCCAGCGCGTCGACATCGAGAATGTGTTGGGCCGGCTTACCCGAGTAAACGGCGAACAGGATTGCGATCAGGCCGCGCACGATGTGTGCGTCGCTGTCGCCGGTAAAGCGCAGAATCGGCGTGCCCTGGCCGTTTCGATCGATGTCGGTCCACAGCCACACTTGGCTCGCGCAGCCCAGCACCTTATTGGCCTCGGTTCGCGCCGCCTCGGGCAAAGGTTCGAGTGTGCGCCCCAATTCGATCACGTAGCGATAGCGATCGTCCCAATCGTCGAGCAAGGCGAAGTTATCGGTGATTTCATCTATCGTCATAACGGCCAGAGACTCGGCGGCACCGCGACCGCGCAGCCCTCTACATATGACGGATAGGCCGGGATGGCGATAGGCTGGATCGTCTACGAGGACCGTTTTGTCGATGCGTCCCTGCGGGGGTGCGGGTGGCGCCAGGGCGGAGTCATGTCGCCGGTCATCAGGGTATGCTGCGATGATTTGGCTACTTCGGCGCTCGGTCCCTCGGCGCCTGCGTTTGCGGGAGGTCCAGAGGAGGTGGCGGCGGTTCGCTCGGTCTTGCCGAGCTGGTCGGTGGCGAAATCGTATAGAATTGTTGCGCCCGCGCGAGCGCGCTGCCAGAACGCCGTCGCGACGTGAGCGCCCGCGGCGCAGGCATCGGGCCGGCGTTCGCAGAATCCGCTCAGATCCGCGACGGTGGCGGACGCAGCGGCGATCGCGTCGGCGGCGCCAACATTGACCGGAACCGTCGAGGCTTGCCTAGGTGCCACGCTTGGAAGCAGCGCGAGTGCGACGCTTATCCAGAACGCAGTTCGCAAGAGAAACATCATGGTGCGGTCCTTCTGGCTTCGCTTCTCCCGCTGCCTGCTCTTTTTCCCCAGTCCGGTCTAGCAAATGCGGTTGAATATCGGGTTCGATGATTTAGCCGTATTAGCCGCAATTTAGACGACAATTTGCGGCTAATTTGACGATAATTTTCATTATTTTGACACCTTCCGTAGTTGCCAGCGTCCTGTCGCTGCCGCCCGTGCGGCCACGTTTGCAGCGAGGCAAATCTGTCGTCGAGTTACGCCGGAGTCACCATCCTGCGGCGTCTTCAACCCGGCGTTCACCATGTCGAAGAATTCCCTTGGCCGAAACTGCTTTTCTGCCATGGATTCGATATTCCGATGGCGCCATAGCGGTTTCCTTAGCATTCGATTAAGCGGCCTTTGCCACGATCCGGCGAACGGGGATATGTCTCGAACATCGACATAACAAAGCATCGTGAACCTATCGACGTCTATTCACGACTTTCTCGATGCGCTCGTGCATCAGTCCGCGCGCGAGGATGCGCTCACGGCGGAACGCCATCTCGCCTTCATGGTGCCGCGCCTGTTCGCGAGCTTGATCGCACTCGGCGCGTTCCCGGTGTTCCTCGCGTTGCGCGGCGTGCCGAGCGCACTCGAATTCTTTGTGTTGGTCTGGATGATCGTTCCGATCTCCACCGCCTGTTTCCTCTCGCGCACCGGCCGCTATGACGCTGCTCACGGCCTTTCCGCGTTCGCCCTCACCGGCATCGTGACGATCGTGGCAGCCAATTCAGGCGGCATAAATTCGTTTGCCGCGATCTGGCTCGTGCTGATCCCGTTGGAAGCCGCACTGTCCGGGTCGCGGCGGGTGGTGGCGGTCGCAGCTCTGTTCGCAATTGGTGGCACCGGACTTCTGATCTTCGCCGGTCGGTGGTTCGACCTCGGGCCCGGTGTCGAGCGCTCGACCGGTGTGCTTGCGGCGCTCGGCATATCGTCGGCCTTGCTGTACGCGACCGGCATCGTGCTTGGTGCGGACTCGCTCGTACGGGCGAACGTCATGCGGCTCAGCCGCGAGGCAGAACAGCGACGGCTGCTTGACTTTAGCGCAACCGACGTCATCACCCATCACGGCCTTCCACGCCTAAGCCGGCCGCCATGAATTCCCCGGCAAATCTCCCATTCCCGGTGCAAAAGCGTGCGTGAACTATCAGTCCGAGAACGCATAGCGGATGGCCTGCGCTCGTTGCGCCGCGCCCTCGTGCGGGTGCGGCTGCCGCGCATTTTCAGGCTGGTGCTGCGTAATCCCCGCGACAGCATATGTGCGCTGGTGCTCATTGCCGCCCTCGCGGCGATCGTGGCGAACAGCCTGTACTTACAGCCCGGGCGACATCCGGCACCGATCTTCGCTATTCGGCCGCTGCCCGTACTCTCCCGCGAAGAGACCGGAACGATCACGCAATCGCCGCGACGTCGGCCGCCCGAACCGGCGCAGAAGAACGATCCGGTTCCGCTGCCGCGCCCGCGCGCCCAAAATGTGCCCACTGGCTCGCGGCCAGACCCGATCGCCGACGTCATCAATCCGTTGCGGCAGCTGAGCGCCCTGCAGCGCGTTCTCAACGAATTCGGTTACGGGCCAGTCCGAGTAAGCGGCACATTCGACGATGACACCCGGGAAGGGATTGCGCGCTTCGAGCGCGATCACAACCTTCCGGTGACTGGCCAGAATACGCCGCGTCTGCGTCATGCGGTCGCCGTGGCGACCGGGCGGACGCTGGAATGATTTTGAGACGGCCGCGAGGTGCCTACCGCGACGATGATTGCGGGCAGCCATCCACGTTTCGTATGATGTGGCCCCGTCATTTTCGAAAGAAGCAGCGGATATGCGTCTCAAATCGGCAATATGGGTTTCGGCTTATGTGCGGCGCTGCCACGTCGAAGGCGTATTCGCTGCGATTCGCCGACGCGGTGCGGAGGAAGCGGGTGCGATTTTCATCAAGGTCAATCGTCTTGACGGTACCGCGGACGTCTATGGACCGGCCCCGCAATCGGCGTTCGCGGAGGAGCATCCGGTTGATCGCGCCTTCAGTGCGGCCATGAAAACGATGCCGGCGCCTGATGCCGAAGCCGAGGCTAGTCTCGGTCGGCAGATCCGTTTCGATCCTGACGTATGGATCATCGAGACTGAAGACCGCGCCGGGCGGCACTTCCTGGACCGGGTCGTGCATTGACGGCTTGACCCTGGAGGCGCTCCGTGAGTGCGCCGAACCGCGAACGCAGGCTCGCGACCGAGCTGGCGCGCAGAGCACCGGGGTTGCGGTCTACCGCGGCAGGCCGCGCCTCCGGGGTCGGATCGTTGGGCATTGCCTGCGCGCGCCACAAGGCAAGGAGATCGCGCGCCGCGCCGCGATCAAGACCGTGATAGACGTCGGTGAGGTCGTAAACCCGCTGCACCGAATGACTGACCGCAGGATTGATCAGCAGCAGGATGCGCTGGAGTATCGCGATCGGCACGCCGGTTGCCTTTGCGGCGACCACCATGGGTTCACCGGCCGGATCGTTGAGTATCCGCTCGCACAGACTCTTGGGAATATCGACCAGGCGTTCGAATTCGCGGGTGAACTCGCCGATCCGCCCCTGCAGCGCGGCGACGTCGAGCCCCCTATAGATGTGCTCGCCACCTTCTGGAGCAGCCTGAATTTCCTCGCCGGCAACGGGCGCGATCAGCGACAGCAGCCTGCGCCGTTCCGTCGGAGAGGCTGCGAAAAATGCCTCACCGATTTCAGACGTTGCGAGGGTAAGTTGCCGTATCTCGGGTGCGGCATCGGGCGGCGCCGGCATCGGTGCGCGGTCTCCATCGGCGAAGTGCTGATGGCATGTGTAATGCTGCTCGCGTGCGGAATGGGTATCGTCCTCCGGGTTGTCATCGGGCGAGGATTGCATGCCGCCCAGACGCCCGAAAACCTCGGCAGGTGCGTCCGGGTGGCGTTGCAGGATGCCGGAGACGGCGGTGCGCGTCGCAGCGTCGACCTTGTCGATCAGGCGTAACGCCAGCTCAATGTATTGCTGCTGCTCCTCCGCCGTATGGGTCGGCCGTTGCACATAAAGCGCCGTCAGCGCAAGCAACAGACGCGCCGTCATGTCGGCGCCGGGCCGGTCGCCGAGTCCCGTCAGAATATCCCCAGTGGTCGATGTCACAAGTGCCACGCCGCTTCTCTTTGGTTCGCGAATTTCGATACACGGCATCGCTATAGCGGTTCGCCGTTAGCGGAGCGTTAACCACGCGCGACGGGGACCTCCGAGTTTGCGCAAGTACATCTCGCTAAGATGGCGCGATGACGCCTTGAGCCAATGCTAGCTCGTACCCATCACCACGATTTCCTTGGGGCGAACCGTTCCAACGCCGTATGTCGCATCACGTCAGCGGCCGACATTCGAAGCCCATGCACATGATTGGACCAACGTACAAAGTAAATGGACCAAAGCGCGATACCGAAGGCCGATTGTATTAACTCATGTTTATCCTACCCTGGTTGTATCGTAAAATCTGTTTTTTCCGTCATTAGGGAGGCCAACATGATGCGAGAAAAGGGCCACGCAATGCTTGGTAAGCGGGCGCGGCGAATGGTTGCGACCGCGACCGCGTTCACGTTCTTTTGTCAGAACTTCGCCTGGGCCGTTTGCGCGGACGGCACGACGTTCCCGCCCGGCGGCTTCGTCGCCGGTCATCCGCCGGTAACCATCTGGTCGCCGGGCCTCACTGGCGACGGCTCGGTCTTCGTTCCTGATAATTCAGTCTTCGAGCACAACGATCCCGGTCAGCCGGTGACCGGCGGCGGACACAACTGGGTGTTCGACGTGAATAGCTTCTGCAAGGCGATTGACATCGGGCCTGCCGGCGGAACGCCGACGGCATGGACAGTGTCATTCCCCCCCATTGACATTCCCCCTCCCACCGTTCCCTCCGCCCCCGCCAACGCTTCCAACTGTGGAGTGCTTTGGCCTCTCGACCCCCGGAGGGGGGGCTCTCGCCCCCAGTTTCGCCACCATTGGTCAGGGCGAGACCATCACGCCGACCTGCGATCCAACCTTGCTGAGTCAGGCCGGCGCGCCTAATCCGGCCAACACCAGGCTCAACCAACTCGGGTGCGCGATTTCCCGCGGCGTCGCCACCACGCCGCAAACCGCCACCACCTTCCTATTCGTGGCTGTCATTCCAAGCACCCTCCTAGACCGGACGTTTTCCCAAAGCGGCCTGTTCGTGGTGCAGCTGGTGAATGTCCCCAGCCCGATCGTCATCGGCGGCGAGGCCGGCAAGACTGTCGGGGCATTTGACTTTTATTCAGATATTCCCGCGGGAAAGAACCTGACCAGCGCCGCGGTCAGCCCCGATGGCATGTTCGCCATCGCCACCTCGCTCAGAAGGGCGCAATTCGTCTATGCCTGCCTCAATCCGCTGGGCGATCCCGGCGATCCAAGCTTGCCGATCGATCCCAACTTCTCGATCCCCCCTGCAAGCCAAGTCAAATGCATGGTGGTCGGCAATAACAACCTGTTGGTCGATCTGACCACTGCGTTCGGCCCCGACGACCAGCCCTATTTCGGCGGGCAGCGGACCGTGACCACCTTTAACGCGGATCCGGGCGGTTCGTCTGCGACCGCGTGGCCACAGTGCATCTTCAACGGCTTCGTCTTTTCGAATCCGCCGCCGACCACCTTAATGGGCAAGCTGCAGGCCGTCTTCAACGCGCACAGCGCCAACCATTGCGGCAATGCCGTACCCAACGTCGGCTTTTCAGCGTCCCCGGTAATTCAACCTGGCACCCTCATTAGCCATGGATCCTACATGTACAGCGGCGGGACGGCTCAGCCGGTCGTGCAATTCAAGGTGACCGTCGATCCCGTCACCGGATTATCGCGATATGCGGCCCGGACCTACCTCTCCAGCGGGCAGCAGCTTGTCACAGGGCTCGGCGTCGCCGATGACCTCAAGTCGCTCATGGCCTTCACCATCAACTCGTTAAACGGTGTGACTTCATCTTCAAGCTGCCTCTCTGCGAAGACATGTAAGCGCAGATATTCCGGGCGGGGAGGTTTCTCCGCGCGGGTACGTCTGCTCTGCGTCGCCCCAAAGGGGCGGCGTAACAGCGGACGAAAGTTCCAAAACGTAGTTCGATCGTATCGACAAACTCGACAAACCTTATTCGTATTTCTCAAACCCTCAAGGAGTACACCATGATACGAAAACGGAGCGGCTCAAATCTCAGCACGTGGGCGCGGCGCGTGGTTGCGGCCGCGATCGCGTTTACGTTCCTCTTCCAGAACTTCGCCTGGGCCGTCTGCGCGGACGGCACGACGTTCCCGGCCGGCGGCTTCGTCGCCGGTCAACCGCCGGCGGCGAACTGGTCGCCGGGCGTCTTCACCGGCACTGCCGGCTCGATCTTCGTTCCCGATAATTCGGTGTTCGAGCATAACGATCCAGGTCAGCCGTCGACCGGCGGCGGGCACAACTGGGCGTTCGACCAAGGCTCGACCACCTGCAAGGAGACCGATACCGGACCTGCCGGCGGAACGCCGACGGCGTGGGCAATTCCGCCGTTCAACTTTGCGGATTGCTTCGTCTTGCCAATCATCAGCAACGGCATAATTTGCTGCTTCGGCGACATTCCGTATTCGGGCGAGACCGTCACGCCGACCTGCAATCCGGCCTTGCTGAGCCAGCCCGGCGCGCCCAATCCGGCCAACACAAGGCTCAACCAACTCGGGTGCGCGATTTCCCACGGCGTCGCCACCACGCCGCAATCCGCCACCACCTACATGTTTGTGGCCGGCATCATGGGCGGCCTGTTCGCGGTGCCGCTCGTGAATATCGCCAATCCGGTTACCGGCGGCGATGCCGGTAAGATCGTTACGACCATAAACTATTATTCAGATATTCGCAGTGGACAGCATCTGACCAACGCTGCGATCAGCCCCGATGGCATGTTCGCCATCGCCACCTCGATCAGACGGTCGCCAAATGTCTATGCCTGCCTCAATCCGCTGGGCGACCCCGGCGATCCCAGCCAGCCGATCGATCCCAACTTCGTGAGCCTTCCTACAAACCAAAGCATCTTTGTAAGCCAAGTCAAATGCATGATAGTCGGCACCAATGGCCTCTTGGTCGATCTGACTACGGCATTCGGCCCCGACGACCAGCCCTATTTCGGCGGGCAGCGGACCGTGACCACCTTTAACGCGGATCCGGGCGGTTCGGCTGCGACAGCTTGGCCGCAGTGCATCTTCAACGGCTTCGTCTTTGCGAATCCGCCGCCGACCACCTTGATGGGCAAGCTGCAGGCCGTCTTCAACGCGCACAGCGCAAACCATTGCGGCAGTGCCGTGCCCAACGTCGGCTTTTCGCCGCTCCCGGTTGTCCAGCCGCAAGCCCTCATCAGCCATGGATCATATATGTACAGCGGCGGGACGGCCCAGCCGGTCGTGCAGTTCAAGGTGACCGTCGATCCCGTTTCCGGGTTGTCGCGATATGCGGCCCGGACCTACTTCAGCGGGGGCTCACGTTTCACGACGGGGCTCGGCGTCGCCGATGACCTCAAGTCGCTCATGGTCTTCACCGATCCGTCAGGCCTCAATCTGGCGTCGCAGGAAATCATCACCAAGCTGCCGCTGTGCGAGGACATGTAGGCGGAGATTTTCCGCGCGGGGAGATCAGATCTCTCCGTCGGGATACGTCTGCTCTGCGTCGCCCCATAGGGACGGCGCAGCAGCGGACGAAAGCTCTAAAACGAAGTTCGATTGCATCAAGCGGGCGCGGCCGGCCGATATCCGCTGCCCTTTCACATAATCTGACGAAAGTAAATGGACGAAAGTCCGGCACCAAAGTGCGATTGTATCAAATCGCGTTTTTCTTATTTTGGTTGTACCAGAAAAATCTGGTTTTTACGTCGTTAGGGAGACACCGTGATACGAAAACGGGGCGGCTCAAGTCTCAGCAAGCGGGCGCGGCGAATGGTTGCGACCGCGACCGCTCTTACGTTCCTTTGCCAGAATTTCGCGTGGGCCGTATGCGCGGACGGCACGACGTTTCCGGCCGGCGGCTTCGTCGCCGGTCAACCACCGGCGGTCAACTGGTCGCCGAACATCTTCACCAGCACCGCCGATTCGATCTTCGTTCCCGATAATTCGGTCTTCGAGCACAACGATCCCGCTCAGCCGCTGACCGGTGGCGGACACAACTGGGTGTTCGACCAAGGCTCGACACTCTGCAAGGAGACCGACACCGGACCTGCTGTCGGGACACCGACCGCATGGGCAATTCCACCGAACTCCCTGGAGGTGGATTGCCTTTTCCTGCCGGCGATCAGAGCAGGACGCGTTATCGGTATCAACGACGTTCCGTATCAGGGCGAGACCATCACGCCGACCTGCAATCCGGCTTTGCTGAGCCAGCCCGGCGCTCCTAATCCAGCCAACACAAGGCTCAACCAACTCGGGTGCGCTATTTCCCATGGCGTCGCCACCATACCCCAATCCGCCACCACCTTCCTGTTCGTGGCTGGCATCAAGGGCGGCCTGTTCGCGGTGCCGCTGGTGAATGTCGCCAATCCGGTCAGCGGCGGCGATGCCGGCAAGATCGTTGACTCAAAGTTCGGGTCCGGGACTCCGCCGGCGGGCTATTATTCAGATATTCCCGAGGGACAGAAGCTCACCATCGCTGCTGTCAGCTCCGATGGCATGTTCGCCATCGCCACTTCGCCCAGAAGGTTGCCATCCGTCTATGCCTGCCTCAATCCGCTGGGCGATCCCGGCGATCCCAGCCAACCGATTGATCCCAACTTCTCGGTTCCCCCAGCAAGCCAAGTCAAATGCATGTCGGTCAGCACCAATAATTTCGTTCGTAACTTGACAGCGGTTTTCGGCCCTGACAACCAGCTCTATTTCGGCCTCGTTAACAGCGGCGCCGTGAACAGCTTCAATGGGGATCCCGGCGGTTCGGCTGCAACCGGATGGCCGCAGTGCATCTTCAACGGCTTCGTGTTCGCGAATCCGGCGCCGACCACCCCGATGGGCAAACTGCAGGCTGTCTTCAACGCGCACAGCCCAAACCATTGCGGCAACGCCCAACCCAACGTCGGTTTTTCGTCGGCCGCGGTTACCCAGCCGGACGCCATCATTAGTCACGGACCATATATGTACGCCGGTTCGCCGGGCGGCAGGGTCGTGCAGTTCAAGGTGACAATTGATCCCGTCTCCGGATTGTCCCAATATGCCTTCCGGACTTACGTCACCGGGCTCGCGCTTGTTACGGGGCTCGGCGTCGCCGATGACCTCCAGTCGCTCATGGTCTTCACCGACCCATCGAACCTCGGCTTGGCGGGTCAGGAAGTCATCGCCAAGCTGCCGCTGTGCGAGGACATGTAGTGGGGCGGACATTCTCCAGCCGATATTTCTGCGCCGCTGTTGCAGTTGGCGCAGAGGTTTGAGTTTAACGAGCCATTAACCACGGCCGGCATTAATCGCGCGGGACTCCCCGCGTCGCGGCGTGGTGAATTCTTACGCCGGCCAGGAAGGCGCTATGGGCGCGGTCGTTACATTTCGGCAATTGCGACGCAAGCTGCGTGAAGCGCCGATGCGGGTGGCGGACCTCCCCGCTGCCGTCATCATTCTGCCGGTGATTCGAATCGAACGCACGCACGAGGCGCCTTCAGTCACCGGAGCCGAGACGGCCAAATCCTCATCAGGCCGCAAGCGCCGCGGGCGCGCGTCGCCACCATGACGGTTCGGCGTGTCGGCGCCGGGGATGTCGTGATTGCGTCTCTCGGCGCCGCACTGCTCTGGGCGTCCCTTCAGCTCGGCGGCTGCGCCAATGGAGATTTCGGCCGCGTCAAACCCCGTCTCGTCAGCGATGATATCCATGCCTGGATCGGCGCCGCGGGCGGCGCGAGATAACGACACGCCGGTTTCGAGCTTTCCGCTGACCGACGACGAACGCGCGCTGCGGGATCTCGCCTATCCGCTGATCGAGCCGCCGTATGATCGCCAGCGGTGGTACAGCTTCCTCAATGAATACGGTATCAGACACATTTTCCACTACGACTGGTCAAAGTTCGACGCGCAAGCCTACACGCGCGCCCTGACGCAGGAGTCGCTGCGTTCGGAAGCTGCACGCTACGCGCGGCTTGGCGACGATATTCGCAATGACCGCGAGTGCGTGCCGCAGTTCTTCCTGCTCGCCAACCGCGTGCTCGAGATGGATGGTCGGCGCGAACTCAACCTCGGCGCAGTATCGAAACTGACACCACGGGGCGAGCTTAACGCGACCGGCCGAAACGCCGAGAACGCGTTGGTGATCAGCTGGGTGCAGTGGTCGCTGATGGCCCGCACGGTGTCTTATCGAATGGCGTTGGAACGGCTTGCGGTCGCCTCGCCGATGCCGGTTGCGACCGACATCGAGCGTTCGCTCACGGCGCTGCAAAATCTGATCGCCTCTTATCGCGTACTGCCCGGGCCGGACTTCGTTCCGGGACCGGGCGTCGCGACGCTGCCGCCTTATGGCGGGCCGATACTCGGGTCGAGCGGACTGCCAGTGCGATTCCCCGCCGCCGGCGCGATGGCTGCGACGGCGGTCACCCCTGTTCGGTATGATCCAGCGCCAGCGCCGGAGGTGCAGCCGATCTATTAGTACGGCGTTTCCAAAACTCGAATCATATCAAGCGATCCGCGGAGGATCGCTTGATCGGAGCAGACGCGGGCTTCCAGCAATTTCCTCGCGGACTATTCTGTCGAGTTCAACGAACGCCTTTCGACGCTCGCGCGCGTGCAGGGGCTCCTATCCCGCGGAGAGGAGATCCCGATTACCATTGAGATGATCGAGCAGGCATTGCCTTATCAGCTCGATGCAAAGACTCAGTTTACTCTGTTCGATGACGGTATACTGTGCTCTATTGAAATGCCTTTGTCGCACGGGCACCGGGCGAGGAGCCATGATTCAATTTGAGACATCGCAATTGGTGGGTCGCCGTGCATCTCCTCCCGCAGGTAATCGTGCAACTGATCCGCTAAGTCAGTTAAGGCGCGCCCTCGCTGGTCGGCGCGTTCTGGTGGTCGAGGACGAGTTCCTGACGGCCGACGACATCGCGTTGGTGTTTGCGCGCCTGGCCGTCGAGTATATAGGACCCGCCCAAAGCCTCCAACGTGCCATGGAGCTGCTCGAAAGTTGCGGCCGTCTGGACGGCGCGGTACTCGATATCAACATGCAAGGCGAGATGGTGTTTCCTTTGGCCGATGCTTTGCGAAAGCGCGGCGTGCCCTTCGTTTTCGCGACTGGCTGCAATCCGGACGTCATCCCCGAAAGGTATCGGGACGAACCGATATGCATGAAGCCGATCGATCCGTTGAAACTCGTCCAGGCGCTTTTCCCTGATAGCGTCGGCAATCCTCGCTCGCCAACCAAGTAACGATGTCGACGCTGCATCGTCTCCTGGTGGCCCTTCGCGACCGGCTGCCGGCGCTTGCAACGTCGGCTTACGGTCAGAGCCGACGTTTGAGCGGGTGGTCTCTCACGGCGCTGCAAAATCTGATCGCCTATTATCGCGTGCTGCCCGGGCCGGACTTCGTTCCGGGACCGGGCGTCGCGACCCTGCCGCCTTATGGCGGGCCGATACTCGGGTCGAATTGCTGCAAATTTGTCGAATCCGATCGGAGGTTCCCAGCGGGGGACCGACCGATGGGAGGAAGACGCGCTTGTTTTCGACAAAATCCGTGCTTCTTGTGCAATCCGCGCGACCTGACCTCGTCCATTCTCTTCTCTCTTCCCACTAGGAGGTCAGCAATATGGAAGAGCATTTGGGACGAGACGGGCTGTCGCGTCGCGACATCTTAGTCAAAAGTGCCGGCGCCTTCTGTGCCGCCGGGCTAGCTCCAACGGTTGCGGCCGCGCAGATAGGCTCTGCGGGCCCAGAGCTCCAACGTCAGCTTGAAACGAGGAACGCCATGACGACCATCACGACTAAAGACGGCACGCAGATCTATTACAAAGACTGGGGCAAGGGTCAGCCCATCGTGTTCAGCCATGGTTGGCCGCTGTCGGCTGATGACTGGGATGCGCAGATGCTGTTCTTCCTCAATCACGGCTATCGCGTCATCGCCCATGACCGCCGCGGCCACGGCCGATCTACCCAGACGGGCGACGGCCATGACATGGATCACTATGCTGATGACCTGGCCGCGCTGAGCGCGCATCTCGACCTGAAGAACGCCATTCATGTTGGCCATTCCACCGGCGGCGGCGAGGTGGTGCACTATCTGGCGCGGCACGGCGAGAGCCGTGTGGCGAAGGCGGCCATAATCAGCGCCGTGCCGCCGCTGATGGTGAAGACGGCGGCCAATCCGGGCGGCCTCCCTAAAGAAGTTTTTGACGGATTTCAGGCGCAGGTCGCGGCCAATCGCTCTCAATTTTATCGCGACCTTGCGGCGGGCCCCTTCTATGGCTACAACCGGCCGGGCGCTAAACCCTCGGAGGCCGTCATAGAGAACTGGTGGCGTCAAGGTATGATGGGCGGCGCCAAGGCGCATTACGACGGCATCGTTGCCTTCTCACAGACTGATTTCACCGCCGACCTCAAGAAGGTCACCGTGCCGGTCCTGGTGATGCATGGCGACGACGATCAGATCGTTCCTTATGCCGACTCCGGACCATTGTCAGCAAAGCTGCTGAAGAACGGGACGCTGAAGACCTACAAGGGCTTTCCTCACGGCATGCCCACAACTGAAGCGGCCACGATCAACGCCGACCTGCTCGAATTCATCAAGGCGTGAATTCCGGCGGCAACGGGCTGCGCTCGTCCCTCCACGCAGCCCGCTCAATTCTTTCCAGATGACTCACTGCGGCTTGCACTGCGCCGCCCGCAGGGCTGCGGTGGCGGTGGGCAGCAGGCTCGGCTCGGGTGAAAATGCGCGGGCGACGATGAGGCCGGTGAGGCTCGGGGATTCCACGATCAGCCGATCGGCGGCGGTGACCTCCTCGTCGTCCGGCAGGTCGTCGCGCTGCTTGGTCGTCATCAGATCGAGTTCGATCGAGCGCCTTCCGGCGGCGCGATCGTTGATGGCGTAGTAGGCAACGTCGTAACGCGTGTAGAATGTCACCGACGTATAGGCTTGGCTCACCGGCACCGTAA
>Ga0257161_1000208_pt1 | contig 15852 bp, 16 predicted proteins | sample NR01A_FD_185954 | JGI IMG/M metagenome (GOLD analysis project Ga0257161, IMG submission 185954) | Soil microbial communities from H.J. Andrews Experimental Forest, Oregon, United States - NR-01-A | ecosystem: Environmental > Terrestrial > Soil > Temperate forest > Bulk soil | place: USA: Oregon... | reverse complement strand
ACGGCGCCGGCATCCGGCGGGTCATGCTGCCGGCGCGTAACCGCAAGGATTTCGACGATATTCCGGAGGAGGTCCGCAAGCAGGTGGAGTTCGTCTGGTTGGAGCGCATCGAACAAGCCGTTGCGGCGGCGCTCGATCCGGCGGTTGCGCCAAATGCCGAGAGCGCTGTTCCGGCGCTTGCGGATGCGCCCGCGTGACACGGATTGATTGAAACGGTCTTGGGAACGGTCTCACCGCTGGCATGTTCGCGACTCGGACAACGAGACCAACATTTGCGCGACGCCATCCACCGACCCACACTCCGTCATTCCGGGGCGCCACCGAAGGTGGCGAGCCCGGAATCCATACCCCTCGGCCGGTGGTTATGGATTCTGGGCTCGCCGCTTCGCGGCGCCCCGGAATGACGCCGCATATTGGATCGGCGGGCGACGATGCGCGGGCCGATCCTCGTGATCAACGCCGGGTCGTCGAGCATCAAGTTCTCGGTGTTTGAAACGGCTGCCGACCGGTCTCTTAAGGCCGGCGTGCACGGTCAGGTCGAGGGTATCGGGACATCTCCCAGGCTGAAGATTGCGGATGCCCAAGGTCGCAGCGTGGCGGATCAAACCCCAGCCGGCAACGACCACCGCGCCGCGATCGCGGCCATTCTGGACTGGTTCACGGACCATGTCGGCGGCGAGGCCGGATTTGGCGGCGTCGGTCACCGCATCGTGCATGGCGGAACGGCCTATTCCGAGCCGGTCGTCATCGATGACCAGGTGATGTCCGGTCTTGAGGAGCTGGTGCCTCTTGCGCCGCTGCACCAGCCTCATCACATCGCCGCGATCCGCGCAGTCGCTGCCGTCGCGCCTGCGGTGCCGCAGGTCGCCTGCTTCGACACTGCTTTCCATCGCAACCAGCCGCCGCTGGCCCGTGAATTCGCATTGCCGCGCGAACTTACGGCAAGGGGCATCCACCGTTATGGCTTTCACGGCCTGTCGTATGAATACATCGTTTCGCAGCTTCCCGAGGTGGCGCCTCAATGCGCTAACGGCAAACTCGTCGTGGCGCATCTCGGCAACGGCGCCAGCATGTGCGCCATCGAGGAGGGCCGCAGCATCGCGACCACCATGGGATTTACGCCGGTCGATGGTCTGCCGATGGGAACCCGTACCGGCGCGCTCGATCCCGGCGTTATCCTGTATCTACTTCAACACGAGCGGATGGATACCAATGCCGTCGAGCATCTGATTTACGAGCGTTCCGGCTTGCTCGGGGTTTCGGGCTTGTCCAGCGATATGCGCACCCTGCTGGCGAGCAACGCACCTGCCGCGCGGGAGGCCGTCGCGCTGTTCGTCTATCGGATTGGCCGCGAGCTGGGCTCGCTGGTCGCTGCGCTCGAGGGTCTCGACGCCCTCGTCTTTACCGGAGGCATCGGAGAGAATGCGGCCGAGATACGTGCACGGGTGTGCCGGCAAGCCGGTTGGATCGGAATTGCACTGGACGAAGAAGCCAATGTGCGGGGCGGTCCGCTGATATCGCGCTCAGGCTCGGCGGTGTCGGCGTGGGTGGTGCCGACCAATGAGAACCTCATGGTCGCCCGCCATACGCGGCGGCTGATCGAAGAAACTGCCGGAACAGGAATTGTCCGCACTCGTTGATCAGCTCCAGTAGAGCGATTCGATGAAAACGATCATATGCGCGGCTTGGTCATTCCGGGGCGCCACCGAAGGTGGCGAGCCCGGAATCCATAGCCCTCGGCCGGTGGTTATGGATTCCGGGCTCGCCGCTTCGCGGCGCCCCGGAATGACGCCGCATATGATTCGAACTTCGAAATCGCTCTACTAATCGCCGGCCCCGGCCGCCGGTCCATGGGGCCAGCTCCAGTTCGCAATTTCCGGCATATCCTCGCCGTGCTCATCGACGTAGCGCCTGTGCTCGATCAGCTTGTCGCGAAAGCGCTGCTTGGTGTGCGCGGCCCGCGCGCCCAGTCCGGGCACGCGTTCGATCACGTCCATCGCCAGGTGAAAGCGGTCGAGCCGGTTGAGCACGGCCATGTCGAACGGGGTGGTCGTCGTCCCCTCTTCAATGAACCCGCGGACATGAATGTTGTCATGGTTCCTGCGATTGTAGGTCAACCGATGGATGAGATGGGGGTAGCCGTGATAAGCGAAGATCACTGGCCGATTGGTGGTAAAGAGGCCATCGAAATCCGCATCGCTGATGCCGTGGGGATGGACATCCCTGGACTGCAGGGTCATGAGGTCGACGACATTGACGACCCGGATCCTCAAATCCGGAAGGTCCCTGCGCAATAGCCCGACCGCGGCGATCGTCTCCAATGTCGGCACGTCGCCCGCGCAGGCCATGACGACGTCCGGCTCCTCTCCGTTGCGGTCGCTCGAGGCCCAATCCCAGATGCCGATCCCCGCCTCGCAGTGCTTTACGGCATCGTCCATGGCGAGCCACTGCGGCTCCGGCTGCTTACCGGCCACGATCACGTTGATGCGGTCGTAGGTGCGCAAACAGTGGTCCATCACCCATAGAAGACAATTGGCGTCCGGCGGGAAGTACACGCGCACGATGTCCGCCTTCTTGTTGACCACGAGATCGACGAACCCCGGATCCTGGTGGCTGAATCCATTATGGTCCTGGCGCCACACGTGCGATGTGAGCAGGTAATTCAGGGACGAAATCGGCAGCCGCCACGCCAGCGCGCGCGCGACCTTCAGCCACTTGGCGTGCTGGTTGAACATCGAGTCGACGATGTGAATGAAGGCTTCATAACAGGAGAACAGGCCGTGCCGTCCGGTCAGCAAGTATCCTTCAAGCCAGCCCTGGCAGATATGCTCGCTCAACACCTCGATGACCCGGCCCTGGCGGGAGAGATGAACGTCATAGGGCTCAAGCCGTTCCATCCAGACGCGATCGGTGGCCTCGAATACGGCGTCGAGGCGATTGGACGACGTCTCGTCCGGGCCTAACAGCCGAAAGTTGCGGGTGTTCGCGTTGAGTTGCACCACATCGCGTAAAAGCGCACCCGCGATACGCGTCCCTTCCGCATGGGACGTTCCCGGGCTCGCGACCTTGACCGCGTAGGATCGGAAGTCCGGAAGGCGAAGCTCGCGCCTGACGAGACCGCCGTTGGCATGGGGGTTCGCGCCCATCCGACGGTTTCCGGTCGGCGTCGTTTCGGCAATGTCCTTGGCGAGGTGTCCGGCTTCGTCGAACAGCTCTTGCGGACGATAGCTGCGCAGCCACTCCTCGAGCAGACGCAGGTGTTCGGGATTCTGGCGCACCTCTGGAAGGGGAACCTGATGAGCACGCCAAAATCCTTCCACCTTCTGGCCATCGACTTCCTTCGGACCGGTCCATCCTTTTAGGCTGCGCAGAACGATCAGCGGCCACTTCGGCACGCGGGACGGCAGTTGGGCGTCGCCATCATTCGGGTCACTGTTCCGGGCGCGCTGCTGAATGGCCATGATATGGTCGATCGCCACGTCAAGGGCCTTGGCCATGCACCGGTGCATCAGCTCGGGTTCCGAACCCGCCACCAGCAAGGGCTCGTAGCCGCAGGCGCGAAAGAAATCGACGACGTCGCCGTCAGGCAACCTGCCCAGAATAGTCGGATTGGCTATCTTGTAACCATTGAGGTGCAGGATGGGCAGTACGGCCCCGTCCGCGGCCGGATTGAGAAACGCATTGCAGCGCCAGGACGCCGCGAGAGGTGCGGTCTCGGCCTCGCCGTCGCCGATCACGCACGCCACGATCAGGTCCGGGTTATCGCATGCAGCCCCGAAGGCATGCGCAAGGGAATATCCAAGCTCACCCCCTTCGTGAATCGAGCCGGGAGTCTCAGGCGCCGCGTGGCTCGGTATGCCGCCAGGAAACGAAAATTGGCGGAACAGACGACGCAGCCCGGGAGCATCCTGGCTGATCTTGGGGTAGATCTCGCTGTAGGTTCCTTCGAGATAGGTATTGGCCACCATTCCGGGACCGCCGTGGCCCGGACCGCAGATGAAGATGATGTTGAGATCGCGCGCCTTGATGGCCCGGTTGAGATGCGCATACACGAAGTTGAGGCCGGGCGTCGTGCCCCAATGGCCCAACAGGCGCGGCTTGATGTGCTCCGCTCTCAACGGCTCCCGCAGCAGCGGGTTGTCCATCAGATAAATCTGGCCGACGGAAAGATAGTTTGCGGCTCGCCAATAAGCATCAAGGCGACGCATCTCTTCTCCATCGAGGGCGCGTACCCGTTCGCCTTCGACGGCTCTTTCCTGCATAGGAACGCTCTTTGTGCCCCGGTCGGTGGATTAACCTCACTTGCCGCACATCGTTCCGGGCAAGCCGCGCGATAGCGGGATTGAGGTCCCTTTCCCCCGCCATTCGCCCCCAACCCCTGCCTTCCCCCGCCCAGCGGAGGGAGGGACGCGTTGGCGGTGCGCGGGAATTCGAACTTTGTCGCGCGCGCCCGTGAAACCTGTTTCACGCCCGGGGGTTAATGGCGCGGGGGAGAACACAAGGACCCGGACAATGAACAAGACCGTCGCTTTCGCTATGAGCGTAATCGTTGCGGCTGGTGTGCTTGCGACCGCAACTGTTGCCGGCGCCCAGAGGTATATGGGCCCGGAGCGGGTCTATCCCTTGCCTCCGCCGGGCGCTCCCGGCTACCGTGAGTCCCCGATGTTTGCTCCCGACGCACCGCCGCCGCGGAACTACAACAATCCCGGCCTCCCTGATTTTCAGAATGGATCCCGGGGGTAAAGGCGTGATCTTCGGCGACACCCGGGCGTGATCGGGCCCTGAGTCGGCGTGCGCAGTCATTTCCGGTGGCGTCAACCGTGCGGCGCCCCCGGAATCCCTGATAGTCGGCCGAAGGCAGTAAATTCCGGGGTCGGCGACTTCGCCGGTACCCACGAGTTACGCGCATACACGCGATTTGAATTCAAAGTCGGCGAGCGCCGGGAGAGAGGCGGACCAGGGGGAGAGGATCGCAGGAAGCCCTTCGAAGCGCGATGACCTTAAACCCTCACCGATCCCCTGCCTGCCGGCAGATAAAGCCGCATTTGCAGGTAAATGTTGAGGTGTTTGCGCCGTACCCTTCCTTCAAGCCCGGCTCGATGTGGGTGAGCCGCATTTTCCCTCCGCATTCGGCGCAGGTCGCGCGAGGCACGGCGGGGTGAGGCGGCTCGGGCGGTATAAGGACGCAAAGCCGTTGCTTGACTTCGTCGTTGAAACCGGTGACGCGTTCGCTCAATTCGTAGCTTCTCGCCAGCATGATCCAGCGGCGCTCGATGTTGAGATATTCCGCTTTATCGATCTCGTTGGCGGCGGCGGCGGCCCTCGCCCGGCTCTCGCCCGCGCGTTCGTAGCAATCCGCGACTTGTGCTGAAGTTTTCTGAAGCATTGACCCGCACCAACTAAAAAATTAAATTACCGCTAAATGGGGACGTTTTGAAGATCAAAATTGACGCAGCCTTCCTTAGCATGCGTCAGAATCATATTCTTTACGGTTAGTGTTACTGCGGGCACCGAGGAAACTCGGTGAGCTGAACCGCAGGCATTCGCAGTCCCGTCCCGGACGGACGGTCATCGATTTGTCGACTCAATGATTTGTCGACTCAATCGGGAGCTTTTTTGCGAGAGCTTTTTTGCGATCGTAGAAGCTAAAGGCCGCCCCGAACATTCAGTCGCATCGTTCTCTGAATTCGCGTTTTGATGGGTGTTTGGAACGCCGGAACATCGCATCAATTTTCTGGATCGGCTCCAAGTCTACCTAGCTCAATTGAATTGTCAGGACATGGTGAGCTGTACGCCAGGCGAACCAAAAAAGAACAAAGAACGTAAGGTATGTTCGCGCAGATTCGATCAATCACACCGTCCAGCGTCGCCGCCAGTCCGGCGATCCTAAACAGGAAGGCGGCGAGCAAGATAATCGGGCAAGATAATCGGGGGAAGACAAGCGCAGCGGCGCCGCGGCGAACAGATGCTTCAACGTGGCCGCAACCCGCCACGGTTCGATAACATCGCGGATGCGGCCGGTATCGCCGCGGCGAGGCCACAAGCGAAACGTCAACTCTGCTCGAAACGTCAACTCTGCTTATCGCGCAGCCCTATCCGTTCCGGACGGACCGGTCCCTGGATTTCCCTCATCTCTCCTTCCTCGCCTGACGGAACGATGCTGGGATGACCCATCAGAGACTGGCTGCTTTCCTTGACCTTTTGGTGAACCTTGTCGAGGACGGCTTCAGCCGTCGATCTAGACGTTTCGTAATGCTCCTGGGCGAACGCACGGGTTCGCTCCTTGACCTCATCGCTCGCTTCACCCATCAGCTGATCTTCGGTTTCCGTCGATGGGAACGCGGCGCCAAAGGCCGCACCGAGGGCGATGCCCAGTCCGGCCAGAACGAGCGGTTGGTCGCAGCAAAAGTCGAACATGTCCCGGCTTGTCGTAGCGGCGCCGGTCGCGAAAGCTTTCATTCCCTCCGCGGTCCGGCCGGCGGATTGCGCAACGCCCCCATAGACCGTAGAGGCGGCCCCACCGAGGGCGGCCCTGGTCTCGCCCGCACGGGACCTTGCCTGCTCGTAGGTCGACGACGTGGTGTCGCGGAGTGAGGCAGCCGCCGAGCCGGCAGATTCGCGCCACGCAGACGCGGTATCGAGCGCCGCATCCCTGGCTGTCCTCGCGGTCGCTCCGATGGAACCGGCCGCCTCGGAGGCTCTGTACGCGGCGTCCGCGACGCGGTCGCGAGCCCCGGCTGCCGCGTCACCCAGTGCGTTTCCGGTGCGCTCGCGTGCGCCGGCGAAGTAGGTGCGCATCCGTCCCCGTCCCCGGTAGGGCGCCCCGGGCGTGCCGCGCGCTGGCCTCCCGTTGGAAAGCATGAGCCAGGCCAGCCCGGCTCCGACGATCCCTAACGCGAGCGGATTGGCGACCGTCTGATCCCGCAGGTTGCGAAAGAAGTCGGAGCCTCCCGAATCCGTCGCGTAATCGACCAGCCGGTCGAGCACATGACCTGGCGTGACACGTGCTCGAAGTTCATCAAACGTTTGCGCCAGTTGGGCTCGCCTCGCCTCGGCTTCGCGCTCAAGCAGCTCGCTTTTCAACATAGTCGGGTCTCACCTGACTCCGCGCCGTCGCGGCGTCGCGTTGAAGCTGATAGATAGTTTTGCCGGGAACGAGTCTGCCAGCCCTTAGCCAGCTCACTCCGGTCAGCAGGAGGATGAGGCCGAGCAGGAGGCAAGCTCCGCCGACGATGAGAGCCGCCCAGTATGGAGCAATTCCATTGTCGACAAGCGCCGCTACGGCCGCCTCCAGCAGCACGACCAGCGCCGGCATCAATAGAATGGCGCCGCCGACAATAAGCCCCAACCCGGTCGCCGCCAGCGTCATTTTTTCCGAAATCTCGGCGCGGGCGAGCTGTCCCTCCGTGCGCATCAGGTCCGCCAGTTGAGAAACCACCGAAGTAAACAGTTCCGGAACGGTTCGAGTGTTGTCTGTGAGCGCCATCACTGCCCCCTGACGTCAGTTTGCCGCAACCTGTCGCCGGCGATCGGCCCCGAACTCTTGAGAAATCGGGTCAGTGCGAGACCCGCGAGCACCGCCCCTGCGAAGAATACGGCGGGCTGCGCCCGCGCAAAGCTGCCAATCCCGTCGATAAGCTCGTCAACGCTGCGATGCCGCAGCGTCTTTGCGGCGTCTTCGAGCTGGGCCGCAGCTCCATGGACGTAGCTTGCCACCTGGGGCATTCCGGTTTCCAGTGTACGCGCCGCCCCATGGACGGCTCCGGCCACATCACCCAGCCTGTCGGCGCCCGCCTCCTTCTGCTGACTGGCAATGCGGCGCGCCTCGGCCTTCGCGGATTCGGCCGCCTCAGCAATGTTCGATTTCGCTTGTCTGCCCAATGACGAGAAGTCCTCGGCCATTCTGCCCGCCGCTATGGAGGACCCGCGAGCGTCTTCCACGTCTCTCGCCTTCTCTTCTTGGAATTCCATGATGCCTCGGCTTTGTTCTTCGAAGTTGAGGGGCTGGAAAATTTCGGCTCGACAAAGGTTAGCCCGGAGCATGATGCCCGTTTGGCCGACGCCCTTGATAAAGGGCGTCCGTTAACCCGCGTGCAGTGATATTGCCCGTCCAAGACGTAACTCTGCGTATGGAATTCAGTTCCGGAGATACCGGAGACTGGCCGAGCAAGACGCCGGATTAGAGGACCCCCGTCACGTGAACCACGTGTGTATTCTGGTGACCGGCTTGTCCCGGCAACGACGAATAATCTTGGTGCGCCAGGGCGGATTCTGATCTGGTTGAAGCGTCTGGCCCTCTCGGGTCGTGACCGGGCTTGTCGCGGCCGCCCGGATATCTTGCACCCGTGCCCTCCCCCGCATGCAAGCGAGGGCAAGCGAGGGTAAGTGCAGCTGTCGCCGGGGCAAGCCCCAGCGAGGACGCCAGGGTGTGACGCCGGGTGCGATTCAACCCGATCGAAATCTGCCTTAAGTGCGTCATCGTTTCCAGGACGGACGCGGCGGCAGCGGTCATCCTCGCCCGACGTGGCGCGATGTGTGCTGCTGGATCGGTTTTTGCGGCCCGAGATACCCCGCGATCAGCGGTTGGACGGCAAAAGACGTGCCGCCAACGCCGCGGGGCAGACGCTAGTCCTTTTCGCCGCCTTCTTAATCCCGGGGCCTACCCGGCGCGCAAACGCGACCCGCCTTCGATTGTCGTGGCGTTGCCGGTCAACTCGTAGATAAGTCTCGCGGCCAGCCGCATGTCGGACTGCAGGTACGGCTGGTCTCGCAGGAGCACGCTCTCGGCCCTCGCCTCGAACCGCCTCGCGAGCGCACTCATTTCCTGGACTGTTAATGGAGCAATTTGGTCGTGAGCCATTGGGCCTCTCCGATGGCAAGCCCGACGCGGAGTGCGCCGGGCCCTGAAACGGCACAAGTTAACCAAGCAATTGCCGAAAGGTTCCCCAAATTTGGCTTCATGCGTCGGAATGCGGACAGACGGATTGTCTGCCCGATTGTATGCTTCCGGCGATCGGTACACGCTTCCCCGAGTCGCCTATCCCCTCGCGGGTACTGATCGCAATTGGCCCCGGTGCGCCACCCCGGGGCCAATTGCATAAATTAGCCTCGTGCGGAGCAGCAAATAAGACATCTCATTCAACGTATTATTACGAATTGCCAGGGTTGAACGAAGTCGGAACAGCAATGCTGTTTCGACCCAAGTTCGACCCAATTTATTTTCGACCGAGAATACCGGCCGATAAGGTGCTGATCACGTCCGCGGCCGCGGTGTCCGCTTTGCGCGTTCTCTTGGCATATGCCCGCAACAGGACCGCCGGGTCGTGCCCACATCGGGCAGCTACCACGTGCACCGGCACCCCCTTATCGAGGAGCAGGGTTTCATGGCTGCCGCGAAGGGTCATGGAAGCGCAGATCTGGAAACCCGAGCTTGCGGGCCCGAAGCTTGAAGAGCCTCGTGACCGCGTGTGCGTCCCGAAGTTTGGTGAGGTCCCTTCCCCAACCGCCAGGGAACATCAAGACCCCGTCTGGCAACTTGACGAGCGACAGGTCCACGGTCGCACCATCGGGGATCCCTGCCACGATGCGAAGATGCCGCTCGCGTTCGGCGGCGAGCAGCTCGATAAGTCCGTCATCGATCTTGATGGTACGTCGGCCCCGCTGTGTCTTTGGATCCTTCGTCCCGCGGCCATGCTTCTTAGTCTCTTCAACGGCGCGGCTGACGGTGATTGTCTTGGCCTCAAATGACAGGTCGCCCCACCGCAAAGCCAAGATTTCATTGCGGCGCATCCCGGTCGATGCGGCGATGAATACGATTGGGTAGATGACGGATCCCTTGAACCCGGCAACGAGCTCGGTCAACTGCGCTTCGTCGAGGACCGTTCCGTGATCAGACTCTCCAGGAGACGGGGCTTCGGCACCCGCAACCGGATTCGTCGAAATCAGCTTCTTCTTGACCGCTGATTTGAGGCAGGCACCAAGCACCGTATGCACATGATGCACCGTCCGCGGCGCCTTGGTCTTTTCGAGCCTGATGTACAAGTCGTCAATGTCGGTCGGGGTGATCTTCTGCAGTTGCTTGGTGCCGAGCATCGGCACGACATTGGTTCGAAGCAATTGGGCGTAGCGTTCTAAGGTGCGGGCATTGACCAGGCCGCGCTTCCGGCCGGCTTCGGTGTCAGCGTTGGGTCGCCGCTCGAGCAGCGCGATCCACTGCTCAATCCACTGCGTCAGCGTGGTCCTATCGGGTGCCACATGCCGGCCATCGTCACCCGAATGAAGCAGCCGGCGTAGCTCCTTGGCTGCTTCCGTCTTCGCGCCCTCGATGATCTTGGTGTAGCGCCGGCCGCCGATGCGGTACCGCAACCGCCATGAGTTTTCGCCGCTCTTGTCGATCGAGCCGGCACCGTAGTGCCCCTTCTTACGTGCCATCGCGTTTGCCCTCCTTTAGTTTCTTCAGTTTCTCACTGACCTCCCAAGCAGTCTCAAGCAAAAGGGACTCTGCATCCATCTCCTGGAACTCAATCATACTCTGCAGACGAGCCTCCAGGCTCGCCCCCATAGTCTCCGGATCGTCCGAGCCGGCGGAAACCAATCTCTGGTTTGGGCTTGGTAATTCGCCCGGCGCAAAGGTCTCCGGGCCGCTCTCTTTTTTGCGGGCGAGCCGAGCATTGATCGCATGTCTCAGGACAGCGCTCGCGGCTGGATGAGTCTCACAGTCCTGGCCCGTCTGCAGCCGCGCAAAGGTCACCAATATTCCCACCTCGGCCATGAAGTTCCTCAGCGGCTTGTCGACCGCATCCATCTTGAAGGTGCGCCAAAGGCGCGCCCTGATCACCTCCCCGACGTTGCGACCGGCAGGGCAAGCGTCCTGCAGCATCTTCCGAAGATTATCCGGTAACGACACGCCCATTATTTCGGGCGAGAGCGAGGCCCGAAGTCGACTCCGAATTTCCTCACTGAGGCTGCGCCCTGCCCCGTCGGCGGCCTCTTCCAGAAGCCTAACGTCGTGGTCATCTAGACTGACTTTGGCCTGTCGCATGTCGAATAATTGCTCCGCATAGGACTTATCAACATCTATCGATTTGACATTTGACCTACACGGAACGTACCATTTGGTAAGGGACAGGTCAACGGAACCGAACGAAACATAGCGCGAATACGGAGTTCGCATGTCGATTCAAAGCACTGGCTTGGGTGATGCGGAGCGCGGCGCCGGGCTTCTGAATTCACCGAGGTGGGCCGACCACAACATCTTCACGATCCCCGAAGCGGCCGAAATCCTGCGCATTTCGAGATGGGCGGCCTACGAAGCCGCGAAGAACAAGGAGTTGGCGGTGATCGACATCGGCCGACGCCGTCTCGTCACCCGGCGCACGCTTGAAAAGATGCTGGGCGCAGCGGAATAGCCGCACCATGACGGAACTCACGAACTCGCCCGCCAGGGGCGACAACGCCGACGGCGTACAAGAGACCGACAACCAGGCGGCGGTCGACGCCAACGACGTTGCGTCAGCGAACGCGACCGGGCCGGTCGATTATCCGTTCCACCCTATCACCGGGGATTACGACGACTTCACCAAGGAGGAATTGGAAGCACTACGCAAAAGCCTGCGCGAACGTGGGCTCGTCGTTCCCGTTGTCATCTGGCGTGACCAGATCGTCGACGGCAAGCATCGCTCTAAGCTCTGCAGAGAAGAAGGCGTCCCGCTTCGTTACGACGACATTACGGAGCGGTGCCCGACCGAGGAGCAGATGCGCGCCCACGTGCGCGCGCTCAATGAGCGTCGGAGGGCGAACACCAAGCCGTTGACGACCAAACAGAAGCGGGAACGCATCGAGGCGGCGCTGAGGGCAAATCCGGAGCGACCGAACCTGCAGATTGCTAAGGAGATCGGGGTCGACGACAAGACCGTGGCGTCGGTGCGACAGGAGATGGAGGGCCGTTCGGAATTTCCGAACGGCGGAAAGATCACCGATACCTTGGGGCGCCGGCGGTCGGCGCGTAGGAGAACCACAACGCCGAAGAAGCTCCGCGGGGCGGGGATCGATCCGCCTCGCGATGCCACCCAGCCCGAGTTGCCGCTCAATCCTGCGCCTGTACCGGCGGAGGCCGCAGCTAAGTCTGAGAACCGGGAGTCGACGTTCTCCGACGAGGACGCTCCGGCCGCGGAGGCGCCCAGACTAGAGGCCGGTGCCGCCCCACCAGAGCCTGCTGGAGCACCGCAGCCGCCGGATCCTGCGCGGGAGCATCTCGCCTACATTCTCGGCGGCACGGGGGCGTTCAGGCACGTTCCACACGATGCTGATTTCGACCGCATGGTCACCATTATCGATCCGAACGAACGCGAGCGGTGCAAGGACGACATGAAAATGGTGGGGAAAATCGCGCGTCATCTTTTGATTGCGCTCGAGCGCTCTGACCTGGAGCGCAGTGATCCGCCGATGCTTCCACCCGCGGCATGAGCTTCCAATATGGGCACAGAACTTATTGTGATTGAACCGGCGTCGATGCAGTTGGCCAGGTACGATCAGATGTGTCACGCCATTGCTGAGGCTCACGCGATCGACGAGGTGCGGCATATCCACAACAACGTCGTCGCCGTTCAAGCTTACGCTCATCAGGCGCGCAACTTCGAAATTGAGCAAATGGCCGCCGAAATTCGGGTAAGAGCCGAGATCAGGGCCGGCGAGCTATTGGCAGAAATGAAAAGGCTTGGTTTCAGAGAGACCGGCCGCCCCCCAAAAGGTACCAAGATTGGTGCGCCCACGTCGCGGGTCAAGCTTAGCGACATGGGTATTACCAGAACCGAGTCAACGAAGTGGCAGCGGCTCGCCAAAATCCCAAAGCCTCAGATCGAAAGGCTGTTGGCCGACAAGACCATTGTGCATAGCGCCCACAGCATCATCCGCGCAAGCGAGGAACCGAAACACAAAACTTCGGTGAGCTCCGAGGCGGTAGGATTGTGGAGCATACTTCGTGACTTTGAGAACGACGGCCTGCTCGACAAGGAACCGGCCCAGGTCCTTTCCACGATGACGTCGCCAATGTTGGCCTCTACCCGGTCCCTCGCGCCGCGGGTCGCCAGATGGCTAAGGCGGATTGGAAAGATTTCGCCTGCAACGTGACGCCGGCGGATGCGGGTTCACGTGAAACAAACGGTCACATCGATGAGCAGCACCAACAAACGCCTCCAGGTCCTGCTGGCGCCGGCATCCGGGCATGGCCGGTTCGTGGATCGAGCGTGAGAGGTGAGAATGGTTGAGAAGGTATTTGAGTTTCCGAGGGGCCGCGCAAAGTCGCTCTCCGAAGCCGAAGCGCTCGGCAGGCTCTTCGACCAGATTCGCCGGGATGGCCGCGTGGAGGTCGAATCGATTACCGCGCTCGGCAAGATTTGGAATTGGACGCAATCGCGTACATCGAAGGCTGTGACCCGGTGGAAGCGCGCCGGTCACATCGTGCGCGAACAGGGCGCGGGCGGGAAACTTGTTATCGGCTTTCCTGGGCATGAACGGCATGAACAGGAATCGGAAGGGCATGAACGGCACGAACAGGGAAAGGAGCATGTCATTGATCCACCGCAGGAACATGGCATTCATGCCGCCGTTCCTGGCGTTCCTGCTCACGTTCCTGGCCCGCTTCTCGTTGTTCCCGGGCCCGCCATCATTCCTGCCGGCGTTCCTGCACCTATGGTCAAGCAGTCGCTCGAGCTTCATGACCTGCTGGTATGGTGCCGGCGAGTTCTTGGTGTTGTGTTGATCGGCCTTTCCATCGTCCTCTACATCGTGGGCTTGAACCTCAATGCGACCTTCTGGCCAAGCCTCGATCCGACCGGGGAGAGCAAGGGCATCCTTCGCGCCGGCGGAGCGGTCATCGAGTCGGTCAATTACGTTGTTCCGTCGGCGATCGCCCTCGCGCCCCAGGGGAGCTTCCTCTGGGGCTTCTGGTCCGTGACGATGGTGATGGGCGCGACTGCCGAGGCGAGCTATGTGCGGAGCAGTCTTGGCGCCGGCGAGGTGTCCCGTCAAACGACGATCAACGAGAGAACCCGGCTGCTGGGCATCGTCGACTCCATCGTGAAGCCCGTCTCGAATGATACCGTGAAGTACGCCCAGGCGGCAGTTGATACCGCGAAGGCCACCGCCAAGACCGACTGCCCGAAGAACCGAAGCCTGGACCTGGAAGTCTGCAACAAGTCCAGGGCCGCGCTGAAGCAAGCCGAGATCGATCTTAAGAAGGCCAGCGAGATGCACGATGACGACGTGAGGCGGGCCGACCAGCAGCATCGAGACGACGTCGCCGATGCGCAGGCCAAGCTAAAGGATTTGCCCGTGATTTCGGCCGACAAGAACGCGGTACTCGCCGGCATCATGGCGCTCGTGCCCGTGGAGGTGCCGGAGGCCTGGGCCAATCGGATCGTGGCCGTGTTGTGGGTTGTGCTGTTCAGCTTCGGACCCTGCTTGCTTCTGCGGTCTGGCCTGGTGCTGCTCATCGAAGATTTGCCATCGTTAGAAACCACCGAGCAAATGCCGCCTGTAAACTGAGTAACTCCACGATCAACTGGGGTTGTACGAGGGTTAAACTAACAACCAAGCAAATCATAAAATGGTTGTGGATAATTACTTGCCAGACTCAAAAACAGCACCACATAACACGGCAACGCCCGCCGAGCGGTGCTCTAGCGGGCGTTAATCGCGATGTAGCTTGGCGGCGCTCGCGACGTGAATTGCAAATAGCAATTTCCCGCCGAAAGTCAATCCCGCCACCAAGCCGATCGCGGCGCCCCGACGCTTACCGGGGTCGCGTGGTGAAGTTGCCGGTGGGTGCTTCTTTGCCTCCTGTAAGGGAGGGGATTGCCCGTTGAAGGGTTCCTGATGGAATGCCTGAGGGTCTTCTCCGAGCAACCGCTCAACCGAGACCATGTCGGCACATAGTCTTCTCTGGCGTGAAACGCCTCGGGGGATGCGTGCGACGACAAGAGCGATCCAGCCTCTCAACAGCCTCACGCCATCAACACCCCGACCAGCGCCTCACGCGGGCCCGGCACCAATCCTGCCGGCGCCGCTGCAAACCAAGCTGGATTATGGCGGACGCTCCCGAGATCGGACCGGCTCCGCCAGAAAAGCGCAAGGTCGTGGCAATGCAGTTACAGCGCAAAGCGGGTGATCAAGCGGGTGCCCGAACTGCCGCCCACCAGGGCGAACAATACCCGACAGCCCGGAACAGCATCGGAGTGCTGGGAGATACCGGTTACGCCGCCAAGGCTTCGTGCCAATCAAACGGCGGCCATCATCCCGTACGGCCCAGCCTATGCGTTTTACGTCCGATTGAGCGGATCGCCAGCGAGTGCATCGTCGTCGCGGTTCAAAGCTTGCAAGACTTCCAAGCAGACTACGAGGTGGGCGCCTCGTCAAAACGCCAATGTCCAGTCGGCGTCCACAAGCCGGCAAATGCCTCCCGGAACCTTTACGGAGAAACCCGTTCCCGACGGCCCCGACGGCTTCGACGAGTCAAGGGGACATAGACGATGCCGAGGGCGAAGCTTTCGGGCATCTGCATCGTGCCGCAGCCGGCGTACTCATCCCGTGCTGAGCGGCGAGCACCCTGGAGCTTCCAAGCTCCGTTACTACCCCCTCAGCCGGCCCGGCATCTTTAGGGTGGGGAGCGTCTGGCCGACGTAATCGGCGGGGTCGAAAAGAGGCTTTGAGTTCGTCGAAGTACAAGGGGGGGATCTCTTGTGCTTGTTACGTAAACCCCCTGCTCTCTCAGGCCATCGTGCCGTATCAGGATGAGCAGGCCTCACCCAAGGCCATCACCATGGCCGACTAGGGGGAGGGGAGGGTTTACGGGAG
>Ga0257161_1000207_pt1 | contig 15894 bp, 15 predicted proteins | sample NR01A_FD_185954 | JGI IMG/M metagenome (GOLD analysis project Ga0257161, IMG submission 185954) | Soil microbial communities from H.J. Andrews Experimental Forest, Oregon, United States - NR-01-A | ecosystem: Environmental > Terrestrial > Soil > Temperate forest > Bulk soil | place: USA: Oregon... | reverse complement strand
CGACCATCCCCCTCCCCTGCTCTCCTGACGCTAGCGCAATGCGCTACGCTTATTGCGCCCTACGGGCTACGGTCGATGCTGCTCGAAATAACTGCGCAGAATCGCATTGATCTTCGTTTGATAGCCGCGCCCCTGCGCCCGAAACCATTCCAGCATGTCGGCATCGAGCCGCAGCGTCGCGTGCAATTTACGGCGCGGCATGGGAAGCTCGGTTGCAGCCCAATCCATCGCCACCCGTTCGATGGCGTCGTCGGGGTCACTGCCATCCGGCACCGGAATCTGCGACGCCCGTTTCCAATCACTGAGGTCTTTGCCTGCCGCCCGCATCGCCTTCAGCTGTTCACTTGTGTAACGCACGATGCGCTCTTGCTTCGTCTTCATGTGCTCTCCTCAACGAGATGACCCGCACAGCGGCGCCGCGCCACATCCATACCAAGGTGTAATAGACGCCCTCTATGATCGCCGTGGTCTTCCATCGGTCCTCTGCGCTGCGTAGGGATGGGAGTTGAAGCACCGGCCGGCCGTCGAAAAACATATCGGCGGATCGAAAATCGAGGCCTCGTTCCTCCAGCGTTCTGAGGCGCTTGTTTTCATCCCATTCGAATTCCATTGTTCGATGCTAGCAGGAATGTATGCACAAAATGTAGGATAGAAAGAGGCGTCGCGGTGAAAAAAAGCGCCCCCGCAAGGGGCGCCCGAAGTTTGGATCGACCACGCGATCCTGGCAGGAACCAACACTCACGCATGAGCCGATCCCGGAAAGTCCGCCCTTCCGGGATCGGCGTCACGCCGAGTAATACATCTCGAACTCGACCGGATGCGGGGTGTGCTCGAAGCGGATCACTTCCGACATCTTGAGGTCGATGTAGCTGTCGATGAAATCGTCGTCGAACACGCCGCCGGCCTTGAGAAAGTCACGGTCGGCGTCGAGACAACCCAGCGCCTCGCGCAGCGAGCCGCAGACGGTCGGAATCTGCTTCAGCTCCGCCGGCGGCAGGTTGTAAAGATCCTTGTCGACGGAGCCGGCGCTGGCAATTCCCCGGCCGCGGTTCAGTTCGAGCGGCTGGCCTATTTCGCCCGCGCCCAGGACGCCGCGCCGGGGCGGCCGGTGTTCAATCGTACCGTGGGGCTGCGCGATAGCTGGGGCAGGGGGGTGATCACCCCGCCCCCGTCCGTCGCCCCCGTGGCTCGGGCCGTGCGGCGCCGCCTTCCAGGCGCTTGTCGAGGTAGCCCATCACCGAGGTCATCAGCACGTCGATCTTGCCGTCGAAGAAGTGGTTGGCGGCCGGCACGACGCGTGAATCGATGACGATGCCCTTCTGGGTCTTGAGCTTCTCCACCAAGCTGGTGACGTCCTTGTGCGGCACCACGGCGTCCTTGTCGCCGTGGATGATGAGGCCCGAGGAAGGGCAGGGGGCGAGGAACGAGAAGTCATAGAGATTGGCGGGCGGTGCGATCGAGATGAACCCTTCGATCTCGGGCCGGCGCATCAGGAGTTGCATGCCGATCCAGGCCCCGAACGAGAAGCCGGCGATCCAGCAGCCGCGCGCTTCCGGGTTGATGGACTGCGCCCAATCGAGCGCCGAAGCAGCGTCCGCAAGCTCGCCCTGGCCGTGATCGAACGAGCCCTGGCTGCGCCCGACGCCGCGGAAATTGAAGCGCAGCACGGAAAAATTCCGGTGCGCGAACGCATAATAGAGCTGGTAGATGATCGGGTGGTTCATGGTGCCGCCGAACTGCGGATGCGGATGCAGCACGATGGCAATCGGGGCATTCTTGATCTTGGCCGGATGGTAACGGCCTTCTATCCGGCCGGCGGAGCCGGTGAAAATGATCTCGGGCATGGTTACAACCTCAATTGCTTCGGCGCAGCGCTCATTCCGGCCGATCGCGCGCCGGTGTGCGCTTGACGCACTTGGCGGGCGCGCGTAACTAATTAGAACCGCTCGATTTTATCGGACGTGCCGGGCGCGCGCAGCCGGCGCCGGGGAGTGCGAGCTGGCATGGCGCATATTCTCTTGCCCGATCAGGGGGATAAAAAGCAAGAACTTCGTGCGCCAGCGCGTCGAACGAATTCCCTATGTATGCCTGCGGTTCCGTAATGTGTAGGGGCGTCGTGGTGTGAAGCGGGTTTCGTGCCGTTGTTTGTCGGATTTTGTGCATGACCGAGCGAATCTATCTGGATTGGAACGCCACCTCTCCGCTGCGCCCGGAAGCCCGCGCAGCCATGATCGCGGCGCTCGACGAAGTGGGCAACCCGTCTTCGGTGCATCGCGAGGGCCGCACCGCAAGACATCTTGTCGAGCAAGCGCGTGAACGGGTCGCGGCTCTGGTAAGGGCGGAACCTCGCAACGTCGTATTTACGTCGGGCGGGACCGAGGCCAACATGATGGCGCTGACGCCGGCGCTGGAGACTTCCGGGACTCGCTTCGACCGGTTGATGGTATCGTCGGTCGAGCACGCTTCGGTGCGTGCGGGCGGTGGTTTCCCGACCCATCAGGTCGAGGCGATTCCCGTAACGGCAGATGGCGTGGTCGATATCGGGGCCTTGGAGCGCCGTCTCAATGAATTGCAGCGGCAAGGTCTGCGACCGCCGCTCGTCTCCATCATGGCGGCCAACAACGAGACCGGGGTCATTCAGCCAATCAAGGCGGCGGCTGCCATTGTGCATGCGGCCGGCGGTCTGCTGCATGTCGATGCGGTCCAGGCGGTTGGGCGCATTCCGTTCGATATCAACGAGTCGGATGCCGATCTCATGACGGTTTCCGCCCACAAGCTCGGCGGACCGCAGGGGGTCGGTGCGCTGATCAGGCGCTCTGCTGCTTTGCATTTCGCGGAACCGTTGTTGCGGGGTGGCGGCCAGGAGCGCGGCGCCCGCGCCGGCACCGAAAATGTCGCCGGAATCGCGGGATTCGGTGCGGCGGCGGCATGCGCCATGGCGACCATGACGGCCGATGGCGAGCGGATGCGCGCTATGCGCGATCGCCTGGAGGCCGGATTGGCCAACGGCCCTACGGTCGTCTTTGGCCAAAATGCGGAGCGGTTACCGAACACCAGCCTGTTTGCTGCACACGGCCTGCGTGCCGAAACCGCGCTCATCAACCTTGACCTTGGTGGCTTTGCGGTGTCCTCGGGATCCGCCTGCTCGTCCGGCAAGGTCACCGCATCCCACGTGCTGGCCGCGATGGGAGTGCCGGATAAGCTAAGTTCCGGGGCGATCCGGCTGAGTATCGGGCCAAGCACCGGCGAAAGCGAAATCAATCTGTTCCTTGAGGCTTGGATGAAGCTCCTGGCGGGACTATCTAAGAGAAAACGTGGCCTTGCCGCCTGACCGCAACCAGCTATAGGTGATCGCAGGAATCGGGATAAACCGACCATAGACGACCCCATCGATCCAACCCGCAGTCCTTGAAACTGCAGCGGAGGGAATGAAATGCCGGCCGTACAAGAGACCGTCGAGCAGGTGCGCCTGATCGACGTCGACCAGTACAAGTACGGGTTTGAGACGCTTATCGAGTCCGAGAAGGCCCCCAAGGGGCTTTGCGAAGATACCGTACGCTTCATCTCAGCCAAGAAAACCGAACCCGCCTGGATGCTGGAATGGCGTCTCGGCGCGTACCGCCATTGGCTCACCATGCGCGAACCGAAATGGGCGCGGGTGGACTATCCGGCGATCGATTATCAGGACATGTATTTTTATTCGGCGCCGAAGCAAACCGTGGCGCCGAAATCGCTCGACGAAATCGACCCCGAAATCCTCAGGACTTACGAGAAGCTCGGCATTCCGCTTCGCGAGCAGGAGCTGCTGGCAGGCGTGGTGCGGCCGCTTCAAGAGGACGCTCGAGAGGATGGGGCAGATGGCGGCGCCGGTGCGCCGGCGCGCCGGGTCGCGGTCGACGCGGTGTTCGATTCGGTATCGGTCGCAACCACGTTCAAGAATGAGCTCAAGAAGGCCGGCGTCATTTTCATGCCGATCTCGGAAGCGATCCGCGAGCATCCGGATCTGGTGAAGAAATATCTCGGCTCGGTGGTGCCGGTGTCGGACAACTTCTTCGCCACGCTTAACTCGGCGGTGTTCTCCGACGGCTCCTTCGTCTATGTGCCGCCGGGCGTGCGCTGCCCGATGGAACTATCGACCTATTTCCGCATCAACGAACGCAACAGCGGCCAGTTCGAGCGCACCCTTATCATCGCCGACAAGGGCTCCTACGTGAGCTACCTGGAGGGCTGCACCGCCCCGCGCCGCGACGAGAACCAATTGCATGCCGCGGTGGTCGAGCTGATCGCGCTCGACGACGCCGAGATCAAGTATTCGACGGTCCAGAACTGGTATCCGGGCGACGCGGAAGGGCGCGGCGGCATCTTCAACTTCGTCACCAAGCGGGGCGATTGCCGCGGCCGCCATTCCAAGATTTCCTGGACCCAGGTGGAGACCGGCTCGGCGATCACCTGGAAATACCCGAGCTGTATCCTGCGCGGTGATCATTCAAGCGGCGAATTCTACTCGATCGCCATCTCCAACGGTCGCCAGCAGGTTGATTCCGGCACCAAGATGATCCATCTCGGCCGCAATACCGTGAGCCGGATCATCTCCAAGGGCATCGCGGCCGGGCACTCCAACAACACCTATCGGGGCCTGGTGTCGGCGAACCGCCGCGCCGTGGGCGCACGCAATTTCACCAACTGTGATTCGCTCCTGATCGGCAACCACTGCGGCGCCCATACGGTGCCATATATCGAATCCAAAAACCCCGCCGCCGTGTTCGAGCACGAGGCGACGACGTCAAAAATCTCCGAGGAAATGTTGTTCTACTGCATGCAGCGTGGCCTTTCCCAGGAAGATGCGGTCGCGCTTGTGGTTAACGGATTTGTGCGCGACGTGCTGCAGCAATTGCCGATGGAATTTGCCGTTGAGGCCCAGAAGCTGATTTCGATCAGTCTTGAGGGCTCGGTAGGGTAGGCGGTGCGGCGCATTGATCGCGGAGATCGTCGCGCATTTCGGTTTCTGATGGGCGAAGAAGTCCAGAGAGAGGTTCTTGTGACGCTGCTTGAAGTCAAAAATCTTCACGTCAAGGTCGACGACCGCGATATATTGAAGGGTCTTGACCTTGTCGTGAACAGCGGCGAGGTCCATGCCATCATGGGTCCGAACGGCTCCGGCAAGTCGACACTTGCCCATGTGCTGTCGGGCAAGCCGGGCTATGAGGTGACCGCCGGCGAAGTGATCTTCGAGGGCGCCGATCTCCTGGAGCTCGCACCGGACGAGCGCGCGGCCCGCGGCATTTTCCTGGCGTTCCAATATCCGCTGGAGATTCCAGGCGTCGCCACCATGACGTTCCTGCGCACCGCTCTCAACGCCCAGCGCAAGACGCGCGGCGAGCCCGAGTTGATGGCCCCTGACTTCGTGCGGCGCGTGCGCGAGCAGGCGGCCAAGCTTTCGATCAATCTCGATATGTTGAAGCGGCCCGTTAACGTGGGCTTCTCCGGCGGCGAGAAGAAGCGCAACGAAATTCTGCAGATGGCGCTCCTGGAGCCCAAGCTCGCGGTGCTCGACGAGACCGATTCCGGTCTCGACATCGACGCCCTCAAGGTGGTTGCCGATGGCGTCAACCGGCTGCGTTCGCCGGACCGCGCCATGGTCGTGATCACCCACTACCAGCGACTTCTCAATCACATCGTGCCGGATATCGTGCATGTGCTGTCGAACGGGCGCATCGTGCGCACCGGCGGCAGGGAGCTGGCGCTGGAACTCGAAGCCAAAGGCTATGCGCCATATCAGGAAGAGGCAGCGTGACGCCATGACGGCCGAGATCACCCCCGTCAAGACAGCGGCCGAAACCGGCCTCGCCGAAGCGTTCACGGCGCTGCGGGGCGGGCTCGCGGATAGCGCGGTCGCGACGCGCCGCGAGGAGGCGTTTCGACGTTTCGAGACACAGGGGTTGCCCCACCGCAGGGTGGAGGAGTGGAAATACACTGACCTGCGCGCCCTTATGCGTGACGCCAAACCGCTTGCCGGCGCGCCGGACGCTGCCGCCAAGGCGCGGGCGAAATCGACGGGGGGCATGTTCGCCGCAGTTGGTGCCAGGCGCATCGTGTTCGTTGACGGCGCCTTTACGCCGGAACTGTCCGATCTGGCCGCGCTTGAGCCGGGACTGAAAATCTCCTCACTCGCGGATGCCCTCGGCCGTGGCTCGCCCGATGTCGTAATGCGCCTCGGCGCGGCCGGTCCTGCCGAAGGCGACGTGGCCTACGCGCTCAACACCGCCTTCATGGGCGATGGCGCCGTTGTGGAGATGGGGGCGGGCGTCCAGATTGCGCGGCCGCTGCATCTCGCCTTCGTCTACGGTTCACAACGTGCCGCGGCGGTGTTCTCACGTTCTCTTGTCGTCATCGAGGCTGGCGCCGGCCTGACCCTGATCGAGAGCCACGAAGGCCCGGACGGCGTCGACTACCAGATCAATACTGCCCTCGACCTCGTGGTTGGCGACGATGCACGCTTCAGCCGCATCAACGTCAATACGGAGGGCAGCGCGGCCCTGCACCTTGCGACTCTGAGCGCGATCATCGGGGCAAAGGCGAATGTTTCCGATTTCACTTTCCTGACCGGCGGTTTAGTGGTGCGCAACCAGCTGTTCGTGCAGTGCGCCGGCGTCGGGACGACGCTCAACTTAGGTGGCGCGAGCCTGCTCAAGGGCAAGCAGCATGGGGACACGTCGCTGCTGGTCGATCACGCAGTAGGCGGCTGCCACGCTCGCGAACTGTTCAAATCGGTACTGGACGGTGCCAGCCGCGGCGTGTTCCAGGGCAAGATCATCGTACGCCCGGGCGCCCAGAAGACCGATGCGCGCATGATGACGCGGTCGCTCCTGCTCTCCGAGGACGCCGAGGCCGACAACAAGCCGGAACTTGAGATTTTTGCCGACGATGTGCAGTGCGGCCATGGCGCCACGTCCGGTGCGCTTGACGACAATCTCAAGTTCTACCTGATGGCGCGAGGCATTCCGGAACGGGACGCCGAGACGCTTCTGATCCAATCCTTCGTCGGCGAGGCGATCGAGACGGTTGCACATGAAGGCGTGCGCGATGCGCTGACGGCTGCGACGCTGCATTGGCTTGCGGGGCGGCCATGAGGTGGGCGACGGACATTGCGTGTAGGCTTGGTGGGCACGCGGAGCCTGTCATCGGGCCGGCCGAAGGCCGGACCCGTTGGCTTTGCCCACCCTACGCTCTTGCGAGGTGGCCATGAACGTCATGCACCCCGCTCTGACCAACGGCACCTATGACGTCGCCCGCGTGCGCGAGGATTTCCCGATCCTGGCCACGAAGGTCTATGGCAAGCCGCTGATCTATCTCGACAACGCCGCCTCGGCGCAAAAGCCCAAAGCGGTGCTTGATCGCATCCAGCGCGCCTATACGTCCGAATACGCAAACGTCCATCGCGGCCTGCATTATCTCGCCAATGCGGCGACCGAGGCCTACGAGGGCGCGCGCGAAAAGGTGCGCGCCTTCCTCAATGCATCGCGGCCCGAGGAGATCATTTTTACGCGCAATGCCACTGAGGCTATCAATCTCGTGGCCTACACGTTCGCGCGCGAGCGCCTCAAGCCGGGCGACGAGATCGTGCTCTCCATCATGGAGCACCACTCCAACATCGTGCCATGGCATTTTCTGCGCGAACGGCAGGGCGCCGTCATCAAATGGGCGCCGGTCGACGACGAGGGTAATTTCCTTGTAGATGAGTTCGAAAAACTGCTGACCGACCGCACCAAGATGGTGGCGATCACCCACATGTCGAACGCACTCGGTACTGTGGTTCCGGTGAAGGAGATCGTGCGGATCGCGCATGACCGCAACATTCCGGTGCTGGTCGACGGCGCTCAGGGCGCTGTCCATCTCGATGTGGACGTCGCCGACATCGATTGCGATTTCTATGCCTTCACGGGCCATAAGCTTTACGGCCCATCCGGCATCGGGGTGCTTTATGGCAAGTACGCCCATCTCGCCGCCATGCCGCCGTTCAACGGCGGTGGCGAGATGATCCGCGAGGTGTTCCAGGATCGCATTACCTATGGTGACCCGCCTCACAAGTTCGAGGCCGGTACGCCATCGATCGTCCAGGCGATCGGCCTTGGGGCGGCCATCGATTACGTCAATTCAATCGGCCGCGCCCCGATCCGGGCGTACGAAAAAGCGCTGCTCTCCTATGCCACCGACCGACTCCGCGAGATCAATTCGCTGAAAATCATCGGTACCGCCAAGGACAAGGGTGCGATCGTCTCCTTCGAAATGAGGGGCGCCCATCCCCATGATGTCGCCACCGTGATCGACCGGGCCGGCGTAGCGGTTCGGGCCGGCACCCACTGTGTCATGCCGTTGCTGGCGCGATTTGGCACAACCGCGACCTGTCGAGCCTCATTCGCCCTCTACAATACCCGGGAAGAGGTCGATGGGCTTGCTGCGGCCTTGATGAAAGCGCAGGAATTTTTCACATGAAAGTCGAGTCAGGCGATCGCGCGCCGATCCAAACGGGCCCCGAATTGGCGCAGGAAGCTGCCGGGACGTCTTCACTCGCGTCGACGTCCAACGGCGCCTTGTCGTCCGAAGAAATCGGACGGCTCACCGACGAGATCGTGGCAGCACTCAAGTCGGTCTACGATCCGGAAATTCCGGCCGATGTCTACGAACTTGGTTTGATCTACAAGATCGACATCGGCGACGATCGCGCCATCTCGATCGACATGACATTGACCACGCCCAACTGTCCATCCGCGCAGGAACTGCCCAGCATGGTGGAAAATGCGGCGGCAAGCGTTCCCGGCGTCGGACCGGTAACCGTCAATGTGGTGTGGGATCCACCCTGGGAGCCAAGTCGGATGTCCGACGAGGCGAGGGTGGTATTGAACATGTGGTGAGATAATTCCAAATATTGATAGCCGCACGTCGGCCCCCCTCCCTACCCTCCCCCGCATGCGGGGGAGGGTAGGGAGGGGGTTAGAGGAGAAAGCACCATGGCCATTCCTGGGCCAACGCCGCGACCGCGACCGCAGGTGATGCGGCTGTCCGAGGCCGCCGCCGAACGCATCAAGGACATCATCGGCAAATCGGAACGGCCGATTGCCGGTATTCGCGTGGGCGTTCAGAATGGCGGCTGCGCCGGCATGTCCTACAAAATGGAATACGCCGAGGCTTTTGATCCACGTGACGAGGTCGTCGATGAAAAGGGCGTGCGCCTCTTCATCGATCCGAAGGCGGTACTGTTCCTCCTGGGCACCGAAATGGATTATCGAATCGACAAACTTTCCTCCGGATTTGTTTTCAATAATCCGAACCAGACCTCGGCTTGCGGATGCGGGGAGTCAGTCGCGATCACTCCGGCAAAGCAAGAGCAGGAGGCTGAGCCAGTCTCGGATGCAAGCTGATCAAACTGCGTAGGGCGGGTTCTCTTTAACCCGCCGTTTCATGCGAGAAGGCGGGTTAAAGAGAACCCGCCCTACCGGTGCCTTTCTCCTATCGCCTGCGGAGTTGGGTAATAAGCGCCTTCGCCTCGGGAGCGGTGGGTGAGAGCGCGTCAAGGCGCGCGCGATCGCCACAGGCGAAAGCTGCGACGATCGGCAAGACAGAATCAAGGCCGTGTTGATCGGACAGGTGCATAAAGATTCCGCCGGTGCTGACGGCAAGGAAATTGTACATATTCCGGGTGTTGAAATCGTCGCCAAGATAAAACGCGGAGACACGAACACCCTGTTGGCGGAAGGCTCGTATTGCTGAGCCCAGGAACAAAAGACCGTCATCGAAGCGGTCGCCGAACACAACAACATGGTTGACGTGATTGCGGAGGCTCTCGCGAAAGGCCTGCGCAAAGAGCGTCTTGCCTTGTTCGGGCTCGGCGAATGCGTCGGCAAAACACTGCCACGTCGTTGTGCTGGCGCCAGGGTCCACCGGCTCCCAGCTCCACGCCGTACTGTGCCGGCATGCGTGCCGAACCTCCGTAAGCCGCAATTCGAGTGTGCCCTTGCGGATAACCGCGAGATTGTCTTGCAGGCGATTGACAGCGTTGCGGATACCAAGGAGGTCATCAAACGGACCGCCCGCCATGATCTCGACGCGGATGAGCGGGGTCGTTGGTCGCCAGCTTCCATCCGCACGCACCAGCTCTGTGGTCCGGGATACCAGTCGGGGAAATATCGAATCCGCGACGGACTCCAGATCGCCCGGACCGGCTCGACGTAGCGTTCCGGCCATCGTCAGTCGTAGCGCATCCTCTGTGACCGCCCAAAGTCTGGAAAGGAATCCCGTCGCCATTGGGTGCTCCGTGGACAGGTAAAGCCCGGCTGAAGGCCATAGATGCCGCAGTGGCTCCTTGGCGCCCACTCGTGCCGCGATCGGGGTTCGACGAATGTCCGGCGCGGCGGCGAATTGGCGAATATCTGGCGGGGTGGTGTCGTATCGGCAAACGTCTGATGCGATGATGCTGCATCGGCGAACGCAGGGCTGCTGGTGGCCGGCGTGACGGCTGCGGGCGTGTCCGTAACAATGAGCGCCGGTGGTGCGTCGGCGGAGGCTGACCGATTGAACACAACAATCCCAAGAGCGGTGAGCCCAAGGACGACACCGGCAAAAAATCGGATCGGGCTGAACCAGTTCGCGAACGCGGCGCAGATCAAAGTCGCCGCGGTCAGCGTGAGCGCGGCGGTGAAGCCAAGAAGGCCGTAGTTGGCTGAGATGACGATGATACCGATAAGGCCGATGTCCCAATGCGTGAATTCCGGAACGGCTGGCATGAGGGATGATCCCCGGTCGTTGATCGGGGTTGGCGATACGGGACGGCTGTCACGAGCACGGAGCGCGGCATTTTCGCGAAGCAACTGCGCATTTTGTTGGCCCAGCTCTTCGTTGAGCCTCTCGGCTTCGTGTGAGCGCTCGAGCAAGCGGCGGAAGCCGCCGCCGTGGCGGTGAAGGATGGCGCGCACCCGCATAAATGCGGCTACGGCTTCGCCGTCCTGATGGGAATCCATGATGCCAAAGGCCGCGATGAACACGCGTTCGTCACGTTCCGAGTGGGTGGACGACGAGGCGATGGACATAGACGAATTGACTCATGTCGCGCGACGTGAGTCAATTGTTTGGGACTTCAACACTTTGAGAACTCGATGCACGAAGGTATTCAGAGAAAGAGCGAACGGGTTCGCGAGTAATTGTGAGTCAGTGTTCGCCCGCTCGACGGCATCTGGAAACCAGCCGGCCATTTTGTGAGCGGCGCCAAGACCACTGTGGCGCAGCAAATTACCGCTTTTGAAGCGGCCTCAAGCAATTCACGTTGCTTTCGCCTTGTTGCCTAAGGCATTTGCGAACTTGACTCTCGTCAAGCGCTCTTGACGCATGCAGCGCTTCAACCACATCTCTTGCTGCCGAGTAATCGCGCGTCGACTGTTCGGCGGTACCGATCGCGTCCGCGGCAATTCCGCTCAAGACGCGTCTGATGTCGCCGACTTGCGTCGGATTGGCGGCGGCAAGTTTTTGCTGAACGGCGTCCCTCGCTTCGGAAAACAGCTTTGCGAACAGATCCTGTGGTAAGGCGCAATCCCACGGCTTCGGCGAGGACGTCATCCTGTTGCGACCGTTCGACGAGAAGCCCAAGTCCGGCATCTGAAAAGTTGGCACCCGAATTGCGAGCCACGGTGCGTACGACCTGCCGATCACCGCGTTCGACCAGAGCGTCCCCTACGACGTGACCGATATGCTCTCGTATCCCAAGGGTAATGAATTATCGCAAATTAGTTCACGAATTATCTCGCATTCAGGAAATACGCAAATCTACCATTATATCGCTGCGGTCGGCGCAATTTCTTGAGCCGGACGATCAGCACAGCGATTGTTGGAGATGCCGATGTTATCGAAAGATCGATAAAGTTGTCTTAACGTCGTCGGCGGCATCGATGTTGCCGTTGCGGCAGCGTTGTCGCGGTTTTGGCGAAGGTGATTACAAAACCGCTGCAGCCGATCCGGCAAGCGGTTCCAGATCCGGCGATCGACCTCCATGTCGCCGCGACGTTACGCCTTGACACGAACCGGTCGCAGCAGAAACGCAGGAAAATGCGCCAAATCTGGCGCTTCGTTGCGCGGACGCGCTGGCGGCGCGGGGAGGCGCCGGACACGCACGTCGCCGATTGTGGTAATATTTTCCTCACGCGCCGGGGACGAAGCGGGCTTGTGGCCGCGCGCGGCGGAGTGACGCCCATTGCGGCGCCCCTGATGGGGAGGCGATTCCTCCGGCTCAACCGCAGGACCGCCGGTCCAAGGTATGGACTGGCCGATCAGCTTTTCGATCGAAACTACCGCCTTCTGGTCGCTCGGCGCCACGATGGTGATCGCTGTGCCGCTGCGTCCCGCGCGACCGGTGCGGCCGATGCGATGCACGTAATCGTCGGGGTGGTGCGGGACGTCGAAATTGAAGACGTGGCTGACATCCGGAATATCAAGGCCTCGTGCCGCGACGTCGGATGCTACGAGCAGCGTCACCTCGTTCTTGCGAAACTGTTCCAATGCCGCCGTGCGAGCCTGCTGGTCCATGTCGCCATGAAGCGCTATGGCGGAAAATCCATGTCGGACCAAAGAGCGGTGCAGGGTCGCAACCTCGCGTTTCCGGTTGCAAAAAACAATTGCATTCTTGAGGCCAACGGATGCGCGAATGAGCCTGCGTAGCGTGTCCCGCTTTTCATGCGGTTCGCGACCGGTTTTCACCAAACTCTGCATGGTAGAAGCGACGGTGCTGGCGGGACGAGAAACCTCGACGCGCACCGGATTATGCAAAAACTGCTCGGTGATCCGGCGGATTTCGGCCGGCATGGTGGCAGTGAAGAACAGGGTTTGGCGGGTGAACGGAACTAGCTTGCAAATGCGTTCGATATCGGGGATGAAACCCATGTCCAGCATGCGATCGGCTTCATCGATGACGAGAAGTTCGACCCCGGACATCAACAGCCGGCCGCGCTCGCAATGGTCGAGCAAGCGGCCTGGGGTTGCGATCAGCACATCGACGCCACGCACCAGTTTGCTGTCCTGATCGTCGTATGAGACGCCGCCGATCAGCAGCGCAACGTTGAGCTTATGGTTAACCCCGTATTTATCGAAGCTTTCCTCGACCTGAGCAGCAAGCTCGCGGGTCGGCTCGAGTATGAGCGTGCGCGGCATGCGAGCACGGGCACGGCCGTGTTCGAGCTTGGTGAGCATCGGCAGCACGAACGCGGCCGTTTTTCCGGTTCCGGTCTGAGCAATGCCCAGCACGTCGCGCCTGGCGAGAACGTGGGGGATCGCTTGTTCCTGGATGGGTGTCGGGCTCGTATAGCCGGCGGAAGTTACCGCCGCAAGAACTTTATCGGACAAGCCGAGATTGGAAAATGACATGAAACCTCAAAACCTCACAGCCCGGTACTCACGACCGCGCCAGAGTTCGGACAAATGAATTTTGTGCGAATAGGCGGCCTATCGGTACGAGTCAGCCGTAGCCGGAACATAGGCGTGAGCAGCGGAAAGTCAATGGTACGGCCCTTCGATAAGTTGCGAAACGTTCCCAACGATTGTGCCTGGCCCGTGCAAGAACGGTGCATTCGTAACAAGCAAAGCCGTGGTCGATACGAAAATCGGTTGAGCCGATCGATGACTTCCCCAATGCTCGAATTCCGCAACGGCATCGCTAAACCTGCAGTGGTTACGAGTTGGCCCTGCGAGTGAGCCCGGACGGTAACTGGATTCGAGGCATCAGAAGGATTCGCACATAACATACAACTTGGCCTGCTATTATGCCACCGCCGCACTATCCTCAACTGCGCCGACATCCGATCGCCAGTCCAACCGCAGGGTCAGGCAGAACGCGCCACCGCCGCTGCGCAGGAACGACGGCAGCGGTGTCGTCATGACGCGGTATCCGTGCTCCGCAAGTTGGAGGCGCAGACGTTTGTCGCAATCCGACGTGACGATGGTATCACTCACGCAGACCGCATTGGTGGCAAGGCGGCATGCGTCGGCCATGGGGACTTCGATTCGCTGCGCCGGGGCGACCCTCTCGTGGATGCGGGCCAACCCTTCAGGCGTGAAGGCGGCTGGAACGAACATAACCTCGCCGCGCGACAGCGGGCACAGAGCAGTATCGAGATGGTAAAACCGGGGGTCAGCGAGCTCCAATGCAACGGTGTCAACTCCGAAAACGTCCTTGATCGGTCCGCTTGCCTCGCGATCCGATCGGGGGCCATAGCCCATCCAGAACAGGTTGCGCGTGCGATCCCAAACGCAGTCGCCCGCGCCTTCGAGCACCAGATGGCGCGGGAGCTTTGCAATGGTGTCGATGAGACCGCGCGCCTGCAAGGCCCGAAAACCGCTCTCGAAAGGTTCCTCCTCGCCGCGGCGCTCCGGATGACGGAAACGCGCAAGCACCGCCTTGCGGTCGAGCACGACCGCAGCATTCGCCGTGAATACCAGATCCGGGAGGTGCGGCGCCGGCGGCACCAGCTCGATGGCGGCGCCGAGACCGGTAAGCGCCCGATGGAGCGCCGCCCATTCCCGCCGCGAGGCATCGACCAAAATCTTGCTTTCGCGCGCCCAGCTCTGTGGGTTCATCCACGGGTTGATGGCGTAGTCGACCGCGAAATAATCGGGCCGACACATCAGAAAGCGCGCATTCGTTGACGTCATGGCGGACGATCCTTCTTGCGTTCCGCGGTCAGGCCGCTACCAGCGGTGCCCGCTGCCGCTCCAAGTCCCCGATGACCTCCGCAAAGCGATCAAGAGTCCAGTCGAGATCGTCGCGTGCGATCACAAGCGGCGGCGCTAGACGAACGACCGTATGATGCGTTTCCTTGGACAGTACGCCTTTCGCCAGTAATGCCTCGCAGGCGTGCCTCGCCGTCGCGAAATGCGGATCGATTTCAGCGCCCGCCCATAGACCGCGCCCGCGGACCTCCCTCAATACGGGACTTCTGATTGCACGAAGCCGCTCAAGCATGTGGTCGCCGAGTATGCGGCTGCGCTCGACCAGGCCCTCATCGGCGATGACCTGAAGCGCTTCGAGGCCAACGGCGGCAGCCAGCGGATTGCCGCCGAACGTCGAGCCGTGTGATCCCGGCGTTAATACGTCCATGACGTCGCGCCGGGCCAGGAATGCCGATACCGGCAACATGCCGCCGCCCAGGGCTTTGCCGAGCACTAATCCGTCGGGCCGCACATTTTCGTGCTCGAACGCGAACCATGCTCCAGTGCGGCCGAGCCCCGATTGAACTTCGTCGAGGATCAACAGCACGTTATGGGCATCGCACAGGCGACGCACCCCGTTGAGCCAACCCGCCGGTGGAATGATGATGCCGGCTTCGCCCTGGATAGGCTCGACCAGCACCGCGGCCGTTTCCGGCGTGATTGCCTGTTCCACGGCCGCAAGATCGCCAAACGGAACGCTGCGGAATCCCGGCGTGAACGGCCCAAAGCCGTCCCGGTAATCCGGTTCCGAAGAAAACGAGATGATGGTGGTGGTACGGCCATGAAAGTTGCCATTCGCGACGATGATTTCGGCGCGGTCGCGCGGCACCCCCTTGACGCGATGGCCCCATCGCCGCGCCGCTTTGATCGCGGTCTCGACGGCTTCGGCTCCCGTATTCATGGGCAATGCCGCATCAAGTCCGGTCAATCCGGTCAACTTGGCCAGGAAGGGGCCCAGGCGATCACTGTAGTAGGCGCGCGACGGCACTGCGAGCCGACGGGCCTGCGCCTCCAGCGCTGCCAAAATGCGTGGATGGGAATGGCCGTGACTGGCGGCCGAATAGGCGCTCATCATATCGACGTAGCGACGCCCGGCCGTGTCCCACAAATATGCGCCTTGACCGCGCGCGAGCACGACGGGAAGCGGTT
>Ga0257161_1000206_pt1 | contig 15927 bp, 12 predicted proteins | sample NR01A_FD_185954 | JGI IMG/M metagenome (GOLD analysis project Ga0257161, IMG submission 185954) | Soil microbial communities from H.J. Andrews Experimental Forest, Oregon, United States - NR-01-A | ecosystem: Environmental > Terrestrial > Soil > Temperate forest > Bulk soil | place: USA: Oregon... | reverse complement strand
GTCGCGGCGCAAGCGCGGTATCCGTGCGTTCGACTCGGCGCGCCGGAAGGCCGTGCGCCGACGGTGGCCGAATGAGGTATTATAATACCATATGTACGGTATCGGGCTGTTTGGGGGTGGATTTTTGCAAAACGAACTAATTTTGGAATTCCCAACGAAATCAATGCCGTCCGGTTTTTGCGCTAGCCATCCTGGATCATTGGACCGTTTTCCGGTTGGGCTCACCCCATCGGCGTCATTGCCGGCTTGACTCGAAGTCGGGCCTGCCCGACTTCGGCATTAAATTGTCGAAATCGGAAACATCCGATTTCGATGCGATCCGGTATCCGCGGTTGGTGGTACCGGATCGCGCAGCCAAGCCGGGCGGCGATGACAGCGATACTAAAACCATGGCTCGTCGTAGACCGGCTCGCCATCGATCAGCAGGCGCTTGATCGCCGCGCGGCCGGTCGGCGCAACGGCGGCGACGATGGTGAGCTTGCGTTGGTTGCGGGCGCTTTCAAGCTTTCTGCCTTCTCCCTCCGGAACGAAATAGTTCTCGATGCCGTAGCGCACCTGCAGCCTGCTGGCGGAGGAGCAGCCATCCCCACCGCAATTGACGCCGCTGACGACGTGGCCGCGGATCAGCACCTCGGGGCTCGCCACGTCGACCGGTGCGGCATGCACCGAAATCGCCTCATAGAAGCCGTCGCGGTTGGGGGCGAGCTTTACGAAGACCGGGTTGCCCCGGCCGGCGGTGCGTTCGGCCCCCAGCGCGCCGGCCGGCACGCTCGAGATATCATAGCCCAGCACCACGTAGTCGCCGCGCAGGAAGTCGCGCGGATCGAGCGGGCGGGTCTGCAAGGCCACGTCGACTCCGGTGCGCAGAATCATGACGCGGTCGGCGACCATCAGCCCGATCAAGGCGATCTGGATCAGACCTGCGGCGCCGAACAAGACGAGCTTAGGGACACGGTCGAAGACAGTTGCAAGATTCGTCATGGCCGACTTTCCTTCGGCACCATGCGCCCGAGCAGCATCGCCAGCGCGATCGCGGCGGCGCCGGCCGCACCAAGAAAGATCGAGCGCCCCAGCAGCGAGCCGTTTACGGCCCAGGTGATGGAGGCGATCACGGCGGCAAGCCCAAGCCAGCCGGCGACCGTGCGCGCACGCGCGCCATCGAGCATGCCGGAGACGACCAGACACAGCATGGCGACAAGTTCCATCGCATAGGCGAGCCATGGCTCGCCCATTGCCGGCTGCACCAGCCGGTTGGCGATGGCGAGGACAAGGGCTATCGAGATTCCCGCAAAGATAGAGCCACTGCGAGGCCTGACGGCCGCGGTGGAGAACGCGAGAACCATGCCGGCAAGCCCGCATCCGGCTGCCCAGGCCGGCGGGTCCGCACCGCCGGACGTGAGCGGCGCCAACACGGCAAGCGCAGCCAGCGCGGCCAGCGCAAATGCTCCATAGAGGGACAGGGTGATGCCGAAGGACGGCAGCGACGTTGACGGCGAATGCGAATGCGCGAGGAACAGGCCGGCGCCGAACAGCAAAGCCGCGCCGTCCGTGATTATGAATGGATTCTGCGTCACGCCGAAAGCGGCCGTCCACCACCAGGCAAGCGCCGCCAGCGTGACGAGATGCGCAGCAAGCCTCGAATTCCACGCGAGCGCCAAGATGGCGCTGAGTGCCCAGAACGGCACAAACAGAAGATGCGGATCGCCCGCATCGAAAACGCGCGTGCCGCTCCACAGCGAGCCCGCCGCGAGCGCCACGGCGAGCGCGCCGCGCGAGCCCGTGAGCGCCGCCGCTGCGAGCGCCCCTGCGGCCCACAGCAGCAACCCGGCGGCGAAGTCGTCGCCGAGATGGTACATCTGTCCGACCAGTGCAATCGCGGCGCCGAAGATGACGGCGCCGACACTGGCTGCGAGGTCGGCCAGCACCGGCCGACCCGCATGGGCGAACGCCGCACCGACGCCGTAAGCTGCCGCAATTCCAGTAAGCAGGATCGCGAACCGCAGCAGGCGGGCGATCTCTGTCCAGTTGGCCGCCACGAAGGCAAGAAATGAGGCCGCAATCAGCAGGCCGCCCACAATTCCGACCATGACCGGAATATTGATTCCGGCCGCCAATGGCGGGAGCGAATTGCGCATGGCCTCGCCGATTGCTGGCGTGATGACGCCTTCCGCTTGCCAGCGCGCGACATCGGCCTCAAGACGTTGTCGGTAGGCTCGTTCAAACATTGCCGCACTTCGCGTTGAGCTATTCGACGATGTCACTCGCTCTAACGAAGATGAACCATTCATCGGCGAAAGCACTACGCACTCTGCGATACAGGAGCTTCCGCAGCGGCGGGCACCGCGGAAGCAGGCGCGGCCATGGCCCGGGCGGCCACAACGATCGCGTCGCCGTCGGCCTCGATCGACACTGCAAGTCCGCTGGCACGGCCGAGCAAGCCTGCATAAAAGGGCTGAATCGCGTGGGCGTCGACCACTCCCCGCTCCGGAAAACCGGCCAGCAGCGCCGGCACAGCCTGCGGGATGCGGGCGTTGAGCCCGCGCGCCGAAATCTTGAAGGTCATCGCCTCGGGCGGCCCGTCGCCTTCCACCGCCACGATTCCGCCGCGCGGAATCGACTGAGTCGCGACGAGAATCATGTTCAGCAGAAGCTTGACGCGGTTTTTCGGCAAGAGCGCGCTCGATAAATTCCAGGAAAGCTTGATCTTGTCGTCCTCGATGAAACCACGGGCCACGGTTTCAGCATCGCCAAGATCGACCTGGGCGGTGGCAGAACCAGCCGCGCCGAATGCTATTCGACAAAATTGCAGTCGTGCCGACGCCGTCCTGGCGCTCTTCTTGATGAGGTCGAGGGCAAAGCTCTTGGTCTCTTCGTCGGTTGATTCCTCGAGCACCTCCAGTCCGTTCACGATCGCGCCCGACGGGCTGATCAGGTCATGGCAAACCCGCGAACATAACAGCGCCGCAAGATCGAGGGCTTCGAGCGTAACGGGAACCGACATGCGTTCTGCTCCTCAGACGGGTGACATCTTGGACCGACTCAGCGCATTGCTGCTCCGCAGCGGCGGCGTCTGATACACTGCGCCAAGGGCGCCGCCAAGATGGCCCGGGTGGCTTTAGCAATGTCGGCGGAGATTGGTGAGGCGAGCATGAGTCGACCGCTGGGCGACCAAGAGATCGTGGATGACGTCCTGTTGGCGAAGCTCTCCGCAGCGGTCGCGGCCGCGGCGGCCGCGACACTTGCGTCGGCCCGCACTGTTCGCATCAAGGCCGATCGAACGCCGGTCACCGATGCGGACGAACGCTCGCAGGACATATTGATGAAAGCCATGGCGACGCTGATGCCGGGCATCGCCGTGGTGTCAGAGGAACTGACGATCCAGCCGTCACGATTGGGCGACGTTTTCGCCCTCATTGATCCGCTGGACGGCACCAAGGAATTTGTGGCCGGCTCGAGCGAGTACACCGTCAACCTCGCGATCATACGGGACCGTGAGCCCGTGGTCGGCATTGTGGCGGTGCCGGCCGAGGGGCTTATTTATCGCGGACGCGTCCGCCGCGGCGCCGAACGGCTGGCGATGTCGCGTGGCGGCGCCGACCTGGACACGGCCGCCGTCGAACCGATCAGGGTCCGAACTCCGCTGCGTGGCGGAGTCGTCGCGGCGGTGAGCCGATCTCATCTTGACTCCGCGACTGTCGCGCTCTTGGACCGGCTCCATATCGGGAATCGGATGGCCTGCGGCTCGGCACTTAAATTCTGCCGGATCGCGGAAGGCGCCGCCGACATTTACCCGCGACTTGGCCCCACCTGCGAGTGGGACGTCGCTGCCGGCCACGCGCTCGTTGCGGCGGCCGGCGGAACGGTGACGCTTCCGGACGGAGGCGCCCTGCGCTATGGCGCGACCGCGAGCGACTTCCGCGTTCCGGCCTTCATTGCGTGGGGCGACCGAACCGGCGTGCTCGACGCGGCCGCCGCCGTGCGCAAATGACGCACGCGAAATCATCGCCACATCGCCAGCCTGGGGGATTTACTTCCAGGATGAACGGTTTTTCATGTTGCCGTGCTGAGGCCATAGTTCCGCTGAAAGATCGAAAGATGAAGCCACTCGGTGTCCCGTTTCTCCGGACGGGGTCGGGGCTGCGGCAGCGCGTTGTTAATCAATCCTGTTTAAGATGTGCGGCGGCAGCTTCCACCGAAGAAGCTTTTTAAGGAGCCTGCGATGCGCGCTACACCGCGGACAATCGCTTTGATGATGTTGATCGGATTGGCGTTGGGGAACGGGCCGACGGGGCCGGGAGCTGCGTCCGCCCAGCCGGGACCTTACCCTCCCCCCGGCGCTTACCCGCCGCCCTCAGGCCCTTACCCGCCGCCGCAATACCCGCCTCCGCCGCAGCAGAATTTTACGCCAGGCGAGCTGGTTGGCGCGGGGCATCGGTTTTTCGGTACGGTGTCGCGTGGGCTTGCCACCGTGATCGAAACAGCGGTCAGCCAATGGGGCCAGCCGAACGGCTACGTACTGGGCGAGGAGGCGGGTGGCGCCTTTTTCGGCGGACTACGTTTCGGCGAAGGCATGCTCTATACGAAGAATGCCGGCGATCTGAAGGTGTACTGGCAGGGGCCAACGATCGGATGGGACATTGGCGGCGAAGGCGCCCGAACCATGATGCTGGTCTACAACTTGCCCGCGACCGAGGCAATTTACCAACGATTTGCCGGTATCGACGGTTCGGCCTATTTTGTGGGCGGCTTCGGAATGACAGCCTTGACCGCGAACGACGTTGTGCTGGTGCCGATCAGGTCCGGCGTCGGATTCCGGCTCGGCGCTAATGTCGGCTATTTGAAATTCACCCCTGTCTCAACGTGGAATCCGTTTTAGATAGAGCGTTTGTTGATGAGGTTAGAGCGTGTCTCGATGAAGTCGACCTGCCCCCGTCCTGTCGCCCGCGGGCCTGGTGCGAGGGCCCATCTTCCTTGCACCTGGATGGATCGTCGGGGGGAGGGTCGGGGCGAGCCGGCCGTTGCACAAGCGCAAACTCGCGGAAAAACCTCCGCTGCTGCTTCAATCTTGCAGGAGCTCGGTTCATGATCGAATCGATCATGTTTTTTGCGGGCGGATTTCTCGTCGCAGGTCTTTTGGCGCTCGCGCTGATTTCCTCAGTACACCATCGCGCCGTCCGCCTGACCCAACGCCGCCTGCAAGATTCGATGCCGGTGTCAGTGACCGAGATCCAAGCCGACCGGGACAAGTTGCGCGCCAAGTTCGCCATGTCAGCGCGCCGGTTGGAGATGACCGTAGAGCAACTCGAGGCCAAGGTCACGAACCAGCAGGGCGAGATCGCGCGCAAGTCGGAGGCGATCGCCAGGCTCAAAGCCCAGCTCGCCGAGAAAGACGGCCTCGCCGACGAGCTTGGCACCAAGCTCAAAAGCCTCAGCATCGAGAATCGGGAAGGCGAGCAAGGATATGCTGTGCAGTCAGCGGCAGCCGAAGCGACCGCGCAGGCGCTCGCCGCCCGGGAGGCCGGGCTTGCCAAAGCTGCACGCGACATCAATGAGCTGGCGCTTACCGGCGAGACCCAAAAGGTCGAGATCGCATTGCTAAAGACCCAGATCGAACAGTTCAGATCGAGGATCAGCGAACTGGAGCGGGATGCCGAGGACTCGGCGCGGCGCCTGTTCAACGAACGGGTAACGGTTTCGACCATGACCAAAGCGCTGGAGGAAAAACGCGAGGCCGACGACACGCGGCGGACCGAACGTACCGAAAACGACTTCCTGCGGGAGCGCATTGCCGATATTGCGGCTCAGGTCGCCCATATGTCGATGAACGAGGCCGGATCGCCGATTGCCGCGATCCTCACGGACACCGCGGGCCTGCGTCAGGCCGGTTTCGAACGCGCGAATGGCGGCGATGCAGCCTCGCCCGGGGGCAATCTGGTGGAGCGCATCCGCAAGCTGGAGAATGCGACCCCACGCGTTTCCTCTGCTTCGTAGCCTGGCTTTTTTGAAGAGCGCCGTCGCCGGCATGGCGCGCGACTTGCCCTGCGACTGCCGCCCGTTTCGTGCAATATAGTGCCGCCCGCGACGGCTCATGCGAGGGAGGAATTCATGGGTACACAACGCGCCTTTTCGCGGCGGCAGATGCTGGCGATGTCGGCGGCAGCGGCAAATCTTGCCGCAGGCAGTGGTTATCGCAGTGCCGGGGCACAAGCCGCCAAGCGGATCGAACGGCTCGATCTGGCGCTCGACCAGATCGTCTCCGCATCGGAGCCGATTGTCGATCTCGCCACCAATCTCGGCGGCACGGCCAATGTCGAAGGACCGCTGTGGTGGAAGGAAGGCGGCTATCTGCTATTTCGCGGCACCGACCTCAAGCGGTGGAAATATGCGCCCGGGCAGGGGATATCGGTTTTCAAGGAAAATACCAATGCCGCCAACGGCATCACCCGCGACATGCAAGGCCGGCTCGTGGCCTGCGAAGCGGCGACGCGGCGCGTCGTGCGGGAGGAGCACGACGGCACCATCACCGTGCTGGCGTCGAGCTTTCAGGGCCGCCCTCTCAATTTTCCCAACGATATCGTGGTGAAGTCCGACGGCGCGATCTATTTCACCGATCCTTGGGCCGGCCCCCGCGCGCAGGAGCCGCCCGGACAATCCGATCTGACCTTTGCGGGCGTGTTTCGCATCTCGCCCGACCGCGGAACGCTCACGCTCCTGGTGGACGACTTCTTGACTCCCAACGGGATTGCATTCTCGCCCGATGAGCGGGTTCTCTACGTCAACGACTCGCAGCGCCGGCATATCCGCGCCTTCGATCTCCAGCCGAACGGAACTCTCGCCCGCCAGACCGACCGTGTTTTCGCCGACTTGAGCGGACCCGACCCTGGAGTGCCCGACGGCATGAAGGTCGATTCCGCCGGCAACGTTTTTTGCGGCGGCGCCGGCGGCCTGTATATCCTCGATCCAACCGGCAAGAAACTCGGCCGCATCGTCCATGGCTTTGGCAACACGGCCAATGTCGCGTTTGGCGGCGACGATTGGAAGACCGTGTACTTCTGCACCCGCACAAGCCTGGGCTCTTTGAAGGTAAAGATTGCGGGCGTGCCGGTGCCTACGGAACGGAGATCATGATCTCTCGCGGCGCGCCGGAAGCCTGGCGGGCATTCGCCGGAGGGATTTCGAAGGCAAGCAACAGCAGCGACGGAACAGCGGAGCGGGGGCATTCGCGTGAATGCCTCGTCGCGGGCTCACGCAGTGCATAGCTGGCCTGCAAGTTTAAATATCGGCACGCGTCCTCGCTACTGGAGGTACGCCTTTGCTCCTGTGGCGGCCGGTTCGCTGTGATGTGGTGGCGGCTAACCGCGCGGGTTCGGGAAATCTGAGGCTGAGCTCATTAACATGCCCGGGACGCAACTTCCGCTTGCTTGCAACAAAAATTGCAGAATTTACTAAATTCGGAAACAAAAATTGCAACCTTTACTTGCTGGGGTTTGTATAGCATTGTACATGCCTTGACAATGCGACTTTTTGCACGTGGGAGGAAGTAATGGCTCGAACCCGAGCACTGGCCGCTCTAGGTGTGGCAGTTGCAGGCGCGGTTCTGATGCGCGCAGCAGTAGTGCCGGCAGATAATTCTACGCCGGCAGCAACCGACCGGCCCGGAACGTTTAACCAACATTCGGCTTGGCAAACCTGGAAGCTATATTGTGACACTTGTCACTTTGGTCCCAAGGCCCGTGCGGGGGTGAACCTTGAGACCTTGGATCTCGCCAGTCTCGACAGCAACGGCGCCCTTTGGGAAAAGGTGTTGCGCAAGCTGCGCGGACGCGAGATGCCGCCTCCCGGCGCGCCACGGCCCGATGAGGCCACTTACCAGGCCCTCGTCAATGCAATCGAGGGTGAACGCGATCGCCTGATTGACGCCAGGCCCAACCCCGGACGTCCCACGCTCCATCGCCTCAACCGGGCGGAATACGCCAATTCGATTCGCGATTTGCTGGCGCTCAACGTGGACGTTTCGGAGCTGTTGCCGAGCGACGACGCCGGCTATGGCTTCGACAACATCGGCGACGTGCTGACGGTATCGCCGGTGTTGCTCGAAAAATACCTTCTGGCGGCCGGTAAGATCAGCCGGGCGGCCGTGGGCGATACGAACATACCTCCGGCCTATCAGACCTATGACGTCCCTCGGGCGCTCAGGCAGGAGGATCGCATGGGCGATGCCATGCCGGTCGGCTCGCGCGGCGGCACCTTGGTCAGCCACTACTTCCCGGTGGACGGCGAATACGAGATTTCGGTGGGCCTGCAACGGGGCCGGGCCGATGAGATTTTGGGTACGGGGCGGGAGCGCAAGCTCGATCTCCGGCTCGACGATGAAAGGCTTGAGTTGTTCACCATCCCGGCATCTGGTCGGCGGGCGAACATAAACACGGCGACCGGGAGGGTTGATCCCGAGGCCGGTCTCAAGTTCCGCTTGCCGGTGAAGGCAGGCACGCACGCAATCGCCGCAGCGTTCCAGAAAGATACGGTGCTGCAGGAAGGCATCATCTTCAGGCTTCGTGCTGACGCGGTACAGGCCCATTTCGAAGGCGTGGGCAGCATTTCGATCTCCGGCCCCTTTAATGTGCACGGGCCGGGCGCAACGCCGAGCCGCGACAAGATTTTCATCTGCCAGCCATCAGCGTCGAGCGAAGAACAGGCTTGCGCGGAAAAGCTTCTCGCCAACCTCGCGCACCGCGCCTATCGGCGGCCGATCGCCGCCGACGATCTGCCGCAACTCATGGCTCTCTACAAGCTAGGCGCCGCGACCGGCGGATTCGAGTCCGGCGTGAGGCTGGCGTTGCAGAAGATCCTGGTGTCGCCCGAGTTCATTTTCCGTGCGGAACTCGATTCGGCGGATATGCCTCGCGGGAGCGTACACCGGCTTGGCGACATCGAACTGGCGTCGCGCCTGTCCTTCTTCCTGTGGAGCAGCATTCCCGACGACGAGCTGCTCGCCGTTGCCGAGCGTGGCGAACTGAGCGATCCGTCGATGTTGGAGCGTCAGGTTCTCCGCATGATGGCTGATCCGCGTTCGCAGGCTCTGGTGCAGAACTTCGTCGGCCAGTGGCTGTTCCTGCGCAACATTCCAAAGATGCAGCCGGACATAACGGCCTTTACGTACTTCGACGACAATTTGCGCCAGGCGCTCGAAAAGGAAACGACTCTCCTGGTGGAGAGCACGCTGCATGAGGATCGTAGCGTCGTTGATCTGTTGACGACGGATTACACCTTCCTCAATCAGCGCTTGGCCGAGCACTATGGGATCGAGGGCATTTACGGCAACGAGTTCCGCCGCGTCGCGGTGACCGATTCGAAGCGGTACGGGCTCCTCGGACAAGCCAGTATCATGGCAGTGACCGCCTATCCCAACCGGACGGCGCCGACCATACGCGGCAAGTGGGTGCTGGAGCAACTCCTTGGCACGCCGCCGCCGCCGCCGCCGCCCAATGTTCCGGCATTGAAGATCGACGAGAACCAAAAAGTGTTGACCATGCGCCAGCGCATGGAAGAGCACAGGGTCAGTCCCCAGTGTGCCGTTTGCCACCGGATCATGGATCCGATCGGCTTTGCGCTGGACAACTTTGACGGTCTTGGCAAGTGGCGCGTGACCGAAGGCGAAGAAGTGATTGATCCCTCCGGTGTTCTGCCCGATGGCACTCCGTTCGACGGGCCGGTGGGTTTGCGGGATATCTTGCTGAGCAAGAAGCGCGACGTGTTCGTGGAGAACTTTACCGAGCGGCTCCTGACCTACGCTCTCGGCCGCGGCACGGAAGAGTACGACCAGCCTGTCGTTCGCAAGATTGCGCGCGAAGCTGCCGCCAACAAGCATCGATGGTCAGCCATCATTCTCGGCATCGTTAAGAGCAAACCGTTCCAGATGATTCAAACGAGAGGAGCATAAGCAATGGTTATTACTGGGAAGTCCGTAGACCGGCGTACGTTCCTGCGCGGCACAGGTGCAGCCCTTGCTCTGCCGCTGCTGGACTCGATGACACCGGCCTTTGCCGCTGACAAGGCGCGGCCGATCCGCATGGGGTTCGTCCAAGTCCCGAACGGGATCATGAACTTGGGCAACGAGTTTGCGCCCAAAGGCCCGGGCGGCGCACTTACTGAATTGCCACGGATTCTCCAACCGCTCGCGGATTTCAAGGACCGCATGCTGGTGTTCTCGGGGCTCGATAACCAGCAAGCCGCGGGGCTCGGGTTCGAAGTGGCCGGTGACCATCCGCGTGCCTGCACCGCTTGGCTGACGGGAACTCACGCCAAGATGACCGCGGGTGCCGACCTGCATGCCGGCGTCTCCGTCGACCAGATCGCGGCGAAGGAATTCGGCAAAGAGACCCAGCTCGCCTCGCTCGAGGTCAGCTTGGAATCGGCGGATGTGCTGGGCTCCTGCGAGGCCGCCTATAGCTGCGCTTATTACAACACGATCTCCTGGCGCGACGACACCACGCCGATGCCGATGGAGAGCCGCCCCCGCGCACTGTTCGAGCGTCTGTTTGGCACCACGACCGATCCGAAGGCGCGTGCGATCATGAGGCAGGAAGACCGCAGCATCCTCGATGCCATCAACGAGGACGCCAAGCGGCTGCGCATCAAGCTTGGCGCACCGGACCGCGGCAAGATCGACCAGTACCTGGACGCGGTGCGTGACGTCGAGCGGCGCATCCAGCGGGCGGAGGCGCAGAGCAAGGATCACGAGCTGCCGCAGATGGCCGGTCCCGCCGGTACCCCGTCGTCCTGGTCGGAGTACTATAAATTGATGACAGATCTCATGGTTCTCGCCTGGCAGACCGACATGACACGCGTCACCACATTCCAGGTCGGCCACGAGATGAGCCTGCGCGCCTATCCCGAACTCGGATTTGGCGACTCCCACCATTCCGTGACGCATCACCACGGCGAACAGGACAAGATCGCGAAAGTCGTCCAGATCAACACCTTCCACGTCAAGATGCTGTCCTACTATCTGGACAAGCTGCGCTCCACGCCGGACGGCGACGGCTCGCTGCTCGATCACTCGATGATCCTCTACGGGGCAGCGCTCAGCGACGCCAACCTGCACCTCTATAACGACCTCCCGCTCATGATGGTCGCCGGTGGCGTTAACGGCATCAAGGGTGGACAGCATATCCGCTATCCGAACCGCACGCCGATGAGCAGTCTGCTCCTCACGATGCTGGACAAGGCAGGCGTGCCCAACCTGACCAAGCTGGGCGACAGCACCGGGAAGCTCGAATTGGTGGCGTCCGCTCCAAGGTCGGCGGATGCATCACAGCAAAAGACGCTCTAACGCATCTACTCGCCATCGTGTGTCGCCGGGGTCAAAGCCGGCGACACACGATTGAGAGGTGCGAGGCTTCAAAGCTGAAGTGGCCGACACAGGCTTGGCCATGACGGTCGACACCAACGGAAACCGTTCCAGGTTGGAGAACGACGATGAACATTAAGGCTACGATTCTGGCGAGTGCGCTGAGCCTGCCGCTTGTTGCGGGCGCCGCCCTTGCCGCCGATACTGGCAATCGATCACTGGTGAATGCAGCGAAGCAAGGGGACCGCAATGCCGTGCAGTCGCTGTTGAACGGTCCCACGAAGGAAGAAGTCGTCGCCGCCCAAGGCGCAGCCGCGCTGATCGCGGCGGCGACCCGCAACGACGTGGCGATGGTCGACCTTCTCTTGCGCGCAGGCGCAGACCCGAAAGCCGCGAACGAATACAGCGCGACTGCGCTTTATGCGGCAGCCTCGGAGAATGCGGACCCCGCCATTACCAAGAAGCTGTTGGCGGCCGGGGCCGATCCCAATGTGGCGCTGCCGTCGGGCGAGACCGCGCTCATGCAAGCGGCCCGCCTGGGCAACGTCGGAACGGTGCGTGCACTGCTGGCCGCCGGCGCCGATCCCAATGCGAAGGAAAAAAATGGCGGACAAACCGCGCTGATGTGGGCGATTGCGGAACGCCACTCGAAGGTCACTGAAGAACTCGTGCGGAATAAGGTCGACGTCAACGCCCAATCGAAAAACGGGGCGACCGCGTTGATGTTTGCCGCCCGGGGCGATGTGGACTCAACACGCACCCTGCTCGCGGCCGGCGCCGACCCGAGTCTTCAGATCCCCGATTGGGGGGGAACGGCCCTGATCATCGCGGCCACCATGGGCAAAACCGATGTCGTCCAGGTGTTGCTCGACAAGGGCGCCAATCCCAACCAGCGGGATAACAACAGCTTCACGGCTTTGCATGCCGCCGTGCGGGATTCCGATTACGGAGAGGACGCCGTACAAAGAGCCACCGCCGTGGCTATCGTCAAGGTGCTCCTTAAGCATGGCGCGGACCCGAACGCCCGTCTCCATCAGGAAAAGCCAACTGTCCGCGCCCTTAACGAAGTGTCGTTTGAAGGCGCGACGCCGCTCGCGCTGGCTGCGGAAGTCAACAGCCTTGACGCCATCAAGGCGTTGGTGGAAGGCGGGGCGGACCCGAACATTGCGACCGAGAAGGGCACGACGCCCTTGATTCTGGCGGCCGGAGGAGCCACGGACGAGCAAAGGCCGAGACCGGCCGAAGAGCGGGCACTGGCAATCCAGACGGCAAGGTTCTTGGTGGAACATGGCGCCGATGTGAATGCCGCCGGAGATTTCGGCTGGACAGCGTTACACGTGGCCTCCTATCAGGCATTGGATGACGTCGTTGAATACCTGGCCAGCAAAGGCGGAAAGCTCGATGTCAAGGACGAGCTTGGGCAGACTCCGTTGAGCATCGCCCTCTCCGTCCTCACCAAGGAGGCCGGGGCACGCCGCCTTCAGATCCCGCGCCGATACCACAAGTCCACATCCCAGCTTCTGCTCAGGTTGGGCGCCCTCCCCCTCAATCAATCGGGGGTTAATGTTGTGTTCCAACGCAATGGCGAGTTGGCCGCTCAGGACGAATAGCTCCGCCGGCCCACAGGTCATCGCGGCGCAAACAAAACGTTAAAGACGCGCCGGCCGTGTCAAGGACACGACCGGCGCGTTTCCTTTTGCGCCGGGCGGTGTGCTTTGCGCCGGGGGGCTGTGTGCGCGGTAGGTCGTCATTCCGAGTCGCCGGCGCGAAGCTGCGGCGGAGCTCGGGATGACACGTGTTCATGGATCGGAGCTCGCGAGCGGAGCCTGTCATCGGACCAGCCCACCGACTCCGGCATTTGGCCGGCCTGATCGTAGGGTCCGGCCGGACCCGTCGGCTCGCGCCCCGAAATGATGAGACGAGGCAACAGCGCGTCCCGGTCACATTGAGCCATTTACTCGGCGTCATGCCCGTCCCCGGACTTGATCCGGGGATTGTCCCGGCCATCCACGTCGTTTTTAGCCGAAAGCCGCAAGAAAGACGTGGATGCCCGCGACAATCCCCGGATCAAAGTCCGGGGACGGGCATGACGCCGAAGAGGCGATTCGATCTCAATCGGAACGCGCTCTAATTTAAACTGTCAGTTTACCCGGCGTAGAGGGATCCGAGGTAAGCGGTCAGTCGCCCTGCGACAAGAACGATGCACCATGCCAGAAGGGAAGGGGCGACGAATTTGGCCCCGTTCGAAGAGACGGCGCCCGCCGCGTCCCATGACGCTGCCTCTCGCTTGATTGCGCCATAAAGGTACCCCGTCAGAACGACGCCGATAATGACAAATAAGAACTTCAGCAGGAATGCGACGTCGGCGACATATCGTGTCGGTTTCGTCATCCAAAGCGCGAAACCGGTCAGCAATTGCAGCACAAGCGCAGCCCAGATGACCGGAAATAGTCGTTGGAGCGAGTTATAGGGAATTGTCTCGAATAACCCGAGCAGACGCAGGCAAATGATGAAAATGAAACCCATCACAAGCGCCGTCCCGAGCGCGTGGAGCGTCAGCGCCAATGGCCAACCCCACAACTCGCCTCGAACCCATACGGAGAACTGCGAATTTTCCAACCCTGCAAGCACAGCTCGATCCTCCCCTGCCTGTTACGTTTGCCAAGCGCAAACCGTCTCACCGGCCGCTCTGACCCACGGCTTTGTTGAACTGATATAGCGCGAAGAAGGCAACGCCGAGGACGCATGCATTGACCGCGACGACCATCAGAACAATTTGCAGCCCATTCATCGGACCCCCCCAATCAAAGATAGTTCAGCAGCCGGCCGCAAACGATCACCCCGGCCCACGCCAGCGCCACGACGGCAGCGACCCACTTCGCAGCCGCTGGCGCATCCTCTCCTGGCTTGAGGTTCCAAAGCCGGTTGGACACCGAGAAGTACAGCGCCGCCGTGGCACCGATCGGAATGAGAGCGATCTTCGGCGCGAACGTATAGTCGTTCACGACATACCGGTAGCTGTCGGCGAGCATCATCAGCATCCCGGAAAATACATTCATCAGCACTCCCAGTACCCCCAGCAGCAGCAGCCGGTGCACGGCGGCAAACGACAGGGATTTCCAGAATCCCAGCACCCGCAGCAAGACGGCGAACGCCGTCCCGAATATCAGGCAGTATCCAAAGAAATGCACCACCTGCCAGGGCACGAACCAGACCATGCTGGTCATCAATGATTCGATCGCCGTAGTTATGCCGGCCGTCGGATCAGTCGGCAGTATTTCCGTCGCTACGCGGATCTCCGGGTGATTGATCTGTCCCCCGCGGTGCCCGGTTTCGGTCATTATGGCGAGCGTGACCACTGCAAACGCCAGCACGAGGGTGAGAGACAGCTTGGAAAAGCGCGCAAAATACCGATACCGCCATAGCTCAAACCAGGAGGCGGCGCCGGTAAATCCGAGGCCAAACAGCGTCCACAACGCCATGTCGCGATGCGCGTTGATGACGGCCTTGGAAATCTCGGGGATCGGAGGCTGCGTCAACGCCCACATCGTAGCGGTGCCGGTCACATAGGTCGGGACGCCGAGGATGCCGCATATGACAAAGAGAACCAGGCTGCCCTGCTTCATAAGGTCGTTGTTCGCAACGAGTGCCACAATATAAAAGGCCAGCGCGAACACGAACCCCACCGTCGGCGCGTGATTCAAGATCATATGGACATACGGCCAAGCCGCCGGCGTCGTAACGTCGGGAATAACGACGGCCGATTGCAGTTCGCGGTGATTGATCTCCCAGCCGTTTGCCACAATCAGTAGACCCAGAGTGACGACAGCGAGGCCCAACACCGCGCGGCGCGCGTAGTGGGCCTCGCGGCCTGCGCTCCCGGACAGCCCCAGCGCGACCACCGCGCCAACTCCCGTCAGCACCAGCGCGACGAGCGCCACAATCCCCCAAATGTAGTGAGTATTCATCGCGGCCTTGGAAAATCCAGGATTTCCGGACATCGAACCGGTACCGCTCAGATAAATCGGGACTGACAGCAGCGCCACGAGGGCAAACAGGACCAAGCAGGTTCGCTTGGTAAGGCCGTTGTCCGTAAGGAGGCCGGCGATGTAGAAGCCGAGCACACACACGAGCCCAAAGGATGGGAACACACTGACGAGTATGTGCAAGTGCGACCAAGACTGTGGAATGAGATGCATATAAGTCTCCCTCCCCGAGTAACTCCGCGGGTATGTTTTTGTAGGCTTAGTTTCCAGTAAAATCCCGCTCGCGCACCTCCCGATCCGTCTTGTTATCGTATGAACCCGTCCGTCGGCTGCGTCGCGCGGGCGGGGAAGCGCGCGCTCCGAACCGAGGAGACCCGATTCGAGTTTACCGAAGGAATTCCAACAAAACCAGTCGCGAAGTCTTCGGTCGTGAAAAATCTCTCTATTTCCGACTGACTGGCGAGCAGGTGCAATATTTTTTGCATCCGTGAATTCGACGCGTTTGGTCGATGACGTTTGGCCGGTTCCGTCGGCCGAAGGGGAAGCTGGCGGAACTATGTCGCGAACCTTTGGCACCCCGCAATTCGTCAG
>Ga0257161_1000205_pt1 | contig 16154 bp, 2 predicted proteins | sample NR01A_FD_185954 | JGI IMG/M metagenome (GOLD analysis project Ga0257161, IMG submission 185954) | Soil microbial communities from H.J. Andrews Experimental Forest, Oregon, United States - NR-01-A | ecosystem: Environmental > Terrestrial > Soil > Temperate forest > Bulk soil | place: USA: Oregon... | reverse complement strand
TTTGGGTCAATTCGACGAGGCCGTGGCCTGCTACCGAAGGGCGCTGAATCTCCAGCCTGAAAACTTGAAAATCCAGCTGAATTTCGCAAAATTGCTGGCGGACTTGAAGCGTTACCGTGAGGGCCTGGAGGTCGTGAATCGGGTTCTCAACCGCTGCCCGGAAAATACGGCGTCGCTTCGCCCCGCATTGCAGCTCAAACGTCATTTAAGTCGGCCCGCCTCGAGTCAGACCGCCGTTGGGCGGAGTTTGGGCGCCGCCCTAAGGAAAGGGAGATCGTGATGGGCCAACGTTCCGATGCAGGCTCGCCGTTCGGGCGGCAGTTCCCGACAATGGAGGCCGCGCCCCAAGGATCGTCGGCAAGAAGGTCGAGGGCGCCGTTCCGATCTGCGAAATCCGCTCAGCGAGCGTACGCGGGCTTACGACCGCTCTTCGATCTTCAGGGCGATGCGCACGAGATTGGCAAGATTCTTTGCACCTATGCGCTCCATCACCCAGGCGCGGTGGTTCTCCACGGTCTTCGGACTGATGTTGAGCTGCTGTCCGATTTCCTTGTTCGACAACCCGGCGACGGCAAGTTCCATCACCTGTCGCTGCCGCGCCGACAGCATCTGGAAACGCAATCGCAGCTTTCCGACTTCCGCCGCGTCATCCGCCTGCTGCCGTCCGATCGCCACGGCGTCTCGAATGCTGGCGAGAAGGCGGCTTTCGTCGAATGGCTTTTCGATGAAATCGAACGCGCCGCTCTTGATGGCGGAAACCGCCATGTCGATGTCGCCGAGGCCGGTGATCAGGATGAGGGGTGCGTTAGATCGATGGTCGTTGAGACGATGGAGGAGGTCGAGACCCGACATACCCTGCATGCGGATGTCAGACACGATGCAGTCGGGCTGCCCGCCGCCGTCGAGCACGGCGAGGAGTGCTTCCGCGGTCGCAAAGCACGAGGTCTTGACGTCGTGGCGCGCGAAATAGAGCTGCAGGGAATCGAGCACGGCCGGATCGTCGTCGACCATCGCGATGTGGATCGACTCAACCACGGGACGACAGTCCGGTGACGGATAACTTGGCAATGGGCAAGGTGAAATGAATGGCGGCACCGGGCGAATCGACATCGAGCCAAATGCGGCCGCCGTGAGCCTCGATAATGGACCGGCACAGCGGCAGGCCGAAGCCGAGCCCTTCCTTCTTTGAAGATGAAAACGGCAGGAACGGATTGGCGACGCGATCAGGCGGGAAGCCCGGGCCGGAATCGCGCACCCGGATTTCGACGAATTCGGCGCCCGCAAGGGCCGCCTCGACCGAGATCGTGCCATGTCCGGCCTCGCCGATCGCCTCCATGGAATTGCGCATGAGATTGAGCAATGCCTGTTCGATCTGCAGCTTGTCGACCATGACGGGCGGCAGGTTAGCCGCAAGGGACTGCTGGACATTCACGCCTAGGCGATCGAGATCGAGCCGGCATAGATTGACGGTTTCCCGCACGATGTGGTCGACCCGGCAAGCGACACGGTTGCTGCGGTCGAGGCGGACCAGCGCCCGCAACCGGCGCACCACCGCAGCGGCGCGCTCGACTTGCGCTGCTGCCTTCTTTGCGGTTTCGGCCACCATGGTGGTGTTCGCGTTGCCGGCACGAATGGCGTCATCGACCAGCCGCGTATAGGTACCGGCCGCCATCAAGGGCTGATTCAGCTCATGCGCCACGGCGGCCGCCAGCTCTCCTACGCTGCCCAGTCGCGCGAGCCGCGCGAGCGATTCCTGATGCAGGCGTAATTCCGCCTCGGTGCGGCGGCGCTCCGTCACAAGCTCTCCGGCAAAAAGTCCCGTCAAGGCAAGAACCAGCATGAGCGCCTGGATCGCGGTTAGGTCATGGGTTCCGTCTGGAAACAACTGCATGCCGGCAATCAATCCGAGCTGCGTGGTGAGGATGCCGATGCTGACGCCTTCGATCCCGGTTCGCACCGCCATCCACACGATGGGTAGAAAGAGCACGTAGAACAACTGGAGCTTCGGCGCGCTCGCATAGCCGAACACGAGGGTCAATGCAGCCAGGATGGCGGCAAACTGCAGCAAGGTCTCAGCCGACATCCGCAACACTTGGCGGCGCGTCCACAAGACCAGCGCGAACGGCGTTACCACCATGATGCCGATCATATCGCCAACCCAATAACGCAGCGTCGCCGCGGTGAAATCCGCCGTCGGCAGCAGACCGGCCGCAATCACCAGCCCGACATAGCCCGCCGCCACCAGGGCGGCGCTCACCACCGTCACGGCCGCCAATGGAAATAGATCGTGCGTCGATTGGAGCGCGCGATCGAAGCGCAGCTTCGGGTGCAGCAGCAACAGCATGGCTGCCCCGTAGACGCCGCCTATCAGGACCGCCGAAGCAAGCTCGACGGTCAACGGCAACAGGAGCTGCCGGAGGACCACAAGGTCGCCGAGCAGCGGGGCAATGAACATAAATGGGATCATCCGCCTTCCGAACATCAGAACGACCACGATGCTTACACCGGTATTCGGATTCCACGGCGTAATGGCGAACGGCCCGTATGGCTCGATGAAGGTGATCCAATCGAGGAACACATAGACGGCAAGGTATCCGCTGCCCAGAACGGCGGTCGGGAGCGCCAGTTCGCGACGATCAGCAGCATTGTGCGGCTGCCTCGAGGGTACTGGTTCGACCGCCATATAGCCGTGATCGACCATCGGCTGGCCGGAGTCACTCATGGATATTTTCCAGAAATTAACAGTTTCAGCCCCATATTCTTGTCGAGCTGACGCTTTTGGTGGTTTTCCCTAGAAACAACGGCCGGGGGCGCGAATAATGCCATGAACGCATTGCAACGCGCAAAACTTATCGTCCCGAAAGGTGAATTTATGTCCGCGTGATGTTGCCCCCGGATATTGCAACCGACCCCCGGTGCGGCGATGCTCTTCGGCAATCAATCAGGCTGCGAGCCGCGAGAAAATCCATACGCGTGAGGATTTTTCCGACTGAGGGTTTTCACCCAAGGGGACGTCCTGAGTTGAGGCGTGGCGTCAACCCATTAGAGCAGGGCTATCTCGCTCGTAATCTCTCGGGTCTGCCGAAAAGCGCCGATCTCGCGTGAGCTTCGCTCAAGCGCTACCGCGCCAAACCGCCCCGCCCTCCAAGAAATTCTTTAACGCCTATGCGTCTTCGCGTGGAAGACAGATAATTGTTTGATGCCATCAGAACAAAATCCGCGACGGCGTTCCACCCAATTACGGCTCGAAGTTTGCGGCGAGAAAAATCAGACCTTCGTCTGAAGCATTTAGGGCCTCGGCCTCGAAATATTATTGGTCTTCGGTAGGTTTTGCGGCCTTGCCAGATCACCCATAGTCGAATCGTAAAAATAAGCATCTCCTTCACAGGGGCGAGGTGACCTTAATTCCGAAATCGCGACGGCAAACAGCCAATGCGAGACGCCGGACCCCCCCATGAATTTTTCATGGACCCATTGTGGGCTGTGCAGCGTGATCAATAGCGGAGTGGGCTGTCATGATTACGTTTACCAGGCTTGATCTGGAATTCGTGCTGACGCAGATCCTTCAGGCTGAAGCAGGGCAGCCTCCGGTCAATCCGCATCTGGCGTTCGGTCTGCGCGAGGTTGCCGGGACCGACAATAATGCGGTTCCGGGCCAGAGTGCATTAGGCTCGTCGGACCTGACTTTTCCAACGTTGACGACGCCGCTGTTTCAGACGGTCACCGTCAATGTCGATGGCACTATTTTCGATGCGCATCCCGGCGTTGCCGGGGACACCATCACCACGACATACGAGTCAACTTCCGGTTTTGTCGTCGACTCCGCTCCGCGCACCATCAGCAACCTGATCTCGGACCAGACCGCGATCCTCAATCCGGCGTTCAATCCTGCACTATCGGCAGATCCGATCACCAATCCGCAATTCCTGTCCGTCAATCCGGCTGCCCTTGATGCCCAGGCCGCTGCGCTCGACGCGCTCGGGACCGGTTATCAGTTCGCTTTCAATCCCGCCTCCCCGCCGACCGTCGATGCGGCCGGCAACCTCTTCATTCCCAACGTGACGCCCGATAGCGGCTTGTCGGCGCCGTTCAACACCTGGTTCACGCTGTTCGGCCAGTTCTTCGATCACGGCCTCGATCTGATCACCAAGGGCGGCAGCGGGACGGTGTTCATCACGCTACAGCCGGACGATCCGCTTATCGTGTTTGGTCCTGACGGCATTACCGGCACCGGTGACGAAGTCAGCCCCGGCACGGCATTCATGGTGCTGACGCGGGCGACCAATCTCGCCGGCCCGGACGGCTTGTTGGGCACAGCGGACGACCTGCATGCGGGCACCAACACCATCACACCGTTCGTCGACCAGAGCCAGACCTACGCATCGGACCCCTCGCATCAGGCGTTCCTGCGGGAGTACCTGACCGGCGTGGATGGCCGCCTGCATACGACCGGCAGGATGCTCAGCCATACCAACCCCGACGGCTCGGAGCACATGGCGACGTGGGGCGACGTCAAGGCCAATGCGTTCAAGCTCGGTTTCCTGCTCACCGACGCTAATGTCGGCAACGTACCGCTGCTCGCCACTGATGCCTTCGGCAACCTGATCTTCGGCGCCCATGGTTTCGCCCAGGTGGTGGTGCGTCATGCCGTCGGACCAGACACGCTGGTCGAGGGAACGGCGGCGGGCCTCAGCCTCACCCATCCCGACCCGGCCGATCCGGCCGCGACGGTGGTGGGTGCCGGCCACGCCTTCATCAACGACATGGCGCACAGCGCCAGTCCGGTCAGCGACTTCGGCGTTGCGCTCGCGCCCGATGCCGACACCGTGGCGGGCGGCACGCCGGCTCCGGGCTTCTATGACAACGAGCTGCTCGACGCGCACTACGCGGCGGGCGACGGCCGCGTCAACGAGAATGTCGGCCTGACCGCGATTCACGATGTCTTCCACAGCGAGCACAACCGGCTCGTCCAGCAAATCGAGAGCCAAATCCAGGCGGAGCTCAACAAGGGCGATACGTCGTTTGCGCTGAACTGGGTGCTGCCTGGCGTCAATCTGGCGCGCAATCCGGACGGCACTCCCCACGTGATCGCCGCCAACGAATGGAACGGCGAGCGCGTGTTCCAGGCAGCGAAGATGGGCACCGAGACCGAGTATCAGCATCTCGTGTTCGAGGAATTCGCCCGCAAGGTGGCGCCGACCATCCATCTGTTCGGCAACACCGATATCCATCTCGATCTGGCGATCACGGCGGAATTCGCCAACGCGGTCTATCGCTTCGGCCATTCGATGCTGGACGAGAACGTCAACCGCTTCCAGATTCAGCCGGACTTCCTCCCAGACGGCGTTACGCCCAATCCGCTCGCCGGGACTCCGGTCCTCGATGCCAACGGTCATCCGGTCCTCAACGCCATCGGCCTGATCGATGCATTCACCAACCCGCTCGCCTATCTGAATCAAGGCGCGGCCGCGGCGGGCCAGATTGCGCTCGGCACCACCAGTCAGGTCGGCAACGAGATTGACGAGTTCGTCACCGGTGCACTGCGCAACAACCTGCTCGGCCTGCCGCTCGACCTTGCGGCGCTCAACATCGCGCGCGGCCGCGACACCGGCGTGCCGCCGATCAACCTTGTGCGCAACGAGATCTACAGCCAGATCCACGATGCGACTCTCAAGCCCTATGAGAGCTGGGACGATTTCGGCAATTTCCTTAAGCACCCAGCCTCGCTGATCAATTTCCTTGCGGCCTATGGCACCCATGCCAGCATCCTCGCGGCGACGACGCTCGAGGGCAAGCGCATGGCTGCGGTAGAGCTGCTTCAGGCCGCCAGCCTGAGCCAAGTCGACCCCCTCGATCCGACCGGTCAGCATCTGATCGCGCATACGCCGGACAAGGATGCCTACGACTTCATGCATAGCCTGGGCGCCTATGCGAACGACATCAATAACCCGCTGGCGGTTCATGCCCAGTGGAGCACCGGCTCCATCACCGGCCTCGATACTGTCGACCTGTGGATCGCCGGCCTAGCCGAGAAGCAGAACCTGTTCGGCGGCCTGCTCGGCTCGACCTTCAACTTCATCTTCGAAACCCAGATGGAGAGCCTGCAGGACGGCGACCGGCTCTACTACCTGTCGCGGCTCGAAGGCACGGACTCGTTGAACCAGATCGAGGCGAACACGTTCGCCGACATGATCATGAACAACACCGGCACCCATCATCTGGGCGCCAACATCTTCATGACGCCGGAATATGTCGTCGAGACGAGCACGGTCGATCCCCACAATTTCTCGACTTGGCTACGGAATCCGGAGTCCGGCAAGCTGCTCGTCGACGTGATGAACGACGGGACGATCCGCTTCCTCGGCGACGACAATTTCCTCGGCAACACCATCGTCATGGGCGGCACCGCGGGCAACGACAAGATTCTGTCGGGCAATGCGGACGACGACACCATCTATGGCGATGCCGGCAACGACAGGCTCGACGGCGGTGGCGGCAATGACGTCGTGTTCGGCGGCACCGGCAATGACACCATCTCGGATGTCGCCGGCGACGATATTCTCCACGGCGATGCCGGCAATGACACCATCTACAGCGGTATCGGCGACGACATCGTCTTCGGCGGCGACGGCAACGACCTGATCGACAGCGGCCAGGGCATTGACGACGTCACCGGCGGACAGGGCAACGACATCATCTTCGGCGGTGAGGACGCCGATACGCTGCAGGGCAACGAGGGCGACGACTGGATCAATGGCGGCGCCGGCGGCGACGTGCTGGTCGGTGACTTCGGTGCGCCCACCGGCCAGGTGCCGCTGTATGGCGGCAACGACGTGCTGATCGGCGGCCCGGGCGGCGGCGACCGCATGCAGGGCTTCAGTGGCGACGACATCATGCTGGGCCTGGGCGGCTTCGACAAGTTCGAGGGTCGTCTCGGCTTCGACTGGGCCTCGTTCGAGCAGGAAACCCGTGGCGTCAGCGTCGATATGAACCGTCGCGAATTCATCGACGACCCCCGCGCCCTCGGCGGCGACGCCATCCGGGACTTCTTCATCCACACCGAAGGGGTCAGCGGCTCGCAGTACGGCGATGTCCTGCAGGGCACCAACAACGCGAAGGTCGATACTTTCAACGAACTCGACAACGTCAACCTCATCACCGGCCTCACCCGCTACTTCCCGGGCTCCGCCGGCGGCGCTCCGGTGACGTTCTCGACCGGCAACATCATGCTGGGCGGCGGCGGCAGCGACTTCCTTGAGGGCCGCGGCGGTGACGACATCATCGACGGCGACGCTCGCCTGCATGTCGACCTGACCCGCGACGCCAACGGACAGATCTTCGCTGGCAGCCAGATCATCCGCGAGATTCTCACCGACCAAGCCGTGGGGCCGACCTTCGACAACAACGGCGTGCGGATCGCTGCCGGCGACATCGACACCGCGGTGTTCTCGGACGTGTTGGCGAACTACACAATCGTTCCCACTGTCGATCCCACGACGGGGCTCCTTTTGCGCGGATCCGACGGAAGCGTCGTCGTGACCGTGACGCATTTGGCGGGTGCCGGGATCGACGGCACCGACACCCTGTACAACATCGAGCGGCTTCAGTTCTCCGATGTCACCATCGTGAATCCGGTGAAAGCGCCGGGGAACCCGTTCGGCACGTTGCCCACCGACGCCGTCCCGCTGGGCGGGTTGACGATCGACGATCCGCCCGGGACGCCCCTGGCAGCGGCCACGGCACCTGCGGTCGGCGACACCCTGTCGGCGGCCAGCACGCTCAGCGACTTCGAAGGGGTGCGGGTCAACGGCGTGGTCGATCCCCTCACGGCGGGGGGCGCGCCCATTCCGCTGACCGATCTCCATCTGCAGTGGCAGGTGCTGAGCGTCGCGAATCGTCAATGGTACGATGTCGTCGGCGCCACCGGCGTGACGTTCAAGCCGACCGACTTCCAGGTCGGCCAGCAGATCCGGGTGGAGGCCAGTTGGGTTGACGGGCTCGGCGTCACGGAGACGATCTTCTCGGCCCCGACGGCGGTCCTGGTGACGAATCCCGCCGTCAACCATGCCCCGATCGTGGTGCCTCAAGTCGCCCAGATCGGGCTGCCCGATACGACGGCGCTAGAGAACACGGCGGTCAATATTTTCCTGCCAGTCATCACCACGTTTACGGATGATACGACTCCGGCGAACCTGCTAATATACAATGCGACGCTGGCGAACGGGGCGGCGCTTGCGACCGCCGGCCTCACTTTCACCCTCGTTCCCGACCCGGTGAACGGCGGAGTCAGCGGTGCCACAATCACCGGCACGCCGCCGGCCGGTTTCCATGGGGCGATCGACATCCTTGTCAGCGGGACCGACGCTGGCGGCCTCACGGTCACCGACGACTTCATCATCAACGTGTTGCCGGCCGCCGGCGACCATACGGCCGAGAGTAAGATTCCCAATGTTCCGGATGCGCCCGGCCATATGGGCATCGCATTCAACCGCGGCGACCTTGAATTCGTGCTGACGCAGATCCAACAGGCCGAGGCGGGCCAGCCGCCGGTCAACCCTCATTTGTCGTTCGGCCTGCGCACGGTCGACGGCAGCGGCAACAACGTGATTGCCGGGCAGGGCAGCTTCGGCTCGTCGGACCAGCTCTTCCCGCGCTTGACCGACCCATTATTCCAGACCGCCGACAACGTTCCTACCGGCTTCGGCCCGCCCGGCACGACGTCCTACGCGCAGTCGAACGGACTGGTGTTCGATTCCGATCCGCGCATTATCAGCAACCTGATTTCCGACCAGACCGCGAACAATCCGGCCGCGCTCGAAGCCCAGGCACACGCCTTGGACAAGCTCGGCATCGGTTATCAGAATCAGGTCGCCAATCCACACTTCAATCCAGCCTTGCCCCCGGACCCGGTCACCAATCCGGCATTCGTGTCGAACAATACCGCCACCCCGGCGAACGTGGACGCGGCCGGGAATCTCTTCATCCCCAACGTTACGCCCGACAACGGCCTGTCGGCGCCGTTCAACACTTGGTTCACGCTGTTCGGTCAGTTCTTCGACCACGGCCTCGATCTGATCAACAAGGATGGCACCAGCGGCACGGTGTTCATCCCGCTGCAGCCGGACGATCCGCTTTACAACGCGAGCAGCAATACCAACTTCATGGTGCTGACGCGCGCCGCCAATCTGCCCGGTCCGGACGGGATTTTGGGCACCGCGGACGACATCCATCAGAACACCAACACCATCACGCCGTTCGTCGACCAAAGCCAGACCTACGCCTCCGATCCCTCGCATCAGGTGTTCCTGCGCGAGTATCAGCTCGGCGTGGACAACAAGCTGCATTCCACCGGCCGCATGCTCAGCAGCACGGCCGCGGACGGCTCCGAGCACATGGCCACATGGAAGGACGTCAAGGACAACGCACTCAAGCTCGGCATCAAGCTCACCGACGCCGATGTCGGCAACGTGCCGCTGCTCGCCACCGATGCCTACGGTAACTTCATAGCCGGCGCGCATGGATTCGCCCAGGTCGTTGTCAAGCTCGCCAACGGAACGGCCACGCTGGTCGAGGGAACCGCCGCGGGGTTGGATCTCACCAACGTCGCAGCCCTCGGCGGGACCGTGATTCGCACAGGCCATGCCTTCATCAGCGACATGGCGCACAACGCAACGCCAGTATTCGATGCCAGTGGCAATCTCCTCCCGGATGCCGACCTTGTCGCCGGCAATGTCGTGCCGGTCGACTCCCATGGCAACAATCTTGTCTACGACAACGAGCTGCTCGATGCGCATTACGCTGCCGGCGACGGCCGCGTCAACGAGAACATCGGCCTGACCGCGATCCAGGACGTGTTCCACAGCGAACACAATCGTCTGGTCGCCCAGATGGAGAGCGTCGTCCAGGCGGAACTGGCGAAGGGCGACACGTCGTTTGCGCTGAACTGGGTGCTGCCCGGCGCCAATCTGGCCGATGGCATCCAGGCCAACGAATGGAACGGCGAGCGCGTGTTCCAGGCCGCCAAGCTGGCCACCGAAACCGAGTACCAGCATCTGGTGTTCGAGGAATTCGCCCGCAAGGTTTCGCCGACCATCCATCTGTTCGGCAATACCGACATTCATCTCGACCCGGCGATCACGGCGGAATTCGCCAATGTGGTGTATCGCTTCGGCCACTCGATGCTGGACGAGAAGGTCAATCTCTTCAAGATCGGCGCCGACGGCACCCCGATCCTCGACGCCAGCGGTCATCCGATCATGGACGATTCCGTCGGGCTGATCCAGGCCTTCACCAATCCGCTGGCCTATCTGAATCATGGCGGGAACGCCGCCGGAGAGATCGCGCTCGGTACCACCAACCAGGTCGGCAACGAGATCGACGAATTCGTCACTGGCGCGCTGCGCAACAACCTGCTCGGCCTGCCGCTCGATCTCGCCGCCCTCAACATCGCGCGCGGCCGCGACACCGGTGCGGCGCCGCTCAACCTGGCGCGCAACGAGTTCTATAACCAGACCCACGACACCTACCTGAAGCCGTACGAGAGCTGGGACGATTTTGGCCACAACCTCAAGCACCAGGCCTCGCTGATCAACTTCGTGGCGGCCTACGGCACCCATGCCAGCATCACCAGCGCGACGACCCTCGTCGACAAGCGCGCAGCCGCATTGGCCCTGGTCGAGAACGCCAGCCTGACCCAGGTCGACCCCAACGATCCGACCGGCCAGCACCTGATCCCGCACACGCCGAACCAGGACGCCTACGACTTCATGCATAGCCTCGGTGCGTATGCGAACAACGTCAACGACACGCGGGCGATCCATGACGCAGCCGGAAACGCCGCGACCTGGAGCACTGGCTCGGTCACCGGCCTCGACAGTGTCGACATGTGGATCGGCGGCCTCGCCGAGAAGCAGAACCTATTCGGCGGCCTGCTGGGCTCGACCTTCAACTTCATCTTCGAAACCCAGATGGAGAGCCTGCAGGACGGCGACCGGCTCTACTACCTGTCGCGGCTCGAAGGCACGCATTTGCTCACCGAGGTCGAGGCGAACAGCTTCGCCGAGATGATCATGAACAACACCGGCACGCAGCACCTGAGTGCCAATATCTTCATGACGCCGGAATATGTCGTCGAGGCGAGCACCTATTATGTGAAGGACGCTCTCGGAAACGTCCTGCACAATCCGGACGGCAGCATCCAGATCGTCGACTCCTCGCAATGGCTGCGCAACGCCGAGACCGGCAAGCTCCTGGTCGATGTCTCGCATGACGGGACGATTCACTTCCTCGGCGACGACAATTTCCTCGGCAACACCATCGTCATGGGCGGCACCGCAGAAGCCGATAAGCTCATCTCCGGCAATGCCGACGACGACACTATTTGGGGCGACGGCGGCAACGATATCCTCGACGGCGGCGGCGGCAACGATATCGTCTACGGCGGCACCGGCAACGACACCATCACGGATGTCGCCGGCGACGACATCATCCACGGCGATGCCGGCAACGACACCATCTACAGCGGTATCGGCGCCGATATCGTGTTCGGTGGCGACGGCAACGACCTAATCGACGGCGGCGCAGGCATCGACGACGTCACCGGCGGGTTGGGCAACGACATCATCTTCGGCGGCGAAGACGCCGACGAGCTGCAGGGCAATGAGGGCGACGACTGGATCAACGGCGGCGCGGGCGGCGACGTGCTGGTCGGCGACGTCGGTGCGCCCACCGGCCAGGTGCCGCTGTATGGCGGCAACGACGTGCTCATCGGCGGCCCCGGCGGCGGCGACCGCATGCAGGGCTTCAGCGGCGACGACATCATGCTGGGCCTGGGCGGCTTCGACAAGTTCGAGGGGCGTCTCGGCTTCGATTGGGCCTCGTTCGAGCAGGAAACCCGTGGCGTCAGCGTCGACATGAACCGTCGCGAGTTCATCGACGATCCCCGCGCCCTCGGCGGTGACGCCATCCGGGACTTCTTCATCCACACCGAGGGAGTCAGCGGCTCGGCGTTCGGCGATGTCCTGCAGGGAACCAACAACGCAAAGGTCGATACTTTCAACGAACTCACTAATGTCAGCCTCATCACCGGCCTCGATCGCTACTTCCCCAATGCCACCCCGAGCAACCCGGTGGCATTCTCCGACGGCAACATCATGCTGGGCGGCGGCGGCAGCGACTTCATCGAGGGCCGCGGTGGCAACGACATCATCGACGGCGACGCACGCCTTCACGTCGACCTGACCCGCGACGCCAATGGACAGATTTTCGCGGGCAGCCAGATCATCCGCGAAATCCTCACCGACCAGGCCGTGAAGGCAACCTTCGATCCGTTGACCGGCGCGGTTCTCACCGCCGGCGACATCGACACGGCGGTGTTCTCCGACATCGCGGCGAACTACCAGATCAATATAACCCTGGATGCCGCGGGCAATATTCTCTTCGGAACCGACGGCAATCCCGTTCTGACGGTGACGCATACGGTGCCGGGTGGCGCTGTGGTCGGGATCGATGGCATTGACACCTTGTACAACATGGAGCGGCTCCAGTTCTCCGACGTTACGATCGAGAATCCCTTCATCGCGGTCACCGACTCCGTTGCGCAGGGCACATTGACGATCGACGATCCGGCCGGGACGCCGTTGGCCGCGGCCACGCCTCCGGCGGTCGGCGACGTCCTATCGGCCGTCAGCGCGATCAACGACTTCGAAGGGGTGCGGGTCAACGGCGTACTCGACGCCGCCACAGCTGGCTTCGCCCGTGTCGATATCCCGTCGAACGAGCTGCACTTGCAGTGGCAGGTGCTGAGCGTCGCGAATCGTCAATGGTACGACGTTGTCGGCGCCACAGGCGTGACATTCGCGCCGACTGACTTCCAAAGCGGCCAACAGATCCGGGTGGTGGCGAGCTTCGTCGACGGGCTTGGCGTCACCGAAACGGTGCTCTCGGCCCCGACAGCGGCCCTGGTGACGAACCCCGCCTTCAACCATGCCCCGACCGTGGTGGCGCAGGTCGCCCAGATCGGGTTGCCCGATACGACGGCGTTGCCGAGCACGCCGTTCAATCTCTTCCTGCCGCTCGTAACGACGTTTACGGACGACACGACGGCGGCGGCCAACCTGATTTACACTGCGAAGATGGCGGACGGGTCGACGCTCGCGAGCGCAGGCCTCGCGTTCGCCACGAATCCCGACGGAGCGGGCGGCGTGACCGGCGGCGTCATCAGCGGCACCCTCCCCATGGGCCAGTACGATATCCTCGTCAGCGCCACCGACGCCGGCGGCCTCACGGTCACCGATGTCTTCACCGTCAACGTGATCAGTCAGGAACTCCCGCCCGTCATCACGTCCAATGGCGGCGGCGACACGGCATCGACGTCCATCAACGAGAACTTGACCCTGGTCACGACCGTGACGGCGACCGATCCCAATCCGGCCGATGTTCTGACCTTCTCGGTCGCGGGCGGTGCGGACGGGAACCTGTTTACGATCAGCGCCGCTGGTGCGCTCTCGTTCAAGACGGCACCGGACTTTGAGCAGCCGGCGGATGCGAACCACGATAACACCTATGTGGTGGACGTGCGGGTCTCCGACGGCACTCTCTTCGATACGCAGACGATCGTGGTCAACGTGAACAACGTTAACGAGGCGCCCGTCATCACGTCCAATGGCGGCGGAGCAACAGCATCGACCTCGATTGCCGAGAACACCACCGCGGTCACGACCGTGACGGCGACCGACCAGGATGTCGGGGCGATCGTCACCTTCAGCATCGCGGGCGGCGCCGATGCGGCCAAGTTCGCGATCAACCCCGCGACGGGTGCACTCTCGTTCGCGGCGGCGCCGAACTTCGAGGCGCCGACCGATGCGGGCGCCAACAATGTCTATGACGTGATCGTGCGGGCCTCGGACGGCAGCCTCGTGGATACGCAGGCGATCGCCGTAGCGGTGACCAACGTCAACGAGGCGCCCGTCATCACGTCCAACGGTGCTGGCGCAACGGCCGCGGCTTCGGTCGCGGAGAACACCACCGCGGTCACGACCGTGACGGCAACGGACGAGGATGCCGGGTCGGTGGTATCCTTCAGCATCGTCGGCGGTGCGGATGCGAGCAAGTTCAAGATCAACGCCACGACGGGCGCGCTTTCCTTCGTGACGGCGCCGAATTTCGAGGTGCCGACCGATGCCGGCCTCAACAACGTCTACGACGTGATCGTTCGGGCGTCCGACAGCATCCTGTTCGACGATCAGGCTCTCGCGGTCACGGTGACCGACGTCAACGAGGCGCCCGTCATCACGTCCAATGGTGCAGGCGCAACGGCCGCGGTGTCGGTTGCCGAGAACACGACCGCGGTCACGACCGTGACGGCAACGGACCCGGACGCCGGAACGACGCTCTCCTTCAGCATCGTGGGCGGTGCCGACGCGAGCAAGTTCGTGATCGACGCCATTACGGGCCAGATCAGGTTCGTGGCCGCGCCGGATTTCGAGGCGCCGACCGATGTGGGCGCCAACAATGTCTACGACGTGATCGTGCAGGTCTCGGACGGCCACGGCTTTATCGACACGCAGGCGATCGCCGTCACCGTGACGAATATCATTGGCGTAAATCTGACCGGCACCAACAACGCCGACTCGCTGACTGGCACGTCGGAAAATGATACGCTGACCGGCCTCGGCGGCGCCGACCTTCTCTTCGGCCTCGGCGGGAACGACACCCTCAACGGCGGTGCCGGCAACGACACCCTGGACGGCGGCACCGGCAACGACACCTTGATTGGCGGCCTGGGCAACGACATCTTCATCGTCGACAGCCTTGGCGATGTCGTGGTGGAGAATGTGGGTGAAGGGACCGATGTGATCCGCACGACGCTCAATACGCTCTCGCTCGCGGCGTTGCCCAATGTGGAAGATCTGACCTTCATCGGCGTCGGCGATTTCATCGGCACCGGTAATGCCGCTGCCAACACCATCACGGGCGGCTCCGGCAACGACATTCTCGACGGCGGCGCCGGGGTGGACCGGCTGGTCGGCGGCCTTGGCAACGACACCTACCTCGTCGACAACGTGGCCGACGTGGTCGTGGAGGGCGCCGGGGGCGGCATCGACACCGTGCTGGCGACCAGCGCGTCGTACACGCTGTCGGCCAATGTGGAGAACCTGACCTTCACGGGCGCCGGCAACTTCATCGGCACCGGCAGTGCGGATAACAATATCATCACCGGCGGCGCCGGGGCGAACACGCTCAGCGGTGCAGGCGGCGACGACACCATCTTCGGCGGCATTGGCAATGACACTCTCAACGGTGACGCCGGCAACGACGTCCTCAACGGCGACGCCGGCAACGATATCCTCAACGGCGGCGCGGGCATTGACACGATCCACGGTGGCGCGGGTGCCGACACGCTGATCGGCGGTGCCGGCGGCGACTCGCTGTTCGGCGATGCCGGCAACGACATCTTCGGGTACACGATCGGAGATGGCGCGGATGTGGTCGATGGCGGGGCCGATCTCGACACCCTGAACATCGGCGGGACGGCCGCCAACAACACGCTCAACGTCATCTTCAACGGAACAGCGATCACGCAGTTCGAAGGCGGGACGGTTGCGAATGTCGAATCCTTCGTCGCCGATCTGCTGGGTGGCACTGATACGTTGAACTTCGCCGGGTCGTTGGCAGGCGTCACGCTCAACCTGGCGACCGGAACGGCATCGGGCTTCACGTCAATCGCAGGCGTCGAGAACGTCAACGGCACCGGCTTCAACGACACGCTGACCGGTGATGCGCTTGCCAACTTGCTGGATGGTGGCACCGGTAATGACATCCTGGTGGGCGGCGCGGGCGCCGACACGCTCAACGGCAGTGCGGGTGACGACAGGCTGACCGGCGGCGCCGGTAACGACGCCCTCAACGGCGGTGCTGGCAACGACATTCTCATCTTCGCCGCGGGGTTCGGTAACGACACCGTAACGGGTTTCGACAGCAACCCGGTTGGAGGTCAGGATCTGATCGACATTACGGCGTATCATTTCACCGCGGCGAACTTCGCCGCCAATGTGCTCATCGCCGCCGTCGGCACTGAAACTCTCATCACTATCGCCGTTGATCAGATTCACCTGCTGAACGTGGCCGCCAACACGGTTAACCAGTCCGACTTC
>Ga0257161_1000204_pt1 | contig 16194 bp, 12 predicted proteins | sample NR01A_FD_185954 | JGI IMG/M metagenome (GOLD analysis project Ga0257161, IMG submission 185954) | Soil microbial communities from H.J. Andrews Experimental Forest, Oregon, United States - NR-01-A | ecosystem: Environmental > Terrestrial > Soil > Temperate forest > Bulk soil | place: USA: Oregon... | reverse complement strand
CCGGCGGCCATTAGTGCATTGGCGTCAGGTCGCGGCGAGATATAAGGATCGTGCCGAAAAAGTGTCAAGCGGCGTATTCGACCTCGCAAGACGATGAGGGTTGCCGAAGCAACGCCGCTGTGGGGTCGGTCTGAGCGACAATAAAGCCGCCGCGATCCGGAATTCCGGACGACACAGGTCTGGCCTTAACAACAAGGTTCCGCCGTAACAACGGTGCGCCGCCCACCCTACCCCTGCTGCTGGCCCTCCGCTGTGCTTAACAACAACGTTCCGCCGCAACAACGGTGCGCCCCGGCGCCGGAAACGGCAAGGGTTGCAAGACGTTGCCAAGCCGTCACTCGGCGGAGGTAACCCCTGCCCTCTCGGGCGTTGCACCGGGTGCGAGGCCGCCTGCTTGGTCGGTGTGCCGCGCCGCCGGACACGCGCGCCCGCGGGTGGGCTCAGGCCGTATGTCCCGGCTCGGAATCGTTGGACGGCGTTTTGATCCGGCGCAGACGGGTCATCGGCGCCGGCTTGAGTTCCGCCGCACCCCTGGAGCCGCCGAGACGTTCACGTGCCACATCGTCTTCGGTCGGACGATCTGCATCGTCTGGCTTCGATTTGACTTTGGTCATTTGCTGCCTCCGTCAACGGTTTTTCCATTAAGCGCGTAGGCGCAATCCGGTTCCGCAGGAGCGCCGGCGCAAGGAACCCCGGGTGCGCGGGCACCGCGAACCTTGTTCCCGCGCTTTGCGTTGTCCCGACGAGAGAAATTCGAGGTTCCCGCCAAGAGAGCACATGAACGCGTTACTTCCTGCCAAGGTTGCAGCAGCAATGGCCGACATCGACCCCGAACTTTCCATTTCCTCTGAAAAGGTCTGCTTCATCGTTTTGAAGGCGCGCGAATTCGACGTCAAAGATGTCGCCACTATTCCCGATGAAGCCTCCAATCCGAGCGACGATCGGATGATCGAAGTCCTGGAGGACCGCCCTAACGAGGACGCGGTGCTTCAGGAGCTACAAAGCTTAATCGGCGCCATGAGCGAAGATGAGCAGATTGACCTCGTTGCCCTGGCGTGGCTCGGGCGAGGCGATGCCGGCGCGGAGGGCTGGCGGGAATTGCGCAGCGAGGCCGCGCGGGCACACAATCGTCGCACCGCCTCGTATCTCCTGGCGATGCCGCTTCTCCCCAATTACCTCCAGGATGGGCTCGCCGAGCTTGGCTTCTCGTGCGAGGAGTTCGAGCGCAACAACCTTTGATGAGACTTCGCGCCCTCCCGTATATGGGGGCCTAACGGTGGGCAGGACAGCGTCGCACTCCGAAGGACCGTGCCGCATCTGCTCGCCTAGTTAGCTGATCTGCCAGAGACGAGGACGGTTGCATCAAGGCGGTATTGAAACCTTAAAAGCAAGCGCGGCAGCCGGCACGAGTGCCGGGCGAAAGAATTCACGCTTCAGCCGCTTTCCGAAGGCAATGTGGGACCGGAGGAACTCATGCGGCCGAAGGTTTGGTCACGGCGTAACGGCAAAGGCGCGGTCGGAATGCGCACGCTTTGCGCAATGACGCTATGGGTTCTTGCGCTTTGCCATCCCAGCGTCGCATCCGAACCGACGATCGTGGTGGAAGGCAATCGACGCACCGATGTGCAAGCCATCCGCGAGCACTTCCGAGCATCGTCGGACGCCCTCCTGACGCCGGCCGCCATCGATGCCGCCCTGAAGGAACTCTATGAGACCGGTCTATTTGAGGATGTGAAAATTGTTCGGTTCGGGATGCGCCTCATCGTCACCGTGGTCGAAGCGCCGCTGATCGAGCGCCTGCGGTTCGAGGGCAATAGGCAGGTCAAGGACAAGGATCTGGCCAAGGAGATCAGCCTGAAGCCGCGCGGCGCGATGACCAAAGCCGCCGTACGTGAGGACGTGGCGCGGATCATCGAGATTTATCACCGCAATGGCCGCTACCAGGTTGAGGTCACTCCCAACACGATCACCCGCGGCGAAGGACGCGTCGATCTTGTTTTCGAGATCCGGGAAGGCGCCAAGACCGCCGTCAAGCGCATCGCGTTCGTCGGCAACCGCGAATTTGCCGAATCGCGGCTGAAGGGGGTTATCAAGACCACCGAATCCGGCTGGTTCGGGTTTCTCAAGACGAGCAATGTGTACGATACCGACCGCACGGAGAGCGATGCGGATCTGCTGCGCCGTTTCTACATGAAGAACGGGTTCGCCGACGCCCATGTTTCAGCCACCGCTGGATACGATCCGGACCAGCAGGGCTTCACGATGACTTTCACCATCGACGAGGGCGCGCGCTACAGGTTTGGCACGATCGAAATCGACTCCCATATTGCGGCGCTCGATCCGTCTGGGCTGCCCCATGTCGTGCACCTCGCTCAAGGCGATATCTTTGACGGCGAGGCCGTCGGCAAAGCGGCCGATGCCATCACGATGGCGGCAGGCAAACGCGGGTTTCCATTCGTCGATGTCCGCCCGCATGCCAATCGCGATTCCGCGGCGAACATCGTCAACGTCGTCTTCACCCTTGACGACGGCCCGCGGCGCTACGTCGAGCGCATCAACGTTCACGGCAATACCTTCACGCGCGACGAGGTGATCCGGCGCGAATTCGACGTCGCCGAGGGCGATGCCTATAACCGCGCTCTGATCGACGCCGCAGAGCGCCGCTTGAAGCAGCTGGCGCCGTTCAAATCGGTGAAGATCACGACCGACAATGGCTCGACGCCGGATCGCGTGGTGCTCAATGTCGAGGTCGAAGAACAGCAAACCGGCGATCTGTCGTTTTCGGGCGGCTACTCGACGTCCGTCGGTATCATCGGCGAGGTCAGCGTTTCGGAACGGAACTTTCTCGGCCGTGGGCAATACGTGAAGGTATCGGTTGCACTCGGTCAATACTTGCGCAGCGGCGCCGTGTCGTTCGTCGAGCCCTATTTGCTGGGCAACCGCATGTCGCTCGGGCTCGACTTGTTCTTCAAGGAGGTTCTTACCAATCCGACGCAGTCCTACGGCAGCGAAAGTTACGGGGCCGGCATCAAAGTGAGTGCGCCGTTGATGGATGGGGTGACCAGCGAAGCGCACTACTCGTTGGTCAACCAAAGCGTGTCACTCACTCCGACGCTGATGGCTTGTATCCCGCCAAATGCGACGACTACGTGCCCGTCAGTCGCCGTCAAGCAGGCGGTGCTCAACGGCCCGCAGTGGGTGTCGACGGTCGGATCGACGCTCACTTATTCGTCGCTCGACAATCCCAAGAGCCCGCATGACGGCCTGCGCGCCGAGCTTCGCCAGGACGTGGCAAGCCTGCCCGGTACCGTCGATTTTCTGCGCACTACCGGGGACGTGGGCTATTACCATGACCTCGGCAATGACGTTGTTGGCTTGATGCGGGCTCAAGGCGGATACATCGCGCCTTATGGCGGACAGACGTTGCCGCTGACGAGCAGCTTTTTTGGCGGCCCGCAGTTGGTCCGCGGATTTGCCGTCAACGGCTTCGGTCCCCGCGACATCACGCCCGGCACCACCCAGGACAATATCGGCGGCAGCCGCTACTGGACGACGTCTGCGGAACTGCAGGCGCCGATCCCGGGGATGCCGCCGGAGATCGCCCTGAAGACCGCGGTTTTCGCCGACGCCGGAAGCCTGTGGGGCTACCGGGGCGCAACATCGTTTCCGTCGCTGTCGCAGTCGCTGACAGTTACAGACTCCCAGCGCGTCCGCTCGTCCATCGGCTCGAGCCTGATCTGGGATTCGCCGTTCGGCGCGCTGCGAGTCGACTACGCTTACCCGATCAGCAAGGCGAGCACCGACGTCACGCAACGCCTGCATTTCGGGGTGGGGGCGTTCTGAGTCGGTGGGCGGGCTTCACCCAGACCTCGCCAAGTCTCTCAACTTGGAATTTTGGCTGATGTCATTCGCAGCGGTAATGACCGAGTTGGAGGAGATGCACCGAGCTGATTTGCAGCGATCCCCTCGGGAGCGGTTTGGCCACATTCTTTTGACCGACGACCACATTGGGAGGTGGGGCATCAGCGCCGCGATGTCAAGAAGCGAACTGTACGATCGAATAGCAATATATTTGGCCCGTGGTTTTTATCGCTCCAAACTCGAGTTTACGTTTTGTGATGGGATCGTAAACGACGTTCACGCTGTAATAACGAAGGCAGACGAGCGCCGACCCGAATTATTCTGGGAAGTTTTCCTAGCATTCGACGCGGGTGAGTTCTACCGAAACAATGATCGCAGTCGAGACCCGGTTGAAGTGTACACCCGCCCACTGATTGCGAAGGTGGTAGAGAAGCATTCAACCGACTACCCCGACGTGGGGTGAACTAATCCTTCGTCCAATAATTCAGCGCCGCCGAGCCGAGCGCACCGCCCACCACGCAAGGTATGCCGAACTCGACCTGTCCGGTGGCCGCCGCGGCGACGCATCCAAGCGCAACTGCGCCTTGGCCGACCTGACCCCAGGTTGAGATATCCCGCTTGTAGCCGGGTCCCTTGCGCTTGAGATCGTCGATGGCGGCGAGCGCAGCTTTGCGCAGGTGCGTGATTTCCATGGTGTCCACCGCCTCGATGACTTCGTTCACGATGGGCTGGACATCCGCGGGTTGCCGCGGCGCCTCGCGCCTGAGCATCGCCAGCAGTTCGGCATCGTGGGCGGCATTGCTTGCGAGGGTGAATTTCGCCATGCTGCCGACGGTGAGCTTGTCGGTGTCCTGCCGGTCCTTCGACCACGGCAACATGTGAAGGATGCGCTCTACCGGCCCGTACGATCCGGTCGCAAAATAGTAGCCCCACAAGGTGTCGAGCACTTCCGGGCTTGCTTCAAGCCTGATGGGCTCTGGCGCCTTGTGGCCAGTGAAGAAATCGCCGACCGATGCCGTATAGCCCTTAAACTTGTCGAGCGCCGTCGGACTGGCCTCGAACGCGATGGCCTCGAGCGTCGGCAGCTTCCCGCTTGAGTATTTCTCGATCATCAACTGGCGGCTCGGCATGCGACTGGCGAAGCGATTGAGCACGTCGCGCCAATTCGGCAGTCCCGAATACGCCACGGCCCGCACGATGAGCCAATGGTCTTCGGCCTTGATCGGCAACATCTTCTCGATGAGTTCGCCGGCCAGTTGCGGATAGGATCCGATAATGCCTGCGACGAAGCCCACATAGACGGCAGACGTCTCGGAATCGCGCAGTGCGCCGAGTTGGCTCAGGGTGCGCACCGCTGCCGGCACGCGGGCGACATCAGGCTTCGCCCGGTAACCGTTGATCCAACGCAGCACCGCATCCGTCGTGCTAAGATCGGGTGCGCGGGCCGGGACGGCCGCAGCCGGTCCGCAAAGCGCCATGGCGCAAGCGAGAGTCCACATCACGCGACGCATGTCGCCTCCGTCGTGACTGGCCCCCTTGCCGGGTCAGGAATACGACTTATCCGCCCGGCAATTTCGTGATTGTCCCACGGCATCCACGTGCAATTTTGATGGCGCCGGCGGCGTCGTCATCCCGCGGGCTGTACCCGTGTCCCGCTGACGTTGAAGCACGTCCCGATGACACCGAAGCACACGATCCACGTCATTGCCGGCTTGACCCGGCAATCCGAAGCTCGTCATAAACAGACGATCAGCGCTGCAATCGCCACATGCCTCGCCGGTCTGCGTCGAAGCTTGCGAGGCGGCGATTTTGTGTCGCACGAAAAATCTCTATATCAAGGCCGAACTTTGGAGTCTGGCATGACCGACCCGATCACCTCCGACAAAGTCCCCGTCACGGTCCTGACCGGCTATCTCGGGGCCGGCAAGACAACGCTGCTCAACCGCATTTTGTCGGAGCCGCATGGGCAGAAATACGCAGTCATCGTCAACGAGTTCGGCGAGATCGGCATCGACAATGACCTGATCGTGGGCGCCGACGAGGAAATCTTCGAGATGAACAACGGCTGCATCTGCTGCACGGTGCGCGGCGATCTCATCCGTATCATCCAAGGCCTGATGCGGCGCAAAGGCAAATTCGACGCCATCATCATCGAGACCACGGGGCTTGCCGACCCGGCGCCGGTCGCCCAGACCTTTTTCGTGGACCCGGAGATCGGCCGCAAGGCGAAGCTCGACGCCATCATCACGGTCGCTGATGCCAAATGGCTCAAGGAACGGCTGCGCGATGCGCCAGAGGCCAAGAATCAGGTCGCGTTCGCAGACGTGATCCTTGTCAACAAGACGGACCTCGTTGACGCCGCGGACCTGCGGGAGATCGAGGCGCGCATCCGCGCCATCAATCCGTATGCAACACTCCACCTGACGCAGCGCTGTGCGCTGCCGCTCGCCGAGGTGCTGCACCGCAACGCCTTCGACCTCGACCGCATCCTCGATGTCGAGCCAAAGTTCCTGGAAACGGGCGACGGTCACGACCATCACCACCATGATCATGCCGATGGCCACCACCATGGTCATGGCGGGCTCAAGCATTATCACGACGAGGATATGCAGTCGCTGTCGCTCAAAACCGACCGGGCGCTCGATCCGGACAAGTTCTTTCCCTGGATTCAGAATCTGGTGGCACAGGAGGGTCAAAACATTCTCCGCTCCAAAGGCATCCTGGCATTCAAGGACGACCCCAAGCGCTTTGCCTTCCAGGGCGTCCATATGATGCTCGATGGTGATCACCAGCGCGACTGGCGCGACAGCGAAAAGCGCGAAAGCCGGATCATATTCATCGGCCGCGAATTGCCGGAGAGCATGATCCGCAAAGGCTTCGAGGAATGCGCGGCGTGACCGCGACAATCGCCACCGGCTCAAGCGTTGGCCATGGCTGCCGCTGACACGCCGTCAGTCGCCGACCGCGCGCGGCCGATCGCGGCCGGAGCGGCCGTGGTTGGCGCGTGTTTTCTCGGGTCCACCGCCGTGTTCGTGCTTGGCGACGAAGCGCTGCTGTTTGTAGCGGGGAGCGACGATCCTCACCGCGTCGCGGTTCACGGCGGCGGCATCCTGGCGGCGGCGAGCGACGGCGAACGTATCGTGACGGGCGGCGATGATGGCAAGGTCGTGGCCACCAAGGCCGATATGGCGACGGCGACGATTGCGGCCGATCCCAAGCATCGCTGGATCGATCACGTTGCCCTCGCACCAGATGGTACGGTCGGCTGGTCAGCCGGGAAAGACGCGTTCGTGCAGCCCCGCAAGGGCGAGCCGCGCAAGCTCGAAGCGCCGTCGACGGTCGGCGGGCTTGCCTTCGCGCCCAAAGGCCGGCGGCTTGCGATCGCGCATTACCACGGGGTGACGCTGTGGTTTCCCAATGCCGCCGAGGCCGCGCCCGAGCGGCTAGAGTGGAAGGGCTCCCACCTCGACGTCGCCTTCAGCCCGGACGGACGCTATCTGGTCACCGCCATGCAGGAACCAACGCTCCACGGCTGGCGCCTGGTCGACGGCAAGCACATGCGCATGTCCGGCTACTCCGCCAAGGTGCGCGCGATGGCGTGGACCGCCGGCGGCAAGGGTCTGGCAACATCCGGAGCGCCCCACCTGATCGTCTGGCCGTTCCACGGCAAGGACGGCCCGATGGGAAAAGAGCCGCTGATGCTGGCGGCCACCGAGCATCAGGTCAGCGCCGTGGCCTGCCACCCGGAAAAGGACGTGATTGCGGCCGGCTACGAAGACGGCCTGGTGCTTCTGGTCCGCACGGCGGACGGCGCCGAGGTGCTGGCGCGCCGCCCCGGCGGATCGCCCGTCTCCGCCTTGGCATGGAATGGGAAAGGCACCGCGATGGCCTTCGGGACCGAGGACGGCGAAGCCGGCATCGTCGATCTGGCCTGAGGGGCGAGGCTCAAGAACCGGTTCCGGGCAGGCAACCCTTCGACTTTAGTTCGTCGTCGAACGCCTTCGAAGACTCGGGCGCCCTGGTCTGCTCCAGAGCGGCGACATCTGCGTCGGTGAAATCCTCAAGCCCAAGCACATGCCGATTGCGTCGCTTGCGGTGGAGATACTCTTCAGCCGAGATCATCACTGTATCTTTCACGTCCGTTGCGCGTGACGGGTGCCAGCTGACACCATGTCAACAGTACGAGCCAGCTGCCGTTAACAGCATCCAAGGGCGGCTTGATACTACTTCTGGTGGCGCATCGGTTGCGACGCCATGACGCGGAAACAGCCGCATTTCGACCTTGGCCGATTCCCAAATGCCAAAAACGAGTCAAGTTCAGGGAGAGGAAGCCATGCCTCGAAATGGAAATTTACGTCTTGGCCGAGCGGCCCTCTTGATCGGCCTTGCCGCTGGCAGCCTTGCGGTGGCGGCTCCGACCAGCTTCGTGACCTCGGCCCATGCGCAGGCAAACGTTGGTGTGTCGGTCGGAGCCGACTTCCGCGTCGCGCTCGAGCCTTATGGCGCTTGGCGCCACCACCGGCGCTTCGGCGATGTGTGGGTCCCGGCCAGTCGGCAACGTGATTGGCGTCCCTACACGGTCGGTCACTGGGTCTACACAGATGACTACGGCTGGTATTGGGTCGCCGATGACCAGGAGGCCGATTGGGGTTGGATCACCTATCACTACGGACGGTGGTACCGCGACGCCGATTACGGCTGGTTCTGGATTGCGAACGACGTATGGGGTCCGGCATGGGTCGATTGGCGCTACGGCGATCAATACGTCGGATGGGCGCCCGAACCACCCGATGAGATCGTCGTCGAAGTGCAGGATGAGCCGGCATACTGGTGCTTCGTGGGCGCCGGGGACTTGATCGCCCCGAGCATTGCAACGGTATTGCTGCCGTTCGACCGGCGTGCGGAATTTTTCCGTCGCACCGCGCTGGTGAACCGCCCGGTGATGATGCGCGGGCCCGATCGGCACTTCGCGGTCAATCCAGGGATTCCGCCCGGCAACATAGCGGCCATTCGGGGCCGACCGCTGCCGACCTATCAGGTTCGCCCGCGCGTGCTGGCCGGCACCGCGGCGCTGCCAGGGGCGATCCAGGTCCGCGCCGCAGACCTGCGCCGCAACCGCGAAGGCGGCAATCGGCCGGCAGCGCGCGAGCGTGTCGCGACGCGGGATATCATCCGATCGTCAAGCACCGTCAGGCCGACGCGCGCAGCGCCACAGCTGCAGCCGCTAGGGCGAGGCGAAGTAGGTCGCCTGGGCGCAACACCGCCGCGTGCCGCCCGCAACGCCGCCGTGGAGCAAGGCACTGCGCAACGCGCGCCGGAGACGCCGTCAGCGCAGCGGCAGCAAGGCGAGCAACGCCAGACTGCAGCACCGCAAGTGGGCGGCGGGGCCGAACGGCGCCGGGGCAACATCGCGCCGCCGAATGCGCCGCCGCCGACCGCGCAGGCGCCTACGGGGCCGCGCGAGGGCCGCGTCGGCCAGCGGGCCGGTGGGCGTGAGCGCAATCAGCCGCCAAGCGCGATTGAGCGGCGCTCGCGGGAGCGAACGCCGGTCGTCCATGCTCCCTCGGGGAATCAGGGCATCGTGCAACGCCGGCCAGAAGCTCGGCCGCCTGCGAACCGACCGTCTGCCATTGCGAGGCCACCACAGGTGAATCGCCCACCGGCCGTCGCGGCGCGACCGCAGGTGAACCGGCCGCCTGCGGCACCGCCGCCCATTAACCGACCTCCAGCCTTCGTTGCGAGACCAGCAGCTCCGCGGCCGGCGCCGCCTCCGGCGGCTTTCGCCCGACCAGCTCCTCCGCCTGCTGCGGCGCGGTCGGCGCCGCCTCCGGCAGCTTTCGCTCGTCCGGCTCCTCCGCCAGCCGCGGCGCGTCCGGCCACGGTGGGGGCGGCACCGCACGGCGGCCCGGGCTCAAAAAGACCTCAATGAGTTTGACTACGCCTGAGCCGTTGAAATCGCGTACGGGCGGCCGCAGCGCCGCCCGTTTTTTTCAGCCAAGCAGGATCACTTCAGCGCTTCGCACTCGGCGTCGATCGGTGAAATGATGTCGCCGGTAATAAAAAGTTCACCATTGAGAATCCCGCGTGCGCTTTGCTTGCGTGGACGGTTTTGCTTGCGTGGACGGTGCGGCACGAGTTCGGCGACCGGCTTGCCGTTTTTCGTGATGATGACAGCAATGCCGGTGCGCGCGACCTCATCAATCAAGGCGAGGCACTTGGCTTTGAACTCGGAAGCTTTGATGTGGCGGGTCATGTTGATATGACCATGGTCAGGACCACGGCATATATTATTCGCCAACGCGTTTGAGGTCGAATATTGAGTCGGGTCCCTGACGTTCGGCTGGCGCCATTTTGGCAAAACGAAATACCCCTAAAAAATGGCGTCGAATCAATGGATTGTACGTACCCCAAGTAAGACGGGGCAAAAGATCGAACGTTGGTATTACTCACCCCACCAGCACGTTGCGGAACTGCCAGGGGTCTGCCGGATCGATGTTTTCCGGAAACAGCCCGGGCCGGCCCGTCAGCGGCGTCCAGTCGGTGTAGGTTCCGATCACCGGGCCGAGATAGGGCCGCTGGACTTCGAGGCAGCGGCGGAAATCCATTTCGTCGGCCTCCACAATGCCGCGATCGGGATTTTCCAATGCCCACACCATTCCGGCGAGCACTGCCGAAGTCACCTGAAGGCCGGTGGCGTTCTGGTAAGGGGCGAGCTGCCGCGTTTCCTCCACGGAAAGTTGAGAGCCATACCAATAGGCGTTCTTCGCGTGGCCATAGAGGAGCACTCCGAGTTCGTCGATGCCGTCGACAATCTCGTGCTCGTCGAGGATGTGATGGTCGTCCTGAATGACGCCGGCACGGCCGAACAACTCATGCAGCGACAGCACCGCGTCGTTGCACGGGTGATAAGCGTAGTGGCAGGTCGGCCGGTACATGACCCTGCCACCCTCACGCACCGTGAAGTAGTCGGCGATCGAGATCGATTCGTTGTGGGTGACCAGGAAGCCGTATTGGGCCCGCGGGGTCGGGGTCCATGACCGCACCCGGGTGTTGGCGCCGGGCTGCAGCAGGTAGATGGCGGCATCGCACCCTGTGGCGTGGCGCCGGCCGTTGTCCGGCATCCAGTTCTCGTGGGTGCCCCAGCCGAGTTCCGCCGGCTGCATGCCCTCGGAGAGAAAACCCTCGATGGACCACGTGTTGACGAAGACGTTGGGCGGCTTTGGGTAGCGGGCTCGCTGGGTGTCGCGCTCGGCGACGTGGATACCCTTGACGCCCAGCGTCATGGCGAGCCGGCCCCAGTCCTCGCGGGAGTCAGGCTCGCTCGCCTTGACGCCGAGATCGCGAGCGATATCGAGGAGCGCCTGCTTGACGAACCACGACACCATGCCGGGATTGGCCCCGCAGCATGACACTGCGGTCACGCCGCCAGGGCTGCGCCGACGGGCATCCAAGAGTGTCTCGCGCAACGCGTAGTTGGAGCGCGCCTCCGGTCCGAGCTTGGCGTCGAAATAAAAGCCCGGCCATGGCTCGATCACGGTGTCGATGTAGAATGCCCCGACCTCGCGAGCGAGTTCCATGATGGCAATCGAACTGGTGTCGACCGAAAGGTTGACGCAAAAGCCGCGGCCGCCGCCCGCGGTCAGCAGCGGCGCGAGGAATTCGCGGTAATTGTCCCGCGTTACCGCCTCGTGAATGAACCGGATTCCACGTGCGTCGAGTATCTTGCGGTCGGCGTCGTCCGGATCGATGACGACGAGTCTTGCCGGGTCGTAGGAAAAATGCCGCTCGATCAGGGGAAGCGTGCCTTTCCCGATCGAGCCGAAGCCGATCATCACGATGGGGCCCTCGATCCGGGCATAAACGGGCCAATCGGTCATCCCACTCTAACTCCAATTTGCGCCGTCACGGTGCCGCGAACTCCTCCCCTCCCCCTTGTGGGGAGGGGTCGGGGGTGGGGGTCGGGAGATCAGGCAACGTCATGCCGCACGGCACGACCCCCCACCCTACCCTCCCCCACAAGGGGGAGGGAGTCGCTGCGGCTCGGCACGACGTTAGCTCATGCCTGAGAGCCGCCGTGCACGTCTGATTGCTGAGTTTCTCAATACCGTTCAGATATGGAACGCCTTCAACGGCGCGAAGCCGTTGAACCCGACCGACGCATAGGTCGCCGTATAGGCGCCGGCGCCTTCGATCAGGACCTTGTCGCCGATCTCCAGGCTGATCGGCAGCTCATAGGGCGTTTTTTCGTACAGCACGTCCATCGAATCGCAGGTCGGGCCGGCCAGCACGCAAGGCCCAGCTTCGCCACCGTCGCGCGACGTGCGGATCGGATAGCGGATCGACTCCTCCATGGTTTCCGCCAGCCCGCCGAACTTGCCGATGTCAAGGTAGACCCAACGGACCTTGTCGGCCTCGCTCTTTTTCGAGACCAGCACCACCTCCGCCTCGATGATCCCGGCGTTACCGACCATGCCCCGGCCCGGCTCAATGATGGTTTCCGGGATGGCGTTGCCGAAATGCTTGCGCAGCGCCCGGAAGATGGAATTTCCGTAAGTCTTCACGGCCGGCACCTCCTTGAGGTACTTGGTCGGAAAGCCGCCGCCGAGATTGACCATGGCGAGCGCAATGCCGCGCTCCGCACAGGCGCGGAAAATCGCGGCAGCCGACTTGAGCGCCTGGTCCCAAGCCTGCGTGCGACGTTGCTGGGAGCCGACATGGAAGGACACACCGTGGGCTTCGAGGCCGAGCCGGTGGGCATGTTCAAGCACATCGACCGCCATCGTGAGGTCGCACCCGAACTTGCGCGAGAGCGGCCACTCCGCCCCGGCACAGTCGAACAGGAAGCGGCAGAACACGCGCGCGCCCGGCGCGGCACGCGCAATCTTCTCAACCTCGGCCTTGCAGTCGACCGCAAATAGCCGGATCCCGAGTGCGAAGGCGCGCGCGATGTCACGCTCCTTCTTGATGGTGTTGCCATAGGAAATGCGGTCGGGCGCGGCGCCCGCGGCAAGCACCATCTCGATCTCGGCAATCGAGGCAGTATCGAAACAGGAACCGAGGCCGGCGAGCAACGTCAGCACTTCCGGCGACGGGTTCGCCTTGACGGCGTAGAAGACCCGCGTGTCCGGCAATGCGCCGGCAAACGCCCGGTAATTGTCGCGTACGACCTCAAGATCGACCACGAGGCACGGTCCGTCGTCCTCGCGGCGGCGCAGAAACTCATGAATGCGCTCCGTCATGGCGCTCTCCCCACAGGCAAAGGGAGCGGCAAGCCGCTCGATATGGCCGGGCGTTTGGGTCTCGGACGACGCGCGATGGGGACGCGCCGACGAGAGGGCCAAAGACCCTGCTGTGCTGCCTTGGATTGGATTGGGGAGGTCCCCGATCCGCACGCGCGGCAATGATGAACAAGCCTCTTCGGTAGCCCGAGCCGGTGGGTGGAGAACCGGCAGAGACCAAAAAAGCCCGCTCCGTCGTTGCTTTAAGCCGCGTCCCCCGTGGAGAACGAGGTACGCCGGTTTCGCCTCCGGCTGCCAATCAAGTGTTCGGAGCTCAAACGATCCGATGACCTTGCGATCATCGCGATCTCGCTCCGGGCGGCTGTCCGGCCTCTTGTCCGGATGCCCACCGATTGACACACGGCCACAGGCACGTGCGAAATTGGGCAGACTCGAAATAAGTGATTTCCAAATCTCGCGCAAGAGTTTTGCGCGGCCGCAGCGGCCGCAAACTTAAAAAATTTTCGAATTCACTCAGATGTGTCTAAACGCGGGCTAACGTCGCATCATCCTCTCGTCGTGAAAGGCTCGACGCGCATGCCATTGCGCACAAACGCCGCCATCACGGCGACGCCGACGAGAAAGAGGATGATCTGCGCATAGACAGCATAGTCCGCGAGCCCGGCGAGACTGGCGAGCGCCCAGCCGCCCGCGAAGGCTGCGCCGAACACCTCGACGCCTATGAGTACGGCCGCGCTGAGCACCGTGATGACGCTTTGCCAAACGATACGTCGGGGCGCGGGAGAGGAAGGGTGCGACATCGGTTGATCCTGTTTTTTCGCCCGCAATCTCTACGAAATGGTTTGCAGGATCAAGCCATATCAGGGATCAGTAATGGAAAGCCATTAATCAGGACCGAATAGCCCGATGACCGCGCCAACCGCTGCCCCAAATGGTTCCCAAGGCCAAAGCAACCCTCTGCTGGGCGAATGGACGCGTCCCGACGAGACGCCGCCGTTCCCGGCGATCCGGCCGGAGCACTTCAGGCCCGCCTTCGACCGCGCCATGGCGGAACATATGGCCGAAATCGAGGCCATCGCCACCGGCGGGGACGCGCCGAGCTTTGCCAACACGATCGTGGCGCTGGAACGGAGCGGCCGTGCGCTCGACCGGGTCTCGGCCGTATTCCATGCGCTGGCCGGCGCCCACACCAATGACGCATTGATGGCGATCGAGCGCGAGATGTCGCCGCTCCTCGCCGCTCACCGCAATCGCATCCACCTTCATGACGGCCTTTACGCCCGCATCAGGGCGCTGTGGGATGCGCGCGACACGCTTGGCCTTACGCCGGAACAGCGCCGGGTTCTGGAGCGCTACGACGTTACTTTCCGCCGCGCCGGCGCCGGGCTGCCGGCCGATGCGAAGAGCCGGATTGCGGCGATCGGCGAGCGGCTGGCCACGCTCGGCACCGCCTTCAGCCAGAACGTGCTGGCCGACGAACAGGCTTATGCCCTGGTGCTCGAGGGCGAGGAGGACCTCGCCGGCTTGAGCGAAGGCGCCCGCGCGGCGGCCCGCGCCGCCGCTGCGGAGCGAGGCATGTCGGACAAGCATGCAATCACGCTGGCGCGGTCCAGTGTCGAGCCGTTTCTGCGGTCATCGGCGCGGCGCGACCTGCGGGAGAAGGCATACGAGGCCTGGATCGTCCGCGGCAATGGCGGTGGCGCAACCGACAACAAGGCGATCATTGCCGAGACGGTGGCGCTGCGGGCCGAGCGGGTGCAGCTTCTCGGTTATCCGACTTTTGCGGATTATCGCCTCGATGACGCCATGGCGAAGACGCCGCAAGCCGTCCGGGCGCTGCTCGAGCGCGTGTGGTCTCCGGCGCGGGCCCGCGCCATGGCGGATCGCGACGCCCTCCAGGACCTGATCCGGCAGGAGGGCGGCAACTTCGATCTTGCCGCCTGGGATTGGCGCTATTACGCGGAAAAACTGCGCAAGGTCCGCTGCGACATCGATGCCGCCGAGATTGCCCCCTACCTCATGCTTGACAACGTGATCGCGGCGGCGTTCGACACGGCCCACAAGCTGTTCGGCCTGACGTTCCGGGAGCGGCACGACGTGCCGGTTTGGCACCCTGACGTGCGGGTGTGGGAGGTGTCGGGCCCGCAGGCTAAGTTCCAGGGGCTGTTTTTCGGCGACTATTTCGCCCGCTCATCCAAGCGTAGCGGCGCCTGGATGACGATGCTGCGCAGCCAGCACAAGCTCGACGGCGAGGTGAGGCCCCTCGTCATGAATGTGATGAATTTTGCCAAGGCGGGCGACGGCGAACCGACACTGCTCTCGTTCGACGACGCCCGCACCCTGTTCCATGAATTCGGCCATGGTCTTCATGGGCTGATGTCGGACGTGACCTACCCGATGATCGCCTGCACCCGGGTTGCGACCGATTTTGTCGAACTGCCGTCTCAGCTTTATGAGCATTGGCTGGAGCAGCCGGAAGTGCTGCGCCGCTTCGCCCGGCACTATCGGACCGGCGAGCCGATGCCTGAGGATCTGCTGCGGCGCCTCCTGGCGGCACGCACATTCGACCAGGGTTTCGCCACCGTGGAATACGTGGCCTCGGCGCTGGTCGACCTTGCGCTTCACCAGGCGCCGGAGCTCGATAAAATCGACCCGGCGGCATTCGAGGCCGATGTCTTGACGCGAATCGGCATGCCGGCCGAGATCGGCATGCGCCACCGCTCGCCTCACTTCCTGCATGTATTCGCAGGCAGCGGGTACGCGGCCGGCTATTACAGCTACATGTGGTCCGAGGTGCTGGACGCCGACGCCTTCGAAGCGTTCCGGGAAACCGGCGACGTGTTCGATCCCGGGATAGCGGCGCGCCTGCGCGACGCTATCCTTGCCGCGGGCGGCTCGCGCGACCCCGGCGAGGCCTACCGGGCCTTCCGCGGCAGGCTGCCAACCGCGGACGCACTGCTGCGCAAGCGGGGATTTGCCGAGGCAGCGGCAGGTTGACCATCGGGGAAGGGAACGGTTCGGCGACGCTTAGGATTTGGCGAAAAAATCAGCGCTTCGATTCATGCAAGGTGCGCCGTCTTAGTCTCCTCTGCCT
>Ga0257161_1000203_pt1 | contig 16197 bp, 16 predicted proteins | sample NR01A_FD_185954 | JGI IMG/M metagenome (GOLD analysis project Ga0257161, IMG submission 185954) | Soil microbial communities from H.J. Andrews Experimental Forest, Oregon, United States - NR-01-A | ecosystem: Environmental > Terrestrial > Soil > Temperate forest > Bulk soil | place: USA: Oregon... | reverse complement strand
CAAGCCCAGCGGCGATGTGCACATTGGCCACAAAGGTGCGCAGCAGGTCCGAGCCCGCGTAGTAAAGCCCCGACGCGGTGATGACGAGGACCGCGTTCGCCGCCACCATGACGGAGCCGGTGATCCGATTTTTTCCGGCGCGCCAAGAGCGCTGGATATGCAGGGGTATCATCGCGCCCAGCAGGATGAGGGCAATCATTGCGGTCATGCCATGGAGCATCAGCGCATCGGCGGCGATCGCCTGCCACATCTCGCCGTTCTCAGACGCCTTGAGTTGGTCGGCCACGAGCCAAATCGCACCCGTGACAAGTAGCGCCGCGAAGGCCGCGTAGGTCCAGAAGCGAAGACCGGGATCAAGCCGCAAAGCGCACCTCGTTCCTCCAGTCGGTGGTCACGTGGACGCGGCCTTGTGCCGACACGAACAATGCGCTCGCCCCGTAATGTTCGAGCAGCGCAGCCGCGCCTTCACCGGCATTCACGACCACCTTGGTCAATGCGTCCGCGATAACGCAGCAGGGCGCGCAGACAGTAGCTCCGCGGATCGTATGCGACGGCCGTCCGGTGAGCGGATCGACGATTGCAGAGCTTGAGGGGCGATCGGACCGCGACGGATCGTACTGGCCGGCGCTCGAAGCGAGCGCCGCGTTGCTCAATACGACGTGGCACATCGGCCGATCCGGATGGCGGGGATCGCGAATATCGACCGGGTGCCGGCGCGGGCCAAACGCCGCCAAGTCGCCGCCGGCATTGACCAGCCCTTCGGCGATCCCACGGTGACGCAAGGCTTCGATCGCGCGGTCGACCGCAAAGCCTTTGGCGATGCCGCCGAGATCGATGTTCACGCCACGATGCGCGAAGCGGACATGGTTTTCGGGGAGCAATTGGATAGCGTCATACGCATCGCCGGGTAATCGGAATTGTCCGCAGCCTTCACCTCGCCGCGCTTGCGGGGAGAGGTCGCCCCCACCCTTCCCTCCCCCGTCTGCGGGGGAGGGAAGGGTGGGGGCGGGTGAGGGGGGCTCTCCGCGAGTCCGAGCTTGCGGAAAGGCCCCCTCACCCCGACCCTCTCCATAGCCCGTCGTAGACGGGCGTAAACGCCCTGATGGCAAGCGGGGAGAGGGAGAAGCGGAGCTGAGGTCCGGTCCGCGCGGCAGCAAGCCCATGTCCTGCAGCGCGGGCGCGACAGCGACGTCGAACATTCCGGCGGAGCGACGATTGAGGTCGAGCGCTGTCTCGAGCACCTGATAGGTCCAGCCATGGACCATGATGGCGCCTGACCAAGCGTCGCGGTTGAGCCGGCTTACATCGCTCGTGGCCTCGTGAAAACTCATCAGCCAATGCACAGTGGCGACCGCGGCGAATGCCGCCTCGACGGCAGCTTCCATCGCGGAAATCGTCGCCCCTGCGACCGCGATCTCGACAAATGTGCCGAGCAGCGGACGCGCGCGGCGGACGCTAGCGTGCGCGGCTTCCATAGGTGGCCAATATCCGTTTCACGCCTTCGGTGACGTGCAGTGATGACAAGGTCGCGCCGGAGATGTTTCTGATGTCGCCGCCGACCTTGAGGGGGCTTCCGCTCGTCTTGCCGACGAATTGCGCGAGCCACCCAGGCTCGCGCACCTCTCCTCCGTAGGACTCGCGATATTGCAGGATCTCGACCCGCGTCACGCGCCCGGTGGGGTCGAGCGCCACCGCATAGTCGATGTAGAGGTGCTTGCCGATGACATGATCGACCACGAAGAGCCCGAGCAACTTGTCGCCGGCCTGTGCTTTCCAGGTCATCCCGCCATTCTCAACAAAACGATTTGCCGCCGGAAAGGCGAACTTCTGCGCGGCGTCAATCGTCAAATACTGGACCGCAAGGGCGGGGGACGCGATCGACGCGACGGCCATCGCCGGCAAGCTGAAGCGCACCCAATTGGTCATGTCCCACTCCCTGCAAATATATTCGCCGTCATCAGAAGAAAAATCCGACGCCGCCGAGCACCGAGTCCGAATTAGCGCCGGCTGGATCGCGATTGATCACCTTCTGCCAAGTCGCCTTCAACACGACTTGGGGCGATGGGAAGACCGCAATGCCGACATTGTGGAACTGCGTCTGCCCGGCGCCGGTCGGCATGTTCAAGTCGGCGCCGGCGAAGCCGCCGGTTTGGGTATTCTGGAAGGTGTAGCGATAGAACGGCACCGCCTCCCAATCGGTCGACATGATGTTGCCGAGGGGCAAGTGATAAGCGATCTCTCCCGAATAGCCATACATGGTCTTGCCCACGTTGTTCGTGGGATCGGTGTCGTTGTTGGCACGCAGATTGGCGGGGTTGCCGAAGCTCACGAACACGTATTCGCCGCGCGCCTCGAAGCCGGTGTCCGGCACCCGGTAGCGAAACTCGGCGTCGAACATGGTAAGGCTCGAGCGGCCGAGCGGCATGCCGGTGTCCGCATAGGCTCCACGTGGCGTGGTGTTGGGGGTGTAGTACGCGCTCACGCTGCCGTTGAATCCGGGCACTGGCGGTGGCGAATAGCTCAACTGGCCCGCGATCGCGATGTCGTTGCTGAGTTGTCGGAAGTCGCCGCGCACCGGCAGCGCAAAGCCGAGAGCGTCCACGCCGTTGATTCCGGCGGCGTAGCCTGCCGGGAAGGGCGGCACCGTGTTGGCGTCGGTGCGGGTGGCGAAGTCGCCGCCGAAATCTTCGAGGCTCGAGCTGGCCTGGACCGTATAGGTGAGGCCGTCGGCAAGCCGGCCGTAGATGCTGGTGGCCGGAGCTTTCCAGGTGGACGGAATGAGGCCGTTGTAAAGTTCCGGCCGCTTGACGCTGTAGAACCCGGTCGGCTCGTGATGCTCGTTGATGTAGCCGATTGGAATGAGATCAATGCCGGGCGCCCGCCAGTTGAACTGGTCAATGATCTTGAAGTCGATCCAGATCTGCTCGATCTCGGCGGTGCCGTGCAGCTTGTCGTCGCTATCGAAGCCGGAGCCGGCGTGCTCGAACTCGATTTCGGCATTGAAGATGATGTTGGGCGTAATCAGGTAGGTCGGCAGCAGCACCAGGCGGCGGGCGTCGAACCCGTTCTGCCATTGGCCGCCGGCGGCCGGGTTTTGCTGTAGACCGAACGCCATTTCGCCATATGCCCCAATGCTCATGCCGGTGACCGGTGAATCGGTCAACCCCATGATGCTGTTGGGCCTGTTGATCGGCGCCGTCTTGCCGGACAGGTCGCGCGGTGCCGGTGTTGCCCAATCGGGCTTTGCCGTGCCGGCTGGTCCGTTTTGATCCTTGGCTTGCTTCGGCCGGCTGGTATTCTCGGCGTCCTGCTGATCCTTGACCGGCTTCACACCCCCAGGCGGAATCGCGGTCGCGGCCTGCCCATGGGCGCCTTCGATCGCCCGCGTGTCCCTTCGCTTGAGCTGATTTTCGAGGGTGCGAATCCGCTGCTCCATCTGCTCCAGCTTCTTCAACAGCGCCACGTCTCCCGACGGAGCAGCATTTGCCTTGTCCTGCTCCTTACTCGTGTCTTGTGCGTGGGCGAGGCCGACGCCGAGCGCCGTTGCGGTCAGCACCGTAAGAATATGCCAGCGCATCGAAGCAAGCGGCACCGCACGCCATCCCGTGCTGGACAAGGCGACGTTGGTCGGCCGGGGGCCAAGTATCGGCATCGGGGCGCGGCGGCGATGAAATGGCATTGCAATCGGCTCCAAACAACGAGGGACGGGGCCTTGCCTGTGGGCGAGACGTCTCGCAGGATGCCTCCCCATAAATGTGCGCAATACTTTTGAAGTCAACAAGTAATGCGTAGCCTAGAATTAGTAAAAATAAGGATTTTGGGGGAATTAGATTAGAGCGGTTACAATTTAGAATGCATATAGATTGGAACGATAGTAGTTTGGAATGGTAATAAACTGGCGCCGACGGCCGCCAGTCGGGCGCACCCCGTCCGGGCTTGTTCTCTTCCGCTTCACCCTCTAAATGCGACGGCGCGCTGCGCGGTGCCGAACCCCGAAATGATGAGAGCCACGATGGCAGAAAAGAAGGAACGGCCGCGCAAGATCGTCGCCGACAATCGCAAGGCGCGGTTCAATTACGAGATCGGCGAGGTGGTCGAAGCCGGCATTGCCCTCACCGGCACCGAGGTGAAGTCGTTGCGCGGTGGCCGCGCCACCATTGCGGAGTCGTACGCGGACGCCAAGAATGGCGAGATCTGGCTCGTCAACGCCAACATCCCGGAATATTTGCAGGCGAACCGTTTCAACCACGCCCCCAAGCGTCCGCGCAAGCTGTTGCTGCATAAGCGGCAAATCCGCAAGCTTGCCGCCGCCGTGGACCGCGAGGGTATGACGATCGTACCGCTGCGACTGTTTTTTAATGAGAAGGGTCGCGCCAAGATCGACATCGCGCTCGGCCGCGGCAAGAAGCTCCATGACAAGCGCGAGACTGAAAAAAAGCGCAGTTGGGACCGAGAAAAAGGGCGGCTGATGCGGCTGAAGGGGTGAGCTCTGCACCGTAGGGGCGGCCCTTGTGGCCGCCCTGTGGGCCGCAGCCTCCGGCAGTGCGGGCGGGCACAAGGCCCGCCCCTACGCAATGCACTGCCTTCAAATTTGATGACGCACATGACTAGAAGCGGACAATCGTTGAGGAGACCCGCCGTGGCCCTGCCGGTGAAGCTCGATCACTGCGTGATCCACGTGTCCGATTGGCAGCGCTCCAATGCCTTCTATCGCGACGTGGTCGGCGCCGAGGTGGTGCCGCGCGGCGCCTTCTTTGCCTACCGGTTCGGCGACACCCAGCTCAATCTCCATGGCCCCGGCATGAGCGGCATGATCGTGGCGCGCCTGCCGGTGCAACCCGGCAACAGCGACATCTGCTTCGAGTGGAAAGGCCCGATCGCCGATGCCATTGCGCATCTGGCGCGTCATCGGGTGGCGGTCGAGCTTGGGCCGGTGAAACGCAACGGCGCCAAGGGCGAGGGCACCAGCGTGTATTTCCGCGATCCCGATGGTTCGCTCTTGGAATTCATGTCGTATCAGTGAGGGTAACCGATGGCCTCGACCCACGATCCGAATATTCTCCCGGCCGACCTTCCGGTTCCCGAGGATGACGGCGCGGCGCGCCATCTGGCCGCAATGCAGTTGCCCGAGGTCGCGCTGCAGGCGACCGACGGCACGCAGGTCGATCTCGCGCGGCTCGCCGGCCGCACTGTGGTCTATATATATCCGCGCACCGGGCGCCCCGGCGTCGCGCCTCCCGATGGCTGGGATGCCATTCCGGGCGCGCGGGGCTGCACGCCGCAATCCTGTTCGTTCCGCGACCATTTCGCCGAATTGAAGGCGCTCGGCGTCGCTCATCTGTTCGGCCTCTCGACCCAGGACACCGACTATCAGCGCGAAGCGGTCGATCGGCTGCACCTGCCGTTCGCAATTTTGTCCGATGCCGGCCTGCAATTGACTCATGCGCTCAGCCTGCCGACGTTCGAGGTCGCCGGCATGACATTGCTCAAGCGCATGGTGCTGGTTATCGATGACGGCGTCATCGCCAAGGCGTTCTACCCGGTCTTTCCGCCCGACGCGAGCGCTGCGGTCGTCGCCGGCTGGCTGCGCGCATCGAGATAGCGGCGCACCGCGGCAAAGACCTCGCGGAACATGTCCGGGGTCAGCACGCCGGTGTTCGTGTTGTAGCGCGAGCAGTGATAGCTGTCGAACAGCGTGAGCCGGTCGAGCGCATGTTGCGCGCCGTGCCCGAACGGCAGGGCGGCGAGGCGGCGGCCGACCGCCGCCACGGTGCTGTCATGGGCGATGCGGCCGAGCAGCACGACCGCCGCAAGGTTCGACATTTCGGCGATCGTCGCCTTCAGGAAATCGCGGCATTGCTTGATCTCTTCGCCGACCGGCTTGTTTTCCGGCGGCACGCAGCGCACCGCATTGGTGATGCGCGCATCCACAAGGCGCAAGGCGTCGTCCGGTCGCGCCGCATATTCGCCCGCCGCGAATCCGTAGCGCGTCAGCGTGGCGTACAGCAGATCGCCCGCATAGTCGCCAGTGAACGGACGACCGGTACGGTTCGCGCCCTGCAGGCCCGGTGCGAGCCCGACGATCAGCAGTCGCGCCGTCACCGGTCCGAACGACGGAACCGGGGCATTGTGCCAAGTCGGCTGCTTGCTCCGCAAGGATTGGCGAAATGCAACGAGACGCGGGCAACGCGGACAATCCCGGCCGATCTTGGTGTCGATCAGGTCAGCTACACAGGCGGCGGGGCCGTCAACAGGCATCAGGTGCGGATTTCAGTCCTCGTCGAATTCGTCATCATCGGCGGCGCCGACCGGTGCGCGCGACGGCGTGGTTCCACGTTGCAGGAACTGCGGCGTGTGTTGGCGCGGTTCCCTGGGCTCGCGGGGCGGGCGATCGACGCGCTCGCCCGGGTCGCGGCCGATTTTCGCCTGCAACTCGGCGATATCGAGAAAGATGTCGGCCTGCCGCCGCAACTCGTCCGCAACCATGGGTGGCTGGGTCGAAACTGTCGAAGCCACCGTGACACGTACGCCCTTGCGTTGCACCGCCTCGACCAGCGAGCGAAAGTCGCCGTCGCCCGAGAACAACACCATGTGATCGATATGGCTGGCAATCTCCATGGCATTGACGGCAAGCTCGATGTCCATGTTGCCTTTCACCTTGCGGCGGCCGGTCTGGTCGACGAACTCCTTAGTGGCCTTGGTAACGACCGTATAGCCATTGTAGTCGAGCCAGTCGATCAACGGGCGGATCGAGGAATACTCCTGATCTTCCACCACGGCGGTATAATAGAACGCACGCAGCAGATAACCGCGCGATTGAAACTCACGGAGCAGGCGTTTGTAATCGATGTCGAACCCCAGCGACTTTGCGGTCGCGTAAAGATTTGCGCCGTCGATGAACAACGCTATTTTTTCACCGGGTACCGTCATGGTAGGTCTCTTCCAACATGCCGCCCGCCTGCCGTGTGCGCAGTGCCGCGAGTGATCAAATCGCCGACGTGGCGCCGACGCTACGGGCAACGGAATTCAGGTTACGAAAACGGGCGCAACACACTGTCGCTTGCCAAGAGGCCCCGTCGTGGGAAAATATGGCGGCCAATCCGCCATTATGGTCAGCTAACAGAGCTTTGCGGCTTCGCCAAGCCCAATGTAAGGCAGCTGTCATGCGAATAACAACTAATTTTAATCTTGCGTTATCATTGGGTAATCTATAATTGAACGTGCAAACCACAAGAATTGTTGCTTGACGTGACGTCTGCGCATTTTGACGCGACGTCCTCACATTTTGGAGCCTCGGACCCATGGCACGCGTTACCGTCGAGGACTGCATAGACAAAGTCGAAAATCGATTCGAACTTGTCCTGCTTGCCAGCCACCGCGCCCGGATGGTCTCCTCGGGGGCGCAAATAACCATCGACCGCGACAATGACAAGAACCCCGTGGTGGCATTGCGCGAAATCGCCGACACGACCATCTCGCCCGGCGATCTCAAGGAAGACCTCATCCACTCGCTGCAGAAGTATGTCGAGGTCGATGAACCCGAGCCTGAAGCGATGCCACTGATAGCCGGGGCCGGCGGCGGTGTGGAGGCCGACGACATGGAGATCACGGCCGACCGTATGACCGAAGAGGAATTGCTCAAGGGTCTGGAAGGCTTGGCGCCACCGGAAGTGCGGCCGGAGCCCGCGGAACCGGACGACGAGGAATAGGGTTCACAGATATATAAAGCGCTGTTGGGGCTCGTAGTCCGCGTCCATCACCATGACATCAGGTTCGGGGGCGGTAGTCCTCACCGATCGGCGCAAGCGCGGCTCTCCAAGTTCAAACCACCCTGCGCCCCGTGATGTCGGCTGATCGAATGTTTGCATTGGGGTGTAAACTGTTGCCGAGTGGTGCATTCCTCATGATATTCTAAACGTGTTCGTGCGGCGCCGCCTGCCGTGCACGAGGAGCCCCGATGGCGCAGTCCACCGATCTGCCGAGCATGGAGACCCCGGCGAAGCCCGGAAAGATGCCGCCGAGGGCGGCCCCCGGTATCGTTGCAACGGGCGAGCCGGCGTCGCCGCCGAAACGTACCAAGCCGCTGATGCGGCAATATGACCTCGTCGATCGGGTACGCAAGTATAATCCCAATACGGACGAGGATCTCCTTAATCGCGCCTATGTCTATGCCATGAAGGCTCATGGCGAGCAGAAACGGCTTTCCGGAGACCCGTATATTTCCCATCCGCTCGAGGTCGCCGCGATTCTCACGGAGCACAAGCTCGACGACGCCACCATCGCGGCCGCGCTGCTGCACGACACCATCGAGGATACGGAAACTACGCGTACCGAGATCGACCAGCTGTTCGGCAAGGATATCGGCCGTCTGGTCGAGGGCCTCACGAAACTGAAAAGGCTCGATCTTGTCTCCCGTGAGGCCAAGCAGGCCGAAAATCTGCGCAAGCTGCTGCTGGCGATCGCCGAGGATGTGCGCGTGCTGTTGGTCAAGCTCGCCGACCGGCTGCACAACATGCGCACCATCCAGCACATGGCGCCCGAAGCACGCCGCCGGATCGCCGAAGAAACCATCGACATTTACGCGCCGCTCGCGGGCCGCATCGGGATGTACGAGTTGCGCGAAGAGCTCGAAAGCCTGTCGTTCCGCGAACTCAACCCGGAAGCCCATAAGGTGATCAGTGAGCGCCTGGAAGCGCTGGCGAAGCGGCATCTTGGGCTGATCGCCGAGATCGAGATGCAACTCACCCGCAAGCTCGCCAATCGCGGCATCTCGGCTGTCGTCACGGGCCGCCGCAAGCGTCCCTATTCGATCTGGCGCAAGATGGAGCGCAAAGCGGTCGGATTCGAGCAGTTGTCCGACATTTTCGGCTTTCGCGTCATCGTGAAGGGCGTGCCGGAATGCTATCAGGCACTTGGTGTCGTCCACACCACCTGGCCGGTGGTGCCCGGGCGCTTCAAGGACTACGTCTCGACCCCCAAGCAGAACGATTATCGCTCGATCCACACAACCGTGATCGGGCCGGGCAACCAGCGCGTCGAGCTGCAGATCCGCACCGAGGAGATGCAGGACATCGCCGAGTACGGCATCGCGGCTCACACCCTCTACAAGGATGAAGCAGGCGCGCCGATCGAACTCCTGTCGCGGGAATCGAATGCCTATGCGTGGCTGCGCCGCACCATCGCGTTGCTCGCGGACGGTTCCAACCCAGAAGAATTTCTTGAGCATACCAAGCTCGAGCTTTTCCAGGACCAGGTGTTCTGCTTTACCCCCAAAGGCAAGCTGATCGCTTTGCCGCGCGACGCGACCCCGATTGATTTTGCCTACGCGGTGCATACAGATGTCGGCAACCATGCGGTCGGCTGCAAGATAAACGGCAAGATCGCACCTTTGGCGTCCGAATTGCAGAACGGCGATGAAGTCGAGATTCTCACCTCTAAGGCCCAGGCCGCTCCGCCAGCCGCATGGGAATCGCTTGTTGCCACCGGCAAGGCGCGGGCCGCCATGCGCCGAGCCACCCGCCAGGCGGTGCGCATCCAATATGCCGAGCTTGGCCGGCGCATCGTCGAGCGTATGTGCCAGCGTGCCAAGCGTGACTATTCCGACGACAACTTGCTTGGCGCGTTGCCGCGGCTTGCCCGTCATTCAATCGACGATGTGTTTGCGGCGGTTGGGCGCGGCGAGATGAAAGCCTCGGACGTGATCCGCGCCATGTATCCGGACTACAAGGAGGAGCGCGCCACGGCAGCCGGTGCGCCGAACCCGGAGCCCGGATGGTTCGGTCTCAACAAAGGCAAGGCGGTGAAGTTCAAGGTGCCGGGCGGCAAGGACAAGGGCTCCGCGATTCCGATCCGCGGGATCAATACCGATTTGCCGGTACGCTTTGCGCCCAACGGCGGTGCGGTACCGGGCGACCGCATCGTCGGCATCATGACGCCGGGGGAGGGGATTACAATCTACCCGATCCAGTCCTCGGCACTGAAGGAGTTCGAGGAGGCGCCGGACCGCTGGCTCGATGTGCGCTGGGATGTGGACGACCAGGTCCCGCAGCGCTTTCCGGCTCGCATTGCGGTGCAATCGATGAATGAGCCCGGCTCGCTGGCTCAGATCGCCCAGGTGATCGCCGAGCATGACGGCAATATCGACAACATCCGCATGAGCCGGCAGTCCCCGGACTTTACTTCGGTGACCATCGATCTCGAGGTCTACGATCTCAAGCATCTCACCGCCATCATTGCGCAATTGCGGGCAAAGCGGGTGGTCGCCAGGGCGGAACGGGTGAGCGGGTAGGCCGTGGCCGACGCACCGACATTCGCGGATGAGCGCCCCAAGCTCCGTCTCGGCGTCAACATCGATCACGTCGCCACGGTGCGCAATGCGCGGGGAGGGCGGCACCCGGATCCGCTCCATGCCGCCGAGATCGCCATCGCGGCCGGTGCCGACGGCATTACGGCGCATCTGCGGGAGGATCGCCGCCACATTCGTGATGATGACATTGCGCGGCTCAAGGCGCGCATCGATCGCCCGCTCAATCTCGAAATGGCGGCGACCCGCGAGATGGTGGACGTCGCCGTGCGGGTTCGCCCGCATGCCGCCTGCATCGTCCCGGAGCGCCGCGAGGAACGCACCACCGAGGGCGGTCTCGATGCCGCCGGCCAGCACAACACGCTCTATCCGCTGGTTGAAGAGCTGCGTGCTGCTGGCATCCGCGTGTCGCTGTTCATCGCGGCAGACCCCGCCCAGATCCAGGCGGCCACCGCCTTGAAGGTGCCAGTCATCGAAATCCACACCGGAGCCTGGTGCGAGGCGCTTGCTGAGGGGCATGGCGACCGGGCGGCGGTTGAATTCGACCGCATTCGCACCGGCGCCGCGCTCGCTGCCGGGCTCGGTCTAGAGGTCCATGCCGGCCACGGGCTCGATTATCTCACCGCCGGTACTATCGCGGGGTTGCCCGAACCGGTGGAACTCAACATCGGGCATTTTCTGGTGGGCGAAGCCATCATGGTCGGTCTGGCGGCGGCCGTACAGAGCATGCGGACCGCGATGGATTATGGCCGGGCCGGTGGGCGCCCGGCCGAGCCGATTCGGAGCCGGTAGCGTGATCCTCGGTATCGGCACCGATCTCGTCGATATCCGTCGCATCGAGCGCACCATTGCGCGCCACGGCGACCGTTTCCTTGATCGCATCTTCACCTCGATCGAGCGGGAACTCGCGGAATGCCGTGCCAACCGCGCCGCAACCTATGCAAAACGCTTCGCCGCCAAGGAAGCGTGCGCCAAGGCGCTCGGAACCGGATTTCGGAGCGGCGTTTTCTTCCGCGACCTTGGGGTGGTAAATTTGCCGTCCGGACGGCCCACAATGCAACTCGCCGGCGCGGCGCTTTGCCGCCTTCAGGCCATTGTTCCGACTGGATTCGAACCCCATATCGATCTTGCCATTACGGACGAATATCCAATGGCGCAGGCGTTTGTGATTATTTCGGCCGTGCAATTGCGGAATTGCTGAAACCTGCAGGGATGCCCCCCGAGTTGATTGCGTGTCAGCCTGCAAGCGGCTAAAAGAGCAAAAGATTTAGGGGCGCTGCGGAGCAGGACGCGTGAGGCTGCCGCATTTAAGCCGTTGAAATGTGAGGTTTTTTGGCTCTGCGAGCCAGCGGAGGCGCGGTGGCGGCGGAGGCGGTTCTTTATGGGCCCACAGGAACGAAGGCGCGTGCAAGAGGTCGCCAACAAAGAGGTCGCCAACAAAGCGGTCGCCAACAAAGCGGTCGAGAAATCGACTGACACATCGAAAGACGAGAGGCCGATGAGCGTATCTACCGAGGGAAGGCGTCAGGAGGGCGGGCTTGCGGAAGGCGGCCGAGTTGTACTCCACGCTTTATTGATCGCCCTCGTAATCCGCACCCTGTTGTTCCAGCCTTTCAATATTCCATCCGGATCGATGAAGGGGACCCTTCTAATTGGAGATTATCTATTCGTATCGAAATATAGCTACGGTTACAGCCACTATTCCTTGCCGCTGTCGCCGCCGCTGTTTTCTGGCCGCATCTTCGGCTCGGTGCCGGAGCGCGGCGACGTCGTCGTGTTCCGCCTGCCGAAGGACGACTCCACCGATTACATCAAGCGCGTCATCGGTCTACCAGGCGACCGCATCAAGATGATTGACGGGTTGCTTTATATCAACGGCACGCCAGTCAAGCATGAGCGTGTCGACGACTTCATCGACGATGAAAACGGCGCCGCGGAACGCGTGCGACGCTGGCGCGAAACGTTGCCCAACGGGGTGACCTATCTGTCGCTCGATCTTCAGGACAACGGGTTTTTGGACAACACGCAGGAATATCTGGTTCCTCCCGGCCACTATTTCATGATGGGAGACAATCGCGATAATTCGACCGACAGCCGAGTGCTGGCGGCGGTGGGCTACGTGCCGTTCGAAAACCTCGTCGGCAAGGCACAGATCATCTTTTTCTCGATCGGCGACGGCGAACCCGCTTGGCACATCTGGAGTTGGCCATGGTCGGTGCGTTGGAGTCGGCTCTTTACGATTGTCAGATGAGCCGAAGGACGGCCACCTGCAGACGCGAACTTGAGATACGGATCGGCTACGAGTTTGCCGATAAGGCGTTGCTCGACAGCGCGCTGACGCATATTTCGGCGTTGAACGGCAAGAGTCGATCCGGCAGCTATCAGCGCCTCGAATTTCTCGGCGATCACGTCCTAGGTCTGGTCGTTTCCGACATGCTGTTCCGTGCGTTCGTGAAGGCGGACGAGGGCGAATTGTCGCGTCGGCTCGCCGACCTCGTCCGCAAGGAGGCCTGCGCCGAGGTGGCGCGCAAGATCGATCTCGGTGCGGCCATCAGGCTCGGCGCTTCCGAGGTCAATGCAGGTGGGCGCCAGCGCACTGCGATCCTGGCCGACGTCTGCGAGGCGTTGGTCGGAGCTGTATTTCTCGACGGCGGCTATACGGCTGCCGCTGCCTTGGTCGAGCAGTTGTGGGGGGAACGCCTGCGCACCCCGGCACGCCCGCTGCGCGATCCCAAGACGGTGCTGCAGGAATGGGCACAAGCCCGGGGCCTGGCGACTCCGTCCTATCGCGAGGTCGCCCGCACCGGGCCGCATCACGATCCAGAATTCCTGGTCGCCGTGGATCTGGCGGAATTCACGCCGGCCGAAGGTATGGGCCGCTCGAAGCGTGCCGCTGAGCAAGCCGCTGCCGCTGCCATGTTGACCCGCGAGGGCGTCCAGGTGGAAGCAACCGCTTGAAATGAACGAGACCTCCAACGAGGCGCCGCGCGACACCGGCAAAGGGGCTGGATCTCAGCGTTGCGGTTTTGTCGCCATCATCGGGGCTCCCAATGTCGGCAAGTCGACCCTCGTCAACGCGATGGTCGGCAGCAAGGTCACGATCGTCAGTCCCAAGGTGCAGACCACGCGGGCGATCATCCGCGGCATCGCGATTGAAGGCGACGCGCAACTGATTTTCGTCGACACGCCCGGCATCTTTGCGCCGCGTCGTCGGCTCGACCGTGCCATGGTGGCGGTCGCCTGGAGCGGTGCCCACGACGCCGACATCGTCGCCCTGATGGTCGATGCCAAGCGCGGGCTCGACGATGAAACAATGGCCATCGCGGCAAAGCTCGCGGATATCGCGGCAACCAAAATCCTGATCGTCAACAAGGTAGACTTGGTGGCCAAACCGAACCTCCTGGGGCTCGTGCATGCGGCCAACGAACGCATGACGTTCGCCGCGACTTTCATGGTGTCGGCGCAAAGCGGCGACGGCGTCGCTGAGGTCAAGCGCTGGCTCGCCGCCCACGTGCCGCCCGGACCGTGGCACTATCCGCAAGACCAGATTTCCGATGCACCGATGCGCGCATTGGCGGCGGAAATCACGCGGGAAAAAATCTATCTCCGGCTTCATCAGGAACTGCCGTACCGCTCCACGGTCGAGACCGAGGTTTGGAAGGAGCTGCGCGACGGTTCGGTACGTATCGAGCAGACCATCTTCGTCGAGCGCGAGAGCCAGCGAAAAATCGCGCTCGGTAAGGGCGGCCAGGCCATCAGGTCGATCGGGGCGGAGGCGCGCAAGGAAATCGGGAAGCTGATCGAGAAGCCCGTGCATTTGTTCCTGTTCGTCAAGGTGCGCGAGGGTTGGGCCGACGATCCCGCGCGCTATCGCGAAATGGGACTGGAGTTCCCGCGGGATTGACCTTGCCGCGTCATTGATGCGCTGAACGACCAACTGTTGGGTGTCATCGCCCGGCTCGGCCGGGCGATCCAGTAACCCCGAGCCTTCGGTTGAGTCGAGCATAAGTTCTATCCATGGCTCAGGGGGTACTGGATTCCCCGCTTGAAGCGGGGAATGACAAATCGGAGATTGGTGCGAAGGGATAACGGTCTGGTTTTGCGTTGAGGACGGATACCGCCATGGAATGGACCGATAGCGGTATCGTGCTAGGCACCCGCCGCCACGGCGAGACGAGTGCGGTCGTCGAGTTGATGACGCGGGAGCATGGGCGTCATCTCGGCCTCGTGCGCGGCGGCTCCGGGACCCGCCACAAGCCGGTGCTACAGGTCGGCAATCTGGTGAGCGCCGTATGGCGGGCGCGGCTTGATGAGCATCTCGGCTATTATGTCATCGAGGGGCTCGACCTGCGCGCGGCATCGTACCTTTCAGTCGCGCACGCCCTTTATGGCCTCAATCATCTTGCAGCGCTGTGCCGGTTGTTGCCGGAGCGCGATCCCCACCAGCCGGTGTTCGACCTCCTCGAGCACACGATTGCGCAACTCAGTGAGCCTTCGCTCGCCGCCGCGCTGACCGCCCGGTTCGAGCTGCAATTGCTGGCGGAACTCGGCTTCGGCCTCGATCTCGATTCCTGCGCCGCCACCGGCACAACGGCTGAACTCGTCTATGTCTCGCCAAGGAGCGGCAGGGCCGTGTCGCGGGAGGCCGGCGAGCCGTGGCGTGACAAGCTCCTGGCGCTTCCGGCTTTCCTTGGTGCTGACGCACCAGGGACGCCGTCTGCGGCCGAGCTGAGGGATGGATTTGCCTTGACGGGTTTCTTTCTCGCTCGCCATGTCTACGAGCCGCGTGGCGAGTCGTTGCCGGAATCTCGCCACCATTTTATCGCCGCCGCGGTGCGGAGTCGGTAGGGTGGGCAAAGGCGCCGAGTACAGCCTGTCGGATCAAACGGAGCCTCTCGCGCCGTGCCCACCATCGGCGCCGTCGGTAGGCACGGCGCGATAGGCCGGTCGCAATCAACAGGGCTGTGCCAGGTGCCTTTGCCCACCCTACCAGGTTGCCGGCGCCCTCCGCATTCGCTATCGAACCGCCATGGCAACGACACTGATTCCCGAACCGTCCGATGTGCAGGAAATCGCGCTGCGTGACGCGCTGGAGGAGCGCTATCTCGCCTATGCGCTGTCCACCATCATGCACCGCGCGCTGCCGGACGCGCGCGACGGCCTCAAGCCGGTACACCGGCGTCTGCTGTATGCGATGCGCCTGTTGCGACTCGACCCCGCGGCCGCGTTCAAGAAATGTGCTCGCGTCGTCGGCGACGTCATCGGCAAGTTTCACCCGCACGGCGATCAGGCAGTCTATGACGCGTTGGTGCGGCTTGCCCAGGATTTCGCCCAGCGTTATCCGCTGATCGACGGCCAGGGTAATTTCGGCAATATCGACGGCGATAATCCGGCGGCCATGCGCTACACCGAGGCGCGCCTGACCGAAGTGGCGCGGCTTTTGATCGAGGGCATCGACGAGGACGCGGTCGATTTCCGCCCGACCTATGACGGCTCGGAAGAAGAGCCGGTGGTGCTGCCGGGAGCATTCCCGAATCTGCTCGCCAACGGCTCGCAGGGTATTGCGGTCGGCATGGCGACCGCAATACCGCCGCATAATGCGGCCGAGCTGTGCGATGCGGCTCTCCACCTGATCGAGCATCCCAATACCAAGAGCCGCAATCTCCTCAAATATGTGCCGGGGCCGGATTTCCCCACCGGAGGCGTCGTCGTCGACGATCCGGCCGCAATCGCCGAGGCCTATATTACGGGCCGCGGTTCATTCCGGGTGCGCGCGCGCTGGGGGAAGGAAGACACCGGGCGCGGCGGCTGGCAGGTGGTCATCACCGAGATTCCGTGGCTGGTGCAGAAGTCGCGTCTGGTCGAGAAGATTGCGGAACTCATCAACGAGAAGA
>Ga0257161_1000202_pt1 | contig 16215 bp, 17 predicted proteins | sample NR01A_FD_185954 | JGI IMG/M metagenome (GOLD analysis project Ga0257161, IMG submission 185954) | Soil microbial communities from H.J. Andrews Experimental Forest, Oregon, United States - NR-01-A | ecosystem: Environmental > Terrestrial > Soil > Temperate forest > Bulk soil | place: USA: Oregon... | reverse complement strand
CAAGCCGGTGTTCACTGTGGCGCTCGGCGGTTTCCAGAGCGGCGGGCGCTATGCGTCCGGCGCGCTTGAAGCGACGCCGCTGGTGGAGGATGGCATCATGTACGTGCCGGACGGCTGGGGCTCGGTCTATGCGATCGACGTCACCGCCGGCAAGAAGGGCGTCATCAAGTGGAAGATGGACCCCGGCACCGACCGCGCCTGGGCCGGCGACGTCGCCTGTTGCGGCGTCAACAACCGCGGCGTCGCGCTGTGGAAGGACAAGGTCATCTCCATCGCGCTCGACGGCCGCATGTTCGCGATCAACAAGGCAACGGGTGAAGTGGCGTGGGAGCGCAAGATCGCCGAACCTGCCATCGGCGAAACGCTGACCATCGCGCCCCTGATCGTGCGTGATCTCGCCATCGTGGGCGCCGCCGGCGGCGAATTCGGCATCCGCGGTTACATCGAGGCGACCGACCTCAACACCGGCAAGTCCGCATGGCGCACCTACACGATCCCGGGAACCGGCGAGCCCGGCAACGAGACGTGGAAGGACGGCAAGGATCGCTGGAAGCACGGCGGCGGCTCGATCTGGGAGACCGCAACATACGATCCGGAAACCGATACCTTCTACCAGGGCATCGGCAATGCCGGCCCGGATTATGACATCCAGTACCGCCCGGGCGACAACAAATGGGCCGCGAGCGTGCTCGCCATCAGCCCGAACGACGGCAAAATCAAATGGGGCTTCCAGTACACGCCGCAAGACCCCTATGACTACGATGAAATCTCCGAGCATCCGATCATCAACGCCAAGGTCAATGGCGAAGACCGCAAGCTCGTGGTTCACGCGGCGCGCAACGGCTTCTTCTACGCGCTCGACCGCACCAACGGCTCGTTCATCGCCGGCAAGCAGTATGTGGACGAGTTGAACTGGACCCCCGGCCTTGATCCCAAGACCGGCCGCCCGCTCAGCTACAACCCCAATACCGACATCCAGATCTATGCGCCGGGTTCGCACAGCATGCGCGGCCAACCCTCGGTCCGCACCTGTCCGTCGAATGTGGGCGGCAAGAACTGGGAGCCGTCCGCCTATAATCCGGAGCTGGGCCTCCTGTTCATTCCGTCAATTGAGGGCTGCAACACCCTCGAGACGCTCGAGCAGAAAGACATGGAGGACCAAGGCGGTACCTCGAAAGCACGGGAGCGCTTCACCGGCGGCAGCTCCAAGACGGTGCAGCGGCTCTACGGCAGCCTGAAGGCGGTCGATCCCATTACCGGCGAGACCAAGGCGTCGCTGAAGATGGACTACCCCAACTACGGCGGGGCGCTCGCGACTGCCGGAAACCTGGTATTCCTCGGCGAGCCCGACGGCACCTTCGGAGCCTATGACGCAAAGACCTTGAAGCAGGTGTGGAGCTTCAATATCGGCACCGGCATCAACGCGCCGCCGATCACCTATTCGGTGAACGGAAAGCAATATGTGGCGGTGCTCGCAGGCTCGCGCCAGAACGTCAACATCTACGGATTGGCGCCGGAGATCAAGAACATGGCGCCGGCCTCGATGCTGTACGTGTTCGCGCTGTGAGCGAAAGTGAGTAGGGCGGGCAAAGCGAAGGAGACTGCGGAGAATAAGCGAATCGAATGCGTGTCATGCCCCGCTTCAAGCGGGGCATCCAGTAACCCCCAGCTTTGATACGGTGCTTCAAGAGCAGCCCCGGTGGTTACTGGATCGCCCGGTCAAGTCGGGGGAGGGCGATGACACTCATCTGGAAGCAATTATTCTTCGTGATGTCCTCAGCGTGCGGGTCGCTTCAATGGTGAAAAAGAGAGCCTAATGAAAGTCGTATCGAAAGCTTGTCGGCTTGCAGCCATGGCTGCCGTCGCTGTCCTTTTTGCGCTTCTGATGCCCACCGGGGCAGGTGCACAAGCGCAGCTCAGCGCCGAAGAGGCGCGTCTTATCGAATTCGGCAAGGAAATCTTCAAGAGCAAGGCCGTGTGCCAGTACTGCCACAAATGGGATGCCTCCGGCGACCAGGGCTATGGCGGCAATGCCCTGTCGTTACGCGTCACCCAGCTTACGCCCGAGCAGCTCACCGAAGTGGTGAAATGCGGCCGGCCCAGCACCGGCATGCCGTACCATGACCGCTTCGCCTATACCGACAAGCGCTGCTATGGCTATACGCGCGAGCAGATGGGCAAGGACATGCCGCCCGCGGGGAACGACTTCCTCTCCAACCGCGAAGTCGAGGCGGTGGTGAAATATCTGTTCGCCAAGGATGTCGGCAAGGGCGCCGCCACTTACGAAGACTGCGTCGATTTCTGGGGCAAGGACACCAAGCAGTGCGATCCGATGAAGAAGTGATGCGTACGGGGGGCAAAATGGCCTTGCACGGCCGCCGTATTGGCGCCGGCCTCGATGGCGATTTTGCCCACGCGGTCCCACGGCGAGATCCAGGATTCGCACCGCGAGGTCGGACGGCGCGGGCAAAGACGCGAGAGACCGTCGAATCCACCACACGCCATGCCTCCCGCCTTTGCCCACCCTACGCGGCCATCCTCGTTGCGCTGGCCGCGCTCCTCATTGCGACGACCTCCCATGCCCAGCCGCGGCGCGATCCCGGCGAGATTCACGGCATCAAGCTCGGCCTGAAGGCCGAGGAGATGTCCACCGACACCTTCGGCGACCTCGCCTGCGGTAGCAACGGAGGACCGCCCCGCCAGGCGATCGACGATTGGGACGACTTTCGCAAATGCCGGCCGGAGCCGAGCGGGCTCTACGAAGTCAATGCCCGCTTCGACGACCAGCAGGAATATATCGGCCGCGCCATTGACGATCCGCTGTACGCGCAAGGCCGGCTCGGCACCCGGGTGGCCGGCCATCCGGTGATCCTTTCGGTGCTGTTTGACAAGGACGGCGTGCTGCGGGGCATTCGCATGGTTAGCGACCCGCGCGGGTCGATCATGGAGCGGCGCATGGCCCACATGCTGCGTCTCGCCATCATCAACCGCTACGATTCCGACGGCTGGACCTGTACGGATCTGCCGCCCGCGGCCGGAGAGACCCCGGTGGGCGGCGGCGTGTTCATCAAGCAGCGCTGCGAGAAGCGAACGGCCGAGCGCGACCTATTTGTGGAAGCGCGCTTCCTGCGCAAGCCGGGCCAGAGCGACATCAATCCGACCACCGGCGAGACCACGACCGGCCAGTTCGAGAGCTGGACGCGTTTCGAACTGATGGATCCCAATTACAAGAAGCCGTGAACGCGCCGCCCTCGGGCGCGCCTCAACATGGAACCTTAAGATCATGCGACACTCCCTCCCCGCCATCCTGCTCGCCATCGCCGCGTGCGCAACCGTATCGCCCGCCTATGCGGTCTGCTCATCCTGCAACATCCAGACCAAGACCCCGTCCGCCAAGGAGCCCGGCAAATTCGATTACCGCGTCAGCTGCATCATCGACGAGAGCGGCGACGAAGTGAACACGGTCGTCACGGCTGCGACCGACGAGGAAGCGATCGAATTGACGAAGAAGAAGGGATGTTGATAGCAGGGCTATTTGCTGACAACGTTCAGCGAGGATGCTGCATACCTCAGGACGTATGGCTTCTGCTTAGGGTGGCCGTCCGGAAACTCGTTTCCGAAGAATGCGACATAACAGTCGTATCCTCCGATCTCGTGGCTCATCCAACAATGAACGACGACCCCGAACTCCGGTCCACCTTCTCCAAGGCCGTCATAGCGAACCTTCGTGCCTACCGGAAGAAACGGTCCGATCGCGGTCTGATCATCGTTCACCTTGGCGTCTCGTTCGTCACGACCTCGGCAGCGGGCGCAGCTGCGAGAGGAATTTGTTGGTGCTGATTTTCAAATCCCAATAGTCCATGAGCACTGGCCTGTTGAGTTCGATGAAGGCGCGAACTTGGTGCTCCAAAGCGGGCGAGATTGGTCCGCTTGCAGACTTGTCCTGGGCGAAGGGCACGGTAGCCTCCACGCCACCTTGACGAATTGCACCCGGAGGGTCGATCGCGACCTTGATTCTCGGACCGTGCTGGCCAGTCGGCACCGGTTGGAACCACAAGACATTTTCAATGCCCGTCACGTCCACATCCAAGATCGCCATGGCGTACGCAAATTCCTGTTCGAGCAGCGCTTCAACCATGTCTCCGAGCTTTCGACCAGCGTCCGGTGCAGCGGCAATCTCTTGAAGCATCGAAATCTGAGCAATGAATGCTCCGGTTCCGGCCAAAACGGTGGCTGTCCCGGACTGCTGGGCAAGTTCCGGGTGGTTCGTCAACTCTCCGAGGTCAGAGGATCGAACGGTAACGTTCATCGTTTTTGTCTCTCATCAAAGCTTAAGCGCTGTTCAAGATAACCTTTTTCATCGCCTCGACAACCCGGCCCCCGCCTCCAGAAACCGCGCCGCTTCCCGTACCGTCGCCTTGCCGGTATCGCGATCAAGCATGTAGTTGGCCTGCCGCATGAGTTCCACTGGGATCGCGCCGATCAGCGGCGCGAGCGCGGCGCGCAGAGCTTCATCATTGCGACGGCGTGGCGAGATCAGGATCACGGCATCGTAGGCCGGAATGGCGTGCTTGACGTCGGCAAGAACCACCAGATTGTCCGCCGCGATCCGGCCGTCGCTCGAGAACGCCGAGATCACGTCGACGCTGCCGTCTGCAATGGCGCGATACATGAACGTCGGATTGTACGACTTTTCCTCCGCGAACCTGAGCCCGTAGGCCTGTTTCAACGCTGCCCATTCGGGCCGGCCAAGAAATTCGAGATCGCTGCCGAGCTTGAGGTGCGGCGTCAGCGGTGCGAGTTCCGCAATGTTAGCAATCCCGGCCGCGGCGGCGCGAGGGCGCCGCATCGCCAGCGCATAGGCGTTCTCGAAGCCGAGCGCGCCCAGAACCGTCACGCCGTAGCGTTCTCGCAGGTCGACGGTGAGCGCCTCGAGCATCGCCTCGCGCGGCATGACATCGCTGCGCCCAAGCACGTTCGCCCACAGCGTGCCCGAATAGTCCACATAAGCGTCGATATCGCCGCCCGCCAACGAGCGGAAGATGATGGCGGAGCCGAGTCCCTGTTTGCGCTCCACGCCTTGGCCCGCCGTCTCCAGCCGCTCCGCCATCAGCTCCGCAAGGATGAATTGCTCGGAAAAATTCTTCGCCCCGATCACGTAGCCGCGGCCGTGCGATCCGCCCATCGGCATTGCGGCCGCTGCGATGCCGATGGCGAGCACCGCGCCCCCGGTGACGGTTGGGGCCATGCGGCGGCCGACCGCACCCGCCTCGATCAGGCCGAGCGCCCAATCGGCCACCAGCGCCAGCGCCACGGCAGCGGCGCACCCTATCAGCACCGAGATCCAATTCTCGGTCTGCAGGCCGGAAAAAATGAAATTGCCGAGGCTCGCCTGGCCGACCGTGGTCGAGAGCGTCGCCATGCCGATGGTCCATACCGCCGCGGTGCGGATGCCGGCCATGAAGACCGGCGCCGCAAGCGGAAGCTCGACCCGCAGGAGCTTCTGGCGGCCCGTCATGCCGACGCCATCCGCCGCTTCAAGGTAGGCGGCGTCGACCCCGAGCAGGCCGGTCACGCCGTTGCGCAGGATCGGCAGCATGGAATAGACCGTGAGCGCCAGCACCGAGGGCAGGAAGCCGAGCGCCGGCACCGGAGTTCCGATGAGCTTGACCGTGAGCGCTGAAAGCCCGAGCAGCAGGGGATAGAACAGCGCCAGCAGGGCGAGCCCCGGAATGGTCTGCACGAGGCTCGCGACCGCCAGCGCTGTAAAACGCAGGCGCGGACGGCGCGACGCCAGCACGGCGAGGGGCAGGCTGATCGCCACGCCGAGCGCCAGCGCGGCGGCACTGAGGAGCACATGCTGCGAAGTGTAATCCGCGAGCTGCGAGAGCGCGTCGGTGAATCGCTCATCCATGTGGATGATGCCGAGGGATTTCGCGGCCGCTTGCATGCAGAAGCTTGCTGATGCGCTCCGCCTGCCGTCGCGGCATCGCCATCAGGGCCGACACCTCCGCGCTGGCGTCTCCGGACAACAGCGCTCCCGGCGTATCGTCGGCCACGATGCAGCCGGCGCTCATGACGACGATGCGGTCGGCGAGCAGCACCGCCTCCTGCACGTCGTGGGTGACCATCACGGTGGTCATGCCGAGTCTCTCATGCAGCGCCCGGTAGGCCGTTGCGAGCGTATCGCGGGTGACCGGATCGAGCGCGCCGAACGGCTCGTCCATCAGCATGACGCGCGGTCGCGCTGCGATCGCCCGCGCGACGCCGGCGCGCTGGCGCTGGCCGCCGGACAGCGCGTGGGGCAATCGCGCCGCATAGTTGCGCGGCAATTCCACGAGATCGAGCAGCTCCGCGACGCGGGCCGCGATGTCCGGCTTCGTCCATCCAAGGAGCTGCGGCGTGATTGCGATATTCTCCGCGATGGTCATGTGCGGGAACAGGCCGATGCCCTGGAACACGTAGCCGATCCGCCGCCGCAGCGTCGGGGCGTCAAGGCGCGCGACGGCCTCACCCTCGAAGCGGACCTCGCCGCGGTCCGGCTCGATGAGCCGGTTGATCATCTTCAGCGCCGTGGTTTTGCCGGACCCGGATGTTCCGACGAGGGCGATGAAGCCGCCGGTGTCGATGCGCAGCGATGCATCGCGCAGCGCATGGCTGCGTTCGCCGTCGAAGGATTTCGTGACGTTGATGAGTTCGATGAGCGGGGCGGAAGCCATGCGGTTAGTGCAACATTCGCGCGTTCTCGGGCCGCAGTAGCGATCAGTTTCAAGAGGGGTTGTAGCCCGGGTTGAGCGCAAGCGAAACCCGGGGGCGGCGTTGCGGTATTGGATTTCGTCCGCTCAATCCGGGTCAGGCTTGCTATCACACTTTTGAGGCATCGCATGACGAGGTTCATACTGACAGGCGCGCCCGGCTCGGGAAAGACGGCGATCATCCGTCAACTGGAACTCGATGGTTTCAGCATCGTCGAGGAAGCGGCGACCGATGTCATTGCGCTGAAGCAAGCGCAAGGCGTCGCGGAACCGTGGAGGCAACCCTCGTTCATCGATTCGGTCGTCGAGTTGCAAAGACAGCGGCAAGCTCGTGCGTCGCGCGAGACGGACGCGATACAGTTTCACGATCGATCCGTGATCTGCACTGCGCCCTGGCGGTCTACCTCGGGTACCCTCCTTCCGACGCCCTTTCCCGCGAATTGACGCGTCTGGACCAGGAAGCAGTTTTTCAGCGACGTGTCTTCTTCATCCAGAACCTCGGCTTCATCAAGCCGACCGAATCGCGGCGGATCAGCTTTGAGGATGCACTACGTTTCGAGCGTGTGCACGAGGAAACCTATCGCAAGTCCGGTTACGAGTGTGTCTTCATTGCGCCCGGTAGCCTGCCGAGCCGAGTGGATGCCATCAAGCGCGCCATCTCCGGCGCGCTTGCGGACTGAAAGGTACCTCTCACGCCGCCGCCCGTTGCGGATCAGCAAACCGGGCGACCAGCGTCGCGAACTGGTCGACGAAGCCCTGCAGGAACTTTCGGGCGCTTTCATCCGCGATGGCGCCATCGGCATCGATGAAGCCGGGCTTGAAGCTGACATACGCCTCCCCACCCATGACGAGTACGCCCAAGTTGCCGAGAACCTGCCGCAGATGTTGCTGCGCGATCGCCGCACCGATTGCGCCGGGCGATGTGCCGGTGATCGCCGCCGGCTTGCCGTTCCAGGAATTCTGGCCGTAAGGCCGTGCACCCCAGTCGATGGCGTTCTTCAGGACGGTCGGGATTGAACGGTTATGCTCCGGCGTCACGAACAGCAAGCCGTCGGCCGCCGCAATCTCGGACTTGAACCGGGCGACGGTGTTCGGCAGCTCGGCTTCGAGGTCCTGATTATAAAGCGGCAGGTCATCGATTTGGATGAAACTAAAAGCAAATTTGTCCGCGCCGAGCTTCGTGAGCGCGTGCCCGAGCCTGCGATTGACGGATTCACGGCGATTGCTGCCGATGATGACGGCGACCTTGAACTTTGCCATAGCGACCCTACCTCGGTTAAGATTCGATACCGAGGCTAAATAGATGACTGAGCCAAGATCGCAAGAAGGCACACCGTTGATACCGAGTAACTTGCATGTGCCCGAGGACTGCCGCGCCGTCAGCGAAATACTGGCGCGGGTTGGCGACAAATGGACGGTGCTGGTCGTGGGCGTGCTCGGCGACGGTCCCAAACGCTTTAGCGAAATTCGCCGCGCGCTTGGCAGCATCTCGCAACGGATGTTGACGTTGACGCTGCGGGGCCTCGAACGGGACGGTCTCGTTACACGCACCGTGTTCCCCACCATTCCGCCGCGCGTCGATTACGAGCTGACCAAGCTCGGACAGTCGTTGCTCAAGCCAGTCAACGGATTAGGCCTGTGGGCCCGGCAAAACCGGGCGGCCATTGCGGATGCGAGGCGGCGGTTCGATGGTGCGGAGCGCAACGCCCGATGACCGAGCCCACGCACTTGACTGACCCGATCATCGATCCGCGCGCATTCTGGCGCGCGGTCGGCAATCGCGCCACCGGCAGCACGGTGGTGACGGCGCGCTCGGATGAGGGGCCTGCCGGATTTCTCGGGCTGTCTGCCACCCATGTTTGCGCCGACCCGCCGCTCATGCTGGTATCGATCGATAAGCGCACTTCGGCCTTGCGAACCATCCTGGCGGCTCGCCATTTCGCCCTCAACTTTCTGCCGCGCGAGGCCGTCGAGATCGCCGACACGTTCGGCGGCAAGGGACCGCAAAAGGGCGCAGAGCGCTTCGCCACCGGGCGGTGGGGGACCCTTCGCACTGGCGCACCGATTCTGCTTGACGCGGTGGGGGCGATCGATTGCCGTCTGGTGGAAACGATCGAGCGCCACGGCGTGGTCATGGCCATCGGCCAAGTGGTGGCCGTTCGCGATAGCGCCGGCACGGCGCCGCTGATCCATTTCCGCGGCGGCTACCTGCCGTGACGATCACGGTTGACGGGCTCCGAAAGACCGCTCGCAATGGGCATTTGCCTACTTTTTAGGCGGATTGCTGGCATGGCGTTAATTGAAGCATTTTTTGCTCCATCTCATCGCGATGCTCAGGCCCGATCGGCGGCATTTTGGCAAAACGAAATACCCCTAAAAAATCGCTTCCAATCAAAGGCCTGCGCGCAACTCCGACATGACGGCCGTGGTAACAACGCTGCGCCACTGCGATGTGAATAATTGATCGAGTCGAAAAGCGATCTGACGTGCTATCTCCGGGGGCCCGCGACTTGCATAGACCGAGTAAGGAATCGCGGGGCCATCGATCCGTCAGAGATGGCGCTGCGAATTTCCGGGCCTCGCTTCCGGCACGCGCCGAAACAACCCGGGCGACAACCAGGGCGTTCCATGTCGATTCTTGTCGGCCTCCACCACGTCACCAGCTACCGCTATGATCGGCCGGTCAATCTTGGCCCGCAGGTGATCCGCCTGCGCCCGGCGCCCCATTGCCGCACGCCGATCAAGAGCTATGCCCTCAAGGTCCTGCCGTCCGAGCACTTCGTGAATTGGCAGCAGGACCCCCACGGCAACTGGCTCGCCCGGCTGGTGTTTCTGGAAAAGACGACGGAGTTTTCCATCGCGGTCGATTTCGTGGCCGACATGCAGGTCATCAATCCGTTCGATTTTTTCGTCGAGCCTTATGCCCAGCAGTTTCCATTCGAATATCCGGACGAACTGCGCACCGATCTGGCCGCGTTTCTCGATCCGGAGCCGGCGGGCCCGCTGCTCAAGGCGTACGTTGCGGCACTACCGCGCGAGCAGACCGGCACCGTGGATTACCTCGTCGCGCTCAACCAGCAACTCCACCGCAAGATCCGCTACATCACCCGCATGGAGCCGGGCGTCCAGACGCCCGAGGAGACGCTCGCGGCGGGCTCCGGATCGTGCCGCGACACCGGCTGGCTGTTCGTCCAGATTCTGCGCCATCTCGGCATGCCGGCGCGTTTCGTTTCCGGCTATCTCATCCAGCTGCGCCCCGACCTGAAGGCGCTCGACGGCCCCTCGGGCGCCGACCACGACTTCACCGACCTCCACGCGTGGACCGAGGTGTACATTCCGGGCGCCGGCTGGATCGGCTTCGATCCGACCTCAGGCCTCATGTGCGGCGAGGGGCATCTCCCGGTTGCGGCGACGCCGCATTACCGCTCGGCTGCACCCATTACCGGCGCGGTCGATTTCGCCGAAGTCGATTTCGCCTTCGAGATGCGGGTCTCGCGCATCGCCGAGCAGCCGCGGGTCACGTATCCGTTTTCTGATGCCGCGTGGGAGGCTCTCGACACGCTGGGCGAGCGCATCGATGCCGATCTTTCGGCCCGGGATGTGCGCCTCACCATGGGCGGCGAGCCGACATTCGTGTCGATCGATGATTATCAATCGGCCGAATGGAATACTGAAGCTCTGGGACCGACCAAGCGCATCCGCGCCGACGACCTCATCCGCAGACTGCGCGACCGGTTCGCGCCCAACGGCCTCCTGCACTTCAGCCAGGGCAAATGGTATCCAGGCGAACCGCTGCCGCGTTGGGCCTTCGCGCTGTACTGGCGCAAGGATGGCTTGCCGATCTGGCACGACCCCTCCCTGATCGCGCCCGAGGGGCGCGACCTCGCGCCCACCGCCGATCAGGCAAAGCGCTTCGCCGAAGGCGTCGCGGCGCGCCTTGGCATCGGCCGCAACTACATCATCCCGGCCTATGAGGATCCGGTTCGGCGGATGCTCACGGAGGGCGACTGGCCCGACAACATCGATCCGAGCAATCCCAAGATCGACGATCCGGCGGAACGTGCGCGCATCATGCGCGAATTCGAGCGGCGGCTCACCGTACCGACCGGCTTCGTGCTGCCGGTGCAGCCCGCGAACGCGCCGGCTTCGCGGGCGCGCTGGTTCAGCGAAATCTGGCCGCTGCGGCGCCGGCATCTGTTCCTGGTTCCGGGCGATTCGTCCATCGGCTGGCGCCTGCCGCTCGATTCGCTACCCCGTCTGCCAGCCTCCGAACAACCCGTCATCGTGCCGGCCGATCCCTTCATGCCGCGCGGCGAGCTTCCGCATCCGGATATCCTGTTCCAGCGCGCCCACGATCACTTCGCGGACGCGGACGAAGGGGGGACGACCGAGGAAGCCGCGAAGGCGAAACAGCGCGAAGAGCGCGATCGCGCTGCGCCGGACGTTCCGGTGCGCACCGCGCTCGCCATCGAGCCGCGCGATGGGCGCCTGTGCGTGTTCATGCCGCCGGTCGAGCAGCTTGAAGATTATCTGGAGCTGCTCGCCGCCGTCGAGGCGACCGCGGCGGACCTGAAAATCCCGATTCATGTGGAAGGTTATGGGCCGCCTTCCGACCATCGCATGAATGTCATCAAGGTCACGCCAGACCCAGGTGTCATCGAGGTCAACATCCATCCGGCGGAACGCTGGCGCGGCGCGGTCGCGATCACCCAGGGGCTCTACGAGGACGCTCGCCAAGCCCGCCTCGGCACCGACAAGTTCATGCTCGACGGCCGCCACACCGGCACCGGCGGCGGCAACCACGTGGTGCTCGGCGGCGCCACTGCGGCCGACAGCCCATTCCTGCGCCGGCCCGACCTTTTGAAAAGCATCGTGCTGTACTGGCAACGCCGGCCATCCCTGTCCTACCTGTTTTCCAGCCTGTTCATCGGCCCCACCAGCCAGGCGCCCCGCATCGACGAGGCGCGCATGGACATGCTGCACGAATGCGAAATCGCGCTCGGCCTCGTGCCCTCTCCCCCGCTTACGGGGGAGGGTAGGGAGGGGGCCCCGCCGCCGTGGCTGGTCGACCGGCTGTTCCGCAATCTCCTGGTCGACGTCACCGGCAATACCCACCGCGCCGAAATCTGCATCGACAAGCTGTTCTCGCCGGAAGGCCCCACCGGCCGCCTCGGCCTTGTCGAGTTCCGCTCCCTCGAAATGCCGCCCGATGCGCGCATGAGCCTCGCCCAGCAATTGCTGCTGCGCGCGCTCGTCGCCTGGCTCTGGCGCGAGCCGCTCGACGGCCCCATGGTGCGCTGGGGCACGGCGCTGCACGACCGCTTCATGCTGGAGCATTTCGTGTGGGAGGATTTCCTCGACGTGCTGGAGGACCTCGGCCGCGAAGGCTATCGCTTCGATCCGGAATGGTTCGACGCCCAGCGCCAGTTCCGTTTTCCGGTTTACGGCGAGGTCACCCACGGCGGCGTCCGGCTTGAGCTGCGCCAGGCGCTCGAACCCTGGTATGTCCTGGGCGAGGAGGGGACGCCGGGCGGCACCGCCCGCTTTGTGGATTCCTCGGTCGAGCGCCTGCAAGTCAAACTGCAAGGCCTCAACGCGGCGCGCCATGTCATCACCTGCAACGGCCGCCGCCTGCCATTGACCGGGACCGGCCGGCCCGGCGAATACGTCGCCGGCGTCCGCTTCAAGGCGTGGTCGCTACCGGCGGCGCTGCATCCGACGGTCCCGGTTCATGCGCCGCTGACATTCGACATTCTCGATGGCTGGAGCGACCGCTCCCTCGGCGGGTGCGTGTACGGCGTCTCCCATCCGGGCGGACGCCACTACGAGACCTATCCGGTGAACTCATACGAGGCGGAAGCAAGGCGGCGGGCGCGCTTCCAGGACCACGGGCACACGCCGGGGCTTGTGGCGAAGATTCCGCCGGAGGAGCCGTCAGTGGAGTATCCGGTCACGCTGGATTTGCGGAGGTAGGGGCGAGACTTCGAGACCAGAATTACGGCCATGCAGCTATTCTGGCTTCCATTCCAGCTTAGAGAGATCGCGCGCGCCATCGACGATGCGCACGATTTGCACGCCATCTTCGACGATCCGGTAAAACGCGATCCAACGCTCTATCACCAAGGACCGCGCACCCTCCCCAATCTCTGGCCGTGGCCTTCCAAGCCGTGAATGATTCCGCAAGGAGCCGCATCGCGCTTCGATCGCGTCATAGACTCGATCGGCGCCCCCCGGACTGTCGGATGCAATCCACTCCCAAATCTCCAATAAGTCCTCACGCGCGCGGCGCGTGTAATGGACCTTACCCACTGCTTCATGATTTCGCTGCGAGACGCCGACGCGCCTCTTGTTTCAGCTCGGCGAAATCAATTTCGCCCGCATCGCCGCTGTCGATCCCCTCGCGCCACGCATTTTGCAGCCAATGAAGCCGTTCGGCCTCCGCGCGATCGAGGCGCTCCATGAGGCGCAATGCTTCCTCTACGACCTCGCTCGAAGAGGCATACCGGCCGGTTGCAACCTGGGCATCGACGAATTTCGCAAGTTCGTCGGTCAGCGAAACGTTGATATTCATGAACTGTCTCTCTTTGTCATCTATTTAGGGACCGACAGCGGTGTTCCGCAACCCAGCTCTAATACCTTACCGACGGAGAGCGCGCTTCGACGGTAAGAGCCGGTAAGATAAGTCGCACAACTCTGCGGCGCTACATCGTTGGCGCCGCCACGTCGCAACCAGTGAGGTTCGACAAACCTCCCTCGTTGTCGAACGTGTGGCCGACGTTGGGCGAGGTCTGATGCAGCGGCGTGACCGTCACGTCGCGACAGGTGATCTGGTCGACGTTGCGCAGGCGCGTATAGGTGCCGCTCGTATTGGCCGTGGCGATGCTGATCCTGTTCAGCAAGACGCGGCGGATCGGCGATTCCGGGATGCCGACGATGAGGCCGCCGCTCGTCGTGACCGTGCGCACCGTCTGCGGATTGGTGGCGCTGACGTGCGAAATCCTGATGTCATGCACGTGGGGCTGGGTGGCGGGGATCTGCGGCTGCGTGATGTCGCCCTGAGTTGGACCCGGGATGGTCGGATAGTACTCGCTGAGCGAAATCGGCGTCGTCACGTCCGTCATCTGCAGCCGCTCGATGACCATGTCGGCGATCTCGTTGCCGCGGTCGCGCCCGGTTTTGATGCGGAACCCGTTGTCGGTGCCGAGGAACATGATGTCGTGGGCGCGGATATGGTTGACTCCGTTGACGGTCTCGCTGCCGACCGACATACCGTGCCCGCGCTTGAAGGTCGAGTGAGAGATGTGGACATCGCGCAGCGGGATTTTGGGCAGATTGTAAGGCGGCTTGTAGTAGGCGAATGTGGGGACGCCAGGGTTGGCGGGATCGATACCCGGCAATCCGGACTTCATGGCGACGTTATCGTCGCCGGTATCGATGTCGAGGCGGGTCAGCACCACGTCGTTCGATCCCACGAGGTCGATGCCATCCATATTGGGCGCGCCGGTCGGGTCGTTGGCATTGTTGAACACACGCAGTCCGTCCACGACTACATCGGTGTCGTAGCGCAGCCCCAGGTCCCACATGGGCGAATTGGTGAGCAGCACGCCCTCGATCCTGATCCGCTTGGAATTGTAGAATTCGACCAGCCACGGCCGCGGCAATCCATTGCTCGTCGGGATGTCGGGGAAGCCCGGATATGATGTCAGACTCTTGGCGTTGGCGGCCAGTTGCCACCAGCTCAAGCCGTGCGGGTTGTCGGGCGTGGCGGCAGCCGCCGGATCACTGCCGCTGCCATCGATGGTTCCATCACCGATAATGCCGGAATCGACCACGTCGATCGCAGATATCATCGCCTCGGGCTTGCCGGGCAGCACCGGGCCGGCGCCGGTCACGGCGGGATCATTGGCAAACCGAAACGGATATCCGATGAAGGCCGGCTGGTAACGCGTGTGGTCGGCGGTGTTCTTGAGGATCGTCGGGGCCGATATTCGGAGCATGACCCGGCTCTTGAGTTCAATCGGCCCCGTGACGTAGGTACCACCACCGGTTATCGGTACGATGCCGCCGCCGCGGGCCGCGCAACGGTCGATCGCCGCCTGGATTGCCGTCGTATTGTCGGTGTTCCCATCATTGACAGCCCCATAGGCACGTGGATCGCAGCGGCGGTCGCGATCACCCCGGTCTTGATCTTCCCGAGCAGCGCTTGATGCGCTGATCGATACCACACATGCGAGCACAACGTTCGATAGTACGTGCCGCTTCTTCATCCGTTCCCTCCCCTTGCACTATCGACCGGCCACGTCTGCCGGTTGAACCGAAGCCTATCAAGGAATTGCAGCTGCGGTAAATGGCGGTGGGCACAATCCGAGGACCGCGGGCCCAGCTAAGGATTCGGGGAGAAGATGCTCGTACTTATGAGAGGCACTCGTGTGAGCGCAAAGGTCCGCCGCGACTGGTTAACGGTTCGTCAAATTCAAACCGCTATGGGGAATGCGGTGCATCGAAATTCACGAGCCAGAAGAGAAGCGTCGTGCCGCTTGTGACATCGTCCAATAGCGAAATTCTGATTGAACTCGACGACCGGCCCGGCGCCGACATGACGGCGCGCCTGTTGCTTGCGCTGACGGCGCTTTATGTCCAGCGGCCGACCCATACGGTGGAGGAACAGCAGCAATACATCGAGCTTGCGCTACGCCTGGTCGACAAGGTCGAGGCTGCGACGCGAACCGCGGTCGCCCGTATCCTGCAACGACACCCGGACGCACCTGCCGAGGTTGTGGCGCGTCTCGGCGGCAGGCAATCCTCGCGCGGCGACGCCCCCGCAGTGCGGCAACCGGCGCCGCTTCCGCCTGAATTCGGCGAGGCATTCTTTGCGACCTCACCGGCGGAACGGCGCAGGCTGCTGTCCTTGATCGCGTGCGGCTACGGCGATGACATTCAGGCCGCCCGTGAGGACAGCGACCGCCTCCATGGGAAGGTCGATGCGGCGGCGTGGCCCGGCCAGATCGGCGAGTTCGCCCGTGAATTCGGGCAGCTGATCAATATTCCGCGCAGTCTGTGCGAGCGCATACTCAACGATCCGTCGGGGGAACCCATGGTGGTCGCAGCCAAGGCAATCGGCATGCCGATCGCGATGCTCCAGCGCATCCTGCTGCAGGTCAGCGCTTCGGCGAGCTATTCTGTGGAGCGCGTATACGACCTCACGGACCTCTATCACGGGCTTAATAGCCGCGCGGCGCGCGATATTCTCGCCCTGTGGCGAACGCAGGCAAAGCCCAACGATCCGATCCCGGAGACGGGACCCAATACGGCAGATCGCAGGCACGGCGCACCGCGCGATGCCTCGGTCGCGAGCCTGCGTTCTCGGTTTGGCGCGCTGACCGCGCGCGTCCACGCCATCAATGCACGAGCCGATCGAGGAAGTGTCGCCCGGCGCGGTGTTCGGTCTCGATGATCGTGC
>Ga0257161_1000201_pt1 | contig 16264 bp, 13 predicted proteins | sample NR01A_FD_185954 | JGI IMG/M metagenome (GOLD analysis project Ga0257161, IMG submission 185954) | Soil microbial communities from H.J. Andrews Experimental Forest, Oregon, United States - NR-01-A | ecosystem: Environmental > Terrestrial > Soil > Temperate forest > Bulk soil | place: USA: Oregon... | reverse complement strand
AACCATCCCTCGCAGTGGCTCGGCGACGGCGCTTGGTCCGAGGAGGACAGCGGCAAGCTCGCGCGCCTGCGCGACATCGCGGAGGTGGCTGCCGCCCGGCAGGAGAAGGCGTTGATCTTCACGCAGTTCCGCGAGACGACGGCGCCGCTGGCGGCGTTCCTGGGGTCCGTATTCGGGCGCGCCGGCCTCGTCCTGCACGGCGAAACGGAGGTCAAGAAACGGAGGGAACTGGTGCGCCGGTTCCAGGAGGACGACAACGTCCCGTTCTTCGTGCTCTCCCTCAAGGCGGGCGGCGCCGGGCTCAATCTCACGGCGGCCTCGCATGTCATCCATTTCGACAGGTGGTGGAATCCGGCTGTGGAGAACCAGGCCACCGACCGTGCTTTCCGGATCGGACAGACTAAGAATGTGCTCGTGCACAAATTCATCTGCCGCGGCACCGTGGAAGACAAGATCGACCAGATGATCGAGTCGAAGAAGCAGCTTGCGGGGGATTTGCTTGGCGGCGGAGCTGACATCGTTTTGACCGAGATGAAGGACGAGGAACTGCTCAAGCTGGTGGCGCTCGATCTCAATGCGGCGATGAAGGAGGGGGACGGATGAACTATTTTAGATGGCAGCCCTACATGCCGGTGGCTGAGCGGCGGCGGCAGGCGGAACGCAAGCTGGCAAAACTCAAAAAGCAGGGGCAATCCATTGCGCCGGTGGCGATCGAAGGTCGCACAATCGGCAAGACATTCTGGGGCAAGTCGTGGTGCAGCAATCTCGAACGCTACAGCGATTATGAGAATCGCATACCGCGTGGCCGTACCTATGTACGCAACGGTTCCGTCGTCGACCTGCAAATCGGCAAGGGCGAGGTCACCGCGATGGTCGCCGGTTCTCAACTCTACAAAATCAAGATCACCATTGCGCCGGTCAAGACGGCACGCTGGAACGCCATCTGCCGGGATTGTGCCGGAACGATCGACTCGCTGGTCGAGCTCCTGCAAGGCCGCCTGGCTAAGGGCGTCATGGACCGGGTGTGCCGGCCCGGCGACGGCTTGTTTCCGGCGCCCGGCGAAATCAAGCTGTCCTGCAGCTGTCCGGACTGGGCAGATATGTGCAAACATGTCGCCGCGGCGCTCTATGGCGTCGGCGCCCGGCTCGACGATAAACCCCAACTGCTCTTCGTGCTGCGCGGTGTGGATGAAAATGAATTGATCGCCGGCGCCGGACAGGATCTTTCATTGACAAAGACAATGCCACGCGCCGGGAAGGTGCTCGACGACCGCGATGTCGCGGCCCTGTTCGGACTGGAAATGGCCGAGCCCGCCAATTCCGCGCCTCCCGTTCCTGCCGCATCGAAGAAGCCCCGACAGTCCGAGGCACCAAAAGCAATCACCACGGCTGCCGGAAAGAAGAAGATAGCAGCAAAGAAAGACAAATTGCCCCGCACAACCCGGACCCAGTCCGGAAATAAACAGGTAGCGGCGGTCAGCGCCAGGAACGGACTCGCGCGGCCGCGACCTCGGCGTTCCGCATAACGGTATCGTGTCGGCCGGGTCCGGCCGAAGGCCGGACCCGGTGGCTCAACCCATCCGGACTACGAACGACCGGAGACCCACCCCTATATTTCTTTCTTCAGCACATACTTCCCGGTCTTGACCTCGCGGTCCAACCGGTCGCCCTCGCGCAAGATCGCCCAGGCCTGAACAATGGTCCGGTGCGGGACGTCATCGAAGAATTTCAGGATGTCGGCGAAGTGTCGTGGCGCGCCGAGTCGCGCGGCGATCTCGGCCGCGAGCGCCTCAGGGCCGATGTTGCGATCAGGGCGCGGCGCATCCTTCTCCGCCGCGTCGTCGGCGAACGGATAGGAAATCGCCTCATACTCGCTCAATTCCGAGCCTTCCGGAATAGTGGCGTCGACGCCCCATTTGGCCGTCAGCGGCGCAAGCGCCCCTTTGCCGACCTGGAGCTGGACGCTCGGATCAAGATGGGAGCCGCGCGCGCCCTCGACCACAATGATATCCCGCGCCGGCTGCACCCGGTAGGCGAGCGCGCGTTCGAGCTGCGCCGGATCGAAGATGTCGATGTCGTCGTCGGTCACCACCACGTGCTTGACGCGCTTGAGCGACATCAGGGCCAGCACCGCGTTCTTGCCCTCGCCGGGCCGTTTCTTGATGGAGGCGTAGAGATGGAAGTTGCAGCCCGACGGCGCCGGCGCGTAGACCGCCTTGCCAACGATGCCGGCGGTCGCGAGCGCCTGCCAGGCGCTGCCCTCGAGCGGCGGCGCCACCAGGTAATCGACCTCATCCGGCATATGGAGCGAGTAGAACACCGGGTCCCGTCGATGGGTGATGGCGTTGACGCGAAAAATCGGATTCCACTTGATCGGGCCGACGAAACCCGTGAAGTCGCCGAACCGGCCTTCGTCCTGGGTCCATCCGGTCGGCAGCAATTCGCCTTCGAGCACGATCTCGGCGTCGGCCGGAACTTCAAGGTCGATGGTCTCGCATTTGACGAGTTCGATCGGCGCGCCGGCGAGCCCGCCGGCCAGCTCGAATTCGTCGAGGCCCGACGGCGCCATATGGGCGGCCGCCATCATGATCGAGGGGTGGGTCCCGATCGCGACCGCGAAAGGCAGCCCGCGGCCCTGGCGAAAGGCACGGTCATAGAACAGCTTCAAGTCGCTGGCACCGACGAGATCGACGCTGGTCTCACGCCGGGTGCGGATCATCAGCCGATAGGCACCGGCGTTGCGGCCGTACTCCGGGTCTCGGGAAATACCAATACCGGAGGTGATATAGGGGCCGCCGTCGAGATCGCTGATCAACGGCACCGGCAGCGCCGTGAGATCGACGTCGTCGCCCTTGAGGATGACGTCGCGCACCGGTCCGGTGTTCACCATCACCGGGGGCTTGCGTTCGCCGATCCGCTTGACGAAGGCCTTGCCGATGTCGCGGTGATGGCAGTCGAGCGACGCCCCCATGCGGGCGCGCGAACCGACAATCCCGGTGACGACGCCAATGTCGTAACCGCGCACCCGCGTAAACCACAGCGCCGTCTTCGACGCCCCGATGCGGGCTGAAACGTGGCGCAGGTCGACTTCATCGGCGACCCGCTCCAATTCGCCAATCGCGATCAACTTTTCCAAATAGTCCCGGAACCGTGCCGACATGTCGCTCACTTACATAAGTATCGGGGCGAGGAGTATACTCCTCGCCCCGATACACGATGCACCGGCAAACTCGCGGTCGATGCTGCGGTACGTCAGCCCTTCAGTCGCTTGTTGCACTCGCTGTAATAGCCGCCGCCTTTTTGAATCCAGTTGAGACCGCCATTGCCGCTGCCGGCCTTGTTCTCGTTGTATTGATCGAGACACGTATGCATCCGCGCCTTGCCGGCAGTCTCGGAGGAATATTTGGGCGACACGGCGGTTGGAAATACCGCCTCGCCGGCAGCGGCCGGAGCGGCAGGCTTCGCGGGCGCCGCGGCGGATTTTGGCGCGGGGGCCGGCTTGGCAGCGGGCGGAGCTGCCGGCGCGGCGGCAGATGGAGCGGCTGGTTCTGCCGGCTCAGCGGCGGGCGTCGCAGCCGTGCGGGCCAGACATTCCTTGCGGAAATCGGCGTATTTCTTGTCGCCGACCGTATTGTTCGCCTTCATGGCGTTCCATTCGTCGTTGCATGTCTTCAAGCGATTCTGAGCACTGGCCGGCGCGGCAGACAACGCAACGCCGACGCCCACCGCGGCGGCACAACAGAGCGCAACAAGTCCCGACTTCATGATGACATCTCCCTCGTTGGGCCATTTTCGATGCAACCGATTGAGCCCGCGCAACCTGATAGGCCGATTGCCAGCCCTTCGCAAGTTGGCAGCTTCGCGTGCCCATGATGCACACATCAAAACTCGGTCGCCACGCGGCGCCCACAAGGCACGTCAAGATTCCGAGAAAAATTCCGAAACTTGATATTTCAAGCTTGGTATTCCAAACTTGGTATTCCAGATCAGAGATTTTCAGCTCTTAATATTTCAAGAGCTTGTATTTCGAATTCCCTGCATTCCAAGACTTGGTATATTCCTTGGTTTTGCGACCGACCCATATTCGGGCAATTTTGTGATGGAATTATTTCCGTCCGACAAGATCGATCAGTGCCGCCATGCCGACGTGGCCCGTGCCCTCACTGGTCATGCTGTCGTGCTCGGTAATTCGCACTTCGGACAGACCGACAAGTTCCGCTTCAAGCAGCGCACGCGTATAAAGATTTTCCACCAGCGATGGACCGCCGGTCTTGTAATTCAGCTGCTCGGGCCGATAGCCCTCGATCAGCAGCAGTCCGCCCGGCTTGAGGGCGTTGCACATGCCGGCGAACACCTGCCGCCGCTCGTCCGGGGTCAGGAACTGAATGAAGATCGCCACCACCACATCGAATTCGGCGGCGGGCCACGGCCATTGGACCAGGTCCACCTGCTCGGTGCGCAAGGTGACGCCGCGCAGCTTGGCAAGCGCCCGCGCCTTACCGAGCGCGGTCGGCGACCAGTCGATCGAAAGTACATCGAGACCGCGCTCAGCAAGCCACACGCCATTGCGCCCCTCGCCGTCGGCGACCGCAAGCGCGGTGCCGGATTTCGGCAGCGCTGCGGCCTGGGACTTGAGAAATGCGTTCGGCTCGGTGCCGAACACATAATCCGGCACGGAAAAGCGCTTTTCCCAGCGCTCGTATTCGCTGTTCGACAATTTATTCCTCCGGCGCGTCGACGATCGGATCGTATCGCTTGAGGTCGAGGCCGAGCAAATTCCAGCTTTGCACCATGTGGGGCGGCAGCGGCGCCGTCACGTCGATGACGCCGCCGCGCGGATGCGGCACCGCGATGCGCCGCGCCAGCAGATGCAGGCGGTTCTGGATGCCGCCCGGCAGCGTCCAATTCTCCTTGTTGAAATATTTCGGATCGCCGACGATCGGATGCTCGATATGGGCCAAGTGGGCGCGCAATTGATGGGTGCGGCCGGTCACCGGCTTGAGCGACACCCAGGCGAGCTGCTGCGCCGAGGTCTCGACCACTGCGTAATAGGTCACGGCATGGCTCGCCCCTTCCTCGCCGTGGCGGGCGATACGCATGACGGATTCGTCCTCGCGATCCTCCTTGGCCAGAAATGTCGAGATGCGACCCTGGCGTGGCTTCGGCACGCCGGCCACCAGCGCCCAATAAATCTTGCGCGCCTCGCGTGAACGGAACACCTTGGCGAGCGCGGACGCCGCAAAGCGCGTCTTGGCGACCAGCAGGCATCCGGAAGTATCCTTGTCGAGCCGGTGCACCAGGCGGGGGCGCTGACCGCTCTTGTCGCGCATGACATCGAGCATGCCGTCGACGTGGCGTGTGGTTCCGGAGCCGCCCTGAACGCTAAGCCCCATCGGCTTGTTGAGGACGAGGACGTCGGCATCCTCGTAGAGCGTGATCGACTGCAGGAAGGTCAGTGTTTTCTCTTCGGCTTCGGAGAGGCCGGTCGTTTTCGGCGCGTCGAGCCGGAGCGGCGGAATGCGCACCGCCTGCCCCGCCTCCAGCCGATCCTTGCCGTCGACCCGCTTGCCGTTGACGCGCAGCTCGCCTTTGCGGATCACGCGCTGGATGTGGGAGAACGACAGCGACGGAAATTTCGCCTCCAGAAAGCGATCGACCCGCATGCCGGATTCGTCGGCCGTGACCGCGACGGTCTGTACCCGGGTGGCTTCCTGGGGCAGCGGAGGCTTTGTCGCAGGCGCTGTTTCGCGCCCCTCATTTCGAAGCGGCAACCGGCTGGCGGCTTTCTCAAGTGGCCCGCCGGGTTTGCGATGCTTGGCGCCCACGCTGGTCTTGCCGGTGCGTTCTCTTGCAAAGCGCTCCGCCGGTCGCCGAGAATCGCGGTTGCGATCGTGATCGCGCGGTCCCGCAATCTGCCGTCCGCCCCCTGGTTGCCTGGGTCCGCCGCCACGCCTCAAATTCCGCTCCTCTCGCGCCCGTTCCAAAAGCTTAGACGGCACCCCCTCCCTACCCTCCCCCGCAAGCGGGGGAGGGTAGGAAGGGGGCCCGTAGCTTGGCGGCCTGCACGAGCGGCGGGCAGCGCTTGTCGTCATAATATTCGACTTGGCAATCGAGGCACTGAAAGCACTCCGCGGTGACGATTTTGCCCGAAGGTACGATCGCCCGCACCGGACACGAGCGTTCGCACAAGTGGCAAGGATTGCCGCATTCGGGGCGGCGCTTAAGCAGATCGACGAGGTGCAGCCGATCAAGGAAAGCTAGCACACCACCCAGCGGACACAAAAAGCGGCAATAGGCCCGCTCGGAGAACAATCCGATTGCCAGCAGCGCGCCGGCATAGAGCACGTAAGGCCAAGCGCGCGTGAATTTTGAAGTGATCGCAGTCTTGAACGGCTCGATCTCAAGCGTGGCCCCCGATGGGTCGATCTGCGTCATCACCAGCACCAGCACGGCTGCGGCTGCGATATACTTGCCCCACCACAAGCGCCTCTCCAGCGCGGCCGGCGGGTTCCATTGGGGCACTCGGAGGGCGCGGGACAACTGGCCGAGCAGTTCCTGCAGCGCCCCGAATGGACACAGCCAGCCGCAGAACACGCCGCGCCCGATCAATACCACCGAGACCAGCGTGTAGCCGGCGATCATCACCATCAGCGGCTCGGCAAGGTAGAAACCGATATCGAAGTGATTGAACGGGGCCATGACATAGTTCATGACATTGACGATCGAGAGCTGCACACCGGCAGTCCAGCCGAGCCAGACGAGAACGACCAGCAGAAATCCATTGCGCACCAGCCGATGGGCAAGGCGAAAGCGTGCCAGCGTCGCTTGGAATATGAAGATCAGCGTGAGCACCGACAGCAGCACGGCCAGAATCGCAACATTGACCCGGGCGTCGTTCCAGGCCTCGACCCAGGCAGGGACCGGCGGCTCCTCGGTCTCCAGAGGCACCTGAAAAACGCTGTCCTTGGCGTCTCCGACACTCGTTTGATCGGCGACGACAGCCGGGGCGCGACGCTCGCCGGTTGCATCATCAACGTTCGTGAGGGCCTGCAAGTCTGGGACATTGTAGTCGAGCCCGAACGCGACCGTCACCGGTGTGGCGCCCTCGCCATTGACCAGAAGTTCCAGCCGCCACGGCTTTAAGGGGTCGAAGCCCCCTCCCTTTCCCTCCCCCGCGAGCGGGGGAGGGAATTTCGATTTACCCTCCCCCGTGAGCGGGGGAGGGTTGGGAGGGGGTGGCAGCGCGAACAGCCCGGCATCCTGCTGCCCCTTGATGCCCTCGGCGAAAGGGTTGAGAAATTGGTAGTCGTCTTGCACGAAGCCGAAAGTCTGCCCGTCTTGAACGACGCGTAGGCGATCGAAGCGGTGGCCCTCGGCATCCTGAAAGAATTTTTTGCCGAGAAAATCGTAAGGGCCGGTGGAGGCGACGAAGATCGCCTGGGCGCCGCTCGGCATCCGGCTCTTGTAATTCTCGAAATTCAGCATGCCGACCAGATTGCCTCCGATGGCGGCTGGCGTGAACAGCGCGGTCGCGAATTCGATATAGAGATCGCCGGTCTTGCCAAGCGGCACGTCGAGCTTGGCACCAGACGCGCCCGCCTCGGCGAGAGCCGCCGCAACCTCGCCCGACGTCACCCGCCGGCGTACCACGGCACCCGCGGCGAGGAGCGCGTCCCAGGACTTGCGGCTGTAGCTCTCGACATCGAGGGCCGGAGCCGTGACACCGGGGGTCGCAGCCGCGACGGGGGTCCGCGCGGCACGCGCGCGCAGCACCAGCCCCGCGGTGACGGAGACGGCGGCGCGCATGGCACGCGTGCTGACCGTCGCGCCGGCAACGAAGTCCGGCGGCAGCAGGTTGGTGCCGCCGCGCAACGGCCTGCCGGCTTCGCGGGCCAGAAAGGTATCGAGCAAGCGCTGGCGCGCGGCCTCGTGAAGGATATAGGGCTCGTTGTGGAACACCACCTTGGCGCCGGTGATGCGGCCGCCGAGATCGACTCCGGCGATCACGTCGAACGGTGTCGTCGAATAGCCGGGCGCCGCGATGATATCGAGGGTCGAAAACACATAGGCGACAACCTTGTCGCCCTGGTAAACCGCGATCGCAGGCGGCTTGCCCTCCTCCGGTCCAAGCCGTTCGGCGCCGCCGGGAAAGACCACCGCCATGACCTCGGGCGTGAGCCGTTCGCGCAGCTTGCCCTGTTCAGCAATGGCGGGCGAGGCGAAGATGAGCGCCATCAAGGCGATACAGACGCTGCACGCCCGTTCAATGAGCCTTGGAAATGCATCGGTACAGCGCGCAGACAGAGGGCTCACCACTCGAATTCATGCTCAGGATAGCGACCGTACCAAAAGATCAGGAAAAATCCCATCGCAACTTCACTTGGTGAGACGCTCGAACACCGAGCGCACTTCGTCATCGGTTGCATAAGGCCCGTCGTCGGACGCGCGACGCTCAATCTCGGCGATCTGTTCCGGCGATAAGTACAAATCGGGGTTCTGTTGATCGAGGAAGCCCAACAGAATAAACGCAGCCTCTTGCTGGCGATCGTCGGGCAGCGCCCTGACGCGCTCCAAGACTTCTTCCAATTGCTGATTCATCCATTCCTCCAATCTGAGGCATCATATCACCAATTTATAGCGTATTTCGCTGGATTGGGGTCATCAGTGGCCGCTCTGCGCCTTCTCCCCGCAAACGAGGCGAAGTGAAGGACGGTGATTTTCCGCATGCTCAGGCTCGCGGAAGAAGGATCGAATTCGGCAACAGCCGATTTCGATTGCGGGCGAGGTGCGGAGCAACTATCTGCCACTCCTGAGCTTGGCGTCTATAGGGAGTCCTCTTCTTTTGGCGCTTGTGTTATGCCCCAAAGGTTGAAGCGGCGGGGGTCTTACTCACGCCTTATCGGCATGACCACCACGAGACATCTTCAGCCAAACGCCTGGGACCGAACGTCCCCAGGCTTCGTAGATGGGCGCAAATATAAAGGTCGCGCCGCCTCGCGCCATGTTGTTCGGACCGAGTTTGGCTCTCCCATCATCGCGAGTGATTTCAGCATAGATCTCGACCGGCTCTCCAGCCTTGCTCACCAGTGTACCGGCCAGCGCTTCCGATCGGTCAGGGGAATTCACAGCTCTTTGGTACGGCTTGTCGCGATTGAAGGGCGCCTTCCAAATCTCGCCAAGGAGAATGATCGCATCAGCGCCGATCTTGACTACCTCATTCGCCAGCGCGCGCATAATTAGGTACTTCTCGCCGTGTTCCTCCGGGATCATCCGCATAATTCGAACCGGCTTCGTACCTTTCAGGAGGAACACAACGGTGACATGGTAGCCGTCCTTCGCGAACATCTTGCGTGCCGTGGCGAACAGGTTTTGGAGCGTCTCTTCCGGGTTCTCGCCCTTACCAAAAATCTCTTCCGGCGTGGTCTGGTAGCGTTCAAAGAGCATATCAGCTTTGCTGAGATCAATGTTCTGGCTGATCATTGCCACCTCTACGGGGCGGCCATTGGCAAGCCAGACGTTGAGGGAACGAAGGTCGGCATGACCGATCATGCACGGCAGTCGCCCTCCCCTGAGCCCTTCGCCATACACTTCACCTGTCGTCATGTCTGTGGTAGCGGGCGGCTTAAGTTCCAATCTGACATGGGCGTCGCGCACGACCTCGGCGACCCGTCCATAAGCGAGCGCCACAGCATCCAGCAATTCATGTTCCGGCAGGGTGTTTTCTACCCAGCGGCGCTGGATTCGCACGCTACCATCCTTTCGGATGTGATCTCCGCTAGCCGAGGCTGGGATGCTCTTCACCAGCTTGAGCGGTGCATCAAATAGCTGGGCCGGCACCTCGATCCGCGGCCCCTCATCAAGGTAGGACGCGACAATCTCGGCGCGCACAAAGCTATGCGCCTCAAGGTCGCCCCGCTTTTCGATCTTGTTACGAGCATCCACCATCCAACGCATCAGCGGATCATTGCGCATTTTCTCCTGCCACGGCGCATACCAAGCGTCGAAGTGCGGGATGAGCGCTTTATTGCTCTGAAGAATGAAAGTGACGGTGCGAAGGGTCTGGATTGCCGTTTGGATTGCCACCCTAAAGGCGTCGGGGTCGAAGTAGGCGTTTTCTGCCTCATGCCAGTGGCGATGGGTATCTTCCAATCGCCGATCAACTGCACTCAGAGGGCAGGTATAGTGTTCATCGGTTTGGGATTTCATGCTGCCCCTCCGCGGCGTTCACTCCACAACGGTCACCGCCGCCAAGACGTCGCTCTCTCGCCAGGATTGCAGGTGGCACACGCGATCCGACCATTGGCTACGGCGGTTTTGCCGCCCTTGGGATGTGCAATCTTAGGCTAAAGGTGCCGCGAACTTTCCGGCCCGCGCTTTGGCGGGGTTGGGGGGGCCTTTCCGGAAGCTCAAACTCGCGGACAGGCTCCCGCGTCAATTTCATCCGAACGTGTTGTAGGTCCCGAAATCCCATCACCCCTCGCCCCGCTCCCGCCGTAGCTTCGCCCAATATTCGAGCCGCTTCCTGATCTCGCGCTCGAAGCCGCGTTCGGGCGGGTCGTAGAAGCGCTGGCGGCCGAGCGCCTCGGGGAAATAGTCTTGGCCGGAAAACGCGTCGGGCGCGTCGTGATCGTATGCGTAGCCTACGCTGTAGCCCTCGCCCTTCATCAGCTTGGTCGGCGCATTGAGGATGTGCTTGGGCGGCAATAGCGAGCCCGCGGCCTTGGCGGTGCGCATCGCCGCTCCGAAGGCCGTGTAGGTGGCGTTCGATTTCGGCGCGGTCGCCACGTAGATCACGGCCTGCGCGATCGCAAGCTCGCCTTCGGGGCTGCCGAGGAAGTCATAGGCGTCCTTGGCGGCATTTGCCACCACCAGCGCCTGCGGATCGGCGAGCCCGATATCCTCGACCGCCATCCGCACCACGCGCCGCGCCAGAAACAGCGGGCTCTCGCCGGCATCGAGCATGCGGCAGAGATAATAGAGCGCGGCGTCCGGATCGGAGCCGCGCACCGACTTATGCAGGGCCGAGATCAGGTTATAGTGGCCGTCCTGTGACTTGTCGTAGATCGGGGCGCGGCGCTGCAGGATGTCCTGCAATTTGGCGGCATCGAAGATTTCGTCGCGGCGCGCGGCACGCCACACCTCCTCGGCGAGCGTGAGCGCGGCGCGGCCGTCGCCGTCGGCCATGCGCACCAGCGAGGCGCGCGCCTCCGCGTCCAACGGCAGCGCCCGGCCTTCGATCGTCTCGGCGCGCACCAGCAGCTTTTCGATCGCATCAGGATCGAGCGACCGGAACACCAGCACGCGAGCCCGCGACAGCAAGGCGGCGTTGAGTTCGAAGGAGGGATTTTCGGTGGTGGCCCCGACCAGCACGACGGTGCCGTCCTCCATCACGGGGAGAAACGAATCCTGCTGCGCCCGGTTGAAGCGATGCACCTCGTCGACGAACAACAGCGTGCCGAGCCCGGTTTCACGCCGCGCCCGTGCCGCATCGAACGCCTTCTTGAGATCGGCGACGCCGGAGAAGACCGCGGATATCTGCTCGAAGTGGAGCGCGGTCGCGTCGGCCAAGAGTCGCGCCACCGTGGTCTTGCCGGTACCTGGCGGCCCCCAGAACACGAGCGATCCCAGGGTCCGGGTCTCCAGCATACGGGTGAGCGCGCCGTCGGGACCGACGAGATGGTCCTGACCCACCACTTCGGCAAGGCGCTGCGGCCGCAGCTTATCGGCGAGCGGGCGCGGCGCATCGCGATCCAACCCGGCCGCCGCGAACAGCCCTCCTGCTTCGCGCTTGCCCCGGGGGCTCATCCACCGAACACGGCGGAAATTTGCTGCCCGCCGCGTTGAATGGTGAGCCGCCACAGCCGGCTTCCCTGGCTGACGGCGCGCACGAGGTCCTGCGTGGTCTCGATCTTGGCGCTGTTGAGGGCGAGCACGATGTCTCCCTTTTGAAGGCCGAAGCTCTGCGCCGTCGATCCGTTCTCGACGTCGGTGACGACGACGCCTTTCGACTCGGTGTCCAGCCGCAATTCGTCGGCAAGCGCCGGCGACAGATTCGCGACCTTGGCGCCGAGAAACGGCGAGCGCGCCTTGATGACGGTCTCTTCGCGCGGCGTTTCGGGCGCCGTTTCGAGCGCGACCGCAAGCTTGACCTCGCGGCCGCCGCGCATGACGCCCACGTGGGCCTGGCCGCCCAGCGGCTTGGTGGCGAAGCGATAATCGAAGGCATTGACGTCATCGACGTCCTGCCCGTCCACCGAAACCACGAGGTCGCCGGTGCGCATTCCAGCGCGAGCAGCCGGACTCTTGGCCGCGACGCTGGACACCAGCGCGCCGACCGGTCGCTTCAGGCTGAGGCTTTCGGCGATCTCCGGGGTGATGGCCTGCAGCTTGGCGCCGAGCCAAGGCCGTCGCACCACGGCGCTGCCGCCTTGGGCGGAGGCGATCACGGCGCGCACCATGTTGGCGGGTATAGCAAACCCGATGCCCTGGGAGCCGCCGGAGCGGGAGAAGATCGCCGTATTGATGCCGACCAGCCTGCCGCCGAGATCGACCAGCGCACCGCCGGAATTACCCGGATTGATGGCCGCATCGGTCTGGATGAAGAACTGGTAGTCGGTGATGCCGACCTGGGTGCGCGCCACCGCGGACACGATGCCGTGGGTCACGGTCTGGCCGACGCCGAACGGATTGCCGAGCGCCAGCACCACGTCCCCGACCTGAAGCGCATCCGAATCGCCGAGATCGATCGCGGCGAAGCGTTCGCGGACGTCTTTGAGGCGCAGCACCGCTAGATCGGAGCGCTGATCCTTGAGCACGATGTCGGCCTCGAACTCGCGCTTGTCAGCAAGAGAAATCTTGATCTGATCAGCATTTTCGATGACGTGGAAGTTCGTCACCACGAGGCCGGACGGATCGACGATCACGCCGGAGCCGAGCGAGCGCTGGACCTGCTCACGCGGGCTGCCGCCGCCGAAGAAGCGCCGAAAGATCGGGTCGTCGAACATCGGCACACGATTCTCGACCACACGGGCGGCATAGACATTGACGACCGCGGGTGCCACCCGCTTCACCACCGGCGCATAGGACAGCCTGATTTCGCCGGCGGAAGACGGCACCCGCACGTCCTGGGCGATGGCCGATGCGGATAGCGCCGGCACCACAACGGCGAGGCATGCAATCAGACGTAGAACCATGCGCATAGCTCCGAATCCATTCCCGCACCGAATAGGCGAGATATAGAACGCGCGGTAAGGGATTTGAAGGGCGATGGCCCGCTTCGGAAGCCGGAACACCGACTGTGGCGCGCCCTCCCCCAAGCTTTTGGGCAAAATAAACGCTTCGATTCCTGCGACTGAGCGCAACAGCCCTTTCCCCTCCCCCCGCAAGCGGGGGAGGGGAAAGAAAGGGGCGCGGTTATTCATCGTCCTCCTGGGCTGACGAGGATGCGTCCCGGTGCTCCTTCAAAAGGCCCCTCCCCGGTTCAAAGCCCCCTCAAAGACCCCTTCCGGCGCAACTAAAAACCGGTTATGATCCGACAAAATAACGATGCGAATGCATCCCGATAAGTCTTCGGCAGGTTTGGAAAGGGCGCCCTCAAATGAAAACCGTCACCGTCTCCGCTATTGTATTGACCGTCGCCACCCTCGGCTTCGCCACGGGCGCACAGGCCCAGGCCCAGCAGGCGAAAAAGCTGTTCTTCGAAGGCGACATCGTACGTCATGCGCTGCCGGACCAGGCTGGACCGTTCTGCGTCCTCAACAACCAGTTCAAGCGCAAGGAGGCGGTGGCATTCCGCATTCGTGCTCTGCAGCCGAACGGCGAAATAGCCGACGACAAGGTGATCAAGAGCTTGGTAGTGGAACTGGGCAACGGACAGAGATTGCCTGCCGGCTATAAGTCCCACGGTGCTCCGCCGACCGATTATTTCTGGTCGCTGTTCTGGACCATTCCGGCCGAGCATCCCACCGGCTCGGTGGGCTACAAGGTTATCGCCACCATGAGCGATGGCTCCACGGTCGAATGGAAGCCGTTCAACCGCGCGACCACCCAGTTGATGGTGGTCGACGGCGAACCGGTAATGAAAAAATAAACAACCTCAAGAGGTTATCTATGAGCTTTGGCAGCGGCCCGCTGGCCGGGTGGTCGTGTGCGCTGGTATCACTGGCGCTGATGTCCCAAACGCCGGCGGCCGCGGCGCCGAGTGCATCTGCGCTTGGCCCTGAGGTTACGGTCGGGGAGCCACGCGACGGGTATGTCGGCCGACTCGACGTTTCGCCGAAGCATGCGCCGGCCGGCGCTCCCGTGACGCTCTCCGCCGAGGGATTGCCGCCGGGCCAGGAATTTCAGCTGCTCTGGAACACCGCCACCGGGGCCTGGAAGGTGACGGACACCGAATACAAAGGCCGCGAATTCACCCCGGTCGCCTACGAGATCGCCACGGTGAAGTCCGATCAGGCGGGGCGCTTCAGCGCGACCTTCATCGCTCCTGAGGATTACGGCTTTATGCACGACATCGTGCTGCAACAGGGCACGCGCGTGCTCACGCAGGTCGGCTTCAACCTCGATATGACGGTGGAGATTTCTCCGAAGAGCGGCCCGCCCGGCACGCCGATCACCGTCGACGTCAAGGGCATCGGATATCGCTCGCTCTACAATTCCTGGGACGTGATCTACGACAACTTTTTCACCGGCTGGATGTCGGCGGTGACCACCAAGGGTTCGGCGAAATTTACAATTCCCGCGACCGGCGGGCCGGGCCCGCACATCATCGAAGTGCTGCATGGCGAACTGACGGTGCCGTATCGCAACCCGGAACAGAACCCGGCGCCCGGCCGGCCGCGCTTCGAGCTGGCCTTTACGGTCACCGACGGCGCGCCGGTGCTGCCGCCGCCTCCCGAGCAGCAGGCGCAGAAGACCGTGCGCGTCCTGCCGCCGCAGGGCGAACTCGTGGCGACGCCACCGTTCTCAGGCGTCGGCGAACCGGCGCTGGTGCGCGGCGAGGGATTGGAACCGGGCAAGAGCTACAAGCTCAATTGGACCCGCGTCGTCGGCAACCGGATGATGGGACCCGGCGCCGAGCAGCCGGGGCGCACGAACTGGGAGGAATTGTCCAAGGTCATCGCCGAGAGCAAGGCTGATCCATCGGGACGCATCGAATTCCGCTTCAGCACTCCGGACGATCTCGGCGGCACCCACGGGCTGTGGATCGACGCCGGCTCGGCGAAAAAATTCGGGAGCTACTGGGTCAAGCCGACGGCGTTGCCGGTCGATGTGACGCGCGGACCGGTCGGCACCACTTTCACGATCCATCTCAAGGGCGGCGGCTGGACGGAAACCGCCAACATCTATCACGTGGTCTACGATAACAACTACACGGGCTATGTCTGCGCCTTCAACAGCCAGGGCGATATCGAGATTTTCATGAAGGCGACCGGTGCGCCCGGCATTCATTTCATCGATCTCTATCCCGGCATCTACAAAGGCACCGAGACACGGCCGAACAATTTCCGCATCCCGCAGCTCACCTTTGCGGACGACCATCCTGGCGAAGATCTGCCGGCCTTCCACTTCGCCTTCGAGGTGACGCCGGGCAATCAGCGCGCCGAACTCGCGAAGTAGCCTGGGAGCGCGGGCGTCCCGCCCGCTCTTAAAAAAGAAAGAAAGAAGCGGGCGGGACGCCCGCGCTCCCAGGAACTATGCAGCGGCGGGCGCTTCCGCGGCCCTTTCCTGCACCGGTCCGGAGTCGAGCCCCTTGGCGGCGACGTCGCGGTCAACGAATTCGATCACCGCGATCGCAGCGTTGTCGCCGTGACGGAAGCCTGCCTTCACGATGCGGGTATAGCCGCCGTTCCGATCCTTGTAGCGGGGGCCCAGCACCTCGAACAGCTTCTTCACCAAGCCGACATCGCGGATTTCGGCGATGGCTTGACGCCGTGCAGTAAGGCCGCCGCGCTTGCCGAGGGTGACCAGCTTCTCGACCACGGGGCGCAGATCCTTGGCCTTGGGCAGCGTCGTCATGATCTGCTCATGCTTGATCAGCGCCGCGCACATGTTGGCGAACATGGCCCGACGATGCTCGGCCGTGCGATTAAACTTGCGATAGACCTTGCCGTGACGCATCGCCGTGACTCCGCTCCTCTGAATGCGTGCGTCTTCCCGGCGGAAAGGCGCGACGGCCCTCTAATAGTGATCTTCGAACCGCTTGGCGAGCTCGTCGATATTTTCGGGCGGCCAGCCGGGCACCTCCATGCCGAGGTGGAGGCCC
>Ga0257161_1000200_pt1 | contig 16298 bp, 17 predicted proteins | sample NR01A_FD_185954 | JGI IMG/M metagenome (GOLD analysis project Ga0257161, IMG submission 185954) | Soil microbial communities from H.J. Andrews Experimental Forest, Oregon, United States - NR-01-A | ecosystem: Environmental > Terrestrial > Soil > Temperate forest > Bulk soil | place: USA: Oregon... | reverse complement strand
AGTCGAAGCTGTCCGTCAGGGTGTACCATGGCATCTCCCAGCCCATCCGCGCCTTCAGGCGCACGATGTCGGCTTGCGGCGCGCGCGATGCGTATGCGAGCGTGGTGTCGCGGGCGTTCAGATGGGCGAGGTTGCCGACCTGGTCGGCCCCCAGGGAGCAGCCGCGGCAGGCATGCTCGGGCCACCCGAACACCCCGGGCTCGAAGAAGGCGCGGTAGACGATCAGCTGACGGCGGCCGTCGAACAAGTCGAGCAGGCTCGCCTTGCCCCCAGGCCCGTCGAACTCGTACGCCTTCTCCACGGCCATCCACGGCATCCGCCGACGCTCGGCGGCCAGCGCGTCACGGGCGCGCATCGAGGCCTTCTCCTTCACTAGCAGCTGCTCGCGCGCAGCCGCCCACTCCTGCGGCGACACGATCGGCGGTGTATTCATTGCGAGCGGTCCGCCCTTCCGGTCGTCCTTGGTGGATATCGGCATAATGGCCTCCGGTTTGTCGGGGTGTTTATTGCGAGAGCGCGGTCAGTTCCGGTCGAGCGACGGAAGCCGATCAAACGCGTCTCGTCGTGCGGCTTTATTCCCAGCTGTCGAGCTTGATATCGTTTGGATGGGGCGCGCCTTTTCCGGTTTCGAGAAGCGACTTCAGGCTCAACAGAAAGACCGCCCACTTGGTGCTGCAGTGGTGCATGAACTCCACCGGCTCCTTCCAACCTTGTTGTTTGAAGAGGACGATGGTCCAGTCGCCTTCCTGCCTGAGATCCCAACTTACTTTTGTACCAATCCATTCTGCGGGTCCGTCGGCTACTTGCCACAGCACGTGCTTGGCGGGCTGAAGCTCAAGAACCTTCATGTCGATACCGCCGGCCACAAAGCGGAACTGGATCACTCCGCCGACTTTCCCCGCCTCCCCTTGCGTGTCGGTCGTCCACCATCCGGAAAGACCTTCGAGCCTGGTCAATGCTTTATAGACATCATCCAGGGACGACGATTTGATCCCGACTTTATTTAGAATATCTGGCATATCCCCCTTCTCCCTCTACTGTTGTTGATCACGTCATGCACGTAGTGCCGGGTGTCGAACGGTGGGAGTGACAAGTGTGGCGGGATTCGTTGTCCGACCGTCTCGGAGACGTCGACAGACCCGAGCTCCCGTCCTTGCCATTCATTGAGAGCGTTGCGCATGGCTCGCCCCAACATCGCTTGCGATTCAATCCCATGCGATCTGCGGTCGCTGACCGGCCAACAACACGGCGGCCTCGCGATATCTTCGTTGATTCGTGATCATCGTTCATCTGTGATCGACTGCAGACTTGGAAATAATCCCGTCTTGACCATAAAGAAAATTCATAGTTGGTATGATGATCATGCGTGATTTGAATTTAGCATCCGTCGATCTCAACTTGCTGCCCGCCCTCGAGGCGTTGCTGCATCGACGCCACGTCACGCGTGCTGCCGAGGATGTCGGTCTCAGTCAACCGGCGATGAGTCATGTGCTCGCGCGGCTTCGCCGTGTTTTGGACGATGACCTCCTCGTGCGCGGCCCTTCGGGACTCGCTTTGACTCCCCGCGCGAAGGAGATCGCACCCCGCGTGACCGCGATTCTTAACGCGGCGAAGGTGATTTACCGCCCGCCACCGTTCGAACCTTCAAAAGTCCGTCGGGTCTTGCACCTTGCCGGCTGCGATTGGCATTCGATCCTTTTCGCTCCGGATTTGATGAATCGCATTCGAGAGGAGGCGCCCTGGATCGAATTATCGATCGAGAACTACACACGCGACGTTTTCAAGCGGCTCGTTGATGGATCAGTCGATCTCGTCTTTTTCAATGCGGAGACGCCTTTGCCGCCCGGAGCGGTCTCGACCGTAATCGGTGAAGATCGCTACGCACTCGTGATGCGTGAGAAACACCCAGCCGCCGCGAAGAAGTGGACGCTTGCGGAATATGCCAAGTGGGAGAGCGTTGTTGTTTCACTCATCGGTGACGGCACGAGCGACATCGACGCTCGACTAGCCAAGGCCGGCCTGACGCGTCGCATCGGCTTGTCGACGCCGCACTTTATGGGCTGCCTCGCCATAGTTTCCGCGACTGACATGATTACGACGACCTCGCATTTGTTTGCCACGCGACACGCAAAGGCCTACCGGCTTATCGTCAGAGAGCCGCCATTTCCTGAAGTCCGGTTCACTAACACGCTCATAGGCTCCGCCTTGCGAATGAACGATCCCGTCATTCGGTGGTTCTGCGCGATCGTGAAAGAGGTTTCGGAGGCCGTGCAGCACCGGGTGTTACGTGGCCGGGCGCTGCGCTGAAAGCTGAATACCCAAATGCTCCGGAAAGGGCAGAGGGTTTTCTCGGTACCAAGCCAGCAGCTTCACGTCACACCATCGGGAATTGCTAGCTTCTCCGGCCTCCGACAGCGTGGTGAATGCGTTGCGCTATCGGAGTCAGAGGTGCGATCTCCGACGCAGGACAATTGCGATGGCTGAGCCCCTTTAATTTTGAGGCCGTCGCACCTGCTGAGGCCGAGCAGACCGACTATTGACTGCGGGCGACCGGCTGGTGGCACAACTCGGGCTGACGAGCTCCAGTTTACAGATTTTCTCGGCAATGAGCCTGAGCACGCCGACTTCTGGTGTGGGTCAATCGCGTCGGTTTTTGCCGAGTACCTGGTACCGCAGCTTCGCCTCAGCCAGCTGACGCGGCCTAACCCGACCTACGTCAGGGCGTCACGACCGAACCGGACACCTGGCCCGTGCGCCAGCCTGCGCGGGCGGTCATCATTTGCGGCAGAACGAAAGGCATACCGTCAGCCGGCGCCTCGCCAGGCGCAGCGCACACGTCGAAAACGCGACCGAGCATGTCCGTGGTGATCGCGGCTCTTGCCGGACCATCAGCGACGACCGCGCCGCCGTGCAAAACGATGATCCGGTCCGCAAAGGCTGCTGCCAGGTTGAGGTCATGCAGCACGGCCACGACAGCCGTTCCACATCTCGCCCGTAAGCGCGTCAAACCGATGAAGTCGACCTGATGGCGCAGATCAAGGTTCGCGGTCGGCTCGTCGAGCAGGAGCAGCCCCGGACCATGCTCTCGCTCACCGCAGCTAAGCTGAACGAGCACGCGCGCCAGGTGGGCGCGATGCTGTTCGCCGCCGGAGAGCGTGGTGATGATGCGATCTCGGAGTGTGGCGAGGCCAACCTCGGCGAGCGCGGATTCAACGAACGCCTGCGTCGACCGGCTGCGGGTGGCGCCGGCGCCCATGCGCACAATCTCCGCGACCGTGAATGGAAACCCGACCGTGATGCTTTGCGACAACACCGCTCTGTGCTGGGCGAGCCCATGCGGCCGATATGCACACAGGTCGCGTCCTTTGAGGCGCACCGTACCTTCCGGGGAAAGCTGGCGCATGTATCCGACGTTGGGCTTCTCGGCGAGCGCGCGTTCGGGATAAACACTCGTTGTGTCGACGGCAACGATTCGATCTTCCAGGCCAAGAGCGTAGAGAATCTCGGTGACGGCGCCGCCGATGGAGACGATACGGCTTGAGTTGTTGATCGTGATCGTGCGCCCCGCTGCATCGCGCACAGTGATGGCGTCCGCATCCGCGGCGCCTGTGATGCAAAAGACGCACGCGCTTGCGAAAACAGCGACGAGCGCGGCGCGCGACAGCGGGCGGATCGAACTGGGCGTTGATTTTGTTTCAGACACAGAAGTAATCCTGTCTTTTGTATCCCGTCCGTAGCATTTCAGCCTCTACTCTACTCTAATTTAGATTGAATCTAAGTCGGGTATTGAGCGCAGTGATATTTAGTTTAGATTCAGTTTAGAGCGATTTTAATCGCATTTTCAGTCACTTGACAGTCGTCAATACATGACGTTTCTTTACCATGCAACATGCGCGCTGCATCGGCACAAAATCCGACGGCGCGAAGCCAGCCAGCAAGCTTTAAGCGCCTCGCGCGCTCGCCCGCCGCAGCCATCACCCTTCTTTGGGTGCCAGCAATATCAGAACATCCAAGGCGCAGAACTCGAAGGCGCCGAGTTTGAAACCACCTATGACACGGGCCTTTGGTTCGCCGGCTTGGCGGGCAGCCATGTTCGGGGACATGACGTCACGACTGGCGCGCCGCTCGCCAAGGTCTCGCCGGACCAGCTCACAACGACGGCCGGCGCGCGGTTCCTGGACCGCAAACTGACCGTCGCGGTCCGGTGGCAAGCCGTGGCCGCGAAGCCATTGAGCGACATTCCGGTCAGCAATGGCCAACCGGTGTTTCCGCCCACCGCCGCATACAATCTGGTGAACCTATATGCCGGATACGCATTCAATCCGGATGTCATGGCGGGCTTCTCGATCGAGAACCTGCTGAACCAGGAGTATGCGCGGTATCTTTCTGCCATTCCCAATCCGACCGGCAGCGGCTCCCCGATCGCGTTGCCTTCGCCTGGCATCACTTTCAAGGGGTCGCTGACGGCGCGCTTCGGCGATGACTTTTATGGCAAGGGTGGATGAAACGTCGAGAGCAGTCGAAGCACGCAGCGCCTGACGGTCTTGCGTCCGGCCACATTGAACCTGCCGTCTCTGCGAGCGGAACGATCTGTCTCGCAGCTGACATAGATCGGCCGCAGCCTGATTTGTGCACCGGGATCACCGTTCTTGATCTTCCAGGAATCATTCCATTCATCTGGCGCGAGCAGGACGAGCCGGAGGTTCCGGCGATCGTTGCCGATCGATCTTGGATGCCGCCGACGCCGGCCTCGGATCGCGGCCTGTGGATGGGCGCGGCGGTTGTCTCCGTCCTGCTGCACACGTCCGTTCTTCTGTTTTTTGTGGGAAAATTAACGCCGCGGGCGAGCATCGGCGTCGAAGTGATCTCGGTCGACGTTGTCCTGGGCGCCGACGCCGAGGCCGGGCTCGCGCCGACGCCCAGTCGATCTGAAGTCAGCCCCCTCGGTGCCCGTCAGTTTTCAGTTGCGATGAGGAATCACCCGCATCGTCAGCCCAGCAGAGGAGAACACCATGTTCATCGCCATGAATCGCTTCAAGGTAAAAACAGGTTCTGAGGAAGCCTTCGAGAAGGTTTGGCTCAGCCGCGAAACCTATCTCGACGGCATGCCCGGCTTTATGGAATTTCACCTGCTCAAGGGGCCAGAGGCAGAGAGCTACACGCTTTATTCGTCGCACACCGTGTGGGAGAGCAAAGCGGCGTTCCAGGCGTGGACGACATCCGAGGAGTTCCGAAAGGCGCACGCTCGCGCCGGAAACGATACAACCGGCCCGCTCTATCTGGAGCATCCGAAGTTTGAGGGCTTCGAAGTTCGACAAACCATACGTCGGCGCGAAGCCGCGGTAGCCTGAGTTGAGCATCGACCGATTGAACAACGGGAAAAGCCTATGATGGGCGGACCTGCCGATCTTGCCGATGCGCAATTGTGCCAGTGACGACGCTGCATCGCGCGATCGAAAGCGGTCAGCCTACATCAACCTCAACCCCTTCAGGCTGACATGCCCGTTCCGGCCGACGATGATATGATCGTGCACCGCGACCCCGAGCGGCTTCGCGACCTCCGCGATCTGCCGCGTCATCTCGACGTCGGCACGCGACGGAGTCGGATCGCCGGAAGGGTGATTGCGCAGGAGTCTTCTGCTCTAAGCCATCACCTTGAATTCGCAGCGTTTCTCGGCAATTAGAGAAGCCATTGGGGCTCGGTTTTGGGGTCGGTATTCCGTGATCCAGTGTGACTCTCACTCTCCTGCATTAGCAGACACAATGAGTTTGCGCGATGCACGACAGATCACGAGATTCATTTTATCCCATTCATCTAGACCTTGCACGGGGTATAGCACTGACTTGCCGATCTTGATGAAAGGCGCTCCCCGCGCTGCGCGCGCCAATTTCGAAGCGTGCCCGCAGACACCTCGCCACGATACCGTTCGACCACCTCATCCACAGTGAGATACTTGGCGTCGCTCATGGTTTTCACCCGGCTACAACAATCGACCGCTAATCCGGAAGGGGATAGCTTCGCGTTCGAGCGAGGGATGGCGCGGCGCCTGTACGGCATGATCGATACCGATCAACGCCTACCCATCGCACTCGTGCATTCTCAGAGATGCCTTGGGGCAGAACAGGATAGAAGCGGTCTCTCATGAAGAGAGGTTCCTGGGCCGGTGCCGGCTAGAAATCGGACTGCTGGGTTCGACCGATCAACCGCGATTATCATCGAAATCGCATCAAACGTTAGATCGGGAGCGAGGGGGCAAGGCGAACGGAGCCGAACAAACCTTTGGAATAGAACCTATGGCAAGTGCAGATAATCGGCGATCATATCGGCGCAGGCTCGCGCCCATTTATCTACGTCGCGTCCTGGGAGTCCCAAGCCGGCGACAGATTTTCCGACGCTTTCCATCACAGTCATGACCAATCGTGCCGCGAATTTCACTCGCGCCGATGGGGTGTGTGGGGGAAGGCTGTCTCCAACAAACTGCGTAAAGCGCTCAGCAATGAGAGTATTCATGGCGCGGTGGTCGGGCTGATCTTCAAAGAAAATCTCCGCGTCTTTAAGCGCCGCTCCCATCTCTCCCACCTCATTCGCCTCTGCCAGAAAGAATAGCCGCGCGATGCGGCGGATCTTCTCCCGCGCGCTCCAGCGCTTGTTCTCCAGTATCTGCTGTACCTCGACCCAAGCAAGTTCCACTGTTCGCGAGTGAACGGCAAATACCAGAGATTGCTTGTTCGGGAAGTACTGATACAGCGAACCGACGCTGATGCCAGCCTCTTCGGCTACACGCCAGGTCGTGAACCGCAGCGGGCCTTCCTTGCGCAGAACGCGAACAGTCGCCGTCAGAATGTCCTCACGCATTTGCCTGGAGCGGCCTTGCCTGGGCTTTTTGCGTGGAGTTAGCGCGACTCGGCTCGGCATGGGCGCCCTTCTGGGAACGCGAATAGCTAACACGAATAATTAATCGTATTCTACGCCACTCTATGACAGCAACAAGGAGCAATAAATGGCTGCCGACATGGATGAGCCGCCGGGTTCCCGGCGCAAAAAAATTCTCGGTGGGACAAAGCTAAGTCGGTTGACCAACCATCCTCGACGACCCGGTGAGCGCTGCGGGGCGAATCCGGGAGCCTACCGGCCAGTTGTCGACCGGAAACGATGCGAAGGGAAAGCGGCTTGTGCCAGCGTATGTCCCTACAACGTGTTCGAGATCAGGACGATAGACGAAACAGAATTCAAGGCGCTGCCGATGGTTGCGCGCATTAAACTTTGGATGCACGGGAAGCAAACGGCCTACACGGCGCGCAGCGATGCGTGCCAAGCCTGTGGCCTTTGCGTGGTGGCTTGCCCAGAAAAGGCGATCTCACTGATTCAAGATGGCAGCCGCTAATGACCGCGCCTCGGCTCTCCATCACACGAATCGTCAATGCGTGCACACTCATCATGATAGGTGACGGTGCCGTGCTCACCGATCCGTATTTCAGCGAGCATTGGTTCATACCTCTGCGCGAGCGAATCGGGATGAAAGCGGCAGAACTTCCAATGCTGTCCGCGATTATCGGGGGTCATGGCGTTTACGACCATTGGCAGCCTGCGTCGCTCACCGGCTACCCGTTTGAGGAATCCACGCCTGTTTTTGTTGCCACTCGGTCGATGAAAGATAACGCGAAGTCAGCAGGGTTTGGGAATGTTGAGGTTCTCGACTGGTACGAGACCCGCAGGATTTCAGAGCGGCTGATTATCGAGGTGGTCCCGGCGCAAAGGAGCTTCAGGCTCAAATCCAATAGCTACGTTCTCAGCTCAGGAGAATTCCGAGTGTTTGTGGGCACGGAGGCCCGGGACATCGAGCCCTTGCGCCGCTATCGAGCGGAGCGAGGTGCTGTGAATGTGGCGCTTCTGCCGATCGACGGTAGTGCGCTAGCGGGTCACAAGCTCGTCATGAACGCGTCCAATGCCATTGAGGGTGCCCGCGTTCTGGGCGCAAAGGTGTTCATTCCGATTCATTATGCTCTTAAGTCCATACCGATCCTGCTGCGCACCCCGACGTCGATCAACCATCTATTGAAGCTCAGGCAGCATGTCCGGGATCTTGAGATCGTCGTGCTTGAGACGGGCGACCAGTGGGGGCCCCAGTGATGCATTGATGGCGCCACGACCGCGATGCGCAATTGTGCCAGTGACGACGCCGCATGACGCGCAATCGAAAGCGGTCAGCCTACATCAACCCTAACCCCTTCAGGCTCGCGTGCCCGTTCCGGCCGACGATGACGTGGTCGTGCACGGCGATCCCGAGCGGCTTTGCGATCTCCGCGATCTGCCGCGTCATCTCGACATCGGCACGCGACGGAGTCGGATCGCCGGAGGGATGGTTGTGGACCAGGATAACGGCGGTCGCCGACAGTTCCAGCGCCCGTTTGACGATTTCGCGCGGATAGACCGGCGTATGGTCGACAGTGCCGACCTGCTGGACCTCGTCGACGATGAGCTGGTTGCGTTTGTCGAGAAACAGGATGCGAAATTGCTCCCGCTCGGCAAACGCCATCGCGGTGCGGCAATAGTCGAGCACCGCCGTCCACGACGACAGCACGTGACGGCGCTTCACCTCGCCGCGGGCGAGCCTAAGGGCGGCGGCCTCGACCACCTTGAGTTCCGTGATGGCGGCATCGCCGAGCCCGTCCACCTCGGCAAGGCGCGGCCATGGCGCCGCGATCACCTCGCCGAACGAGCCGAATCGCGCGATGAGCGACTTTGCCAGCGGCTTGACGTCCCGCCGGGGCAGCGCGCGAAACAGCACAAGCTCGAGAAGCTCATAGTCGGTGACCGCACCGCTGCCAGCCTCGCGAAAACGCTCGCGCAGGCGCTCCCGATGGCCGTGATAATGCGGCGGCGCTTCGGCGACGCCGGGCTCGCGACCGCTACGATTTTCCGCCATGAACGCCCCCGCCGCACGTCCTTGCCCGCACTCAGCATGGGGGAATTTCCGCCCGGCATGCAACTGCTACCTTGTCCCTCCCGCGTTAGGGGAAAAGGATCAGGAGATTTTATACGGCGGCCGGTCGAGCCCCTTCGGCGACAACGTGAAGATCTCGACGCCCGAATCGATGACCCCGACCGTGTGCTCGAACTGCGCGGAAAGCGACCGGTCGCGGGTTACTGCCGTCCAGCCGTCGGACAACACCTTCACGTGGGGACGGCCGAGATTGATCATGGGCTCGACTGTGAACAGCATGCCGGGCCGAAATACCGTGCCCTCGCCGCGGCGTCCGACATGGACGATATTGGGCTCGTCGTGGAACAGCCGGCCGAGGCCATGACCGCAGAAATCGCGGACGACGCTCATGTGCTGGGCTTCGACGAAGGTCTGGATGGCGGCGCCGATGTCGCCGGTGGTGCCGCCGGGCCGGATCGTCGCAATCCCGCGCATCATGGCATCGTAGGTGACGTCGATCAGCCGTTCCGCCCGGCGTGGGATTTCGCCGATCGGGTACATGCGGCTCGAATCGCCGTGCCAGCCGTCCACGATCAGGGTCACGTCCACGTTGATGATATCGCCGTCCCGCAACGGCTTATCGTTCGGAATGCCGTGACAGACCACGTGGTTGATCGACGTGCAGGTGGATTTGGCATAGCCCCGGTACATCAACGTCGCCGGCATGGCCCCGTGATCCATGGCAAATTCGAACGCCAGCCGGTCGATATGCTCGGTGGTGACCCCGGAGCTGATCTCCGGCACCAGCATGTCCAGGCATTCGGCCACGAGCCGGCCCGCCTTGCGCATGCTGGCGAACGCCTCCGGCCCATGAAGCTTGATGTGACCGGTCTTGCGCAACGGCGCGGTCGCGGCATCAACGTAATTCATCGTCATCCCTAATTGAGTGCAGGCGCTAGGCACCGCCGAATGTAAGCGGTCGCGGCATTGACGCAAGTCGGAAAACCGGGTCGCCTGGGGTGTCCGAACTGACTGTGAACGGCGCCGCAAAATTCCTTTCCCCGCTTGCCGGGATACATCGCCGGCTTCTCCCCGGGGCGAAACGGCGCGCTGCCGTCGCACCGGCATTTTGGCAAAACGAAATACCCCTAAAAAAGCACACAAAATCAAGCACCTCCAGCGCCCCTCCCGAGAGGTCGCGAAAAAGCAATCTGAGGGGCCCGGCCACACCGCCGGATAGCCGAGAGGACAAAACGGTTCTCTATCATCTGCTCCTTAGCCCAACACCGGAACCGCATCGGCGACCGCGATCTCGTTCGCTGATATCACGCAGCGATAGGCGATCGCTTCGACGCCCCCCGACCGGGCCCGGTCGAAAGCAACCCCGTAGTTCGGGTCTATGTCGCGCGCCAGTGCGACCCGGTCAGCCGAACCGATCTGTACGAGAAACAGCATCACCGCCCGATGGCCCTGCGCTGCCATGGTGAAAAGCTCGTCCAGATGCTTGGCGCCGCGCGCCGTCACCGAGTCGGGGAACTCCGCCAGACCCCTCCCGCGCATCAGGTGGACGTTTTTTACCTCCACAAAGCAGCGCGGCTTGCCCTCTTGTTCGAGGAGAATGTCGATCCGCGAATTGCGGCCGTATTTCACCTCCCGCCGCAATGAGCCATAGCCCGCAACTTCCCCGATGACGCCCGCGGCAATCGCCGCCGCCACCAGCGCATTCGGATGGCCGGTATTGACCCCGACAAGCTCCCTGCCGGAGCCAAAATCGACTTCCGCCAGCTCCCACGAATAGGTGAGCTTGCGCGCCGGGTTGTCGGATTTGGAGAGCCACACCTTTGTGCCGGGCGCGGCGAGTCCCGTCATGGCCCCCGGATTGGCGACGTGGACTGTGGTCTCTTCGCCGTCCGCAAGCACGACGTCGGCGAGGAAACGCTTGTAACGGCGCAGCAGGGTCGCGGGAATGAGCGGCGAGGGAAAACGCATGGCCTATCGGATCACGCCGCCGAGCTCGTCCTCGATATGAATGCGGATGATCTCTTCGAACGATCGCTCCGCCACAAATCCAAGCGCGCGCGCCCGCGCCGCATCGAACCGATGGGGCCAGCCATCGACAATGCGAACGACCAGGGGATCGGGCTCGTTGCGAATGCGGGCCGCGACCTTGTCGCCGGCGATCCGCCGTAATGCCGCGATCTGCTCCGCGACCGTGCACGACACGCCCGGCATGGTGAGGTTGATGCGCGCGCCAAGCCGTTCCGGCGCAAGGGAGGCGGCGTGGATGAGAAAGCCTGCCGCGGCGCGAGGCGACGCGTGGGTGTGCAGGATTTTTTCGTCTACGGGCAGCACCGCTTCGCGGCCGGCCAGAGGCTCGCGGATGATGCTGGAAAAAAAGCCGGACGCGGCCTTGTTGGGCTTGCCGGGGCGCACGCAGATCGCCGGCAGCCGCAGCCCGACGCCGTGGAGAAAACCGCGGCGGGTGTAATCGGCAAGCAGCAGTTCGCAGATCGCTTTCTGGGTGCCATAGGAGGTGTGCGGCGTGAGATGGAATTCATCACCGATGATGTCTGGAAACGGCCCGCCGAAAGCCGCGCACGAGGACGTGAAGATCAGCTGCGGGCGATAGTTGCCGCCGGCGCCGCGGATCGCCTCAAGCAGCGCCCGCATGCCGTCGAGATTGCCGTGATAGCCTTTGTCAAAATCGAGCTCGGCCTCCGCCGACACGATGCCGGCCGTGTGAAAGATCACATCCGGCCTGCCGGCGACAAGCTCGTCGGCGACGACGGGCGACGCCAGATCCCGCGTTACGATCTCGACGTCGGCGGCTACCCCGGGCAGCGGATGGGTGGTGAAGACATCCGCCAACGTGAGCTTCTCAATCGCGCGGCCGTGCAGGGCGCCGTCTTTCGCCAGCCGCTCGGTCAATTTGCGGCCGATCATCCCGGCCGCGCCGGTGACGAGGATATGCATGGCGCCTCAGACCTTCGACAGCTCGTAGGTCGACGGCGCGAACATCTCGTCCACCTCGAGCTTGCGCACTGAGAGCCCCTGCGCGAAGGAATAGCGCGTCAGCGTTTCCAGCACACGGCGGTTCGCCGCGACGCCGTAGCTCCAGTAATCCTCGCCCATCGTGGTGCGCAGGCGGTCATATTCGGCGACGCTCCAGGGCAGGGACGTGGCGAGATGACCGATCTGGCCGAGCTCTTTCATGCAAAGCTCTTTGGCTTTGAGAAAGGCCTTGTAGACGCTGACGGCAAGCCAGGGGTGACGCTCCGCCAGGGAGCGGCGAATGCCCACCGCATGCATGATCGGAAAGATGCGGGTCTTGCGAAAATAGGCCTCCTCGACGGCCGGATAGTCCGCAAACATGCGACCCACATGGGGCGCTCCGTCGCGAAAACATGACGGCGCCCGCGCGCTCAGGACGGCGTCAATCTCCCCCTTGGCCAGCATGTCGGACAGGGTGCGGTGCTCTGGAACAGCCGCATAGTCTACATCGTCGGGAAGTTTCATCTTCGTGCGCTCCTCGCGGCCGGGCTCTTCCAGGCCGCCGCGCCGCCAGGAGATGTCGCTCGGCTTGACGGCGTATTCATCCTCGAAAATGCCCCTGATCCAGACGTTCGCCGTCATCTGGTATTCGGGCAATCCGACCGTCCGGCCCTTGAGATCGTGCGGGCTCTTGATGCCGCGATCAGTGCGGATATAGATGCCGCTGTGGCGAAACAGCCGCGACACGAATGCCGGAATGGCGACGTAATGCGCTTCCCCGCGCGCCGCCGTCGCCATGTAGCTGCTCATCGAAATTTCGCTGATGTCGAATTCGTTGAACTTGAAGGCGCGGTGAAACGACTCCTCGGGTTCGAGCGCCACGGCGGTCACATCGCAACCCTCGATCTTGGCGCGGCCATCGAAGATCGCGCGCGTGCGATCGTAGTCGCAGACCGCAAGGCTCAATTGTACCGTCATGAGGTCCTCCCGCCCCGGATCGATATCGCGTTGTGTCCCGCCCTCGCGCCCGTGTCAAACCCGCGGCGTCCGCGATCGCGTGGACGCGTTGCATTGACCGTCCGATCCGCATGGTGATAGGAAACTTGAAGACGTCCCAAGCTGCATCTCGCGATCCGAGTTCTTAAATGAAGCTGCCCGCGTTCGACTATGCGTGCCCGGCGACCCTTGCGGAGGCCGTGGCGCTGCTGGGGTCGCGGGACGAAGCCAAGGCGCTCGCCGGCGGCCAGAGCCTCGTGCCCATGATGGCGTTTCGCATCGCCTCGCCGTCGCTGCTGGTCGATCTGCGCAAGCTTTCCGATCTGCGGCAAATCACGATCGACGCGAGCGGCGTGCGGCTCGGCGCCATGGTGCGCTGGCGCGACATCGAGGACGAAGCGCGGCTCAACGCCGCTCATCCGCTGCTCAAGGCCGCGGTCTCCCATGTGGCGCACTACCAGATCCGCAATCGCGGCACCGTCGGCGGCAGCGTCGCGCACGCCGATCCGGCCGCCGAAATGCCCGGCATCGCGGTGACATGCGATGCCGAGATCGCGGTCGTCGGCGCCGCCGGGGCGCGGGTGATCCGCGCCGACGATTTCTTCATCGCGCCGCTCACCACGGCGCTCGCGGCGGATGAGATCATCACCGAAATCCGCCTGCCGGCGTGGCCGGCCCAACGGCGCTGGGGCTTTCGCGAATTCTCGCGACGGCGCGGCGACTTTGCCATGGCGGCGGCGGCGGTGTTCTTCGATGTGGACGACGCCGGCAAGGCCCACAATACCCACATCGGCGCCATCGGGATCGGCGACCGGCCCGTGCGGCTCGCCGACGCCGAGGCGGAGGTTAACGGCAAGGTCGTTGATGTCGCCGTGAGCGAGCGTGCAGGACGGGCCGCTTCGGCCAGCGTCACCCCGCAGAGCGATATTCACGCGAGCGGCGCCTATCGCAAGTCGCTGCTCGGCACCATGGTTGAGCGTGCCCTGCAAAGCGCGGCAGGATTGCCATGCCGGTAACTTTCGAAGTGAACGGAAAACGCGTGACCGTCGAGGTCGAGCCGCGCATGACATTGGTCGATTGCCTGCGCCACCAATTGCGGCTCACCGGGACCCATGTGGGCTGCGAGCACGGCGTGTGCGGCGCCTGCACGATCCTCGTCGATGGAGAAGCGGTGCGGGCCTGCCTGATCCTCGCCGTGCAGGCTGAAGGCTGCAAGGTCGTCACCGTCGAGGGCCTCTCCAACGACGAGGCTTTGACGCCCTTGCAGGCCTCGTTCCGGCGGCATCATGCGGTGCAATGCGGCTTCTGCACGCCCGGCATGATCACCACTGCGCACGCGCTCTTGACCGCGGAGCCCGACTGCGACGCCGATCGCGTCCGCGAGGTGCTGTCGGGCAACATCTGCCGGTGCACGGGCTATATCTCGATCGTCGAAGCCGTGCTCGATGCCCGCAGCGCCTACCGGACGCCCGAATCGCAATCATGAAGAATTCCTATGTCGGCAGCCCGGTCGAACGGCGGGAGGATTTGCGTTTCGTGCGCGGACGCGGGCAGTATGTCGACGATCTCGCCCCGGATGGACTACTCCATGCGGTGATCCTGCGCAGCCCTGTCGCCCACGGCCGCATCAGATCGATCGACGCCGCGGCGGCCCTCAGGATCGCCGGCGTCCATGCGGTCATCACCGCACGGGACATGCCGGGCGGCCCGCCCCGCATCGCAATGCGGTTGCAGCCGCTGCCGGAATTCAAGCCGTTCGAGCAGAGCGTCATTGCGGACGCCAAACTCCGCTATGTGGGAGAGCCGATCGCGCTTGTGCTGGCGGCCAGCATCGCGGTCGGGGAAGACGCGCTGGACCGCATCGTGGTGGACATCGAACCGCTCCCGGCCGTCAGCGACTGCGAAACGTCCGCCAAAGGCGACCGGCTGCTGTTTGCGGAACAGGGCACCAACTGCGCCATGACATTCACGGCGGAGTGCGGGGATGCCGATGCGGCTTTCGCCATCGCCCCTTACGTGCGACGGGAGAAATTCCGCACCGGGCGGCACTACGGCCTCACCATGGAGCCGCGCGGCGTGATGGCGGAGTGGGACGCCGCAACGGGCCGGCTGACGGTGTCAGGGGCCGCCAAGGTGCCGTTCTTCAACCGGCGGATTCTCGCGAAGCTGATGGGCCTGCCGGAAGACGCCATCGCGATGGTGGAGAATGACGTCGGCGGCGGCTTCGGGGCGCGCGGCGAGTTCTACCCCGAGGATTTTCTCATCCCCTTCGCGGCGCGTCACGTCGGGCGGCCGGTGAAGTGGATCGAGGATCGGCGCGAAAACCTGATGGCCATGAACCACGCGCGGCAGGCGCAAGTCGATGTCGAAATCGCCTGCACGCGCGACGGCACGATCCTGGCATTGCGCGGCCACGCCGGTGTGGACATGGGCGCCTATATGCGCACCAACGGCGCAGTCGCGGCCCGCAACATCGCGCAGTTCATGGCCGGGCCGTATCGGATCGGCAACATCAAGCTTAAATCCTCGCTGTGGATGACGAACAAGACGCCGGTCGGCACCTATCGGGGACCGGGCCGCTTCGAAACGGATTTTTTCCGTGAGCGCCTGTTGGACATGGTCGCGAAGGACTTGCGTCTCGATCGTGTCGAACTGCGTCGCCGCAATCTCATCCCGGCGTCCGACATGCCCTACCGGATAGCGACCATCACGCCGTTCGAGTCCGCCGACGAGATCGACAGCGGCGATTATCGCCTCGCCCTCGACCGCTGCCTCGAGGAATTCGGCTGGGCCGATAAGGCAAAGCTCCAGGGAAAGTTGATCGACGGTCGCTATCACGGCCTCGCGGTCGGGTGTTTCATCGAAGGCGGCGCGGCCGGCCCCAAGGAGACGGCGCGGCTTGAAATCAACCCGGATGGATCGGTTGCGGTTTTCATCGGTTCGTCGGCGGTCGGCCAAGGCGTCGAAACCGTGTTCGCCCAGATCGCCGCGGATGCGCTGGAAATCCCCATGGACCGCATCAGTGGCGTCCATCACGGCTCGACCGCCTACGTCAGCGACGGCTACGGCGCCTACCATTCGCGGTCAGTCGTGATGGGGGGATCGGCGCTGCTCGATGCAGCGAAAAATCTTTGCGACCTGATCCGCGCCACGGCAGCGAAGCGGTTCGGCTGTACGCCGTCCGAGATCCAAGTGAGCGCGGACCGGATTATCGGGCCAGGAGCAATTTCCGCGACCTTCGCGGACTTCGCCGGCCTTACAGCCGAAGGCATCTTCCTCAACAAGAAGCACACCTACACCTACGGGACCCATGCGGCCCATGTCACGGTCGATGCCAAGATCGGTCAGGTCGAGATCGTCGATTACATGACGGTTGTGGATTGCGGC
>Ga0257161_1000199_pt1 | contig 16303 bp, 12 predicted proteins | sample NR01A_FD_185954 | JGI IMG/M metagenome (GOLD analysis project Ga0257161, IMG submission 185954) | Soil microbial communities from H.J. Andrews Experimental Forest, Oregon, United States - NR-01-A | ecosystem: Environmental > Terrestrial > Soil > Temperate forest > Bulk soil | place: USA: Oregon... | reverse complement strand
GACCGTTCTGGCCACATACTCCGGCGTTATGGAGCAGCTGAAGTCGGGCACGCTGCGGCCGCTTGCGGTAGCAGAGCGCGTGAGAATTGCACCATTGCCGGATGTGCCCACCATCGCAGAGTCCGGTTATGAGGGATTTGCCGAGTCCGGGTACAAGAATTTTGAAGCCTCAGGTTGGCTCGGTGTACTCGCGCCAGCGGGGACGCCGAAGGAGGTGATCGCCCACTTGACCACGCTGTTCGCGTCAGCGCTGAAGGCGCCGGAGGTGACGTCCAAGCTCCTCCCACAGGGACTCTATCCGGTCGGAAGCTGCGGTGCGGATTTCGGTTCGTACATTCGCAAACAATATGATGAGTACGCCCGCACCATTCGCGAAGCGAACATCAGGGCGGAGTGAGGTGCGATTCTCACATTACTACTGCTTCGATGCAGACCGGTGAGAGCCGAGTCAAAACACGCTAACGGGCCACCGATCTGCACCTTCCCCTGCCTGAACCCGACGACGCCGAGCATCTGTTCGACGGGCTGCGCAAAGCGGGGGGAAGCCTGACTAATTCAGCATCCCCAGCACGCGTGGCAGCCACAGCGCTATTTCCGGGATGTAGGTCACCATCACCAGAAACACCAGCATGGTGCCGAGCCATGGCAGCACCGCGATGGTCAGCTCGGTGATCCCCATCTTGGTGATGCCGGAGGCGACGTAGAGATTGAGCCCGACGGGCGGATGGCACAGCCCCACCTCCATGTTGACCGCCATCAGGATGCCGAGGTGCACCGGATGCACGCCGAGCCTCGCCGCCATGGGAAAAAGGATTGGCGCCATGATCAGCACGATGGCGGCCGGGTCCATGAAATTGCCGGCGGCCAGCAGCACGATGTTGGTGACGAGGAGGAACGCCACGATGCCGAAGCCCTGCGCCGTCATCCACTCGGCCATCGATTGCGGAATCTGCTCGGAGGTGAGCAGCCACGAAAATACTGCCGCGTTGGTGATGATGTAGAGGATCATGGCGCTCATCGACGATGCCCTGAGCAGCACGGCCGGCACATCGACGAGCCTCATCTCCTTGTAGACGAACACTGCGATGAAGAACGCGTACATGGCCGCGACGGCCGCGGCCTCGGTCGGCGTGAAGAGGCCCGAATAGATGCCGCCCAGAACCAGGATGATCAGGAACAGGCCCCAGAAGCTTTCGCGGAAAGCGCGCAGGCACTCGCCCCAGCTCGCACGTTTCATGCGCGGATAGTCGTTGCGCCACGCCCGGTACCACGTGGTCATGCCCAACATGGTGGCGAGCATCAGGCCGGGCACCAGCCCGGCGATGAAGAGTTGGCCCACCGAGGCGGAGTCGACGATGGCGCCGTCGGGCCCCTTGGGCTGCATCCCGCTGGTCGCGACTGCGAAGATGACGAGATTGATCGACGGCGGAAACAGGATGCCGAGCGCGCCTGAGGTTGCGATCACGCCGGCGCCGAACCGCGGCGGGTAGCCGTTCTGCACGATGGCCGGAAGGATGATGGAGCCGATGCCGACCACCGTTGCGACCGACGAGCCGGAAATCGCGGCAAAGAGGGCGCAGGCGACGACACCCGCGAGCCCGAGGCCGCCATACCAGTGCCCGATCAACGAGGTCGCAAAGTTGATCATGCGCCGCGCGACCCCGCCGGAGGTGAGGAAGTTGCCGGCCAGGATGAAAAACGGGATCGCCATGATCTCGAAACGGTCGATGCTGGTGAACAGCTTGAGCCCGACCATCTTGGGATCGACGCTGGAAAGGATGAACAGATAGGTGAGCACCGACAAGCCAAGCGCGATCGAGATCGGCATGCCGGTCGCCATCAGGGCGAGCAACAACGCAAACAGCAACGCCGCCCGCACCGATTGCGACAGCTCGATGATCTCAAAACGCGCGAGCACGCAGATCAGCGCGAGTACGACCGGTATGACCACGATGAGCATCGCCGCGATGCTGCTGGAGCGCGGGCGCGCAAGGGTTTCGGAATGCGTGGTCATTGCGCCGGCTCGGCAAGGGGCGCGACCGACGGCGCGACCGTCGGTGCTGGCGGCTGGCCCTGGTATTCGATGCCATGCGCCTGATGCGGCACGTAGCCCGAATACTGATACCGCCACATCACCTGCAGAAAACGGAAACACATCAGGTAGGAGCCGAGCGGGATGCAGAGATAGATCATCCAGCTTGGCCACTCGAGCTCCGGCGACACCTGATCGCCATCAAGCTCGTAGACATAGACGGCGCCGAGCGTTCCGATGATGCCGGTGAATAGCGCGCCGCAAGCGAGCGCGAACATGATCACCGGCTTGCGAGCCTCGGGCGAAAGCTGCTTTACGAAGACATCGACGCCCACATGGATTCCGGTCCGCACGCCGAGCGCCGCGCCGAACTTCGCCATCCATACGAACATGTAGGTGGCAAGCTCCTGCGCCCATGACAGGTTCATCGAGGCGAGCGAGAGATAGACCCAATCGGCCGCGTCGCCCAACCAGGTGAGGCCGTGCGCGTTCGCCCAGTTCGCGAGCCCCACCGAATTACTGGCGCCGTAACGGTGCACCACGGCAACGAATGTGATGCAGGTGGCGGCGGCGATCAGGACGCAGATGATCCACTCTTCGAGCCGATCGAGAATGCGGTCGAGCAGGTCGAGCACGGTCCCTCCGCTCCGCGTTATTCTTCTCCCCTCCCCCTTGTGGGGAGGGGTCGGGGGTGGGGGTCGATGATTTGGGCACTTCCGCGCCTAAACCTCCCGACCCCCCACCCCGACCCTCCCCCACAAGGGGGGAGGGAGAAGAAGCCGCACACGAGGTGCAATTGCCCCGCTCTTGCGCGGCTGCGAGTCATCTGATGATGACCGCTCAGGACTGCGGCGCCACGAAGCCGGAGGCCTTGTAGATCTTGTCGATGAAGTCCTTGCCGAAGCGGCCCCACATTTCCTTGTGGACCGGCATCAGCTTGGCGACCCAGGCTTTCTTCTCCTCGTCGGTGAGGTAGTGAAACTGGAGCTTGCCGGTGGCCTTGATCTTTTCGAGCGCGTCGACGTTGTCCTTCGCGGCCGTGTCGTTGAAATAATCGGTCGATTCTTTAATGGCCCGCTGCAACGGTTCCTTCACGTCAGCCGGCAGGCCGTCCCAGAACTTCTTGTTGGTAACGAGCGCATAGGTGAGCCGTCCGTGATAGGACACGGTGAGGTATTTCTGTACGTCATAGAATTTCTGCGTCCAGATGTTGGACGGCACATTGTCCTCACCGTCAGCAACGCCGGTCTGCAGCGTCTGGTAAAGCTCCCCGAAGGCGATGATCTGGGGGATGGCGCCAAGCTCGCGCGCCACGGCGTCAAGCACCTTGGAGCCCTGGATGCGCATTTTCATGCCCCTGAAGTCTTCGGGCCGGATCAGCGGCCTGTTGGCCGTATAGACGTGGGCGCCGTTGTCCCAGTAGGCGACCGGCAACACACCTTTGGCCTCAAGCTTTTTGTTAAGATCGACCATCATCGGGCTCGCCATCATCTGGCGCGCGCGTGTATCGTCGCTCATCAGAAACGGCAGATCGAAAACGTCGAATTCCTTGATGCCGAGCGGGCCGAACTTGGAGATCGAGGGCGCCAGGAGCTGCACCGAGCCGAGCTGGAGCGCTTCGAGCTCCTCCTTGTCCTTGTAAAGCGAGGAGTTCGGATAGACCTCTACTTTGACCCTGCCGTTGGTGTATTTCTCGGCAAGTTCCTTGAACACCATCGAGGCTTTGCCCTTGGGCGCGTCAGGCGACACCACGTGGCTGAACTTTATGACGATCGGCTGCTGGGCGAAGGCGCTACCCGCGAGCATGACGCTCGCTGCAGCGAAGGCGATAATCGCGAAAACAAATTTGTTGCGCATGTTTCCTCCGAATTTATTCGACCGCTCGCCATCTCGCCCGGTGAACAGGCTGGTGTCGAGCTTATTTTGCAGCCATTTCCGACCGTCATTTAAGCTTACTTTACCCCGACTGGACAAGCGCCCCCCGCGCGCACCTTGTCGCCCCCCCTCCCTACCCTCCCCCGCGTGCGGGGGAGGGTAGGGAGGAGAGGACCGCGGGCGTCTCGCCCGCCTTCTTATGCAGAACAGGCGGTTTTGGAAGAGCAGTTTTGGAAGAAAAGAGCGGGCGAGACGCCCGCGGTCCGGTCGCCTCTTTCGCGAGGCCTGCCGCTACGCCACCCCTAACTCCGCAAAAATTTCGTCGTTGTGCTGGCCGACTGCCGGCGGCGGCGTGTCGATGCGCGGGCCGTCATACGCGAAGGTGAACGCCGCAACCGGCACACCGAAACTGCCCTCGATGCCCGGTGCCGAGCCATGGCGGTGGATGACGCCGCGGCTTGCGGTCTGCGGATCGGCCACGGCCTCGCCCATGGTGCGCACCCGCGCCGCCGGGATGTGGCGCGCCTGCAAGAACTTCTCCCAGTCGTCGGCCGTGCGGGTCTTGAGTATTTCGGTCAGTACCGCAGTCTCGCGCGCGTGGTCGAGCTCGCGCTCGTCGTTGGTGCGCTTGATCAGGTCGGGACGCTCCAGCACCGTCCACAACCGGCGCTGCTGGCGCAAATTGCTGGCCCCAACCATAAGCAGGCCATCCTTGGTCTCGTAGGCGCCGTTGGTGGCATGGGCGTGGCGGTTGCCGTGGGGCTTCGGATGCGTGCCGTTGCGAAGATAGCCGGCGAGGTGGGAGCTCATCAGGATCATGGCGACATCGAGCATCGACATGTCGATGCGCTGGCCGCGGCCGCTGCGCTCGCGCTGGAACAGCGCGGCCGACAGCGCAAAGGCGCCGGTGGTGCCGGTCGCATAGTCGATCGCCGGCGCCCCGAACATCACCGGGTTGAAATCCCTCGTCCCGGTCATCGCCATGATGCCGGATGTGGCCTGGATCACATGGTCATAGGCGGTGCGCTCGCGATGGGGCCCGGTGCCGCCGAACGCCGAGAAGGAGGCGTAGATGAGGCGGGAATTGATGGCGGACAGCGCCTCATAGCCAAGGCCGAGCGCTTCAAGCGCGCCGGGGCGATAGTTCTCCACGAACACGTCTGCGGTTGCCACCAGCTTCTTGAGGATGTCGCGGTCATGCTCGGTCTTGAGATCGAGCGTGATGGCGCGCTTGTTGGAGGCTTGGGCAAGAAACGCAGTGCCGAGCTGTGCCCGGTTGAGCGCCTTGTCGGTGCCGTTACCGCGACTCTGGTCGGGATCGTCGGGATGCTCGACCTTGATCACATCGGCGCCCAGCACTGCCAGCTGGTAGGTCGCAAACGGTCCCGCCAGCACATGCGTGAGGTCGATCACCCGGATGCCTTCGAACGGTCGCGCCATCGCTGCCTTCTCCTCCGCACGGGCCGGAAAACAATTACGTTAACTTACATTCGCTCATTCACGAACCCATCTCCGCCAGCACTTTGGCCGCGGCTTCCATCTCGGCGAAACGGTAGGCGCGGCGCTTGAGGCCGAGCTCGTCGCGGCCCCACAGCTCCATATTCCAGTCCTCGTCCACATGGGCCGCGGTCCAGGCGGCGTCCAGCCCGATGTCGCCGCGCTCCAGCGCAAGAGCGATCAATGCCGAGCCCGTCAGCGTGGTCACCACGTGCACGGCGCCGAGCCGCCACGGATTGCGCGGGATCGCAGCGCTGGCGCGGGCGATTGTCTGGTCGGGCTGGCGGAAATGGCTGATGCCCTGCGCGGTCGCAAACTCGGCGCCGAGCGTCGCTTTCGCCCACGCCAGGATCGGATCCCAATGCAGCGATTGGCGCGCCACTAAGCGCTCGGGCGTCGCGGCGCGATAGCAGACGAGATCGCAACCGAGGTACTTGACGATGTCGCCCGCCACGTCGTCCCGGGCGGCGGCCACGCCGTCGATGATGGTGTTGGCGAGCCGCGTCATCGGCATTGCGGCCGGATCGATGTACTTCGTCTGCGCGCGCCATTCGGCGGCGATCGCCTCGCCAAGCGGCCGGCATGGCGCCGCCAGCGCGCGGCGCGCCGGGGTCTTGATCGGACGGCCGTCGAGCGCGACCGCAAAACCCGCCGGATCGTCGCGCACCGTCACCTCGTCATAGAAGCGCCGCCTGAGCGCGCGCATATGACGCCGCGCCGCCTCGGTCGGATCGACCGGCTCCAGACTTTCCAGCGCAAAAATCTCTTCGAACACGTCGCGCATATTCTCGCTTCCGCTCAGCGATATCACACCTATTCGCTGTAGGCCGATGTGGCGATCACCGATATAGTTATCCGCATATGGATCACCATGGCGCGCGGCTACGCAAGCCGCGTCACGATAAAACATGTTCACGGGAGAGAACCATGACCAGAATGCCGGATCGGGACCAGGCGAGTTTTGGCATCAATCGGCGCACAGTGCTCGGAGGGAGCACGGCTGTGCTGGCGTTTTGCGCAGGAATTGCTGGGCGCGGGAACGTCGCAGCCGCGCAGGCGCTGGCCGATCGGCTGGCGCCGCTGCCAATGCCGCCGCAGGCGCCGGCCACGGAGGGAATTGCGCAGCTTGCCGATACCCGGCTGTGGTTCTGGGACACAGGCGGAACCGGCGAGCCCATCGTGCTCTTGCATCCGGCGTCGGGCAGCGGCCTGATCTGGGGCTACCAGCAGCCGGTCTTCGCGAAAGCGGGTTATCGCGTCATCTCCTATTCGCGACGCGGCTATTTCGGTTCGGCGCCGGCTGACCGCACCAAGCCCGGGATCGCCTCGGAAGATTTGCATCACCTCGTGGAATTTCTCGGGCTCGGCAAGTTTCATATCGTCGCCTCGGCAGCCGGCGGCAGCATTGCGTCCGATTATGCGTTCTCCCATCCGGACCGGCTCTTGAGCCTCACGGTTTCAAGCAACCAGTTCGGTGTGGTGGACGGCGACATCTTTGCGGCGGGCTCCCGTATCCGGCCGAAAATCTGGGACGAAATCCCGGTCGAAATTCGCGAGGTCGGGCCATCCTATCGTGCCCGCAATCCGGAAGGCTTTCGGCAGTGGGTCGAGCTTGAGCGCAAATCCGGGCTCATCGACGCCTTCCGCCAGCCGCTTAAGAACCGCATTACCGAGGCGATGCTCGCCACTCTCAAGGTGCCGACGCTGGTGATCTGCGGCGCCGCCGATCTCGCCACGCCGCCGTCGATCGCCCGCCTGATCGCCGCGAATATCCCGGATGCCGAACTGGTGGTGGCGCCGGAATCGGGGCACTCCGTTTACTGGGAGGAGCCCGAGGTGTTCAATCGCGCGGTGCTGGCGTTTGTGGCAAAGCATCGGGCGTAACGTCGCGCGACTCGCCAGGGTGCTGAGGTTCGAAGCCAAAACATGGGAGGTGGGAATGATGACATTTGCCCGGCGTCAGCTCCTGCAACTCGGTGCAGCGGCCGTTGCGGCGCCTGCGCTCCCCCGATCGGCACCTGCGCTCGACTACCCGGCACGGCCGCTGCGCTGGATCGTCGGGTTTCCGCCAGGCGGCGGGGCCGACACCGTGTCGCGCATCATGGCCCAGTGGCTGTCGGAGCGTCTCGGCCAGTCGGTCGTCGTCGAAAACAAGCCCGGCGCCTCCACCAATATCTCGATCCAGGCGGCCGTCAGTGCTCCCCCTGACGGCTACACGCTGCTGTTCATTGCAGCGTCCGCGACCGTCAACGTCACCCTCTTCGATGCGCTTCCGTTCAATCTGCTGCACGACGTCGCGCCGGTCTCGGGTCTCATCGATTTTCCCCTGGTGCTGGTGGTCAGTCCATCTATCCCGGCCAGGACTGTTGCGGAATTCGTTGCTTATGCGAAGGAGAACCCCGGCAAGATCAGCATGGCCTCGTTCGGCACCGGCTCCACGTCCCATGTGGCCGGCGAGTTGTTCAAGACCATGACCGGCAGCCACATGGTGCACGTGCCGTATCGGGGCGAAGCGCCGGCGCTCACCGACCTGATTGCGGGCCAGGTGCAGGCGATGTTCCCGACCCTGACCGGATCGCTCCCGCATATCCGCTCGGGCGCTTTGCGCCTGCTGGCGGTGGCGGGAAAAAGCCGCAGCGAATTCGTGCCCGATGCGCCGACCGTCGGCGAAACGCTTCCCGGATACGAGGCGAATTCGTGGTGCGGCGTCGGTGTGCCGCGCGGCACACCGGCCGAAATCATCACCAGGCTCAATCGGGAAATCAACGCAGGCCTTGCCGACGCGACCACCCGGGCGCGTCTCGCCGCCGTGGCGACGACGCCGATTTTCCACACGCCGGAAAGCTTCGGCGCCTATATGGCGAGCGAGGTCGAGAAGTGGGGCAAGGTCATCAAGGCGTCGGGCGCGCGGCCGGAGTAGGCTGGGACCGCGGGCGTCCCGCCCGCATCTTAACGCTTAGGCGCCCAAAAGAGCGGGCGAGACGCCCGCGGTCCCAGGGGCGCGCTCCAGCTCACACCACCCCGGTGATTTCCTTCCACAGCAGCCGCGCCTCGTGGCCATAGTCGTTGTCGACATGGCAGTTGTGGTCGAGCACGAGCGTCGCCCGGTCGGACGCCGTGTAGGCCGGCCAGTGCGGGATCGACGGATTGTCCGGATTGCCGGTGCGGGCGAACGCCGTCCATGTGGCGGCGATCCGGCGCGACAGATCGTGGGCGACCTCGCCACGGTCGGTCCAGCCGACCGCATCGATGGTCTCGAACACGAACGGCACATCGAGGGCGTGGAATGCCTTGAGGCGGCCGCCGAACACCGGCGTCTCCCAGTCGAAGGAATAGAGCCACACCGGCGCTCTGCCCTGGGCGGCCTTGCGCTCGGCCAGCGTGATCGAGCGCAAGCGGTGGTTTGAATCCGTCAGGATCGAGATCAGGTGGTCCGAGTGGGTCGCTGCCGGGAACAGCTTCCGATAGGTCGCAAGGACGCGGTCGGTCGCGCCATTTGCCACGTTGGCAATGCGTGCGCGCAATTCGTCCTCGGTGAGCTTGCGCTCCCAGACGCGGTCGTCGGGCGCGAGATAGATCGCCATCTCGTCTTTGACGCCGCCGACCAGCACCGGAATATCCCCGGAGAGCGCCGTCGCGCCAGGATCGAACGGATGGGCGGGCAGCACGGCGCCGTCCACCACCGGCCCGAAATCATAGCGGTCGAACAGGGGCGACGGCGAGGAGCCGACCTTCTTCTGCGCCGGCCGGATGGCAGCGATCAGCTGCCGGAGCGGCAGCATTTGCAGTTCGCCGAGCTGTGTGCGCGACAGGCCAAGCTCCATGAGCACGGCCTCGGCGAGCTTTGCGGCGCGCTCGCGGTCGGTGAGGCGGATCGCCGAGCCGCTCATCACGATGGCGCGGTGGAAGAGGCCGCGCGCCGCCGGCATCGCCAGCAGCGTCGACACTTTACCGCCGCCGCCCGACTGGCCGAAGATCGTCACGTTGCCCGGGTCGCCGCCGAAATGCTCGATGTTGTCGCGCACCCATTGCAGGGACGCGAGCATGTCGAGCGCGCCCGCATTACCGGACTGGGCGAACTCAGGCCCTCCCAGTTCGGCGAGATGCAGGTAGCCGAGAATGTTGAGGCGGTGATTGACGGTGACCACCACGACATCGTGATGAGCCGCGAGGTTGGTCCCGTCGAGCCGCGGCGTGTTGGCCGAACCATACGCCATGCCACCGCCGTGATACCACACCATGACGGGACGCTTGCCGCCGTCCCCAATGCCGCGCGTGAATATATTGAGCGTCAGACAGTCTTCGCTCTCCGGCACGGTGTCGCGCGCGCCCCCAAGGCCTGCAAACTCTGGCCGTTGCTTGAGGTCGGGCGGTGACTGCGGCGCATGTCCGGCCCACGTCTCCGCGCCGCGCACCCCCGCCCACGGTTCGGGCTTGCGCGGCGCCATGAAGCGCGCGCGCGCGCCCGTCGGCGCTCCGTAGGGCACGCCTTTGAACGCATTGACGCCGTCGAGGGCAACACCGCGGATTTTGCCGGATGTCGTCTCGGCGACCGGCGCGTCGGCCGCGAGCGCGCGCATGGCGCGGACCGCCGGCAGCAGCACCGCGGCGCAGGCCGCGACCGAGGCCCTCGCGAGGAAGCTGCGACGATTGATACCCGCAAGGCGTTTGCCCGCGGAAAGGCGGCGGTCGGACCCGGAATTGCGCGGCGTCATGGCTTCCTCCCGATGTGATTTTCGGTCGATCTTACCGCGTTTTTTGCGGAACCAAAAACGCAACCTTGCGGCCGGCAAACCGACCCGTCATTCTGTGCTGCGAGAATTACCGATCCGACCGCATGCTCGGACTGGAGTTGGAGGAGCCCCATGAAAAAGCAACTCGCATTCACCCTCGCAGCCCTTTTATTAGCGTCGACGGCGCCCGCCGCGTTGGCGGCGACGATCACCGGCACCGTCACGGGGCCTGACGGTGCGCCGTTCCGGGCGGCGTTCGTACGCGTGCAGAACATGAAGACCAAGATGACCATGATGGTGCTGTCGGACAGCCGGGGAAGATATTGGACCGACAGGCTCGATCCCGGCACTTACGAGGTCTCGGCGACCTGGGTCGGCTACAAGAGCGATCCGGCCCGGAGGCGGAACGTGATGTTGGAAGGCGATACCCGCCTGACCCTCGACTTCACCATGAAGAACGATACGGTCGAGTGGAGCCAGCTCACGAAATATCAGGCCGGCACCCTCATTCCGCAGGCGCTCGGCAACGGCAAGGACGTGCTGATCCAGCAATGCTTCAATTGCCACGCCTTCGGCAAGATCGGCGCTGTGGGCCGCCACGACCTGAACGGCTGGAAAGACGAGATCGACGTCATGCGGCTGACCGGCGTCGCCAGAATCCGGCCCGAGGTCACAGAGCAGGTCTCGAAGTATCTCGCCGCCGCGTTCGGTCCGGATTCCGCCACGCCGGAATCGCCGGCGCAGTTGCCGGGATATCAGGCCGTAAAACAGGACCGCAACTACTTCAGCGATGAATCGCTCAACATCGTCTATGTCGACTATGCCCTGACAGGCGACCCCAAGGATCGACCGGGCAGCGCCCGGCCGGACCGGGACGGCAAGCTGTGGCTCGAAATGTCGGCCGGACTGTCTCGGCTCGACCCGGATACTAGCGAATTGAAGACCTGGCGGCTGACCAATCTCAGCAGCAATTTCATTCACGAAGTGCTGCCAACCCCGGATGGCTCGGTGTGGATGACGCTCGAGGCGCAGGGCGGCCTCGCGCGGTTCGATACCGGTACCGAGAAATTCGAGGTGTTCATCGACCAGGAGGCCAATAACAAATACAACCTGGCGAAGCCGGTTCAAAAGGATCCCAACGATCCGTTCCCCAATCTCCCGATCCCGGCCGGCGCCCAAGCGGGCGGCGCAAGAAGCCACACTGCCGCCGCCGATCATGAAGGCAATATCTGGATATCGGGCCGCCCGCTGAAGAAGTTCGATCCGCGCACCGGGAAATACACCTACTTCCCGGTCGAGGTGCCGGATTCCTACGGCATTGCGTTCGACCGCGCCGGCAATATCTGGTTTGCGCAGTTCAACTCACGCGATCACCAGGACATCGGCATGGTCGACGTGAAGACCAACAAGATCACGAAGTTCAAGCCGCCGGAGGGCGTGACGCCGCGGCGTCTGAAGATCGATTCCAAGGGAATGGTCTGGATCGGCGACTATTTCGGTGGAAGCCTGACGCGATTCAACCCGCAAAATGGCGAATTCACCGTCTTCAAGCTGCCGGGCCCGATGCCGACGCCCTACGGCCTGGAGGTCGATCACGACGACAATGTCTGGTATGCGTCGATGTACACCGACGTGATGGGCAAGCTCGACCCCAGGACCGGCACGGTGACGGAATATCCCTCACCTTATGGCGAGCGCGGAACACGCGATATGGTGGTCGATGCCAAGGGCCGGATCTGGTACGGCGCACAGCCATATTTCAAGGCGGGCTACGTCCGCGTGCGAGCGGAGGCGGAGAAGGCCGCGGCGTTGAGTCCATAATTTCCGTCAAGGCCGTGCTCGCCACGGCCTTCCTCGTCGACCAGGCAACTTGCTGCCCCCAAAGCAAGCGGGGGCGGCCGGAGCAAGTCCGGCCATGAACTCGCGTGGGCGAAGGGGCGCGGTCCGCGCCCCTGCCCTCACCTTGCGTTCACTTTGCCTTCTTCCATGCCACCTCCGTCCGCACATAACCGGCGGCTGACGGCGCCAGCGTGTTCCAGGCCAGCACTTCGTCGGTGATCGCCGTAAGGGGACGCTTTTGCACCGTCCCGTCCCAGTTCGGAAACGAGCTTGCTGCGATGCGGAACGTGATGGCCTTGCCGGCCTCGTCGGCCGTGTAGGTGCCGAAATGGGAGATCATCCCTTGAACTGCGGCCTTGTTCTCGGCTGGGGTTCCGGCCAGCCGGTCTTTCGAAGCGAAGGCGGGGCGGCCGTACCGGACGATCTGCAAGGAATAGTGCCCGTCGGCCGTGAACACGAGCAAGCCCTCGGGATTGGGACCGTAGCCCGGCACATGGGTGCCGTCGTCCTTGACGTTGTCTGCGAGCAGCAGCGTCCAGGCGCCGACGACCTGATCCTTGATGGATTTCTGCTGGGCGCCCGCGCCGCCCGGAACCATCGCCAGCCCTGCCACCAGTGCCGAAATGCCAACAATGTTGCGTCGATACATGGTTTTCCTCCGTCACGCCCTTTCACCCCGATCCCGCCGATCGGCGCCGCATTTCCCCACGCGGCGTATCGAGGATTTTCCCTATTCTGGGACAGCTTTCAACGGGGAGGTCGGTCAAGGCGCGCAAGCGCTCGACCGGCCGCCGCATCGGCCTCCCATCACACGGCCATCGAGAACCGTGACGGTTCACCTGCGGCCCCTGCTTTTCCTCACTTGGAAGAAACGACCGATGGCTGGACCCAGCACGTTTGGCTTTCGTCGAAGTTTATCCTTCTGTGTCCCGGCCATGACTCCGAATGAATGATCCAATATGATTGGAGGCACTCCTCGTTCTTGCCTATGGCACCCACTTGCCCACGTTAGACTTCGAATGGATCGCCCATGACCCGTAGATCAATCGCATTGTTTGGCCTGCTCGCCTTCGTTGTTGCGCTCGCCGCGGCGCGGCCGGCTGCCGCTCAAATCACCTTGTTCGAAGGCGCGCGAATCATTCCCGGCGACGGCGGCGTGGGAATTGAAAGCGGCGCGCTGCTGGTCGAGGGCGGCGTCATCGCCCGCATCGGCCGCAAGGGCGAAATCGCGCCGCCAGCAGGCGCAGCTCGGATCGCCCTCGACGGCAAAACGGTCATGCCGGCGATCGTCAGCGCCCATGTTCATCCGGGATTTCAGAAGGGCCTCAGCTATTCGGCGGCAAACTTTACGCGCGAGACTGTTTTGGACGATCTCAACCGCGCGCTCTATTTCGGCATTTCCACCGTGATGTCGCAGGGCGTCGAGAAGGGCGATGTCCTCTACGAAATTCGGGCCGACCAGGCGGCCGGCCGCCTCGGCGGCGCGCGCCTCATGCTGGCGGGACGCGGCATCGGGGCGCCGAACGCCGGCCCGGGCGCCGCGGCTTACGCGGGCATCGCGTATGAGATCACCACACAGGATCACGCCCGCAGCGCCGTGTCGGAGCTTGCGGCCAGAAAGGTCGACGCCATAAAGATCTGGGTCGACGATCGCGGCGGCCGCGCTCCCAGCCTGCCAATCGCGCTGTCCCGCACCGTGATCGACGAGGGTCACCGGCTCGGTTTCAAGGTCTCTGCCCACGTGTTCTATCACAGGGACGCGGTCGAGCTTGCCGACGCGGGCGTTGACAACTTCGCCCATCTGGTGCGCGACCTTGAGATGAGCGACGCCCTGATCGCGACGATGATCGCCAAAGGCGTCTACGTGATGCCGAACATCGGCGCGCCCGAGCGCGGCATTCACACCGCCGTTCCCGCCTGGTTCGAGGAGCCCTACCTTGGCGGACTCCTGGCCGACACGGTGCCGGCCGACGTGATCGCGCGCATCCGCGCCTCCTTCACCGGCCGCGACGCCGCGACTGCTGCGCGCAATCGGCAGAACTACGCGATCCTGCAAAGGAGCGTGGCGAAGCTCGCTGCCACAGGCGCCCGTGTCATTCTCGGCAGCGATACCGGCCTCGAAGATCATCCTTTCGGCTTTGCGGAGCAGAAGGAGCTGCAGATGATGGCGGAGGCCGGCATGACGCCCGCACAGGTGATCGTCGCAGCGACCGGCCGCTCCGCGGAGTTCCTCGGGCTTAAAGACCGCGGCGTCATCGCGCCCGGCAACCGCGCCGACCTCCTGGTGCTCGACGCCAATCCGCTCGACGATATCCGCAACACGCGCCGCATCTCCGGCATGTACCTCGCCGGCAAGGAAGTCGACCGGGGGGCGCTCAAGGCTTCGTTGATGCGGGCGGGGAATTAGGGCTAAAGGCCGTCATGCCCGCGCTTGTCGCGGGCATCCACGTCTTTCTTGCGGCAGCTTAGCAAGCAAGGCGTAGATGGCCGGGACAAGCCCGGCCATGACGCCGGGAGGATACGCGGTAACTCGAATAAAATGACTGATAAGCCGGGAGGACAACACATGCTCGCATCACGCCGCCGCGTACTGACCGGCGCCGCTTCCCTTGCGATAACCGCCGCGGTGGGACCGGCATTCGCCGCCATGAGGCCGGACGACAAGTTCGACCTCGTGATCAAGGGCGGTGAGGTGCTTGACCCGAGCCAACTGCTGCGCGGCCGGCGCGACATCGGCATCCGCTATGGCGTGATCGAAGCCGTCGAACCCGACATCCCGGCGGCGCGGGCGCGCACGATCGATGCGGGCGGCAAGCTGGTGACGCCCGGGCTCGTCGACCTGCATTGCCACGTCTATCCGTATGGCTCCGCGATCGGGATTCCGGCCGATGAACTCATCGCGCACCAATGCACCACCACCTGCGTGTCGGCGGGCGATGCCGGCGCCAACAATTTCGCGGGGTTTCGCCGTTTCATCGTGGCGCAGACGCGTACCCGCCTCTACGCCTTCGTGCATATCGCCAATATCGGCCTCACCCCGTTTCCGCTCCCTGAACTCTACAATCTCGACTTCGCCCAGGTTGAAGCCTGCGCCAAGGCGGTGGCGGAAAACGCCGACATCGCCATCGGCGTCAAGGTGCGCATGTCCGAGAACGTGATTGCCAGGAACGGCGCCGAGCCGCTCCGGCGGGCGATCCAGGCGTGCGAGATGGCCGGCACCGGCGGCCGGGTCATGGCCCATATCGGCGGCGTCGAAAATGTCGCCCTGATGATCGAGATCCTCGATCTCCTGCGCCCCGGCGACATCCTCACCCACGCCTATTCGGGCGCGCCGAACCTCGCCGGCGCCTTCACCAACATCGTGCAGGACGGCCGGCTGCTGCCGGCGGCACTCGCCGCCAAGCGGCGCGGCGTCATCTTCGACGTCGGCCACGGCGGCGGCAGCTTTGACTATACGGTCGCAGAGGCCGCGATCGCCCAAGGCTGCCCGCCTGACACCATCTCGTCCGACATTCACGTCGTCTCCGGCAATACGCCGGGCATGCCGTATCTCACCTGGGTGATGAGCAAGTTCTTGAGCCTGGGCTTCACGCTGGAGCAGGTGGTCGCCATGGCGACGATCAACCCGGCAAAAGTCATCAACCGTGCCCCCAAGCTTGGCACGCTGCAAATCGGCGCGCCGGGCGACGTCGCCATCATGGAACTGGTGGAGGGGGAGGTCGCGTTCGTCGATACGCGAAACAACGCCCGCAAGGGGCGCGCCTATCTCAAGCCGGTGCAGACCGTGACGGCGGGCGTGGCGTTCGGAAGGCCGTATGCGCTGCCGTTTTCGGTGAGGTGAAACGGTTCGTGGGATGGGTTGAGCCGCCGGGTCCGGACGGAGCCTGCCATCGGGCCGGCCCGATGATAAACTCCGCGAAACCCATCGATCACCACCGCGCGTGGGGACGCCCACGATGGGTGTCGCGGGCGCTCAACCTATCCTACGTCCACAATCTCGCCATCACTTCCGAGGCTCCTTAAAGTACCTCAAATCCGGAGGCTGCTGGCCCTTCTTGGCGGGCATGAGCAGGCCGTCCGCACCCACCATGTAGTCCTCCTGGCCGATGCGGACATGCGGGTTGCCCTCCGAGCAGTCCCACGCAAGCCAGACCGGGCGGGTGCTGGGATCGCGAACGTAATTCTTGGTCACCGTCCACGGACGCGTCAGCGCGTGATCGAAGACCGTCATTTCGTCGTGCAGGACGTTGCGGTTTGTCTTGTCGAGGTAAATGCGCTCCTTGACCACTGTCTGATTATCCTCATGCAGCGGAATGCCGGTCTGATC
>Ga0257161_1000198_pt1 | contig 16323 bp, 19 predicted proteins | sample NR01A_FD_185954 | JGI IMG/M metagenome (GOLD analysis project Ga0257161, IMG submission 185954) | Soil microbial communities from H.J. Andrews Experimental Forest, Oregon, United States - NR-01-A | ecosystem: Environmental > Terrestrial > Soil > Temperate forest > Bulk soil | place: USA: Oregon... | reverse complement strand
CGATCAAGGAATGACGACAGAACTCACCGATCTTGCGGCGCCTGCTTCGCTGGCATTCGGGCTATGCCCTGGCACGGAAGACAGTTCGTTGCCGGAGCGCTGCCCGACCGGTGGGGGGGCGGGCGGTTGCCTCTTCGGCAAGACCCGAGCCAGCAATCTAAGAAATCCCTTCCGCGCAAGGGCCGCCAAATGTCGCCTTTCGGGACGTAAATCGGCGAGTGCCTCGTCCTCCGTGAACACCTTGGCGCGGCCTCTCGGAAATTCGACGACGTCATCACCCATTCAATCACGCCCTCAAGAGCTTGTCGGTTAATGGGTGGATTACGACAAATGCACCGATCTTTGCTCGATATTCTCTCCATACCGCAGTCACAACCCGGGTTGGGCCCGGACACCAAAAAACGGACAGTCTCGTCCAACCAGATCTAAGACCTTCGGTTCGCGATCGTCTCGCCGTTCAGGGGCTTGAGCCGCTTATTGCGCTCGGCGACGATCAGGGCTGATTCAGGGCGGCGGAGGCAAGTGTTGCTTCGGGCCCAATCCTGCGATGAACGGCACTGTGGCGGGGCCTCGGTGCCTTGTCGCGGTCTCGCTGGATCTTCCGTAGTTGAAGGTGCAGCGATCATGAGGCGATGCGGTCGAAAACGGCTCTTTATGACCTCCAGCCGACCCCGCCCTGGTCTTCTGGATGTGATCTAATTGAGTCTGGACCCTAGGGTCCGCGCGAAGCGATCAGTCGGTACTCTCACGAACGCTGGATCACGGCATCACTAAGCCTCTGACGTTCCATTCCGCGCCTGAAGGATTGGAAGCTGTATTCGCATCGGCGCGAGTTCTACTCGCTGCCGTGATCCCAGCCTCTCTGTGGCTCTGGCGCTATCGGCTGGCAGGGGATTGTCCGGCAGCAAGCCGCGCGTAAAGACGGGGGAACAGCCGTTGTGCGTTGCCATGAAGAACGGCTTGCCGCTCTGGCTGTGAAAGCGAGGCGACCTCTCGCATCTCGCTTGCGCTGCGGACCGCAATGTCGCGACGCAGATAAGGAAAATCGGTGCCGAACAAAATATGGTCGGGGCCGGCAACGTCTTTCAGCATGTTGAGCACCGGCGGGCTGAACGACAGCGCGATGTCCCAGTGTAGCCGCCGGAGCGCTGCCGCGGCGGTACCACGGGTCTCACCACCCGGAATGACATTCATCTCGTCGATGATGGCGAAACGGCCCGCCAGATAGGGAATGGTGCCGCCAGCGTGAGCGAAGATGTATTTGACGTTCGGGGTCCGGGCGAACCGATTCAAATAGAGCATCTGCGCAACCGCCCGCGTGGTATCAGCAGTGAAGTCGATGAGCGTATCCGGCAACCCCAGATGATGCGCCGCCGGATCGGCGGAAGCGGTAGGATGAACGAACACGACCGTGCGTCGTCGTTCCAACTCCTCGAACAGAGGCTCGAACCTCGGATCGCCGAGGTAGACTCCGTTTGCATTTGAAAAAAGGACGACACCATCCAGCTTCAAGACATCATCGGCATAGGCGAGCTCCGCGAGCGCGCCATCCACATCCGGCAGCGGTAGCGCCGCAAAGCCGCCAAACCGGTCCGGCCACCGCTGAATCAGGCTTGCAGAGAGTTCGTTGCAACGCCGCGCCAGCCGGCGGGCGCGCGCATCGTCTCCCACATGAACGCCCGGCGTCGAGATCGACGTGATCGCAACATCGATCCCGGCGTCATCCATGAACCCCAAGGCGCTCGCTTCGTCCCACGCCGGTGGTGCGATGCCGCCAACGGGATGCGCATCGTCGTTGGTCTCGCGCCAGAAAAAATCCGGAAGGATATGGTGATGAACATCGATGATGAGTAGCATGTCGTCAGATATCCGCCTTGATCAATTCAGCGGCGCGACCGCCGATCATGTATGAGGCTGCATTCGTTCCCGGCCCCGAAATGATGGACGGCATGACCGAAGCGTCTGCCACGCGCAGGCCTCGCAGCCCGTGGACCCGAAGCTTGCTGTCCACCACGGCATCAACATCCGCTCCGATCTTCGCGGTGCCCACGGCGTGGCCAAAGCTCGCCGAGGCGGTGCGCGCGAGATCAATTAGATCCTGCCGGCTGACCGCCTGCGGGCCTGGAACGACTTCCGCGTCGCGCATCCGATCAAAGGCGGATTGACGGCCAAGCTCCCGGGCCACCTCGATCGCCTTCACAACTGCGTCGAGGTCATGATCCGTCGCCAGGTAATTAGGCTCGATTACGGGTGCATCACGGCAGTTCGCGCTCGCGAGCCGTACCTGCCCGCGGCTCGTGGGATGCGTCAGCGCCGGCGCAATCGTGAAACCCTCCTTCGGGGGCGCTGCGAACCGGGCCGCGGCCTCCGGCGTAGCAATCGGGAACTGCTCAAGCACAAGACTGATATCGTTCGGGTGGTCGTCGACTCCGCTCGACAGATAGACCTCGGCCTCGACTCCGTTGCTGTCCGCGGGGCGCTCGGCGACCTTGTCCTTGTATTGGTAGACCACGCCCGAGACGAGCACATGGTCTTGGAGATTCTGTCCGACGCCGCGCAGATTGGCGACGGGAGCGATGCCCCACTTGCGCAACTCCGTCGCATTGCCCACGCCGGATAGCATCAAGAGCTTGGCGCTATGGATGGTGCCTGCCGCCAGGATGACCTCACGGGTTGCTTCTATGTTTTGCGCGACGTCTCCGCTGACGACCTCCACCCCGCTGGCACGGTCACCTTCAAACAGGATTCGCGTCACGTGAGTGTCCAACAGAAGGGTGAGGTTTGGACGGCCCAGATTCGGTCGCAGAAACACGCGCGCCGAACTAGCCCGTGAGCCGTCAGGTGCAATGTTCATGTTGATGTAGCCGGCGCCCGGACGCATGGGGCCGTTCATGTCATCCAGAATGGGAAAGCCCATCTGCCGGGCGGCTTCGAGGAAGGCAGGGGCGGTTGGATGCGGGTTCTTCGGCCTGCGGACGTGGACAGGCCCGTCCGCACCGCGCCACGCGTTTGCGCCGCCTTCCCAATTCTCCTGCGCTTTGAATATCGGCAGGACGTCCTTGAAGCCCCAGCCTTTGGCGCCTGCCGTTCCCAGCTGTCGTAGTCGCGCTCCGTCCCGCGCGTCCACACCATCGCATTGACGGAGCTCCCCCCGCCGAGCACGCGGCCGAGCGCCATGTTGAAGGGACGGTTATTCAATTGAGGCACCGGCACGATCGGGAGTGCCCAGTCGAGCGGACCGCCGACATTGTAGAACCAAATGCTCGGATTGCTGATCGTCGGGCCGGCGTCCTCCCCACCGGACTCCACGACCAGAACATCGCCGCCCGTCTTGGAAAGTTCGCCGGCAACGATCGCGCCGGACGCACCGCTTCCAATGACGATATAGTCATAGGCCCGCTTGGGCTTTGATTGATTGCGCATCTGGGTTTCACTGGCGGCCAGCGCCTGTTGCATCGTTTCCGCCGAGGACCCGACGGAAAGGCCGGCTGCGCTCATCGCTATAAGGAGGTCGCGCGCGCCCCACTGACCGCTTGCCGCGTGGTCCAAAAGAGTCTGTGTCCATTCAGTAAAGCCACTCATGCTGTGCCTGCTGTGAACTCGCGCGAAGGGTCAGAATGGGTAAGTGCGCTGACCGCTGTGGGAATTAATCCAGATGACGTCCTGGAACTCTTTCAGGCTATCGGGGCCGGTGCGGCCCCAGCCGCTGTCGCGCACGCCGCCCATCGGGGCGTGAATCTCATCGTTCACGGTCGGCGAGTTGATGTTGACGATGCCGGCCAAAACCTTCGGCGCCAGCTCAAACGCCCGGTAGGTGTCGCCGGCGAGGATCGAGGAAGTCAGACCATACAGCGTGCGGTTGGCGGCCTCGACGGCTTGCTCGGGCGTCTCGACGACCTCGACCACTACCACCGGACCAAAGGTCTCCTCGTTCGCAAGCGCGGTGTCGAGTGGTACGTTGCTAAGGATGGTCGGCTGATAGATCTGTCCTTGGAAGACGCCGCCGGCATGCAGCGTCGCACCCTTCGCGACGGCCTCCTTCACGCGATCATCCACAAGCTTGACGGCCGCAGGCGTGATCAGCGGACCGATGATGGTCTTGGGGTCCTGCGGGTCGCCCGAGGGCAGCGCCTTGGTGCGCGCGACGAATTTCGCGAGGAACTCGGCCGCGATCTTCCGCTGAATGATGATCCGGCGCGTGTTGAGGCAAATCTGCCCCTGGTGAAAGAACGAGCCGAAGGTCGCAGTGCGAACCGCGTAGTCCATGTCGACATCGTCGAGAATGATCAGGGGATTGAAGCCACCCAGTTCCATCGTCGTGCGCTTAAGCGTCTCACCAGCGCGCTTGGCGAGCATCTTCGCGGTCTTCACGCCACCGATCAGATTGATCGCACGAATCTCCGGGCTTTCGAAAAAGACATCGGCAATCTCTGATGCCGCCCCCGGCGCGTGCGTGACCACATTGATGGCGCCCTTGGGGAAACCGGCCTCCTCGATAATCTGCGCGAGGATCAGGCCGGCCGAGATCGGAGCGAGCTCGGATGGCTTCACGATCACGGTGTTACCAGCGGCCACGGGCGAGAGCACCGCCCGCCAGGACAGCACGTTCGCACCGTTCCACGGCGTGAAGCATGCGACCACGCCGAGTGGCCGGCGCACGCCGATCGAGTGTGCACGCGGGATATTGGTCTCCAGAACCTCGCCCTTTGGCAGATACATCCAACCCGCCGCTTGCTCGATCGTGGCGGCGACAAGGTCTTGCTGAAACGTCGCGAAGGAAATCGTGCTCCCGGTCTCAAGTGCAAGAATCTTCGCGATCTCCGCGCGGCGGCGCTTGACGATTTCGGCCGCCTTGAAGAACAGCCTGGCGCGTTCGGCGGGCGCCGTCTGGGACCACGCCGGGAAGGCTTTGGCGGCAGCGTCGACCGCTCGCGCCGCTTCTGGGCGACCACCTGCCGCAACACGTGCGTAGAGTTTGCGATCATACGGGCGGTAGACGTCAAATAGCTTGTTGCTTTCGGCTGTGCGCCATTCGCCGTCGACGAAGTACTTAAATTCCTGCACCCCGTTCACTTCGCTCACGCCATGCATATCCGACATCACGTATCTCCTTAGAAGGCCACCGCCGATCTAGCTCCGCGGTTCTGCAAACCGTTACCGACCTAAAGCGCCTCAGGATTTAGCCAGCTACCAAGCCTCGCCCGGCCCGTTTGAGCCCGGCTCTTGAAAATCCTGTTGTCGATGCTGATGACACCGGCGCCTTTGGCCACGATCTGCAGCAGGCCGCCCGTCATGACCAGGTTCTTGATGAAATGGAACGTCTGGTTAGGATCGACAAAGTCTGTATGAAAAAATACCGCTGTAGCCAGGCAGAACAGCGCGAACACGATCGCGACAACGCGCGTTTGATAGCCAAGAATGATGAGAAGGCCGCAGCCGACTTCGACCGTGATGGCCCCGGCGTAGGCCAGCGGCGGAGGCAAAGGCAGCGTGGAGGAGTCAATCAAGGCGATCGTTCCGGCATAATTTGCGACCTTACTCAGGCCGCTCGCCATGAACGGCAGGCCGATGAGCAATCGGCCAACGAACGGGAGATAACGGGTGGCGTTCACGGTTTCGGCTCCGTTTCGCGGTGTACTTGGGCGGCCTTGGGGAAGATGAGCAGAGTGAAGAAACGCACGCAGCGCGGCTTGCGTCTTTCCCAGGCTTGCGATTGTTTTGACCGCTTTTGCGGGCAAGCGCCGCCGACGAGTATTGAGTTTCCGGCGACCTTCGCCACGATAGCGAGCTTTACGAGCTCGCGTGCGCCTGCAGCCTCTCAGTGAGGAAAGCACCGACGGCATCCAGCGAAAGCGATGCCGCTTTCAGCTTGCCGACACTCACGACAAATCCATGCGGCATCCCTATCCACACATCAAGTTTGGCATCAACACCCGCGCCAACTGCCCTATCAACATACCGGCGCGAGTCATCCAGGAGAATTTCGTCATCGCCGACATGAATGCGGACGGGCGGCATGCCCGCAAGTCGACCATGCAGGGGTGAAGCGAGCGGATTTGTCGGATCCGTATTTCCCAAGTACGACCGCATGAGTCCCGCGACCTGCGGTCGCGTGAAAAACGGATCCGCATCCGCTCGCGTGTTATAGGTCGGGCTCGAAAGCGTCAGGTCGGTAACTGGTGACATGACAGCGACTCCGACCAGCGTCGCACCGATGGAGGTGTCCCCGCTGGTGATGCGAGACGCTAGGCCGAGCGCGAGATTGCCACCTGCAGAATCACCCGTAAGGGCGACCCGATGCACATTCCTTTTGGCAAGTCCCTCGTAGCTCGCCAATGCATCTTCCGTGGCGGCCGGGAAAAGATGTTCGGGAGCGAGCCGGTAGTTCGGTATGAATGCTCTGGCGCCCACTCTCGCCGCTATATGCCCGACAAGATTGCGATACGCATCTGCGGACCCAAAATTGAACCAGCCACCGTGTAAATGGAGAATCGCTTCTTCCGATCGCCCCCCTCGAGGAAGAACCCACAACCCCTGTATGCCGCCGATTGTATCCGCCTCGAATGTCACATCGTCCCGAGGCAAAACGCTCTCCATGAGAGCGTCGAATTGCACCCGTCCCTCAATTCCGGGCGGAACTCCTTTGGCGGCGCTAGACATTGCGCGAATCGCGGCGGTGATGGGCGCATCGTCAGGATCGAGTGGATGCACTTCCACAACGTTCTCCTTCGCGCCGATTGAGGCTGGCTTTTGCATTTCCGGTTCCCCTTCGTTTCGGGTTTGCAGCTTGTTCGCCACCTCGGCAATCTTGCGGCCCTGGTAGCGCGCTCCGGCCAGTTCGTTTGCCGTCGGCATCCGTTTCCCGTCTCTGGCCGTAATTGTCGTGGCGCCGTAAGGCGAACCACCCGTAACATCGTCAAGAGTTGCCTTGGGCAACCGCTTCCGCCATAACCTCGATGTGGCCATAAGACGAGTAGTAGAGAACTAGAACCTTGGACATGATTTCCCTCACAAAAAGTGCTTTTCGATCGATCCCCTAGGGAACATCGACCATCACAACATCTGCGTCTTCGATCGCTGCGATCCGGACGACCGCGACGTCTTTGATGGCGACGCCATCACGCGCGTGAATCCTTACGCCATTGACGTCGACGGTGCCCGACGAAGGCACCAGATAAGCGCGTCGTCTTTCGCCAAGGGCATATTCGATCGACTGGCCGACCATGAGCCGGGCTCCAAGCACGCGGGCGCGGGCGCGAATGGGCAGCGCATCGGTATCGCTCTCAAAGCCGCTGGCAAACGCGACCAAGCGCCCGGAGCGATCTGCGCTGGGAAAGGGCTGCGACCCCCAGGTCGGCGGGCCGCCATGCGTGTCAGGAGCAATCCAAATCTGGAAAATCAGCGCCGGTACGGGTTCGGTGTTATATTCGGCGTGCCGGATGCCGGTGCCGGCGCTCATCACTTGGACGTCTCCGGCTTTGGTTTGACCTTCGTTGCCGAGACTGTCCCGATGGGTCACCACCCCTTCACGTACATAGGTGATGATTTCCATGTTGGCGTGCGCATGGGGCGGAAAGCCTGCATCAGGAGCGATCTCATCATCATTCCAGATACGCAGCGCGCCCCAGCCTTGTCGGGCGCGGTCGTCCGATCCGCCAAAAGAAAAATGCCGCTTGGCCTTTAGCCAGCCGATATCTTCGCCGGACAGATCATGGAAGGGCCTGCGTTCGATCATCCGCACACTCCCGCCTCGAAGCCACGAAATCGCCGGCGTCCTGAGAACCACGCGTGCAGTCGAAAGAGACTGTGCCCTGTTCGGGCGCCTCAACTGACCCGACGTGCCTTTGCATAGGGATAGATGAGAGGAGCGGACGCGAGCGCTCGCGGCCACACAACCGCTTGCGTGTCCGCCCGCCTGAAATTCGAAAGGTCGTTGCCGTTGATGTTTCGGTATTGCACTTGCAGGACACGCGCTTCGGACCAGCCGCCGCCGGCTCCAAACTTCACGTCGCCCAAAATCGTCTTGAACGGATGATCGCGCGTGAACCTTGCAAGCGTCGCATCATCCAGCGAGCCGGTTGCCGTGACCGCTTGCTCGACGATCTGCATTTGTGCGTAGGCCTGCGGCGCCACATAGTAGCCTAGCGGGTCCGCTCCTTCGGCCGCGGCACGCGACTGGTATTCCGCGATCATTTCGCCGATGCCCGGATACATCATCTTCGGTACCGGCAGCCAATACTCGTAGTTGACTAGACCATTCAGGAGCGGGCCGAGCTCCGCTTTGATTGAACCGTTCTGCGGCCCAATCATCGCGCCACCGACGATTTTCGGCGTGAGCCCAACTTTGTCGATGGACCGGAGTAGCCCTGCGGAATCGTTCAGGTAGGAGCAGAGAAACAGAATGTCAGGGTCATGCGGCTTGAGCTGCGAGACAAGCGGTGTGAAATCGTTCGTCGCAAGCGGATAGCGGTCTTCGGATATGACGCGAAACCCGTGACGGCTGGCGTGATCCTTTGCGCCTGCCACCGGGCTCTTCGAAAAGGGCGCATCGGCGGCCAGAATGGCCATCGTTTGGGGCTTCGGGGACTGCTCTGCGGCAAGCGCGAAGAATCCTTCGGTAAGCGCCTCACTCGGGCGCGGCCCCGTCGGAATCATCACAAAATAATTCTCATAGGCAAAAGACGCGTTCACCGCGAGCGCCATCAAGGCAACGAGATATCGCTTGCGCTCGATAAGTAGCGGCATGGCGGGTGCAACCGAATTGTCGCCGTAGCCGCCGATGACCAGATCGACCTTTTCCTCGTCGAGAAGGGTCTTGTAGATGTCCGGTACCCGCTTGGGATCGGTTGCGTCGTCAAGGCAGATCATCCGAACCGGCCGACCCAGCAACCCGCCTCGCCGGTTGATATCCTCCTGCCATATCTGATGGACCAGCCGGGCCGTTTTCCCGTTGGATGCGAGAGGCCCGCTTAGCGACAGGCAATAGCCGATTTTGATTGGTTGTTCGCTCATGACTTCCCTTCCAGCTGCGCCGTCGGTTGATAGTGGTTCTGTTTGTTCGCCATCATCCACTTGGCCAGCTCATAGGACTGGAAGCCACCGCGGATCATGGGGTCGGCCTCCGCGATGGCTTTTGCCTCGGCGAGACTCGAAACCCGCAGAACGATCAACCCGCTGAAGCGCGTAAGGAGCGGGCCGGCCAGGACAAGCCTTCCTTCACGATCAAGCTCGGCCAGATGCGCCGCGTGCTGATCGATAACGGTGGAGGTGAGCGCTTTGCCAGGTTTGAGGGAAAGAAAGACCGCGTAAAGGATGGCTCCTTCGCCGTGGCCTGGAGTGGGATCGCCGGGCGCCATTGCGGGTCGCCTCGCCTAGTGCCTGAAGGCAGCCCGGAGGTTCATGAACACACCGAGCTGCTCAAGAAGAATCGGCACCGCGACATAGCAGTGGAACGAGGTCACCTTGCCATTGGTCAAATGAAAAACGTCGCAGCATGGGGCGTGCATTTCCTTTCCGGTGGGCGCAATAGTGCCTGCCGGCAAAACGAGATCGCCCTTATGCGTGCCGTTGAGCGAGAGCTCCACGATGACGACGTTGTCGGAAAAATAGAGGCTGTAGAGTTCTCTGTGCATGTCGGGAAATGCGGTGGCGTAGACGTCGACCGTGACTCCAATATCCTTGCCGTAATATTTTTTTCCGGCGGCGACATCATAGAAGTACCCGCCCTCGGCGAATTGAGAGACGAAGGCCGGCGTGTCCTTGGATTTGCCTTCGGCAAGCGCATAGAGGCGCCGGATCACTTGTTCGTTGCGGTCTTGCGCGGCTGTATTGACAGTCATGATCAACTCCCTGTGCGACCGATCCTTCTTTTCGTTCTTGCCGCCATCGAGCGCAGCAGAGGGATCCGTTTTCTGCCGCGATGAAGGCTTTGCGGCTGTTAACCTGCCCTGCCACCGCTCGTGAGGAGCTGCGTCTCCCACGAGAAGGCGACGCCGGAACCGCCGCCATGCTCAAGAAGGATCGCGCCGAGTGCGCCAAAGGTTTCCTGGCGCGCCCAGTCGCGCTGCCACTCGCACAGGACGGCGAGCCACGTGATCGGCTTGACGCCGGCCTGAATCATCCGCTGCATGCCCATGGCATGCGTTTCGGGGGAGACGCCCCCGGAAGCATCGGTGACGGCGAACACGTCGTAGCCCTCGCCGCGTGCCTGGAGCGCCGGCATGGCGAGGCAAACCTCGGTCCATAGCGCGGCGATGACCAGCTTCTTCCGGCCTGTGTTCTTCACTGCATCGACGAACCGCTGGTCCTGCCACGCGTTGATCAAGGTGCGGTTGATCGGCTTCTGGTGGGGGAAGACGTCTTGAATTCCTTTGATGACGTAACCGCCGCGCTCCTCCAAAACCGTCGTGAGGATCGTCGGAACACCGAACACCTTTGCCGTCTTGGCTAAGGCGACGACGTTGTTGACGATGAGCTGTGGCTCGTGGCTGTGCGTGTTCGCAAACTGGAATCCTTGATGATCCACGAGGAGGAGGACGCTCTCTTCGGGAGTAAGAAGAGCGCCAAGACCGGAATAGGACGTTTCAGCAGAGGCCACGACGGTGTTCCTTGCGAAAAGGATGCGAGGGTGTGCGCGAAATGACAACAGCCCGCGCACCCGCCGTCTTTCCCCAGCTTGCGGTAGTTTTGACCGCTCTTGCCGACGAACCGGGTTCGGGAGGAATCGTCGCGTTAGCGCCGCTGGCGCCGGTATTCCTGGGGCGTCGTGCCGGTCGCGCGACTAAAAGCGCGTGTGAAACTGGCTTGCGATGAAAATCCCGCGTTCAGTGCTATCTGCACGAGCGGCAACTTGCCCGCCGCCAATTCGGCCATGGCCTTGTCCAGCCTCATTCGGCTCACATAACGCTTCGGAGACACGCCCATGGCGAGGGCGAACTTACGCGCAAAATGGAATCGGCTTTGACCTCCGACTCTCGCCAAATCGGCCAGAGTGATGCCATCCTCAATATGTGCGGAAATGTAGTCGAGGACACGGCGCAGACGGACATGATCGAGCGGATGTGCACCGGGTGTGATGAGCGCCGATGATCCACCGTCGCAGTATTTTTGAAAGAGTCTTGCCGCAAGCGTTACAGCAGCTGTTTCGGCGTACATGCGGCTAGCGGTGGTCTCGGAGGCAAGATCAGAAAGTACTGAACGTCCAATCTGCTCGATGACATCGTCGCTGATACCGGCCGCGTGCCGGATCGAGTCTGCCGGAGTACCTGGAAGATTAAAATCGTCTTTCAATCGAGCAAACAGCGCTGTTGGCAGGTACAAATGCGCTGTTTGAGGGATGGGCGACGTTATCGCGATGCCCTTCGCAGCCCCGACGGGGCTCAACCAGATCGCACCCGTTTTCGGCACCGCATCCTGAAGCATTCCGGCTGCAGTTCGCCTTACGAGACCGTCGTTGTTGCCGGCAATAACCAGGCAAATCTCCACGTGCTGCGGAATGATCGCCTGCGTTTCACTGACTCCATGAGACCGGAGCTCCACGGATAGCGCGGACCAGCCAAGCCCGGCGGATGAGGCCAGCAACCCAGAGGTAGATGGATATTTTCTTACTCCGGACGTTTCCAGTCCCATCGATCGCTCGCTCCAGAAGGGAGCCCAGCACAAATGTATTGACGCGGCTGTGAATTAGAAATAGAAACTTTAGAAACCAAATGTTTCGATTTTTGATCTATGTCCAAACTGCCTGATCTTGAAGGGCTCGCCATCTTCGCGAAGGTCGCCGAATCGCACTCCTTCGCCCGAGCGGCGGCCGAGCTGAAGCTGTCCAAGGCCACCATCTCAAAGGCCGTCAGCAGAATCGAGGCGCGGTTGGCCACGCGGCTGATCAGCCGCACGTCACGGCGCTTCGTGTTGACCGATGCCGGACGGGAACTCGCGGCGCGGGCGGCGCGCATCCTCGCCGAGGGCGAAGCGGCCGAGAACGCTGCGGTGGCGCAAGCAACCGTACCGCGTGGACTGGTGCGGTTGGCGGTTCCTATGTCATTCGGACTTCTGCATGTGGCGCCGTTGTTGCCGGAATTCCTCGCTAACTATCCCGAGGTATCGGTCGATCTCCACTTAAGCGATGCGAGGGTCGACATCATCGGCGATGGCTTCGACGCCGGAGTCCGCATCGCCGTCGCGCCTGGGCCGACGCTCGTCGCGCAGCGACTCTGCAACATGCCGCGCTACGTGGTGGGCTCGCCCGATTACTTGAACGGGTGCGGCAGGCCCAAACATCCGCTCCACCTCGCGCAGCATCGCTGCCTCACCTACAGCTTCACCGTCGCCACCGAAGTCTGGCACTTTACCAAGGGAGCCAAGACTGCGAGCGTGCAGCCGTCGGGCCCGCTCCGCGTGAACAACGGTGACGCGATGATGCCAGCCCTTCTCGCAGGCACGGGCCTCGGTATTCTGCCCGAGTTCTTCTTGCGCGAGGCTCTTGCAACCCATCGATTGGAGCGCGTGCTGCCGGATTGGTCTCTTCCACACGGCGCTGTCTACTGGGTCACGCCGCCAGGCGAGCCCCAGCCGAAGCGGGTCGAAGTGCTGGCGGATTTTCTCGTGAAGAGGCTCGCCACGCACGGGAAGGCCGAGGGAATCCGCAGCGCGATCATCTGAACGCGCGAGCGGACGCACCAGCCGAGCCTGCGGGGGCCGTGGTAGATGCGCTGCTGCGTCAGGCGGTTGATCGCCACGGCCAGGCGGTTGGCGCGTAGGCAACAAGAAACCGGGCTTAGCTAAAGCCCGGTTCAATTCCCAACTAATCCTGGCGTCAGGCGGCGGGCTGATGACGGACGCCGACCCTTGTATGCCCGTCCGTCCAGACGAATACCTATCTCATTTCAGCTATTCGCTGGCGAATGGCTACCATGTTTTTTTGTTTTTGATCTTTTGTAATATTGCGAACCGCCCTGGAAATCGCGGCTCGCACCGTGTGGCGTAGTCTTGATGTCGGGCGTGTAGGGTCCGCGTTCTACGGACTGGCTTTGTTGGTCGGACTGGCTTTTTTTGGACGCTGCAAACGATGCAGTGGGAGCGACAAGGAAAGCCATAAGTGCAACCGCGACAGCTATGCTGGTCTTCGTAACCATGGTCGTTCTCCCTTTAAGGGGCTGGCGTAAGATTGCCCCGCAGCACCCGAACGGTTTCGCACGCTATAATGTGCAGCACATGAACACCTCATGAATGAAAGTTCCCGAGGAGTTTGTCCGAAACGCCGATACTGCTTGCCGATCGTCCGAAAAGATGGCCGCGAGCTTACGGACCTTTGCCATGGGTCCCATCGTTTCTCTTCAACATTGGTTGGCGGGAAGCCGCAATTTATCGACCGCCGCTGCAGACCGCAGCTTACAGGCTCATGCCGCTGCGCTGTGTCGATAGCGACGCCGCCTTACTTCGGGCGGCCAATTAGAATTTCGCCAGCGGCCGGCCGGTAGTGGCGGCCCGGCCAGATCAAACGGCCGGGGTTGTGGGAAGCCATCTCCAGGCAGGCCTGCTGGCTGCTCTCAATATACGACTTCGTATCTTGAAAAATACCTAGTAAAATCAATATAATGACTACGATATGCGCATGAATTTTCAATGAAAAGACTTGCAAATTCGAGGGCAGCGGACTATATTGTTTGGATGACGACGCTTCAGGAATTCAAGAGGCATCTGCGGCCCGGACAGGTCTATCGACGGGAAGAGCTGGCCCTGTGGTCGAATGCCGTTGACCGCCATCTCAAGCAGCTCGTGAGTGACGGAACCCTCACGAAGTTGGCGCCTGGACTCTACCTGTATCCGAAGGAGACGGTGTTCGGGAAAGCTCCGGCGGAGGACGACAAGCTGGTCGGGGCTTTTCTGAAGGACCGCCGTTTTCTGCTCGCCTCGCCTAATACCTACAACATGCTCGGCGTTGGTACGACGCAGCTCTATGACAAGACGGTGGTCTACAACCACAAGCGACATGGGAGCTTTACGCTTGGAGGCCGCACGTTTGAATTTCGCGTGAAACCTTCCTTTCCCAAGACATTGAGCCCGGAGTTTCTTTTGGTCGACCTTGTGAACAACCTGGACCGGCTCGCCGAAAGCAAGAGAGAAGTACTTGAGCGGGTACGCGAACAAGCGCCATCGTTTGATAGCCGGCGCTTGCAGCGGGCGGCGCGTGACTACGGGAATGTGAGGACCAAGAAATTCTTCTCCGCATTGACGGCGGACGTGGCGCCTCATGGCTGACTGTCTGCACAATCATTCGGAATTTGCTGATCTGATCCGAATCGTAGCGGAGGAAAGAGGGGTTGATCCGGCCTTGGTCGAAAAGGACTACTGGATCATGCACTGCCTCTACGGCCTCCAGCAGCTGGGTTTGACGTTCCAATTAAAAGGCGGGACGTCGCTGTCCAAAGGCTTTCAAGTCATCAACCGGTTTTCAGAAGACATCGACATCCGCATTGAGCCCCCACCGGGCCGGGATGTGAAGACCGGACGCAATCAGACCAAACCCGTCCAGGTGCAAAGCCGCAGGGACTTTTACGACTGGCTGGCAACAACGATCCGGATCGATGGCATCGAAAAAGTCGAGCGCGACACGGCCTTCGACAATAAGGATCTCTTCAGTGCAGGAATTCGACTCTCCTACAAAAGTGTGACCGGACGGCTGGAGGGACTCCGCGAGGGCGTGTTGCTGGAACTTGGTTTCGACGATGTGACGCCGAATACCGCGAAGGACATCAGCTCCTGGGCGTACGACTACGCGGCCGACAAAGTCGATATCATCGACAATCGAGCCAAAGGCGTCGCCTGCTATGATCTCCGCTACACATTCGTGGAAAAGCTTCAGACGGTGTCGACGAAATTCCGCCTTCAACAGCAAAGCGGCGAATCGCCAGTCGGTTTCATGCGGCACTACTATGATGTCTATGCTCTGTTGCAACGTCCGGACGTTCAGGCGTTCATTGGTACGGAAGCCTATCGAACGCATAAAGCGAAGCGGTTTCGCGGCGCTGACAATCCCAACATCGCGCAAAACGAAGCCTTCATTCTCAGCGATCCAAAAACGCGCAAGACATACGAAGAGGCCTTTGCGGCGAGCGGCGCACTCTATTACGGCGCCAAACCGAGCTTCGACCAGATCCTTGGCGAGATCAAAAAATGGATCGATCGGTTGTGATTGCCTCTTGTGGGCGAGGCCACCATTCATTCATCGATTTGGGGACATCCTGAACACATGATTGGACCGACCAAAGATCCTACACCCCGCGATGCGCTCGACGATTGGATCGATCGGGGCATGCGAGGCTGATCCGCTGCCACCGTATGTGGAGGAGATCGAGCCGGAGCGCGGCCCGCCCCTGACCCGGAGCGAATGCGATACTGCACGCATCGCTCTGGCGGCTTGGCAAGCGCCGCGGGATTTCATTGCCGCAACCAAGGCCCTAAGTGACCGGTGCAATTCGGAGGATTGGTTCAATCGTCCGCATCTCAAATTTCTGCACGATGCCTATGTGCTGCGGAATTTGTAGGCTTGATGCCTGTCGAGCGAGTGCGCTTGGCGAGCTCGTCAGAGCAGTGGTCCGATGGTTACGTGAAACTGTCGGGTAAAACGCACAACGTCGAGGTGACCAGCACGCATGGTGGTCGGAGGCCGGGCGAGGAATACCGTGGGCTGAAGGCGCCGACGCTCGACCCTGTGAACGACTGGGTCGAGTGTGCGGAATCGATTCCGCGTTATCTTGATGAAGCCATTGGTGCCAAGAGCAGGAAGAAGTACGGAAGCGCCTGCTGGCTCATAGTCTATCTGAACATCAACGAATACGATATCCGCCAGAAGGAAACCGAACTGGTCATCCGTACTGTCAAAGCGCGCTACGCCTCATCGTTTGAGGAGATCCCGGTGCTCTGGAAGCAAAAGATTTATTGAAGCAATGTGGCTGGCTACATCCGGCGGCCAGTGAAATTTTTTGGGATCTTTCGACGACTTCATTCTTCAAGGGAGACGACGATCCATAGATTCGGCGGCAGGATGGCACGAAGCTCGTCGCGCTTTCGCAGAATTCGCCCATCGTGGGTGATGGAATAACTGGATCCAGTTTCGGTGGCCTCGGATAAGGACGAGGCGTCCGCGAGAAAGGGCGATTTTTCAACACGATAGTCGTCTCTGCACCAGAGCTAATTAGGGCGCGATTCTTCCACGGCTACTATGATTGCTACTGCTATTTGCCGCTGTACATCGTCTGCGGCCGTGATCTGCTGGCGGCCAAGCTGCGTCCGGCAAACATCGATGCGGCTGCCGGCAGCGTTGAG